>Ga0209099_1001720_pt1 | contig 21066 bp, 21 predicted proteins | sample AD_JPNHW2_MetaG_FD_184430 | JGI IMG/M metagenome (GOLD analysis project Ga0209099, IMG submission 184430) | Active sludge microbial communities of municipal wastewater-treating anaerobic digesters from Japan - AD_JPNHW2_MetaG (SPAdes) (version 2) | ecosystem: Engineered > Bioreactor > Anaerobic... | reverse complement strand
AACGGAAGTCCGAAGGGTGACTGGAGCCAGACACGCCGGCTTGTCCTTGGCGTGCTCGAAGGGGCACGGGCATCCGGCGCAGACGTGACATTTGTCGATGTCTGCGCTTTAAAGATCAAGTACTGTACCGCATGCACGACCTGTTATGCAAAAGGCGAGTGCATTCACGATGACGACATGCCGGCGCTGTATGAAAAACTGCTCGATGCAGACGGGATCGTGCTTGGTTCCCCGGTCTACATCAATTCGGTTACGGCGCAGCTCAAGGCGATGCTCGACCGGATGGCAGACAGTGTCCACTGCCTGCATTTTACCGGGAAGTACGGCTGTGCCGTCTCTACTGCCGGCGGGGCAATGGCTGAAGAGACCGCTGAGTACATGAACTCGGCAATAAGGATGATGGGGGGAACTACGGTCGGAGTCGTTGGCGTAAACTTCATGGGGAACCCGGATGCGATTATTCCGGCGGAAAAGAAGGCAAAGGAACTGGGCAGGAAACTCTGCGAAGCCATAAAGACGAACTGGAAAGACCCGGCCCAGCAGAAATCTTATGCGGAACGTAAAGCCCACATGAAGCAGCTGGTGCTCGCAAACAAGGACGTGTGGACGCACGAGTACGATCACTGGAAGACGATGGGCTGGGTCTGATCAATATTTTAATGTGGGAAAAAAAGTAAAAATTTATTCGGTATTTCTTTTCTTGATCATTTCCAGCGCTTCGAACGCTTCGCGCCTGACCGATACGTTCTCATCGGCTAAAAGGCCGGAGAGGTGATCGGCAGCCTTCTGGTCGCCAATCTCCCCGAGGAGGAGGGCCGCACGTTTCCGCACATCGCTCTGGTCGTCCTTTAAGACCATGATAAGCGGCGTTGTTGCCGGCTGGCCGAGCATCCAGAGCGCTTCCATTGCAGCAGTCCTTGACCGGACATCGCCTTCACGGAACACCTGCATCAGCGGGGCAATTGCCGGGACACCAAGCGCTGCAAGAGCCTTGACTACCTCGATCCTTACAGCCCTCTCGGAATCTGAAAGCCTCTCGATAAGCGAGGGGATTGCCTTTGTGTTCCCAATCTGGCCAAGCACCGCTGCGGACTCCTTGCGGATACCCGGGGTCTGGTCTGAAAGCGCCTGGATGAGCGGCTCAACCGAGGGTTCGCCAATGGTCGCCAGTGCCAGTGCAGCCCTGCGGGAAACATCCTCGTTTTTATCGACAAGTGCCTGGATGAGCGGTGAAATTGATGCCTCGCCAAGCGAGCAGAGGGTCCCCATTGCGGCCATCCGGACATGTTCCTGTGGATCATTGAGGCACTCAACAAGGGCGGTGACTGCACGGGGGTCAGCTATCCTGCCAAGTGCGACAGCAGTTTCGTGGCGGACCCATGGGGCGGTATCTTTTAACGTCTCGATAAGGTTTGGCACCGCACGTTCTTCGCCCATGACTCCGAGAGCCTGTACGCATCCCCGGCGGATGAACGGGTGGTTGTGCTTGAGTGACTGGATAAGCGGGTTAACAGCGGGCTCGCCAATAAGCTGTAGCGCCCGGATGGTCTCCTGCCGGACGTCCTCGCCCGGATCGGCAAATGCCCCGATTAACGGGACAACGGCAGGCACCCCAATCTTGCCCAGCGTATCGGCAGAACCGCGCCGGATGATCCAGAATTCGTCCTTAAGCCCGTTGATGAGCGGTTCGATGAAAGGTTCCCCAAGATCGCCGACCGAACGGACGGCATTCCAGCGGGTATCGAGGTCCCCGCTTGTCAGTGCCTTGAGGAAGTTTTCATAGCGTTCCTTCTGGGCCCGCAGCCGGGCTTCCTCTTCCTCCTCCTGGCTTCCCGACTTGAATATGTTGAGAAATTTTTTTACGATCGCCATAGATGATCTCCCGTTAGTTCACTGTTTGTATAAAATCCTTCAAATAGGTATCGCATCACTAATTCGCCATATTACTCCCAAACAGGTAAAATTCGGGACAGTTTATGAGAAATTCCGGTTCCTGTGCGATATATATGATAAAAAAAAATTTTGACTTTTGGGCTATGAAGAAACCATGAGGTTAATTGTTACGGAATCCGATGCAGTGTTTTGTGCATCGTGGACTGATATGGTATACGATCCGAGGGGTTTTGTTGTATCGAATTTGTATTTATACGACCATGTCTGGTCCGCCGCGAGCGTAAGGGTGGCAAGGGTCATGCCATTGGCGAATTGTCCGGGTCCGTATAAAGTGAGGGTGACGCTTTTTGAACCGGTTGTACAGATGCCGGTAAACGATGCAGTGTCACCCACGCTGACTACCGGGTTTGGCGTAACAATACTGACTGTCCCACCGCCGACTACAGAGAAAACTTTTTTGTCCGATACCAGTTTCTGGCTGTCATAGGCGACAACGGTATACGTGCCGGACATAAGGGAGGTCCCCTTGTTCCACGTATAACTCCAGGTGTTATCCCCGTTCACCACAGGTTCTGCGATGGTGACCCCGTTTACATAACTCCCGGGCCCGTATATCATAAGAATTACTTTATTGCTTCCCGTGCAGGTGCCATAGAATGTCTGCGAGCTCCCGAGGATCAGTGTCTCCTGGCTGACGTAGACGTTTATAGTAGGAAGAGAGCGGTCGATTCCAACCGCTGGCTGTGTACCTGTTGTACCGGGGCTCTGTGTAACGGCAGTGGTGGTGCTGGCAGTGATCGGTGTCAGCGCTGCATAATAACTGGAAGACCCTGCCGGAACGGTAATGGCGGCTTTCCAGTTCTGGTAACCGGAATAACGGAATTCAAGGGAATGCGATCCGGTGGATACCCCGGATACTGTACCTGGTGTCGTGCCCTTATACTCATTGTCGAGATAAATCTGGGCGCCTTCCGGTGATGTTTGAAACTGGAGCGTGCCTTTACCGGCAGGGACCTGGACAGATGTACACCCGGATACGACAACGCACAGTATTATTGCCAGAATAACAAAAATCCTCTTCATTCCGTTTCCCTTATAGTGGAGAGGTTATCATGATAATCGATTAAAATACTTGTGTAACCGTTTTTGCCGGCATAGACATAAAAAAACGGGGCATTTCCCGGACAAATTAAAAAAAAAGATCAGTGGTTCTCTGCTAGGTGCAGGATTTTTTCTGCGAGTTCAATGCTTTTTTCTTCACCGGTCATCAGAGTGTCCAGCCGGACCGCATCTTTTACCGTGACGGGATCGCGGATGTCCTGGACAAAGAGGTCGACAATATCCTTGTAGCACGCTGCGGTGCCGGCCGATGTCGCTTCAAAACCAGATGCCTTCATAAGTGCGGCAGCCGGGCCGCTTACCGGGGCATTGCCAATGAACGGGCTTACGGCGATAACATATTTGTCCTTCATGGCTTGGACAAGACCTTTGCATTCGAGAATGGGCGTGATGCTTGTAATCGGGTTTGACGGCCCGATGACAACAGTATCGCTTGCGGCAACGGCTTGCAGCACTTCTTCAGTACTTTCGGGAGGTACTTTTGAACACCGTACGACATCTTCAATGGGGATTTTCCCTTTGCTCCGCACCCAGTATTCCTGGTAGTGGATGAGGCCAAGTTCTGTCTTTACCTTTGTCGTGACTTCGGTATCTGCCATAGGGAGGACATTTTCCCGGACGCCGAACCGGTCGCACAGGGTCCGTGTGATATTAGTGAGTCTCATGCTGTCCCTGAGCATGTTTCCCCGGACAATATGCACCGCCCGGTCCCGGTCGCCAATCGCGATGTACTCTTCCGGACCAATCCGGGTGATTTCGTCGTGGGTGGTGAAGGTATCGTTTCTGATCCCCCACCAGGTATCGGTATTGAGGACGCCGGCAAAAAGGTACATGACCGTGTCAACATCCGGTGATATGTGGTTGCCGGAGATCCAGATGTCCTCTGCCGTGTTTACGACAACGGATATTTCGTGCCTGTCCATCACTTTCTGCATCCCGCGTAAAAGCTTCGGGGTGCCGGTCCCGCCCGAAAGGAACGTAATCATTAGTAAAATACTTTTATGCGATGTATATGAAGATTCTTTAGTGAATCCCAAGATCATCAAAGACCCGGTCCATGGCTACGTAGAAGTGGATGAGGAGCTCCTGCCGCTATTGGATTCCCCGGCCATCCAGCGCCTGCGGTATATCCGCCAGCTTGGTTTTTCCTATCTTGTCTATCCCGGTGCCAACCACACCCGGTTTGAACACTCGCTTGGCACGATGCACCTTGCAGGGGTTGCCTGCCGGCAGTTCTGTCTCTCAAAAGAAGACCGGCAACTGGTGATGGTCTCTGCGCTCCTGCATGATGTGGGACATGGGCCGTTTTCCCATGCAAGCGAACCGTTGATGAAGGCCCGGCTCGGCCGGAACCACGACGATATTGTCGGGATTGTTGACGCACAGTTTGTTCCATTGCTCGAGCTGCTTGGAATCGATCCCCGTGATGTCTGTGCGGTCGTCAAGGGATGTCACCCGCTTTCGGGGATCATCCATGGTGATCTTGACGTGGACCGGATGGATTACCTGCTCCGCGATGCGTATTACACCGGCGCACCGTACGGTACAGTCGATGCGCACCGGCTCATCAGGAACATCCATCTTGCACCGGAGGGAGTGGTGCTTGACGAGAACGGGATCAGTGCAGCAGAATCCCTGCTCATCGCGCGTACGATGATGCGCCCGGCGGTCTATTACCACCATGTAAGCCGGATCGGGGAATGCATGTTCCAGGTAGCGATGCTCGACCACCTGGCAACGTATCCCGACGAGTTTTTTGAACAGGTCTGTGTGTTCGATGATTCAGAGTGCATGCACGCACTACGGAATTCCAAAAGCATCCTCGCGCGTAATATGGCAGACAGGATCTATGGGCGGAGGCTCTACAAGCGTGCGGTTTATGCCGGGCAGGACCAGGTGAATGTGGCAGCGTTTTTGTCCGGCTGGTCGCTTGAACGGTCGCGTAAGGTCGCGGCAGATATTGCCGAAATGGCCGGGTGTCCGGTGTCTGATGTGCTTGTCGATATTCCCCCGGTTCCCATGGAAATGTCGATTGAAGTCCAGGTGAAGAACCAGCACGATCTCGTGGGATTCTCCGATCTGTCCCCCCGGCTTGTGATGCTCAACCAGACCCGGCGTGAGCAGTGGAGGCTTGGTGTCTATACGCTCCCGGAGCACCGCGATAAAGTTGCAGAAGCCGCAGCAGAGGTCCTGCACATCAAAAAACCCACCCGGCAGGACACCCTCTTCTGAATCCGGTTTTTGGTGCCAAATTTTGGTGCCAAAAGTTCCCCTTGCAAATAAAAAAATCTAATATGAGGCCTTTCCAACATTTCCGAACATGAAAAAACACCTGTTTTTTTGTTTTATTCTTATCATCACAGGAGTTCTTGCAGCCGGGTGCAGCACTGCGGATAATAGCGACAAAAGTCCGGCATTAACCAAGACACCGGCTATCCTGGAAGTTCAGGGAACATACACAAATCAATCAACAATCCAGCCGGCTTTTTCCCTTGGAGGTAAATATCTCAACGAATCGTATCGTTTTAATGGCGATACTAACCAGTACACAAAACAGTTCCGGGTTGACAACCAGTCATGGGCAATCGTTTTTAGTGTAAAAAATCTCAGTGACGATCCAAAGAACTGCTGGTTTGAAATGACGGTGACCAATCTCGACACCAATAAGAAGCAGACTTTCGGGTATGGCCGGACATATTCTTATGATACTTACCAGCAATATCCGATGTACACACCCGGACTCTATGAAATTGTCATGAATGGAAACTCGACTAAAGTCAGTCTGGACATTGCAAAGAGACTCCCCTGAAGGTGAACTAAAAGATGAGTGATATTACCCTTGATGTTTTTATCATCACATGTGGCATTGTCATCGGCATAATTATCCTTGCGGCATGCATCCTGAAACTCCGTACGACAGAGCGAAGGATGCACGAGAACAGTCACAAACTAAAGGTCTACACGGATCTCCTGAACGCTGTAACCGAGATCAACCTTGCCTTTGGTGACAGTTACAAGATGGATATCGCAAAAAAAGACCTGGCGCTTACGCTCAACCGGCTCAACCTTATTGCAAGTTCGGGCGTCTTAAAAAGCGTCAACGACCTTCTGGACCTCTTTAATGAGGCAAAGGACAAGGACATCGATAACCTCCGGCTCCACAATATCCTCAATACCATTGTTATTGAAGCCCGCCGGGATCTCAACCCTTCCCACGCCCGCCATGTCGAGGAGTCCAGAGTGCGGTACCGTTTCTTTGCCCCGGTCCGGAAATAATCCCCCGTTTCTTAATCTTTTTTTGCATAAACACTTTTTACTTTGGGACTCCGACATAGGTAACACAGGAGAGAGCGGAGGCGAAAAAGAATGAAAAAAGAATTCGTGGTCGGGGTGACCGGTGCAAGCGGTGCCTGCTATGCCCGGCGCCTGCTTGAGGTGCTGTGCCCTGATGCACGCGTGCACCTAATCATATCGGATGTCGCGCAGGAGATCGCACGCCACGAGGGCGTTGACCTTTCCGGTTTTAATGCAAAATACCACGATATTGATGCGATCAGCGCGGATATTGCAAGCGGCTCGCACCGGTACGACGGGATGGTCATTATCCCGTGCAGTTCAAAGACGCTTGCGGCGATTGCTTCCGGTTACGCTGACAACCTCATCACCCGGACCGCGGATGTCTGCTTAAAGGAACGCCGGAAATGCATCCTTGTCACCCGCGAGATGCCGCTCTCAAAAATCCATTTGACAAACATGCTTGCCGCACATGAGGCCGGGGCGATGATCATGCCGGCCTGCCCGGGGTTCTACCACCGCCCGGAAAAAATTGACGATCTTGTAGATATGGTAGTAGCCCGGGTGCTTGATCATCTCGGTGTCGATCATACGCTTGCACAGCGATGGAGTGGTTACGATGCGTGAATTTATTGAAAAAATGCGAAAGTCGGGCCTTGTTACCGATGTAAAAGAAGCGTTTTCCCCGGACGATATGAAAGTCGCACAGATGGCGGCAAAGACTGATAAGATCCTCTTCTTCCACAACATCGGCGGCGCCCGGGCCGTGATGAACCTGACCTCCGACCGGCACGCACTCTCGCTTGCACTTGGTATCGATGAGAAGAACCTTGTAAAAAAACTCGCCGATGCTACTTTTAACGGGAAGGTTGTAAACGACGGGAAACTTGCGATGGGTAAAGTTGACCTGTCCCGCATCCCGGTCATGCACTTTTTCCCAAAAGACGCGGGGAACTATTTCACGGCGGGAATTGTCTTTTCGAAATGGGACGGCGTCGAAAACGCTTCAATCCACAGGATGCTCCGGCTTGATGACACAAGGGTCGCTGCCCGGCTTGTCGAAGGGCGACACACGTATGTCATGCACAAAAAAGCGCTTGCCTGCGGTGAGCGCCTGCCGGTTGCAATGGTAATCGGAGCACATCCGGCGGTGACTTTTGCAAGCTGCACCCGGGTCCCGACCGGAAAAGAACTCGCGTATGCGGCTGAATTGCTCGGGGGGACGATCCACGTGAAGGCATGTTCAAACGGTGTTCTTGTCCCTGCCGATGCAGAGATCGTCCTTGAAGGGTTCATCGGGCCGGATGTCACGGACGAGGGCCCGTTTGTTGATATTACGGGCACATACGATCCGGTCCGGCGCCAGCCGGTGATCGAGTTTACCGGCATGTACACAAAACCGGATTTCATCTACCACAGCATCCTGCCCGGCGGCGATGAACACAAGATCCTGATGGGTGCCCCATATGAGCCCAAGATCTACCGGGCGGTTGCGGGAGTCACAGAAGTGAAAAATGTCGTGCTCACAAAAGGCGGTTGCGGGTATCTTCACGCGGTAGTCCAGATCAAAAAGAGTACGCAGGGCGACGGGAAGAACGCGATCATGGCCGCTTTTGCCGCTCATACATCGCTCAAGCACGTTGTTGTCGTTGACGAGGACATCGATCCGTCAGATCCCCACGAAGTCGAGTACGCGATTGCAACCCGGGTGAGCGGTGACCGGGACATCATGGTAATCACCGGTGTCCGTGGCTCGTCGCTTGATCCCTGCCAGAAAGAGGACGGGACTAACGTGAAAGTCGGAGTCGATGCAACGATGGTGCTTGGTCACGAAGACGAGTTCCGCCGGGCCGGCTGGTGATTGTCATGCAGCTTGACCCGGATGACGAACGAGTCCTTGCCGGTGAAATGGGCGAGACCCGGCAGAAGATGCTTGAACTCCTTGTCGCGCTTGGGAAGGTATTCGGGGCCGAGCGTCTTGTTCCGATCAAAAGTGCGCAGGTAAGCGGTGCATCCTACAAGACAATCGGGAAATACGGCCTTGACTGGCTCGCAAGCCTTGATGCAAAGGCGGTCGTGCCCGCCGTATTAAACCCGATTGGCATGGCCCGGACACGGTGGGAGGAGATGGGGATCGACCCGGACTTTGCGGAAAAACAGCAGGCTGTTGTCGCCGCATACGAACGGCTCGGCATCCGGCTTGACTGCACGTGCACACCGTATTACCTGTACGAGACCCGGTTTGGAGATCACCTTGCGTGGTCCGAGTCTTCTGCGGTCAGCTACGTGAACTCAGTTATCGGGGCGCGGACAAACCGGGAAGGGGGCCCGAGTGCCCTTGCCGCCGCCATTACCGGAAAGACGGCCTGCTACGGGCTTCATCTCGACAAGAACCGGGTGCCGCAAATGGTGATCGATGTCCATGCCGATACTTCACGGTGGACGGTCGCGGATTACGGGGCGCTCGGCTACCACGCGGGAAGACTCGTGGGCAACCGGATCCCGTATTTCCGTGGTATTCAACCGGATATGGACCAGCTCAAGGCAATCGGTGCGGCAATGGCGGCAACCGGTGCCGTGGCTCTCTACCACGTCGAAGGGGTGACCCCAGAGGCGCAGAAGAACCATTACAATGTTTCCCGGCTTGAGGCAGTCACGGTTGAACAGCGAGAGATCTCAAATCTCTTTACGGAGATCCCGGTGGATGCCGTTGCCCTTGGATGCCCGCATTGTTCCCCGAAGGAACTGGGAGATATTGCCCGGCTCCTTACCGGGAAAGTGGTGTCAAAACCCCTCTACGTTTTTGCAGCACAGGGTGTCATTGACAAAAACCAGCGGGTGGCCGACAACATCGAAAAAAGCGGTGCCCGGGTTTTTGCCGATACCTGCATGGTGGTCTCGCCCGTGATGGAACAATACCACTCGATCATGGTGAACTCCGGCAAGGCATTTGCTTACGTGCCCAATATGTGTGGCGGTACCGCACGGATCGGGACTCTTGAGGACTGTATCCGGGTGGCAACGGAATAATTTTTCGTACATTTGTACGAAGTTCGCAAGTTTCAATTCCGCTTTTTGAGTTTTTCAATAATCTTTTTGAGATGTATATCCAGTGAATTTTCGAGATTTTGTCTTTTCTTTTCAGTTTCTTGCAAATCCCAAAAACATGATTCAATATCAATACGATCAACAGGAGGTTGAACGTATCTGTGGATTGTCAGGATGTAGTTGGATTTTTTAATTATTTCCGTACTTACTACACAGGTGAAATTGTCAAGCAATCCACCATCCTGATCAGGGCTTCCATGTGCAAAGTGCTGGTACTTCTTAAAAATTTCTTCAAGATCGGAAGTATCTAGGTTAGTATTTTTTTTATTTTCCAGAAATCCTGCAATATCGATAAATAAAATTTTATTTTTCGCAGGCTGTGTTTTTTCTGGTTTTACAGTAATAAGATACGTGCCCACTCCAGAACCAAGGAACATCGGGGTGGGCAGTCGAATAATTGCTTCAAGGGTATCGTTATTTACGCAGGTTGTTCGGGCACTTGCATCCAGTTCTCCCCCCAACATTCTTGCAGGAACAATTATTGCACCCATACCTCCGGGAGAAAGCAGATTAACAACATCGATAATCGAATCCTTTTGATGTTTTCGCAAAACGGGTGCTGCGAAAAATGGCGGATATAACCCGATAATCCGGTTGCAGGTTTTGAGTTCTTCTTTGTAATCCGTCAGCTTGCCGTTCTTCTTCCAAGTATAAATGTTAGGAAGGGGAATATCGTGAAGTGCCAGATTTAGCAGGCAGACCGTCAAATCCTGCTTGTTTTGGGAAATACCTGAAAAAATCAGCGCCTGGTGATTTACTATATTCGTACTCCTGCTGGCGCACTCAATGAGCGTTGTTCCATCAGAACAGTTCAAATCACAAATGTTCAGATCCGGGCTGGAAACAACAAGCGAGGCGATAAGCTGACTGATATATTTTGGAGTACTGATACTCCCTCCTTTTTTGGTGAAACTTGGACTTTCATGAATGATAAAATCAGCAATTTCCCCGATCAGGTTGTTGTCATCAGCGGGTAAACTCGAAAGTGCATTAATTATTTTATTTGTCTGGTCGGGTGGCAGAGAATCAAATTTCGGAGAAATAAAATCTTCTGTAACGCGCTTGAATTTCTGCTCAACCAGTAATGAAAATGCAAGATCCAATTTTTTACCGGCATCCTCAGAATGATCGATGGTGGCTGTGAGAATATCTCGCCAACTGATTGTCCCGGGTACCGAAGAATTTAGGTTTTGACCGGATAGTTCCTTTTTCAGCAGCAGATAGTATAGAAAGTATTCCAGCCGTTCATTGTCTTTTAATTCTATCAGATTGAGGAGCCGGTTAATTTTGCCTATCAATTTAATCCATTCTTCGGAAAGACCGGTCATTTTTGTAGTTCCCCACTAATAGCCTGAATAATTCCAGTGGCAAGTTGTGAGAGAACGATCCGTTCATGGTTCAATGTACACTCGTAATGATAGGCCGTTTCAAACCAGGAATATACCGAATCACAAACTTCATCCGGGAGCAAGGGAATTTCAATCAGTTTCAACTGGTTTTCATTTATTCGGACAATTGGTGAATGGAGGGGGGCATATTTTTCGAACTCCTTTTGACCCTTTGCGGAGTTTAAGTACGCTGAGATATATGCGGCAGGGATATGGTTGTTCATGGAAATTGCAATAAGGTTTTCACTGAGCAAGTGTGTGTTTAACCGTTCATCTGCCACAGCGCATTTGAATGGCGGGCCATGCATCGATATGATTACCGCATTTTTCCAGATCTGATCCCTGGCATCCCCTCCCAGATTATCCGAAGATTTGTTCACTGTCGATAGATCTGATTTTATGATACCAACGAGGCTGACATCCAGATCTACGATTTTTATCATATTGGCCGGCGTTTCGGAACCATACTGTTTTTTTAATTGATAAGAGTAGGTACCTCGTTTTACTGAATTTATCCACGTTCCTGCAACAAGTGTTTCCAGGGAAAAATACCGGGGACTGAAATCATCTGGAGAAAGAGGGGGCATTATATCATGCGGTTTGCTTTGATCCGGGTTACGACTTTTTTTGTTATTTTGCATGGCTTTTACTAGTAATAATCATTCCATGCACATATCAATTTCCTCCCAAAAAGTATTTTGTGAGTCTTTACAAAAATATTTTGTAATCAATTACAAAACTTTATTATTCCTGAAAACCAGAGATCATGCTATCACAACTTTCAATGAGGTAATGAACATGAGTCCCGTAATAAGTGAATCAATGAATACAATTGATGGGCGTGCATTGTCAGCTGCATTAAACAATGATAGTGATCCTGAACTGCGCATTCATACCGCGAAGATGATAGGTATCGCAAGGAATCCGTCAACAGTATCCGATCTAATAGGCAGATTACTTGATCCCGATGAAAATGTCCGATCAGAAATTTATCTGGCTCTTAATCGTCTGGGCACTCCTGCGGAAGTCGCCCTGATCAAAGCCTTTTCTGATGCGACAAATCCGGCGCTTCAGATTTCGGCTGCCAGAGCGCTCGGCGAATTTGGCTCCAAAACCGCGATTCCGGAACTCTGCAAAGCTCTAAAAAGTGAAAATTCTGAAGTGCGGATAAATACGATTTGGGCATTGGAGAATATTGGCATACAAACTTCAGAAGTTTGTGATGAGCTTATCCGGGCATTGGATGATACCAATTCCGATATCGTTATTGCGGCGATCCATGCCATCGGAAGTCTGAGATGCACGGAAGCGGCCCCCCGACTAATCGCAAATCTCGAAACGGCTAATGTGGATTTCCAGCATGAAGCGATACAAACATTGGGCAAGCTGGGCAGCACACATGCAGTATTACCATTACTCCACCTGTTGCAGACTACAGAGGATAGACATCTTCCCTATACGATCCTTGATGCACTTGGCGAGATCAAAGATCCGATTGCACTCGAACCACTTGTTGCCCTTTTCAAAAGACACTGTAATAATTTCGAACCAGAAGGAGGATATTTTAAGGATTACCATTATCTCAAGCGGGTTATTGCAAAATACGAGGGTTCAGCTGTTCAACCGTTAATCAATGTCATGCTTGATGAAGCAGTCAATTTTACTGTTCCGGTTAAACCAGAACGATGGGATATGGAATATCCTCCGATTATTCACCACATCGCAGATATCTTTGAGCGGATACAGTCTCCCGCTGTGGATCCTTTACTGGGATTACTCAAAAATAATAATCCTCTTGTCAGGAAATGGGTATGCCATTGTCTGAAACGAATTTATGATAAAACTGCAATGCGTTCACTTATTTCTGTCGTTGTAAATGATCCCTCCGGGGAAGTCCGGAAACAAGCAAGTTGTGCGCTTCGGCGGTATAGATCTATTGAAGTCTACGATTTGCTGATAAATGAAATCCAGAAAAGCACATCTTCCACTCTTGAAGATGCGAAGTGGGTTTTAATGAATATTGGTGAATATCATGCAGGAAATATTAGCGATTGCCTGCTCGATAATGATACAACCAGAAGAACTGCGGCAGATGCAATTTATCGCAATATGATACATTTTTCCACATCATTCCCTCCCGATCAAATCCCGGACTCTGGAAGGTACCGGAGACCATCACGTTTACGGCGACACCGGTTTTAAGAAGGTTTTCATATTTTAAATAAAATTTTGATTTATGGAGGAAATATAGATGACTGGCGATCTTACAGCACTGTTTGAAATTGTGAAAAAAGACGTACGATTAATGGATGCATTGAATCAATGGATAAGTACTCCAACAGGGTGTACAGTATTAAAAAAAGGAGATTATCCTGATCATAAATTAATCAGGTCAAATTTAAGGGCACGTTATGGTTTGGAGGAAGCGAATCTGATTTATGATCAATTTAAAAATGCAGTGACAAAGTATGGATTTAATTTTGATACCAGCTTTAACGATTTACCTGAAAATGAAATCCGGAATTTTTTCAACCAAAATCCGGATTTAAAGAATTTCACACTTACTAAACTCCAATCTGCGGAGTTAAAAGAGAAGGAAATTGCATGGTTATATTGCAAATTAAAGGATCAATGGCCTATTTATTCCTGGTATAGTTATTCTGATGATGACACAGGTCTTAATAAAAAAACATTTGCAAAATTTGGGGGAATTTTAAAAATTTTGTTTTCAACGCCAACAAATAAAATTGAAGTCAGCAAATATGAAATTATAAATTCCCTGATTAAATTAGGATTCGTTAATGAGCTTGAATGGCTCACCTCAAAAACAAACAAACGAACCGGGGAATATGTTTTTTCACCATGTCTTGAAGATGTTGCGAGGGATATTGATAAACACATCTCCCTTAAATGGGAATTGTGATATCCCAAAACGGGAATTCAATTCATCTTAAGAACCCGGATTACTAAACAAGGAGGAAAAAAATGAGAAAAAAAAGTGTCGAATGGGCTATAGCTTTTATAGGAAACGCTACACAAAAACCCCGAGGAAAAAAAAGTCCTCAAGTGATTCCATCCCAAAAAATCAAAGGTCGTGAATACAAAATTAAGTGGGATTCCAGACAACGGTTCAGCAATGGGCGGATAATTAGTGAAGATGTCTATAATTCAGTAAAAGAAAATTATGATATTCGTATTAAAAGTTGGATTGGTGATAGTCTTCACATAGGTAAAGAAGTTTTCTACATATCCGGACCAAAGCGGGAATTAATAAAAGATTTTCTCGTCAAGCGAAAATACAACGTAACCGAAAATAAATACCATTATTTTGTAACAGGAAACGGGAAAAACGTCGCATGGATGTCCATGGAATCGGAGATTCAAGAAATGGGGAATGTAAAATCTATTTATATTCAGGTTATTGGAGAATCTGGTTATGATCGAGCGCCGCTAGTGTAACCTCCACCCTCCCAATCATTGTTTAACACCTCATTGCCGGTCCCAATTATTACGTTTCAGGACAATGGAGGACGATAGGATCCCCGTGATAACCATGCCCCCTCTCTAATCTGATAATAGGACTGACGTGCAATAGTCCCTCATCAAAGCAGAAACAGAGCTTTTTAGTAATTTTTCTCACAGGTATCCGGGCGATCCACCTTTTAAAATGAATTTTCTTTATTGGAAATCCACCCCGTCACTATTGCCTCAAAGGTAGCAGGTAGTGGATTTCTCATTTCTTACTCGGTTTAACGTCCTGTTGCAGCTTATGTGTATTTCCCTCGTCGCCGCGTTTCTCATAGGTCAATAACTTCCAGCATGTGCATAAGACAAAAAAAGAACGCGATGCCCTTCTCAACAAAAAGGCACCAATACAACCATTTTTAATACCGGCGCCTGAACCGGTCCAGAAATAAAAAAAGAAAAAAAGTTCAGGTAAGGGAGAGCAGGATCTTTTTAATCTCCGCCACATTTTCCTGTGAGGGGTTCCTACCCGGCCGGACATCCGTTCCGAACGACAGGATCCGGTCGATGTCACCTTTTTTTGCATGTGCAAAAGGAATCTTCTCCCAGATCTCCTGGTCGATCGTGTTCCAGGTGCACTGCAGCAGGTGGCCGAGGAGGACGATCTTTTCCTGGGTATAGGCTTTCCATTCGGCCCCGATACCCTGTTGCATTTGTTTTATCGCCTGTTCGACCTTTTTTTCGCGCCTGACGTGAAACAGCCGCCTTCCGATCTCCGCCTGGGTTGCTTCCGGCATTCGTGTTCCTCCTACCCCTCAAGGGGATGATGAGTGAATCCCACTGTGTCATGATATACTTTGTGGCAGGTCCGTTTGGACCCAAACTGATAAAATCCGACCAAATCCCGCTTGTGTGGCCGAGATAGGGGAACTTCTATATATATGTACTGAATAATTCCGATACGCTAGAACATGTCCCGCACAAACGAAGAGGAACTGGGCCGGCGGCGGTTCCAACTGGTAAAGGAACAGGCGGTTGAAGATGCCGTGGAGAAGATCCGCCGTGCCCCGGCTGTCGGCTGGGAATCCCTGAGTACGACCGACTATACGCTGCTCCGCGAGGTCCTTGCCGACCTCTGGGTAAACCTCGAGCGGGAGAGATGGGAGCAGTACTCTTTTTCGACATTGAGCCGGCAGGATATTCTCGACATCCTGTCTCTTGCAAAAGACACCGGGGGACGAGCCATTTCCCAAACGACACTGGGTAAGATGGACGCAATCCTCTCCCATGCCCGGGAAAACCCTCCCCGTACCTGATTCCTCCGAATCATAACCGGGTTATATTTACTGTCCGATGGAACAAAACTTCCACGGAGTGCAATATAGACAAATTATTATATAAGTAGCCGGTATGGTTCTATCATTGGGAGGAATTGACATGGTAGGTTGGGAAGTCCCGATTGGAGCTGCCATCGCGTTTGCCGGTGGTGCCATAGGTACTGGTTGGGCACAGTCCCGGATTGGTGCAGCCGGGGCGGGTGCAATAGCAGAACGGCCTGAAACCGTGGGGTCGATCATCATCCTTGAAGCCATTCCCGAGACGCTGGTCATTCTCGGGTTTGTCGTTGCAGCAATGATCATCCTGATGGTCAAGTGATCCCGGTGCCGGTGTAAAAGCACGTGCGGGCGGCGGTCCGGTCGGGATCTCGTTACAAAAAAATACGTCAGGTTTTTTCCGGGTCAAAACCCCGATGCCCGGGTCCGGTATCCCGCACGCACCTCACAGGCTTAAAGGACAACAGGACGGTGTGGGTATGGCCTATGAAAATCTTTTGAAATCCGTGGAAGAAAGTGCGCAGGAGACGGAGCGGGAGATCCGTACCAAGGCACAAAAGCAGGCAGATGACATCAGGACTACGGCAAAAACTGAGGCCGAAGAGATAAGAAAACGTATACTTGACGAGGCAAAAGTTTCAGCCACTATCGAGCGGAACAAGCAGCTCTACCTCGCAAAAGGTGCGATAAAGGAACAGGCACTCAAAAGCCGGGAAAAAATTTTCGAAGTGGCCTTTCTTGCGGCAGAACAAAAGCTTTCCCGGCTCCGGGAGGAGGCCGACTATCCTGCGATATTTGCACGGCTCGCAGAGGAAACGATCCATACAATGGGCGGGACGCCGTTTGTCCTCCATGTAGACCGGCGCGACCTTGATCTCTGCAAAAAAACTCTTGAAGTGATCAGGGTTAAATGCGAAATCCGGGACGACATCGAGTGCATGGGCGGCCTTGTTGCCAGTTCTCCCGACGATCTTGTTTCTATTTCAAACACGGTCGAGTCCCGGCTCCTCCGGGTGCGGGAGCACAAACGAATGGAGATTTTCCATATACTTGCCGGTGGTTGATATGGACTGGGGATACATCAATGCCCGGATGCGGGGGATGAAGAGCCGGCTCCTTGACCGGCACACTATTGACAACCTGATCCTCCAGCCGGACATCGGGTCCCTTGCAGCTGAACTTGAAAAGACCCCTTACCGCGAAGACATAATCGCAGCCAAAGCCCGGTATACCGGTACGGCCTGCATCGATTACGCCCTGCGGGCAAATTTTGTGCGGACATTTAAAAAAGTCCTCGACTTTGCAAAAAAAGAGGAGGCAGAACGCTACATCAAAATTTTTCTCCACCGCTGGGACGTCCAGAACGTCCGGACAATTCTCCGGGGGAAAAACATCCACGTCACAAACGATGAGATTCTCGAATGCCTTGTGCCTGTCGGCGAACTCGACGAAGCGACCTTAACCGAGCTCGTGCGCCAGCAGGACACAAAAGCGGTTATCGACCTGCTTGCCACATGGAGAATCCCGTGGGCTAAGCCACTTACTACGGCGTTTCCGGAGTTTGTAAAGAGTGGCGACCTTGCCATGCTCGAATGTGCCCTTGACCGGTTTTATTATGAGGATGCACTTGATCAGGTCAAAGCCCCGGGTGCCAACAACGCGATGATCCGGAATATCCTGTCCCTTGAGATCGATACCGTGAACATCAAGACCGTACTCCGGATGGTCCGGGACCGTGTCGATCCGGAAGAAGCAAAAAAGTTCCTGCTTTACGGGGGACAGGATTTCGAGTATAAAGATCTCGTCCCGCTGCTTTCCCTTACGTCGTTGAGCGATGCCCTGACAAAGCTGTCCGTGTCCCGTTTCCAGTTCCTCTCGGCTATACCCGAGGCGGTAGTAAGGGAACAGAAGATCTCGGTCATCGAAAAAGAACTGGAACGGTACCTGGCACGACAGGGCACCAAAGCGTTCCTCGGCGATCCGTTAAGCGTTGCCTCCCTTATCGGGTATTTCTGGGCGAAGTACAACGAGATCACAAACATCCGGATCATCTCGCGTTACAAGACGGCTGATTTCCCGGTCGAGCACCTGCGGGAGGAACTCGTGTATGTATAAATTTGTCATCATCACGGACAGCGACAGGGCACCGGGTTTCCGGCTCGCGGGAGCGGAAGTGTTTGAAGTACGTGACACTGAGGAGGCTAAGGCCACTATCCCGCCCCTGCTTCACAAAGATGACATCGGGATTGTGGCGGTAAACGAGGAGTACATGCTCGCACTTGATGAAAAACTCATGGACCGTATTGAGAAGATGCACCGTCCGCTCATCATCCCGATCCCGGCAAAGACAAAGGAAGTGGACCGGCGGACGTACATCGAGAGGCTGCTTAGGAAAGCCATCGGGTATAACATTGTCCTGAAGAGGTGAAGGTATGATAACTGGCACAATTTCACGGGTTTCCGGCCCGGTGATTATGGCAAAGGGAATGAAAGGGTCCCGGATGTTTGACGTGGTAAATGTCGGGGCCGAAGCGCTCCGGGGCGAGATCATCCGGCTTGAAGGTGATGAGGCAGTTATCCAGGTTTACGAGGACACAACCGGTCTTTTACTTGGTGAGCGCGTGGAAAACACCGGGACGCCGCTTTCTGTCGAGCTTGGCCCCGGCCTTCTTTCTTCGATCTATGACGGTGTCCAGCGCCCGTTGCCGGTCCTTCTTTTAAAAAGCGGGGATTTTATCGGCCGGGGCATTACCGCACCGGGCCTCGACCGGTCAAAGAAATGGGAGTTTATGCCGGCGGTAAAGACCGGGGATATGCTCTCACCCGGTGATATTATCGGGACAGTAAAGGAGTTCCAGTTCGAGCACCGGGTTATAGTCCCGCCGAAAATTTCCGGGAAAGTCACGGAGATCCGTGCGGGTTCGTTTACCGTTGACGAGATTGTCTGCGTCCTTGACAACTCGGTCAGGCTTTCGATGATGCATACATGGCCGGTCCGTATCCCCCGCCCGCACCAGAAAAAACTCGACCCGGTGCTGCCACTTATTACGGGGCAGCGGGTCTTTGACTGCATGTTCCCGGTGACAAAAGGCGGGACGGCCATGATCCCCGGCGGGTTTGGGACGGGAAAGACCGTTTCCGAACAGACGCTTGCAAAATGGTCTGACACCCAGATCGTGGTCTACATCGGGTGCGGGGAACGGGGAAACGAGATGACCGATGTGCTTGCCGAGTTCCCCGAGCTTATCGACCCCCGGACAAAACTCCCGCTGATCCAGCGGACGATCCTTATCGCCAACACGTCAAACATGCCGGTCGCCGCCCGTGAGGCATCAATCTATACCGGCATCACCATCGCGGAATACTTCCGGGACATGGGATACGATGTGGCGCTGATGGCGGACTCGACTTCCCGGTGGGGCGAGGCGTTGCGGGAAGTATCCGGTCGTCTCGAAGAAATGCCTGGAGAAGAAGGTTATCCCGCCTACCTTGCAACCCGGCTTGCGGCGTTCTACGAGCGGGCCGGCCGGGTGGTCTGCCTTGGCGCCGGGGAACGCACCGGATCGGTCACGGTCGTCGGGGCAGTCTCACCGCCCGGCGGGGATTTCTCGGAACCGATCACCCAGAACACCCTCCGGGTGGTGGGGACGTTCTGGGCACTTGACACAAACCTTGCCTACCGGCGACATTTCCCTTCGGTGAACTGGATCAAGAGCTATTCGCTGTACCTTGATTCCATCGCGGAATGGTACGGCCAGAAGCTCTCCCGCGACTGGCGGGACCTCCGGGACAAGGCGATGTACCTGCTCCAGAAAGAAGTGGAGTTACAGGAAATTGTCCAGCTGGTGGGTCCGGATGCTCTGCCGGACAGCGAGAAAGCGATTCTCGAAGTAACACGGATGATCCGCGAGGACTTCCTCCAGCAGAGCGCCTATAGTGACACCGACTCCTTCTGCCCGATTGAAAAGCAGTACCTGATGCTCAAAGTGATCATATCGTATTACGAGCAGGTTAGCCTTGCGATGAACCGGGGCGTAAGCCTGCGGCAGGTACAGGCGCTTCCGCTCAGGGCGACAATCGGGAGGATGAAGGAGGTCGGGGATCCGGAAGCGATCCGGAAGATGATCGATGAGTCCCGTGACATGCTGACTGCGCTTGAGGTGGAGAAATGAAAGAGACCTCGCTCCTGACAAAGGAGTACCGGACGATCAGCTACGTGTCTGGCCCGCTCATCTTTGTTACCGGGGTCAAAGGTGCGTCGTTCGGGGAGATTGTCAGGATTACGCTCCGCGACGGCGAAGTGCGGAACGGGCAGGTGCTTGATATCTCGGAAGAACACGCGGTCGTGCAGGTCTACGAAGGCACGCGGGGAATCGATCTTGTGAACACAACCGTCCGGTTCACCGGTGAGCCTGCCCGGATCAATGTCTCAAAGGACATGCTTGGCCGGGTCTTTTCCGGCGTCGGAAAATCCCGGGACGGCGGCCCGGACATTATTCCGGAGGCAGTGCTCGATATCGCCGGGATGCCGATCAACCCCTCAGCCCGGGACAAGCCGGCGGATTTTATCCAGACCGGCATGTCGGCCATCGACGGCCTCAACACGCTTGTGCGGGGCCAGAAACTGCCGATCTTCTCCGGCTCGGGCCTCCCGGCGAGCCGGCTTGCCGCCCAGATCGCCCGGCAGGCAAAGGTACTTGGCGAGGGCGAGCAGTTCGCGGTCGTTTTCGTTGCGATGGGGATCACCCACAAGGAAGCGTCGTTTTTCATGCAGGACTTCGAACGGACGGGTGCGCTTGACCGCGTGGTCTTTTTCATGAACCTCGCAGACGACCCGACGGTCGAACGGATCGCAGCCCCCCGGTGCGGGCTTACCGTCGCTGAATACCTCGCGTTCACCCACGATCTCCACGTCCTTGTGATCCTGACCGACATGATCAATTACTGCGAGGCACTCCGCGAGATCTCGACCGCCCGCGAGGAAGTGCCGGGCCGGCGCGGGTACCCCGGCTACATGTATACCGATCTTGCTTCTATTTACGAGCGTGCCGGCCGGCTGAAAGGGAAGAAGGGTTCGATCACCCAGATCCCGATCCTGACAATGCCGGACGACGACATTACCCACCCGGTACCGGACCTCACCGGTTATATTACCGAAGGCCAGATCGTCTTATCAAGGGATATCTTCCGGCGCGGTGGCGACCCCCCGGTTGACGCTCTTCCCTGCCTCTCCCGGCTCATGAACCTTGGTATCGGCCCGGGCAAGACCCGGGAAGATCACCGTGGCGTGGCCGACCAGCTCTACGCCAGTTACGCGTACGGGCGCGACCTGCGCCGGCTGGTCGCCATTGTAGGGGAAGAAGCGCTGACCGATCTCGACCGGAAGTACCTGAAGTTCGCGGATGCGTTCGAACGGCAGTTCATCACGCAGGGCGACGAGGACCGGTCGATTGAGAAGACGCTGT
>Ga0209099_1001714_pt1 | contig 21123 bp, 16 predicted proteins | sample AD_JPNHW2_MetaG_FD_184430 | JGI IMG/M metagenome (GOLD analysis project Ga0209099, IMG submission 184430) | Active sludge microbial communities of municipal wastewater-treating anaerobic digesters from Japan - AD_JPNHW2_MetaG (SPAdes) (version 2) | ecosystem: Engineered > Bioreactor > Anaerobic... | reverse complement strand
GAGGTTGCCACAGTGGCGGAGACTTTATAAGTCGAAGACATCCGGCGGGATGTCTTCTCCAGCCCGACACACCCTGCAGGGTGTATCGGTCTCCCCCGAGAACGTCAGGAAAATAATGATTTCTACAGAGCCCTTTTTTCAGTACTGACAAAAAGCCCCGGATCCCGGGCAGGTCCGGACCATACCAGAAGGATTTATGTTTTTAAGGCAGAGTACGCTTTGAAGAGTCCATGGATTCCGGACAAAACGAACCGGCAGGGGCAGGGCGGAATGCAGACCGGGCAGACCGGCGGGAGAGTCCGGATGAGGCAGTGATCCGGCTGGAGCAGGAGCTTGCCCTTGAAAAGAAGAAGGTGCAGGTTGTCGGGAGCACGACCCGGCACGACATCCTCAACCAGATGACCGCCATCATGGGGTATACCGAGCTCATGCTCTCGATGGTGCAGGATGAGAACATCCGGAGTTTCCTTGAGATCGAGCAGCGGGCTTCCGACAAGATCCGGAGGATCTTTGCCTATTCCAAGGTCATCCAGCTGATGGGAACCGAACCTCCGCACTGGCAGAAGCTGGGGGCTCTCATCCGTCTCTCCTGCGACGAGATCGATTCCGGCAGGGTCCGGATCCGGGAGAATACCGGCGACCTGTACCTTTACACCGAATCCCAGTTCTACAAGGTCTTCACCTACCTGTTCGACAACTCCATCCGGCACGGGAAGAAAACGACGGAGATCGCACTCACGCTGGACAGGTCCGGGCAGGACCCCGTGCTCATCATTGAGGATGACGGCGAAGGGATCGCGCCCGCAGACCGGGAGAAGATCTTCGAGCGCGGGTTTGGCAAGTATACCGGGTGGGGGCTCTTTGTCACCCGCGAGATCCTCGCCGTCAACGGTATGACCATCCGCGAGAACGGCACCGGGGGGAACGGTGCCCGGTTCGAGATTACGATACCGGGCGGGCGTATCCACACCGGGGAAAAACCGCCTGCCCCCTGAACGATCTTGTCTGGCAGGGGCATGTTCAGATCGACGCCGGACATTCCTGTTCCTTGCGCCACCCCGCAGGAAATCCCCCGAAAAGGGCTATCTTTTTTTCCTTGCATGGAGTAGGAGTACAGGTACTATGCCAGCGGCCATCATCCCGTTCAAGCAGAAGAATCCCAAGACCCGGCTCTCCTGCATTCTTTCCGAGACCGAACGCGAGGAATTTGCCGGGGCGATGATGCTCGATGTCGTTGCTGCGGTGAAGGACGCGAACTGCCGGCCGGTGATCCTCGGCACAGAACCGTTCGAATCGGAGGATCTCGTGCAGGTGGCGATGCCCGGCAAGGGGCTCTCTGACGCTCTCAACGAATACCTCTCGTGCGCCCTCGATGCAGTCCTCATCATTATGGCCGACATCCCGCTTGCCGACGAAGAATCCATAAAACGGGTAATTGCGACAGAAAAGGATCTCGCGATCGTCCCCGGCAGGGGCGGTGGGACGAACGTCATCTTTGTGCGGAACCCCTCAAAGTTCCATGTCGATTATTACGGGTTCAGCTTTGAAAAGCACATGAAGATCGCGGCGGATTCCGGGCTATCCGTCGAGGTGATCGACTCCTTCCGGCTCCATACCGACATCGATGAAAAGGAAGATCTCGTGGAACTCTTAATCCACGGGACGGGGAAAAGCCGTGCATACCTCGAAGGGCTTGGGTTTACTCTCACGACCGAGAAGGGGCGCGCCGGGGTGGAACGGAAGAAGTAACCGGGCACCGGGCTCCATGGAATCCCGTGTTTCAAAAAATGAAACACGGAACAAACCTTAACAACCATTTTTCCGGATTTTATGACAGGAGTCTTCATCCTATACCATGGCGCTCTCACCCGGATCCGGCCGAAAGGAGGAGTGCAATCCCGGAAAGGACCTGCCGGAGCCGGGTGACTGGCGCGCCATTGCAGAAGCGTCGGGGGCCGGGACCTGGGCCTGGGATGCCACCACCGGACACCTTGAATTGTCGCCGCTGCTGTACAGGACCATCTGCCTCGATCCCAAAGACAATCCCGTATCCATGAGGGACATACAGCGCATACTTCACCCGGACGATGCGGCCGGGGCAGGCGCAAGGGTCAGGCAGGCGCTGGCGGATCAGGCAACCCTCGACAGCGTCTTCCGGATCGTCCGGCCTTCCGGCGAAGTGCGCCGGGTCCACGTGCTCGGCACAGGGACGTATGACGGCGACGGGCGCCCGTCCGGGATGGCGGGGATCTGCATCGATGTCACGCCATACGGTGCGGCCGAAGAACCCGGCGGGAAGGGCGGACAGGGATTTTCCGCAATCTTTGAGAATACCCCCTGCCCGGCAACACTCGCCGGCCCTGACGGAGTATTTATCCATGTCAATGAGCTGTGGGCCCGGCTGTCCGGGTACTCCTGCCCGGAAGCCGCAGGCAGAACCGGCGCATCGCTTGGCATCGTGCGCGACAGGAGAGAACGCGAACGGATCGCAAGGCTCCTGAAACGGGACGGGTCTGTTCACGACGCGGAAATCCGGATATTCACAAAATCCGGGGAAGAGCGAAGGGTCCTCTACAGCGCAAGCACGGTTACGCTGGACGGGAATCCGTATGTCCTTTCGACCTGGCATGACGTCACCGGGCGCCGGCAGGCGGAAGAGGCATTACGCCGGCGCGAGGAGCGGTACCGGACGGTCGCGGACTTCACGCAGGACTGGGTGTTCTGGTTTGATCCCGACGGAAAGATCCTGTACCAGTCCCCGTCTGTTGAGCAGATCCTGGGGCGGCCGGTCTCCGGATACGGCTCGTATGAGGAGCTCCTGCGCGATACCGTTCACCCGGATGACCTCCCGGAACGTCTTGCCCATTTTACAGAGGAGAGAACCGGCGATCATTCTTTCGAAAAAGTATTCCGGATCGTGCGCCCGGACGGGGAGGTACGGTGGATCCACCATATCTGCAGCCCGGTAAAAGATGCGAAGGGGAGGTTCCTTGGCACCCGGGGATCGAACCGGGACATCACGAAACGCCACGAGACCGAGGAAGCGCTCCGGGAGAGTGAGGAGAAGTTCCGGACGATCATCGAGACCGCGAACGAGGGGATCTGGATCTTTGACAAAGACGGCCGGACTACCTTCGTGAACGACCGGATGGCCCGGATGCTCGGCTGCACCCGGAAAGAGATGATCGGCAGGTCCTACCGGGATTTTGCCGACCCGGACCTTGCGGAGATCCCGGACCGGGAGTTCTCCGCAAGAAAGCCGCGCACCCGGCAGACGTTCGAGTTCCCGTTGAAACGAAACGACGGGTCCACGCTTTGGGCCCTGATCAATGCCCAGCCGGTCCTTGATCCGGACGGGAACTTTGCACGATCGCTCTTCATGGTTTCGGATGTCACCGCCTGGAAGGCAGCACGGGAGGAGCTCAGAGAGAGCGAGGAGAAGTACCGGAAACTCTTCTCGGAAATGAACGAGGGTTTTGCCCTCCACGAGATTGTCTGTAACGACACAGGCAGCCCGGCGGATTACCGGTTCCTTGAAGTAAATCCCGCGTTCTCGCGGCTTACCGGTCTTTCACGGGAGAAGGTTACGGGAAAACTCGTCTCGGAGATCCTGCCCGGCACCGGGGACCTGTGGATCCGGCGGTACGGCGCAGTCGCCCTGACCGGGAAACCGGATGCATTCGAGGGTTACTGGGGGCCCCTGGAACGGTACTACCAGGTCCTTGCCTACGCCCCGGCACCCCGGCAGTTTGCGGTCCTGCTGACGGATATCACCGACCGGAAATACCGGCAGGACACCATCCGGCTCTCGCACGAGATCCTGGAGATCTCGAACCGGCACGAGACGCTTCCTGCAGTCCTCACAGAGTATGTCAGGCTCCTCCGGGAATATACCGGGTGCGATTCCGCCGGGATCCGGCTCCTCGATCCTGAAGGAAACATCCCGTACCAGGCATATGCCGGTTTTTCCGAGGAGTTTATCCGGAAGGAAAGCCCGCTCTCCCTTTACTCCGATCATTGCATGTGCATCAATGTCGTGAAGGGGGAGACCGACCCGTCGCGCTCCTTCTATACCCACGGAGGTTCCTTCTATGTCGACGGCATGACCCGGTTTCTCGCAACGGTTGCAAAAGACGATATGGGAAAGACCCGGGATGTCTGCCACACGATGGGGTACGAGGTTGTCGCGCTGGTCCCGGTCCGGTCGGGAGAGAAGATCCTCGGGCTCCTCCATCTCGCGGATCACCGGGAAGGGGCGATCCGGCGCGAAAACGTGGCCGTCCTTGAGAAAGCCGCGTATACCATGGGGGAAGCGATCCAGCGGATCATGGCAACCATTGCCCTGAAGAAGGGCCGGGACGACCTCGGGATCCAGGTGCAGGAACGGACTGCTGCGCTCAAAGAGGCTGTCGCGTACCACCGGAGCCTGATCGAAGCAAGCCTCGATCCGCTGGTCACCATCAGGCCGGACGGTACAATCAGCGATGTGAATGCGGCAACCGTAGCCGCAACAGGATTTTCCTCGGAAGACCTGGTCGGCACTGACTTTACGGATTATTTTACCGAACCTGCAAAGGCAAAGGCCGGGTACGAAAGGGTATTCCGGGAGGGTCTTGTCAGGGACTATTCCCTGGAAATCCGGCACCGGGAGGGGCGGAGTACTCCGGTACTGTTCAATGCAACGGTCTTCCACGACGCATCGGGAGCGGTTGCGGGGGTATTCGCTGCCGCCCGGGACATCTCGGCGTTAAAAAAGGCCGAGGAAGCGATCTCCCGTGCCCATGAGGAGACACAGACGGAACGCCAGCGCCTGTATGACGTCCTTGAAACCCTGCCGATCTACATCTGTATCCTCGACAAGGATCACCGGATGCCGTTTGCAAACCGGTACTTCCGGGAGACCTTCGGGTATTCTTCCGGGCGCCGCTGCTATGAGTTTTTGTTCAACAGGAATGAGCCATGCGAGAACTGCGACACCTTCACCGTCGTGAAGACCGGGGCGCCCCACCGCTGGTACTGGACCGGCCCCAATGGCAGGAACTACGATGTTTTTGACTTCCCCTTCCCCGATATCGACGGATCATTCCAGATCCTCGAAATGGGTATCGACATCACGGAACAGAAGAACGCCGAAGATGCCGTGAGACGGGCGGCCGCGTACAACCGCAGCCTGATCGAAGCCAGCCTCGATCCGCTTATCACCATCGATCCTCTCGGCAGGATCAGCGACGTAAATACCGCTACTGCTGCAATAACCGGTTTTTCCCGGGAAGAACTGATCGGGACCGACTTTTCGGATTATTTTACCGAACCTGCAAAGGCAAAGGCCGGGTACGAAAGGGTATTCCGGGAGGGATCCGTCAAGGATTACGAGCTCTGGATCCGGCACCGTGACGGCCATGTGACCCCGGTCCTGTACAACGCGACGGTGTTCCACGACGAATCGGGAAAGGTTACCGGCGCGTTTGCAGCAGCCCGCGACATCACCGAACGAAAGAAGGCAGAAGACGTCCAGAAGAGGGCGAACGAGGCGCTTGAACGGCGGGTTGCCGAACGGACGGCGGAACTTGCGGGGATGAACCGGGAACTCCGTGCCACGAATGTCGCACTCGGCAATGCTCACGAAGAGCTGAACCGGCATATCGGGGAACTGAAAAAGAGCGAGGATCTGCTGAAGAGAAACGCCCTGGATCTCTCGGAAGCCCTTGCCGAGAAGGAGATGCTCCTCTCCGAGGTCCACCACCGGGTCAAGAACAACCTGACCGCGTTCATATCGCTGCTGAGCCTCGAGGGGAGCTACGAAGAATCGGAAGCCGGAAAGCAGCTCAAGAAGGATCTCCAGAACCGGGCCCGGAGCATGGCGCTGATCCACGAGACCCTGTACCGCACGAAGAAGTATTCGCATGTCGATATGGGGATGTACTTACGAACGCTCCTCGAACAGGTCACCAACTCCTATTCTCCCAGCAGGGACGTGCATGTGATCGTGAACGCGGGCAACGTGGTGCTGGACCTTGGCCGGGCCACTCCCTGCGGGCTTATCGTCAACGAACTTGTCACGAACTCCTTCAAGTACGCGTTTCCCCCGGGATTTGACTGCGCCGCTGTCCGGGGAGAACCCTGCACGATCCGGATCGATCTCACCGTTGAGGACAGCATGTACCGGCTTGTCATCGGCGACAACGGCATCGGGCTCCCCCGGGGAATCAACCTGAAGGATGCGAAGTCTCTCGGGCTCAAGCTCGTGAATTTCCTGGCACGGCACCAGCTCCGGGCCTCTGTTTTCACGGATACGGGTTCCGGAACCTCCATTGAGTTCCGGTTCAGCACGGATCCGCTGGTTCCGGGTTGATTGTGGCTCTAAAAAAGTCCAAAAACCCAAAATGCCCCGGAACACTGACAAACAGGACAGGGCACGTTCCGAAAAGCCTGCCGCGTGGCAATCCGCTGCGAGAGGATACTGTATCTATCAGAAAGTATAATTGACGGGATAGCCAGAGGGGTATCCAATGCCCCGGAATCCGGACAGGAAAGGACACGCCGGCGCAGTCAACGGAGACAAGATCCATCCGGATACTGCATGGTATCAACTGAAACCCACGGATGCTGCGGGAATCCGGATCCTTATTGTTGAAGACGACGGGATGATCGCGTTTCATATAGCTGACGTGCTGGAAAAGGCAGGGTTCGCCGTTCTCATGCCGGTTGCGACCGGCGAAGAAGCGCTCGAATCCCTCCAGAAATCTCCGGCCCCGGACCTGTTTTTTTTGGATATCCAGCTCGCGGGGAGGATCGACGGGATCGAAACCGCACGGCAGATCATGGAACGGGCCGGCACGCCGGTTATCTTCATGTCGGCCTGGTCGGATAACAAGCGGATCGCCAGCGCAGCACTGACAAAACCGTACGGGTACCTTGTCAAACCGGTCAGCGATCGGGAACTCCTCGCAACGGTTGCATTCACCCTGTTCCGGCATTCTGTTGACCGGAAACTGGCAGAGAACGAGGAACGTTATCGTGCCGTTTTTAACAATGCCGCGGAAGGCATCCTCATCCTTGCATACGGGACGTATGAACCCATCGAGGCCAACCCGGCGTTCCTGCAACTGATCGGTTATGGGAGCGGGGACCGGATTCCCGGCATCGCCGGGCTCCTGGGATGCCCGGAAGGGATGGACAGGAATCATTTCAGGAGGATTCTTCTCGACGGGGGTGTTGTACGTGATGCCCGGCTGAAATGCCGGGACGGGTCATTCCGGGATGTCGACATTACGTCCGGCGTCATTCCCCGGGCCAGGGAGCCGGCGCTTCTTGCCCTCATCATCCATGATGTCAGCGACAGGAAACGGGCAGAAACGGCACTCGCTTCGGCCAACCGGAAACTCAACCTGCTCTCTGAGGTAACCCGCCACGACATCCTCAACCAGCTGACTATCCTAAGCGGCTACCTCGAGCTGTCAAAAGACTGCCTGGATGACAGGGAAAAACTGGCAGGTTTCATCGGAAAAGAGAAACAGGCTGCCGATGTCATCCAGGCCCTGATCTCGTTCACCCGGACCTACCAGAACATGGGAGAGTATGCACCCCGGTGGCACAACGTGCAGAAGACCGTGCGGCAGGTAGTATCCGAGATGCCCCCGGGTATTCCTGCCGTAACGGTGGATCTCCCCGGCATCGAGCTGTATGCGGATCCTCTCTTTCCCAAGGTCATCTACAACCTGATCGAGAATGCTGCACGGCATGGCGGGGACAATGTATCCTCGCTTCGGTTTACCGCACGTGAAGGGGAAACCAGGCTCATCCTCACCATCGAGGATAACGGGATCGGCGTTCCTTTTGAGATAAAGGAGCAGATCTTCCTGCGCGGGTTTGGGAAGAACACCGGGCTCGGGCTCTTTCTCACCCGCGAGATCCTCAGCATTACCGGAATCTCCATCCGCGAGACCGGATATCCGGGAAAAGGCGCCCGGTTCGAGATTACCGTTCCAAGAGCGATGTTCCGGAACTGCGGGATCCCTATGGCATCGCAGCAGGAGGGAAGCGCGAACCCGTAAGATTTCCGGCACCTGGTTCAGGCAAGCCCGGCTCCTGCCGGGGCGTTGTTCATGATACCCGCGCCCATGAAGCCGGCTCTATAAATACCAGTGCAATAAACAGTCTTTTCATACAGGGAGCGTGTGCCGGGAGCCATACTGCGCCGGGTACCTCCCGGCGGGGTGCAATGGCTGCGGCTGAAATTCTTATTGTAGAAGATGAAGGGCTCATCGCGCTCCATATCGGGGAGATCCTGGAAAAGGCCGGGTATCGTGTCTTAGATCTCTTTCCCTCCGGAGAATTGGCCCTTCAGTATCTCAGTACATCGCACCGGCCGGATCTTATCCTGATGGATATCGGCCTTGGCGGAAAGATTGACGGGATAGAGACATCCCGTCGGATCCGCAAAGATCTTGATATTCCCATCATCTTCATTACAGCCTATTCGAACCAGAACCGGATGAATGAAGCGCGCTCCATATCTCCTGACGGGTACCTGCTCAAGCCGTTCCGGGAAAAGGATCTCCTCGCGGTTGTCGGCCAGGCACTTGCCCGGAAACCCTGAGCGCAGGTTACCCTTATACCAGTGGATCTTCCGTTGGTTCTTCGATTACCTGCACCGCTCGTTCCTGAACGCGACAAGCGCATCGCAGAACTCGCCGAGATACGTGTCCATCGAGAGGCTCCCTTCCTGGAACCGGCAGTCCTCCTCCTCGATGACACGCCCGATCGAATCCCGGCTCGGCAGCAGGAGATCGATTGGCACTCCCGCCTCCTCCGATCCACGTATGAGTGCCTCCCTGAAGAGCCCGAGGCAGTACCCGATCCGGTACTGGTAGGTGTTTTTTGTCTTGGTGAGGTAACCGGCAACCCGTCCCGTCTCGACGCTGAGGAAGTCCTGCTTTGTCTTCTCGTCGTTGCACTTCCCCAGCATATACCGGTAGTGGGCGAACGGGTACATCTCCTCCAGCTCTGCCGGAACGATCCCGCAGGTGCCGAAGATGACGATATGGTACTGGGAGGGATCGAAGACCTGCGAAATCACCATCCTGATGAGCTGGTGGCTCGGGCTCGCGCTGTAGGGTTTTCGCATGGCGCAGGGCATGAAGATCGCGATCTTCCGGGGAGGGACTTCGTACGAGTCAATGATGTACCGGTAGGATTCCTCGAACTCCTTCAGGTAAAAGGGAGGACCGGTAAGAAAGGGCCTTTCAGGATTCTCCGGTGGTCCTCCGGGTGCGGGTACTCCCATGGTTCTTCCCTGTTATATCGTTTACGCGCCTGATGAACCAACCGTACGCGATCTCTCCAGCACGTACTGGAGCGTTCCCTCTTCAAGGCCCTGTCCCGGCGGGGTTGCACCGGTGCAGAGAAACCCGGTCTTTTCGAGGACCCGTCTGGAAGCTTCCAGCTCCGGGAACGTCGTTGCCATGATCCGTGATATCCGGGGGTCTGAAAAGATCGCCGGAATGAGGTGCCTGACCGCTTCGGTTGCATAGCCCTGCCCCTGGTACGGATCAAGCACAGAATAGCCTATCATGACAGTTCCCGGGTTGTTGAAGGCTGATGCGATCCCGCCATTTCCGATAAGAACGCGATCCTCCGGATCCGTGGCATCCTTCACCCAGTACCAGTCCGAAAAGAACGGATCGGAATTTTCCGATAACATCCGGATAAATTCACAAAAGACCTCCCGGGTCATCTCACCGGGAGGCCAGGTTTTTGGGACCGTTGCCTTAAGGAGTCTTTTAAGTTCTGCGTGATCATCCAGATCGCTTGTAAGGATCTCCACGGTTGCCGGGATAAGGTCAAGGCACCCGGTATGGATATGACGGGAATTCATGGCTGTGATCCGGGGGTATTTTCCGGGCTTTCCGGATACTCCGGGCAGTACGGGTAGTCCATCTGTTTCTGGATCTTCATCCGCACGTCGCGTCCGGCGATCTTTTCGCAGAGATACAGGCCCATGTCGATAGCGGCGGTCACCCCTCCGGCCGTGATAACATGGTCGTCCTCGACAATCCGGTCTCTGGAGACTTCGCGTGCGAACCGTTTCAGGACCTCCTGAAAACCGGGATGGGTGGTTGCCCGCCGGGTGCGGAGCATGCCTGCCGCCCCCGCGAGGAGTGCGCCCCCGCAGACAGCGGCAACGGTCGTTGTACCGGGGTGGATGGCGAGCCATGCGATAAACTCCCGGTCCCGGATACGATCGCCAATCCCGTTTCCACCCGGTATGACGACATAATCGAACCCGGCAAGGTCGGGACAGACCGTATCCACGGCAAGCTCAACGCCCTCGAACGAACGGATTCTCTCCCTGCGGGCACAGGTGCAGTACTCAAGATCCGGGACAAAGCCCATGGTTACAAGCCGGGTGAGCGGGTCGTATGCCCCGGCAAAATCCAGGAGCGTGACGCCATCGTAGAGAATAAACGCGATCTTCATGGATCTTTTCCAGCTGGCATATACAACCCGGGCGGCATTATCCCTGCTGCTGGTATTCCCGGGGGATACGGTTTTCCGGATTGGGTATATGGCAGAGCCAATCCGGCTGACGCACCTTTACCGCCAGTAACCGGTTGGACGGCGCCGGTTGCCCGGGTCCCGGCTATGACGGAAGGCCGACCTGCATCCTGTTCTCCCGCATCAGTTCCAGGAGCACCGGCACGGCGATGACCTGCATCAGGACCATGAATCCCGCTGCCCAGGCGCTCCCGAGCGTATAGAGCGCGCCGATCGCGATGCTCCCGGCAAACCAGGCGACGCCATATGCCGTGTTGAAGATGCCGTACGCGAATCCGCGGCGCCCGGCCGGCGTGAAGTCGGCGACGGCGGCCCGGAGCACGGTCTCCTGCATCCCCATGGACGCCCCCCAGAGCACGGCGCCGAAAAGCGCCGGGACAAACTCCCCCGAAAATGCGGTGAGCGGGATCGCGATGCCGAGAACCGGGACCGCGAGCAGGACGGGAAGCCCGTGACGGTCGTACGCTCTTCCCACAATCAGGGCGACGATCGCATCGACCGCCATGGCGATTGCATAGAACGCCGGGATCTCGGCATCGGGAATGACCGAGAGCGCCTTGTAGTGGTAGGCGAGCAGCGGGAAGACAACAAACCCCGCCATCGTCAGCGCGGTGAATGCCGCGTACAGGATAAGCAGCCTGCGACGGACGGGATCCCCGGATGCTCCGGCAGGATCCGGTTTTGATCCCCCTTCAAACGCAAGCGGGTCCGGCATGTCCCGCCATGCGAGGACGAGTGCTATGATGAGGATGACAAACGGGATCGCAAGGAGCGTAAACCCGCCCCGGTACGTCCCCCCGGCAGCGAGTGCGAGGACAAAGAGGAGGGGGCCAGCAACGGCGCCGATCTGGTCGAGCGCCTCGTGGATGCCAAACCCCCACCCCCGTCCGACAGCGCTTGTCGCGTGCGAGAGGACGGCGTCCTTTGCCGGCGACCGGATGGCTTTGCCTATCCGCTCGACAATCAGGAGGACTGCTGCAACCTCCCAGCTCCCGGCCAGCACGAGGAGCGGGATTGCCGCAATCAGCGCGTAGCCCGCGATGACAAATGTCCAGTACTGCTTCGACCGGTCGGCAAGGTAACCGGTGGCGATCCGTATCGCGTAGCCGGCGAACTCCCCGAACCCGGCGACAAATGCGACCATGAACGCGGAAGCGCCAAGGGTCAGTAAAAACGGCCCGGCCACGCTCCGTGCGCCTTCATAGACAATGTCCCCGAGCATGGCGACGATGCCAAAGAGGACGATCAGCCGGTATGCCGCTCTTTTACGTCCGTTCTCATCCATGTTGGTGCTCCGGTATCTCTCAGGATACCATTATCAGAGTTCTCAAAAATATATTCCTGACATATGCGGCCGGCTGTCATTGCATTTGCGCTCGCCTTGTTCCTCTTTCTCCTTGTCCAGGGCATCCGGCCCCCTCTCCTCTATGCCGTCCTGCTTGTTCCTGTCGCCATCCTTGCGTACGGGTTCATCGCCAAAGACTTTCCCGAGGAGCCATACAAAGACGATGAGGAGACGGAAGAGGCGGGCTGGCCCTCACTATTTCACAAGTGACATCACGGGAAAGTACCTGTACAGCCCCCGTTTGGCAGCGGTCTTATCCGGAACAGGATAGTCAGCACCCGTGGGAGGAGCCGCTTCACGTTTTCCGGGAACCCTTCAGCAGCCCCATGAAGAGGCATTCGGATGCGTCGATGGATTCCACGCCAGCGGCATCGTCCGAGATCGGAAGCCCAAGCCCCCGCATGACTGCCGCAGGCACCCCTTCATCCGCCTCCCCCATCACGAGTTCGGCTGCGGACGCGATGTTGTCGGCGACTGCCCGTTTTGTCACCTGGAGCGTGTTCCCGAAGAGATCGGTCCTGCCCCGGTCGTCGATCACCGAGGCGATCCCGGCACAGCCGATGGCAACCCCGGAGCAGCCGGCCCGCATGGCATGGGTGCGGCTGTCGGCAACGATGACCGCGATCTTCCGGCCGGTCCGCTCCCCGATCTCCCGGCGTATCCGCGCTGCGCTGGCATCCGGATCTGCCGGCAGGGGGACGAGGCAGCCTGTCGGCGCATTCGAGCCGTCGACACCGGCATTGGGGAGGAGGGTTCCCCCCTTCATGCAGAGCAGGAAATGCGGGATGCCGCCCACAACCTCGTCGCTCTCGGAAAGTACGACTTCGGCGACCCGGGGATCCATTGCGTACTTCTCCGCGTATTCCCGTGCCCGGTCCGAGGGTTTGACGGTATCGAGGGCAATCACCCTCCCTTCCGCTGTCGCCACCATGGACTCGGCGAGGACAAGGATGTCGCCGTCCCGGATCCCTCCGCAGGCGGACTCCGCCGTCGCGATGAGCCGGCCGGCAAGGTCGTCCCCGCTGCCGATCAGGCCGGTCTTCAGACCAAAGACAGAGAACCCGGTGTTCATGTGCCTTTCACCATCCGCCCGTATACTCTGATGACGTCGCGGGTTGCGGCGACATCGTGGGCACGGATGATCGATGCGCCTTTCCGTAACAGTTCCATGGTCACGGCAAGGGTGCCCGGCAGCCGGTCTTCCGGTGCCCGGTCAAGGAGCATGCCGATGAAGGTCTTCCTTGATACCGCGCCGAGCAGGGGGCGGTCAAAGCGCCGGAATTCCTCGAAGTGACGGCAGAGTTCCCAGTCGTCATCGACCGATCGCATGGGTGTCCAGATGCCGACCCCGGGGTCGAGAACATAGTCTTTCACCCCGAAGTCCTGGCAGCGCCGGGTCACCCGTTCCAGCGCGGCAAGGGTCGCTTCAACGCCCACCGGGTCGCCCGGCTGCCGGTCGGCAGCCATCAGGAAAGCCGGGAGTCCTGCATCCGCAACCTTCTGCGCATAGGCCGGGTAGACGAACCCGCCGATATCGTTGGCTGCGGCGATGTCGTGCTTCAAGCAGATATCGAGCACGCCCGGGTGCATCGTGTCAACGGAGACGGCAATCCCGCTCCCGTCCAGTTCCTTTAAGGCGGCATCGATCCGTTCCCCCTCGGTCTTCCCGCTGATGGGCTGGGCATACGGGGAGGTGCTCCGTGCACCGATGTCGATGATGGATGCACCCTGTTCGACCATCGCGGTTGCAGCCTTCAAAACAGAGTCCACCTGCACGAACGAATCGGAGTAGAACGACTCGTGGCTGACATTGATGACCCCCATGATCCGGACCGGGGCGTCGCCCCCGATCGCGGTTCCCTGTATTACACACTGTCGCATGATCGCCGTTTTGCCGATGTGAAGGTGTTCTCCATCAGGGTTGCAATTGTCATGGGACCGACACCCCCGGGGACCGGCGTGATCGCCGACGCGATATCACGGACCGCTGCAAAGTCCACGTCGCCGACAAGCTTGCCGTCCAGCTGGTTGATGCCGACATCCACGACGACTGCGCCCTTCTTCACCATCTCCGCCGTAACGAACCGGGCCCTGCCGACCGATGAGATAAGGATGTCTGCCCCGCGTGCAACAGCCGCGATATCGGGAGTCTTCGAGTGGCAGACGGTCACGGTGGCATCCGCGTTGAGGAGGAGCGCAGCGAGCGGGCGGCCGACATCGATGCTCCGCCCGAGCACGACCGCATGCTTACCGGCAACCGCAATGTTGTTTGCTGCAAGGAGGGTCATGATCCCAAGCGGCGTGCAGGGGGAGAACCGTGGATTTCCCGAGAAGAGCAGCCCGAGGTTGCAGGGGTGGAACCCGTCAACGTCTTTCTCCGGGGCGACCGATGCGATCACCCGCGTTGCGTCGACCTGGCGGGGGAGGGGGAGCTGGACAAGGATACCGTCGATCTCCGGGTCTTCGTTGAGCCTCCGGACCGCTGCCATCACGGCGTCGGTTGTCGCATCCGCCGGAAGTTCAATCCCGACGGACCCGATGTGCACCCGCTCGCAGGCCTTGTGCTTCATCCGGACGTACATCCGGGAGGCGGGATCGTCCCCCACGATCACGGTCGCGAGGTGGGGATAGAGCCCGGACTCGTCGATGGCGTCTTTCAGGATCTCCAGCCGCTGTTCCGAGCAGGCTTTTCCGTCAAGAATCATGGAAAGGGCGAAGGGAGGGGAAAAGGAGGAAGGCGCTCACTCCGGGTAGAGCGGGAACCTGCCTGCCAGTGCTGCAACCTTTGCGTGCACGTCCCGGATCGCTGCTTCGTTGTGGATGTCTTTTACCACCCGTGCAATATAGCTGCCGATCTCCCGCATCTCGGCCTCCTTCATGCCCCGGGAGGTGACGGCGGGGGTGCCGATCCGGAGGCCGCTCGTGACGAACGGGCTCTTGGTCTCGTTGGGGATCGTGTTCTTGTTGACCGTGATGGCCGCCTTCCCGAGCGCCGTCTCGGCTTCGAGCCCGGTAATGCCCTGCCCGGTTAAGTCAAGGAGCATCAGGTGGTTGTCGGTGCCGCCGGAGACGAGCCGGAGGCCGTTGTCCATGAGGGTCTGCGCAAGGGACTTTGCGTTCTTCACGATCTGCTTATTGTACTCCTTGAACGACGGGCGGAGTGCTTCTTCAAAACAGACCGCCTTTGCAGTGATCGTGTGCATCAGGGGGCCGCCCTGCATGCCGGGGAAGACCGCCTTGTCGATGGCCTGGGCGTACTCGGCATTGCACATGATGGCGCCGCCGCGGGGCCCGCGGAGCGTCTTGTGGGTCGTGGTTGTCGTGAAGTTGACGACGCCGACCGATGTCGGGTGGATGCCGGTTGCGACGAGGCCGGCGATATGGGCGATATCGGCCATGCAGTAGGCGCCGACGTCTTCGGCGATCTCCTGGAATGCTTTGAAGTCGATGACCCGGGGGTACGCGGAGGCACCGCAGACGATGATCTGCGGCTTCTCCTTTTTTGCCATCTCGCCGACCGCACCGTAATCGAGGGTTTCCGTCCTGGGGTCGACGCCGTATTGTGCTACCTGGTAGAACTTCCCGGTGAAGCTGACCGGGGAGCCGTGCGAGAGGTGACCGCCCTGGTTGAGCTTCATGGAGAGGATCTTCTCCCCCAGTTTCATGTACGCGAAATACACCGCCATGTTTGCCTGGGTGCCTGAGTGGGGCTGGACGTTTGCGTGCTCTGCACCGAAGAGCTTCTTCAGCCGGTCGCGTGCGAGGTTCTCGGCCATATCGTGGAACTCGCAGCCGCCGTAGTACCGTTTGCCGGGGTAACCTTCGGCATATTTGTTGGTCATGATCGAGCCCATCGCTTCCAGGACGGCCCGGGAGACCAGGTTCTCGGATGCGATCAGCTCAAGGCCGTTGAGCTGACGCAACCGTTCCTTCTCGATAATATCCGCTATCTGAGGATCTGTTGCAGCCAGATACGACATATGCAAAAAGGTGTGTTCCGATCAGGTAAGACACTTGTGCTGAAAGACCGTCCCTCCGGCATGGAATCTGCCGGGGATTTTATTCATGCCAGTATTTGCCGATATACACTGGTATCGGTGGAATCCTCAAAGGTATACAGAGATACCGGGAACGGAGATCCATAATGGTTGCGGGCATAGGGATAGCGAGGGTGAACGTGAAAGCACTTGGATTTTCCGGGGCGGCTGCACGGTCGGAACAGGTTCCAGCGCAATCCGGGCGTATATTTCTCCGGGTCCGAGGGAAAATAAGCACAAACCTTTTTTCCTCATCAGGTGATCAATAGTAGTAGTATAATTATCGTGGTTTTTTACCGGGAAGACCAACCGGGGAGAACCTGGGGAAAAAGGCCCGTGAACGGGACTAAAACGTTCAGGAGACTGAGATGACACCCATAACAGCTGCAGGGGCTGCAGGCGAAGACCGCATTGCAGCGCTGGAACGCAAGATCAGGGAACAGGAAGCACTCGTCAAGGGGATCACCGAGGAACTCCTTGATCTCAAGTCCATAGTCATGAAACTGTCCAAGGCAAGCGACGAGAGAAGCCGCCAGGAACTGAAGCGTGTCCAGGCAGTCGGGGCAGCGGTTCCGCCGGCAGCGGCACCGGCCGGAGGACAGGCAGCCGGGGGCAGCACCGTTGTGATGCGCCCCAAGTCGGCACGTGCAGCCGACGCAGCAAAGCCCGATGAACCTGCCATGGACATGATCATGCAGCCGGACGGCACCATGAAGCTCGAGCCCCGGCGCGGGGACAAGAACTACATCGTCGCATCCGCGGGCTATGGCCGGAAGAAAGGCGGCAGCACCGGCAAGAAACAGGGCGATCTCATCTATGCCGTCGACGATGAGAAAGCCAGTCCTGCAAAGAAGTAAGGGGCCGAACGTCTTTGCATATCACAGAGCTGGAGATCGATAACTTCAAGTCTTTTTCGAAGAAGACCAAAATCCCTTTTCTTCCCGGCTTCACCGTCATCTCCGGGCCCAACGGTTCGGGGAAGAGCAACATCATCGACTCGATCCTTTTTGTCCTCGCCCTGTCGTCCGCCCGCAACCTGCGTGCGGAGAAACTGACCGATCTCATCAACCTGAACTCGGGGAAGAACACCGCCGAGGTTGCCATCGAGTTCTCGGACGGGACGAAGATCCGCCGGCGGATCAAACGGACCGGGAACGGCTACTACAGCTACAACTACCTCAACGACCGGGTCTGCAAACAGCTCGATATCGTCGATTTCCTCGCAAAGCACGGGATCAAACCGCACGGGTACAATGTCGTGATGCAGGGCGACGTGACCCGGATCATGGAGATGAGCGATGGCGAACGCCGGAAGATCATTGACGAGATCGCGGGTGTCGCCGAGTTCGATTCCAAGAAGGACCAGGCGCTCCGGGAGCTCGATGTCGTACGGGAACGGATCGAGCGCGAGGAACTGCTGCTCATCGAGCTCCAGAAACGGGTGAACGAGCTCAAAAAGGAACGGTCGCACGCCCTCGAATACCAGAAGTGGCAGAAGGAACTGGAGTATTTCCAGGCATGCCGGTCCGCCGCAAAGCTGCACGACCAGGAGAAGGAGCTTGCAACCCTCCTGAAGGTTTCAGAAGATCAGAAGATCGCGCTCTCCCGGATCGAGGCCGACCGGAGCCTCGAGGAGAACGAACTCTCGTACCTCCGTGCCGATCTCAGGGATATCGACGAGGAGATCAACCGGAAGAGCGGGTCGGACTACCTCAAGCTGATCGCAGAGCTCGAAGAGGCAAAGAGTGCAATCAAGGTTGCCGAGCAGGCAATTGTCCGGCTCCGGAAAGAGAAAGAGACGAACCTTGAGACCATCAACCGGGTCTACCAGGATACGAAACGGGCGGAGGCGCGGGTTGCCGAGTGCTCGGAACAGGTGCGGGAGTTCTCGATCGACCGTACCAACATGGCAATGGAAGTTGCAACCGCAAAAGCCCAGCTGGAGAAGATCGAGAACGAGATCAAACAGCACTCCGAAGACACCGAAGGCGCACGGGAGAAACTCTTTGCGCTCCTCCAGAGCGCCGAGGAGAAGAAGGGCGTCCGGTCCGGGCTCCTCCACGAGCAGGACATGCTCATCGAGAAGAGCCGGATGCGGACAACCGAGCTGGAACGCTTAACCGGCCTCCTTAAGCAGCTGGACGAGGAGTATGCGGCAAAACAGTCCCAGATGACCGATTCCGACAAGAGCGTTGCCGGCCTCGATGCCGAGAAGAAGGCGCTTGACCGGGCCCTCTCGGAGCTGGAGAGCGGGCTCTTCTCCTCCCGGAGCACGCTCGAGCATGTCAGGACCGAGATGAAGGATGCCGAGCAGGAAGCGATCCGGCTCGAAGCGACGATGCAGGCACGCGGGGAGTCGGGGGGCAGGGCTATCGAGGCTGTCAGCGCAATGGACGGCGTCCACGGGACAATCATGGGGCTCGGGAAGTCTCCGGCCGAGTACGCCACCGCCCTGAACGTTGCCGCAGGGCAGAAACTCCAGTACGTGGTCTGCGACACCGATGCAATCGCCGCCGAAGCGATCCAGTACCTCAAGAACGAGAAACTGGGCCGGGTTACGTTCCTTCCCTTAAACAAGCTCAAACCTCCGGCGCTTCCCCCGGTAAAGGAGCCCGGGATCATCGATTACGCGGTCAACCTGCTCGAGTACGACCCGAAATACGACCGGGCTTTTGCCGTTGCGCTCGGGTCGACGGTCGTTGTCGATTCCCTTGAGCGGGCACGCAAACTGATCGGGAAGTACCGGATGGTGACGCTTGAGGGCGAACTGCTCGAACGAAGCGGTGCAATGACCGGGGGTTCCGCAAAGAAGCAGGTCAGGGGGTTCGGCGCGGCAGTCGACGATGAGATCGTCCGGATCCGCGCCCATCTCGCAGAACTTGCCGACGAGGCGGCGGGCATCGAGGAGAACGTGAAACGCCTTACCGCCGAGGTTGATTCCCGGCGGGCGGCAAGGAACGAGATCGAGCAGAAGGTCGCCCGGTTCGGGATGTTCTCCGAGGAGTTCACCCGGCGGTTCGAGGCGATCACGGTCGAGAAGCAGACAATCGAACAGGCAATCGCCCGCCAGCAGGGCGAGACGAGCGGCGCTTCGGCGGAGGTTGCCGCCCTTGAAGCGAAGCTCGATGCGACCACGGCGGAGATCAATGCCGTGAACGCGGAGATCGACGAGATCAAGAAGAAGCTGGACGACACGAGCATCCCGGCGCTCACCGAGCAGATGGAGAAGAAACGGCGCGAGATCGAGGAGCTGGAGCGCCGCCTGCGCAACAAGGAGTCCGATATCAACGACGCCACCCGCGAACGCACCCATTTCAACGCCCGTATCGCGGAGCTTGGCGATGAACGCGGCCGGCAGGAGGAGCGCAACCGTCAGATCGATACCGAGATCGCCGGCGGAAACGACCAGATTACGGGAAGCAGAACCCGGATCGCCGCCATCGAGGAACGGCAGAAGGAGTTCTCCGGGGTGCTCGACGATCTCCGTGCCAAGAGGAACGAGGTCTCGGGGCATATCGGGGCATCCGAGCAGAAGCTCCTGAAGTTCGACTCCGAGAAGGAGAAGATCAAAGTGCAGGCCGACGCAGTCGCGGACCGGACGGCAACGCTCGGCATCGAGATGGACACGCTCCGCCGGGTGGTGGGGGATATAAAGACCGACCTCACCCTGACCGAGATCGAGGGGAAGATTGCCGAAGCGGATGGTGCGATCCGGAAGATCGGGGCCGTCAACATGCTCGCCATCGAGGAGTACGACAAGGTCCAGCGGCAGGTGGACGAGCGGACGGAGAGGAAGGAGACCCTCTCCCGGGAACGGACGACCATCATCGACCGGATCCAGAAGTACGAGCAGATGAAGTTCGAGGCGTTCATGACCGCCTTCAAGGCGATCGACGCGAACTTCCGGGAGGTCTTTGCACGGCTCACGAGCGGGAGCGGCCATCTCGTGCTGGAAAACGAGGAGGATCCCTTTGCGGGAGGGCTCACGTTCGCCGTCCAGCCCCGGGACAAGACCGTGCACCTCCTCTCCTCCCTCTCGGGCGGCGAGAAGTCGTTGACAACGCTTGCATTCATCTTCTCGATCCAGCAGCATGTGCCTGCCCCCTTCTACGCCTTCGATGAAGTGGACATGTCGCTCGACGGGTCGAACGTGGACCGGATCGCGACCATGATCAAGGAGCTTGCCCCGACCTCCCAGTTCGTAATCGTTTCCCTGCGCAAACCGATGATCACCGAGGCGGAGCGGATCATGGGCGTGACGCTGCGCCCGGACAAGAGCACGCTCGTCACCGGGGTCAAGGTCAATGAGTGACCAGAATATGACGGACATGCCGGAGGATCACGGGCGACGTCCTACCGGAGGACAATCCGTTACGCCCCCGGAACCGGCCACCGGGCCGGCACCTGCCGGATCTCCGGCACCCGGTCCGGCAGAAAGCGCGGGAACCGGGGCGGCAGGCGGAGCGTCACCAGAATTGGCAGTTCCCGGGGCAGGTCAGGATGGGACCGGAAGCACACCGGCACCGGTGGAGGAATCCGCCGTCGAGGACCCGGTCGAGATCCTCGTCGGCATGGCGGAACGGGGAGAGATCGACCCGTGGAACATCGACATCATCGAGGTGACCGACCGGTTCCTGACCGAGCTTGACCGGCGCCGGGAGCTCAACCTCCGGATTTCGGGCCGGACGCTCTTCTACGCGGCAACGCTGCTGCGCATGAAGTCCGAGCACCTTGCGGAAGAAGATGGGCAGGCTGAGGAGGACGGGGAAGACGCGGAGCCCGGCGATGACTTCGATGCCGCTCTCGACGACGAGTTCGAGTACGAGGGGAGGCTTGGCCCCATCGAGCTGCTCGAACGGGAGATCCAGCGCCGGCTCGACCGGAAGAACCTCAGGAAGAGCCCGGTCACCCTCTTCGAGCTGATCATCCAGCTCAAGAACCTCGAAAAGGAGGAGCGGCGGCGCCGGAGGCTGGTTGACGAGGATTCGTTCCTCCCCGACGCCGACGATGTCGTCTCGATCGCCCATGACGAGGGGTACCAGGATACGGCAGTCACGGTATACCAGGAATGCCTCCGGTGCATGGTGCAGCAGGAGGAGATGACGCTTGCCGAGCTCTGCCGGCGGCTCGGCTGGAACGTCCCCGAGGTCTACATCCCGCTCCTCTTCCTGATGCTTGACGGCC
>Ga0209099_1001713_pt1 | contig 21132 bp, 23 predicted proteins | sample AD_JPNHW2_MetaG_FD_184430 | JGI IMG/M metagenome (GOLD analysis project Ga0209099, IMG submission 184430) | Active sludge microbial communities of municipal wastewater-treating anaerobic digesters from Japan - AD_JPNHW2_MetaG (SPAdes) (version 2) | ecosystem: Engineered > Bioreactor > Anaerobic... | reverse complement strand
TGCAGCCGGAGGGGCGGCGGGCGGTTTGATCGGCAAATGACCGCATAAAAAAACTGTGCAGGATCCTGCAGTTCAGGTTTCTTGAAAACGCTGATTTAAAAAAAAAGAGCCGGGCCCGGCTCTCAATCCTCTCGTATTTTCCCGGTCGCTTACGAGCCGCAGCGCTCCGGTGATGAGCCGGCTGGAACGCCGCACTGGTCGCCATCCCCGCGCAGTTGCCGGCATATCGCGCAGATGCGCTGAACAACGTTGACGTTTTTTCCCGCTTTCAGGTCTGCTGCCAGCTGTTCAATCGATTGCTTCACATCGCTCTCGAACACGATCCGGTACCCGCGTTTCCCCGACAGGTACTGGGATACGGCAGACGGGGCGATCTCAAGCATCCGCGCTGCCTCTGCCTGTGCCACGCCGCATTTCACCAGCTCAACGGCAATAGCCGCCCGGATCGCCGGCAACACATCCCATACAATCCTCTGACATGGAGATTCCATCGTATCACAACCTTTTTATTTCACAATTGTGACATACTACAACTGCATTCACAATTGTGAATTTGTCCCGTAACTACAAAAACATGCCGTTTCAGGATTAAAAAACCGTTGCGGGAGGTATCATGAGTAGTAAACGAACGATTTACCTGGATCATGCTGCGACCACGCCGGTAAAACCTGCCATCATGGACGCGATGCAGCCATATTTTTCCGAATACTTCGGAAATCCTTCATCCATCTACAGCATAGCCCGCACGTCAAAGAGCGCCATCGAAACCTCCCGTCAACAGGTGGCAAAGGCGCTCGGTGCTGAACCCGGCGAGATTTTCTTCACATCCGGGGGAAGCGAGTCTGACAACTGGGCGATCAAAGGGATCGCCTTTGCAAACCGGAAGAAGGGGAACCATATCATCACCTCGGCGATCGAGCACCATGCCGTTCTCCACACCTGCCAGTTCCTGGAAAAGGCGGGATTCTCCGTCACGTACCTGCCGGTCGACCGGTACGGGCTTGTCGATCCGTCAGATCTTGAACGGGCGATTACTGAGAAGACCATCCTCATCTCGATCATGTATGCCAACAACGAGATCGGAACCATCGAACCCGTCGAAGAGCTCGGGGAGATTGCAAAGAAACACAAGATTCCCTTCCATACCGATGCGGTGCAGGCAATCGGCAATGTGCCAATCAGCGTAAAAGAGCAGAACATCGACCTGCTCTCACTCTCCGCGCATAAATTCTACGGCCCGAAGGGGACCGGGGCACTCTACATAAGAAAAGGCGTAAAGATCGATACCCTCCTCCATGGCGGCGGGCAGGAGAACCGGCGCCGGGCGGGCACCGAGAACATTGCCGGGATCGTGGGGCTCGGGAAAGCGATCGAGCTTGCAACTAAGGATATTGGAAGCCATAACGCTACGATCGCGGCGATGCGGGACCGGCTCCTGAAAGGCATTCTTGAAACGATCCCATATTCCCGGCTCAACGGGCACCCGGTCCTGCGGCTGCCGGGAAACCTGAACGTCAGCTTCGAGTTCATCGAAGGAGAATCCATGCTTCTCTGGCTCGACGATGAGGGGATCTGTGCATCCACCGGCAGCGCCTGCACGTCAGGATCGCTGGAGCCCTCCCACGTACTCCTCGCAACCGGGCTCCCTGCAGAGATCGCCCACGGATCGCTTCGGCTGACGCTCGGTGACGCAACCACGGAGGAGAACGTGAACTTTGTGCTGGAAGTGCTCCCGAAGGTCGTGCAGCGGCTGCGGGAGATGTCTCCCCTGTACCACAAGCCTGCAAATGACGGGGGCTCGCATGTACAGTGACAAGGTCATGGACCATTTCAAAAACCCGAGAAACGTTGGCGAGATCGAGAATCCTGACGGGATCGGCGAAGTGGGCAATCCGGTCTGCGGCGATATCATGAAGATCATGATCCGGGTTGCAGATAACGTAATCACCGATGTAAAATTCAAGACATTCGGCTGCGGCGCGGCGATCGCCTCCAGCAGCATGGCAACCGAACTCGTGAAGGGAAAGACCCTTGAAGAAGCGTGGACGGTGTCCAACGAGGCAGTCGCCGATGCGCTTGAAGGGCTTCCGCCGATCAAGATGCACTGTTCGGTGCTCGCGGAAGAGGGAATCCATATGGCTATCAACGACTACCGGAAGAAACATGGGCTTTTGCCTTGGGAAGAGAAGCATTCCCATTGTCAGGATTATGAGGAGGCTGGTGTCTGCCGGCATTCGTGATAAAACCATGCGCGGCTGCGCTTCCGGTTTATGGAGAACCGGGATCGGGAAAATATTGCCTGTTTATATCTCCATAAATAATCCATCCGGTAAAAAGGAGAGTAACGGAATTGCCGGGTTGACCGGAAGCAGCATTGCCGCTGATTCGCAATGAGGACAGGGTGAACGATGTTATCGAATCGGGAACTTGAACGGTACAAACGGCAGATCCTGCTGTTCGGTACAAAAGGGCAGGAGAAACTGAAGAACGCGGAGATCTTCATTGCGGGAGCCGGGGGGCTCGGATGCCCGATTGCGATCTATCTTACCGTTGCCGGCATCGGGAAGATTACAATCGCGGATAAGGATATTGTCGACGGCAGCAACCTGAACCGTCAGATCCTGCACTATGACCGGGATATCGGCAGGAAGAAGACGGCGTCTGCGGAAGAGAAATTGACTGCGATCAACCCGGATATCAGGATCAGTGTCATCGATACGACCATCGATGAATCAAATGTCCTCGAACTCACAGCCGGGGCTGACGGGATCGTGGACGCAATGGACAACTTCCCGACCCGGTACCTGCTCAATGAAACTGCAATAAAGAAGAAGATCCCGCTCTTCCACGGGGCGATCCGGGGCCTGCACGGGCAGGCAACGACGATCATCCCGGGAAAAACCGCCTGTCTCCGGTGCATCTTTCCAAATCCCCCCCCAAAAGAGGTATTCCCGGTTGTCGGCGTGACCCCCGGGCTTATTGGCATGGTGCAGGCAACGGAAGTGATCAAGTACTTAACCGGTGAGGGTAAACTTCTTACAGACCGGCTCTTTATCTGGGACGGGATGGCGGCGGATGCCGAAGAGATTGTGGTTGAAAAAAATCCCGGCTGCCCGGTATGCGGCAGCCATAAGGCCGTAGACATAAAACGGAGGAACAGATGACAGCAAAGGTACGGTTTTTTGCCCGGTTCCGGGAACTCCTCGGATCCGATATTCCGGCACCGGTGAAAACGGGAACAACGCTCGCGGATCTTATCGGCGGGATCGCAAAGAAGAACAAGGAAGGATACGACGCCATCTTCGATGAAAACGGCAGGTTCCGGGAATTTGTGATCGTGATGCGGAACGGGAAGCGGATCGAACACGCAGATGCGGAGAAAACCCAGGTTGCCGACGGCGATGAGATCGCGATCTTCCCGCCGGTTGCAGGCGGTTAGGCAGACATGAACGGTGCGCCATGATCACAATCCAGCGTGAGGATGTGGATATCGGCAGACTGGTTGCCGAAGCGAAACGTGCAGGCACCGGCGCGATCGTCGTCTTTGACGGGGTCGTGCGGGACGACAATATCCAGGAGATCGAACTGGAAGCCTACGCAGATGTCGCGGTGCCGGAACTCCAGGCAATCGCAAAGGAGGCAACGAAGAAGTTTGCGCTCCTGCATGTCGATATCGTGCACCGGATCGGGCGGCTCGCGATTGGCGAAAATATCCTCATCATCATAGTCAGTGCCGGCCACCGGGAGGAGGCCTATGAGGGATCCCGGTTCATCATCGAAGCGATCAAAAAGAGTGTCCCGATCTGGAAAAAAGAGCTGACCAAGGATGGCGGGCGGTGGGTGCCGGGCGAACATACCCATGGTTCGGGTAAGGCCCGAAAATCCAGGGATTAATTCTTTTTTTGTTCCGGTAAGTTCCCGGCCCCGGTTCATATTTTGAAGCGCGACGAGAAATGCGGCAATATCTGACGGAAAATCAGGCTATATACCCTGTCATTGCCAATACTCAGTGTTCACTTGCGTGAACAAGGCAGAACATCATGAAAACAAAATACCGGGTCGCCGCAGGACCAGAATCTGGTTCCGGTCTCGTACCGTATCAGAAAATCCCGGGGTATCTTCTCGGGCGGGAAGAGGCCCGGCCGGACCGGTTCAACGGCGTCCGAAGCTCCGGCCAGTACTGTCGCCCGCTTTTCATTCCATGAACTACCTTCGCTGCCGGTTGTCCAAAAAAAACCTGCTGCGTGCAGTATCCCGTTCATGAATTAACCTCATTCACGTCCTCACATCGCATCAGGTTGCCCGGGACCATGCCCGCACCAGAAAACCGGGTTGCAGAAATGAGGTTACGCCTCATCTCATGCAGTGTTGCGCACTCCAATTGCCCTGTTCCACGATACCGGACACGCAGGAACCGGCCGGATTTTTTATCCAGAGAACAGGATCAATTTTTCTCTTATTGTTCTCCCCAGAAATTTCCCGGATAACCGGGCAGAATTTTCATGCAAAACAAAAGACTTAACAATTGTGAACACGAACGTTGTTCTGTGGTCAACCATGAGTGATCGTCTTTGCTGTGACCGGCAACACTATTGGAACTGAAGTAATGAACATCGGGCACCTTCCGCCTTCGGCAAAACTTGTGTACATGATCCTGAAGCCCGGGCGGCAGCTGACCCAGAAGGAGATCATCCGGGAAACGTATCTTCCGGCCCGCACGGTCCGTTACGCTCTCTCCCGGCTGAAGGATGAGAAGGTTCTTGTTGAACGCCTTCACCTTGTCGATGCCCGGCAGAGCCTGTACGGGCTGGACATGACACGAACCAGGGTAGTGAGCGAGACCTGATCTCCGTGTTTCTTTTTTTTTATCGAATTATCAGAGTCCCGATGACTGGGGCCTTGACACTGCCAGATTTTGGCATTCTCCGCGGATTCATCTGAACGCTCACAGGAAACGATCCACGTTGGAAAATCTCCGGCGTGTGAGAAAAATTTCCGGTCATACGGTCTCTAAGGAAAAAGCGGCAAGACCTGCCCGGAAATCAGCCTATAAATGATTCGTAGGCTTATGGTAATTGGCGACGTCACAATTGTAAACGTCCCTGCCAAGGTGGCGGAGTGGCTACGCGGTTGACTGCAGATCAGCTACATCCCGGTTCGAATCCGGGCCTTGGCTTACGACGGAATTCATCAGAGTTTCGTCGTGGAGAAGGGAGGCGAAGCCGAACCTTCGACTCCAAAGATTTGCATTAGCAAATCTTCGACCAGTATCCGAAAAGGCACGACGTGTCTCGAAAAGGAATTTTCCGGCAACCATATCCATGTCCAACGGCCTCACCGGTGAAACAAAAGCGCTTCTTCTCGCAGTGGGCAGTGCGGACATCGACCCTGCCCTGCTTCCTGCTGACATGAAAACGACGGCAACAGCCGGGCCGGGTGCCGGTGGATCGTCATTTTTCCTGCGGTCCGGTTCCCACCGGATCCGTCTCTCAATCAACAAGGACTCGCCTCTCAAGGTTTTTGCATGGGGTAACGGGATCGCAATCCGGAAAGAGGGAGAGATCCTTGCGTACGGCGTACTCGAACTCCCGCTCTGCCACTGCCCGGAACAGGCCTATATCACCGTCAGCGAGCGGTGCATCTTTGACTGTAAATTCTGCCCGGTCCCGATCCTGAACGGCCGGGTGAAGACCATCGCCGAGATTACAGAGATGGTCGAGGCTGCGGCGGCAAAAGGGAAGATCTCGGCAATCTCGCTCACGAGCGGCGTTGCCGAATCCCCGGAGAAAGAAGCGGCATACATGGCAGAGATCGTCCGCCACCTCGCCAATCGTTTCGACCTGCCAATCGGCGTCTCCATCTACCCGACCGCGACATCCACCCGCGATCTCCATGAAGCAGGAGCAGATGAGATCAAGTACAACGTGGAGACCATGGACAGGGAGATCTTCCCATATATCTGCCCGGATCTCTCGCTCGACAGTATCCTTGACGCGCTCAAAGAAGCCGTAGATGTCTTCGGGAAGAACCACGTCTTCTCGAACTTCATCATCGGGCTTGGAGAGACCGACGAGTGCGTGGAGCGCGGCGTCGAACTCCTCACCGGGATGGGCGTGATCCCCAACCTGCGCCCGATCTCCCCGCACCCGCTCAGGAGAGGGGGGATCAACGTCAAGCGCCCCTCATCCTACCGGCTCATCAGGCTGACACGGATCAACCGGGCTGCAATTGAACGTCACGGGCTTGATGTCTGCAAGGCACGGACCATGTGCCTGCCCTGCACGGGATGCGATCTCACCCCCCAGCGGGATCTCTGATTCGCGCGTCGTTGGAAAATTCCCGGACCCGTCATCCAGGTTTTTCCGGATTTATCGTTCATCTGTCTTCCCAGAGTTCCCTGCCGGATTTTTTTACACAATCCGGCGACCGTGCAATCCTGGCGGGAGTATATTTCAGGGAAATTCTTGCCGAAAGATGATCCCTTAAATAATTCTCCCGCCTACAATTGTATGTCGAAATCACAATTGTGAACGACCAGTGCCAGTATGGCGGAACGGCTACGCGGCTGACTGCAGATCAGTACATCCCGGTTCGACTCCGGGTTCTGGCTTGGATGAAACTCCGGAAAATTTCCAGCAATACATGTGTGGGAAAGAGATAGTACGAATACCCGGCCTCCTTTGCAAAAAATTTCGGGAGAGCGAATGATGCCGGCTGCATGTCCGCACAACAAACCGCCGGGCTGACCGCTTCTGCCTGATATTAAGGAAAGACCGATCCATGGGAAAACCAAACTGCTGGGAATTCAAGAAGTGCGGGCGCGAGCCCGGGGGTCCAATGGCAGCCGAGCTTGGTGTTTGCCCGGCTTCTACAGAACCACGGACCAATGGGGTCAATGGCGGCAAAAACGCCGGCCGTGCATGCTGGGCTATCAGCGGTACGATGTGCGGGGGAAAAATACAGGGGACATATGCCGCAAAGATCGGCAACTGCCTCAACTGTGAGTTCTACCAGGTTGTCCAGCGGGAAGAGAAGCCCCGGTTCGAAACCACGGCAAAGATTCTTGCACGCCTGAACGCGGATCAGTAAATATCGTTCTTCTCTTCGTGCTGGAACGCCCAGATATATTCTTTCCCGGCATAATTCAGGTGGTGTGCCGTGATCTGCACCTGCACATCCACCCCATCCTTTCGTCTCTGTCGGGTCTCAAAGATCATTGCTCCTTTTACCCTGATATCGCCGATATGCTTCTTCCAAGATCCTGATTCCGGCGGCAGGAACCGGCCATCCAGATCAGTGATCTTCATGGAGAGCATCTCATCGCGCGAATACCCGAGGATCTCCGTGGTCTTGTCATTGACGTAGATGAAACGCCCATCCCTGTTGACGAGATATGCGGCATCGACTGCCCGGTCAATGGCAAACCGGGTGACCCCGAGCAGTTCCTCCACCTCCTCGCGTTTCTTCTCCTGCTCCATCATCTCAAGGGCAAACGAGAGGTTGTCGGTCAGTTCCACGAGGAGCTGAACCTCCTCTTCCGAGAAGAAGTCGGGTTCTGCTGCATGGAAGGTCATCACGCCGATCACATGATCATTGATCCGGAGCGGGAACGCTGCACTGGAACAGAACCCGCAGGCAAGCAGCCGGTCCCTCCATGGCGCAACGCCCGGATCCGTCCGGTTGTCGGCACAGATATAAAACCGGTTCTCTTTCAGGGGCACGCACGTCGGGACCATGTCCAGCGGGAGATCGATGCCGGGCTCGGCAGCAATCCCCGCACCGGTCCCGGCACAGCTGCAGTGCGCGACTGCTTCAAAACGGGAGCGATTCCGCCGGATCAACCCGCACCATGCCATCCGGAACCCCCCCTCGGTAACCGCTATCCGGCAGGCTTCCGTAAGCAGTTCGTTCATGTTGCGGATGTTGACGGAGGTCTCGTTTGTTCTGGAGAGAACGGCATATAACCGGGCAAGGTGCCGGATCTGCTCCACGGACTGCCGGCGTTCCACCGCGATACGGAGCTTGTGGGCCAGTTCGGCAAACTGGGATTTGAATTCCCCACCCTTCTGGAGGTAGAAATCTACGCCGTTGTTGATGGCCTCGATGACGACGTCCTCCCGCCCCCGCCCGGTAAAGATGATGAACGGGAGGGCAGGGTACTGCGCCCGGACTGCCTTGAGAAACTCGATCCCGTTCATCACCGGCATGTCGTAATCCGAGAGCACGGCATGGTAACTTGTCTGATCCAGACGCAAAAGTGCATCCGGTGCTGACGTGCAGGTATCGACCGAGAAATTTCCCATCTTTTCAAGGAATATCCTGCCGATCTCGAGCAGGTCTGGATCATCGTCAACATAGAGTACCGTGATCATAGAGATGGTTTCCCCGGCGCTGCAAACCGTCCGTCAATAACGGGACCACAGGAGTAAGCACTCGTGCGGTCTTCACAATTGTTAATCGCATAGATGGCACAGGTACGAGTAATAAGTGCACCCAAGCGGCAAAATCTGCCGGAAGATCCCGGTCTGAACAGGTGATTTGAAATCCAGAACGTGTAGAGCCGGTCATTCCTGAAGGATATTGACGATAGAACTTCCGGAAAATTTTCCCGCAAACCGGGTCCGTAACAATGATACCGGCTTTTCGGCCACCCCGCTTGCAGCGCAAAACGGGCGTGGTCAAATCCCGGTTGTATACAAAACCCGGCCGGATCTGCGGGTTCACGTCAGGAAATCCGATCAGGAAAAATCCGCCGATTGGAGAACGTATAAATATTCACAATTGTTAACAAGTATACGGCAGTTCACAATCGTGAATATGCACCGGCGCCATGATGGCGGAACGGCCACGCGGCTGACTGCAGATCAGCGAATCCCGGTTCGACTCCGGGTCATGGCTTAGTAAAAAAGGTGAATCCATGTCAGAGAGAATCCAGAAAACATTCGAAGCACTCTTCGAACTCGAAGAGATTCGGGGGATCTTCCGGGACGCCCTTCCCACCGGCCTTTCCGCCGAACAGGAGGCAGCGTTCAGGACCAGGATCCAAAACCTCAAGGCTGTCATCGCGGACCTCGAGGCCGGTACCGGGACGTCCGGGGCAGCAAAGATCGCTGGCACGCTCGATCTCCGTTCCCGCGAAGAGCAGTACATCAACATCCATCCCATCCAGGCAGCCGGACGGCTGACGACCGAGGCGCGGAAGGCGCTCATCTCGTACGGCGACGGGTACTCCACCTGTGACTTCTGCCGCAAGCCGTTCCGGCTCGACAAGATCTCGCGGCCGGGAATCGCCGATTTCCACGGGGAACTTGCGAAATGGCTCAACATGGACGAGGCACGGGTCGTCCCGGGCGCACGGCGCGGGTTCCAGGCAGTCGCATCGTCGCTTGTCGGAAAAGGCGACACCGTGATCGTCTCAGCCCTTGCGCATTACACGGAATTCCTCGCGGTCGAAGAGGCCGGGGGCATTGTTAAGGAAGTGCCGCTCTCCGGACGCAACATCGTCACGGCAGATGCAACCGCGCAGAAGATCGAGGATGTGAAGCAGGAGACCGGAAAACTTCCCGCCCTTATCATGATCGACCACTTCGATTACCAGTTCGCAAACGAGCATGAGATCGCGGGGATCGGGAAAGTCGCCCACCAGTACGGCATCCCGTTCCTCTATAACGGGGCTTACACGGTCGGCGTCCAGCCGGTTGACGGCAAGAAGATCGGGGCCGACTTTGTCGTCGGCTCCGGACACAAGAGCATGGCATCGGTGGCGCCATCCGGAGTTCTGGCGACCACCGGAGAATTCGCACCCAGAGTCCTGCGGACCACCGGGATGGTCGGGGACCTTACCAAACGCAAGTTCGGTATCAAGGAAGTCGAGATGCTCGGGTGCACGCTCATGGGCGGGACGCTGCTCTCCATGATGGCGTCATTCCCTGCGGTAAAGGAGCGGGTGCTCCACTGGGACGACGAAGTGAAAAAATCCAACTACTTCATCGACACCCTGCTCCGGATCAGCGGGAGCAGGGTGCTCTCCGAGTACCCGAGGAAGCACACGCTCACGAAAGTCGACACTACAGGGAGCTTCGACGTCGTGGCAAAGACCCACAAGCGGCGCGGCTTCTACTTCTCCGACGAGCTCACAAGACGCGGGATCGTCGGTGAATTTGCGGGCGCGACCCGGACATGGAAGCTCAACACGTACGGCCTGTCCTGGGACAGGGTCCGCTACCTTGCCGATGCGTTCACTGAAATCGCGGAACGGTACGGGATCAGCGTGGACAAAGCGACAGGAAAGCCCTGACCCGGTCCCCGGGATTCCGGCTGAATACAAAATCACAATTCGCAACCAGAAGCGAGGACAAGAAATGACAGAGAGAAAACCCGGACTTGGCACCATTGCCATCCATGCAGGACAGGAACCGGATCCGGCTACCGGATCCCGGGCAGTCCCGATCTACCAGACGACATCGTATGTCTTTAAGAACACCGAACATGCGGCAAACCTCTTTGGGTTAAAGGAACTCGGGAACATCTACGGCCGGCTCATGAACCCGACCCAGGATGTCTTCGAGAAGCGCATCGCCGCAATCGAGGGCGGGACAGGCGCACTCGCAACCGCTTCCGGGGCTGCGGCCATCACGTACGCGATCTTAAACATCACCCGGCCGGGCGACGAGATCGTTTCGGCCGATAACCTGTACGGCGGCACCTACGAGTTCTTCCACTACACGCTCCCCAAGTTCGGGCGCCACGTGATCTTCGTGGATTCGCAGAAACCCGAAGAGTTCCGGAAAGCGATCACGGAAAAGACCAAAGCCATCTATGCGGAAACGGTCGGGAACCCGAAACTGGATACCCCGGACTTTAACGTGATCGCAACGATCGCCCATGAGCATGGGATCCCGGTCATTGTTGACAACACGACCGGTATCGGCCTTGTCCGGCCGTTCGATCACGGTGTCGACATCATCGTCCATTCGGCCACGAAGTACATCGGCGGCCACGGCGTCTCCCTTGGCGGTGTCATCGTGGACTCCGGGAAGTTCGCCTGGAACAACGGCAGGTTCCCCGAGTTCACCGAGCCGGATCCGGGGTACCACGGCCTGAAGTACTGGGACACGTTCGGGAACTTCCCGGGCCTCGGGAACGTCGCGTTCATCTTCAAGATCCGGGTCTCGCTCCTGCGGGATACCGGGGCAGTCATAAGCCCGTTCAATGCGTGGACGCTGCTCCTCGGCCTTGAAACCCTCCACCTGCGGGTGCCCCGGCACTCGGAGAACGCGCTTGCGGTGGCAAAGTTCCTCAAAAACCATCCGAAGGTCGCGTGGGTCAACTACCCGGGACTTCCGGACAATCCGAACCATGCCATTACAAAGAAGTACCTGCATGGGGGATTCGGGCCGATTGTCGGCGTCAGGATCATGGGGGGGGAGAAGGCAAGCCGGAAGTTCATCGATTCCCTGCAGCTCTTCTCCGATCTCGCCAACATCGGGGACTCAAAGAGCCTCGCCATCCACCCGGCAACGACCACCCACCAGCAGCTCACTGCCGAGGAACAGGCAAAGACCGGGGTTACCCCGGACTTCGTCCGGCTCTCCATCGGGACCGAGGATATCGCGGATATCATCGCCGATCTCGAACAGGCGCTTACGAAGGTCTGACCGTGTTCCTCCTCTCCGGCCGGGACCGGAAAATAATCACCGATATCCGCGATATCCTCGCGGCGCTCGGGCAGCGGAAAGAAGGTGCCTGTCGATGATCAAAGGATCCATCGGGATTGTAACAACGCAGCACTATACGAATCACTCCCCGTTCCCGCTCGAGAACGGGGAGACACTCCCCTCTGTAACTATTGCCTATGAGACGTACGGTTCCCTGAACAGGGACGCGTCCAATGCAATCCTGATCTGCCACGCCCTCTCCGGCGATGCCCATGTGGCCGGGCACCATGAGGGCGACAAACGGGCCGGCTGGTGGGACGCCGTCATCGGGCCCGGGAAGGCATTCGATACCGGCCGGTATTTCGTTATCTGCTCCAATGTGATTGGCGGGTGCAAGGGATCGACCGGCCCGTCATCGATCGATCCGTCGACCGGAAAACCCTTCGGGGCGGCATTCCCGGTCATAACAATCCAGGACATGGTCAACGCCCAGCGACTTCTCATCGACCATCTCGGGATCCACCGGCTCTTTGCCGTGGCCGGGGGATCGATGGGCGGCATGCAGGTGCTCCAGTGGACGGTGACGTACCCGGAGATGGTGAAGAAGGCGATCGTGATCGCATCCACCGGGTACTCGACCCCCCAGCAAATCGCGTTCAACGAGGTCGGTCGCCATGCGATCATCTCGGATCCCGAGTGGAACGGCGGCAACTACTATGACCGGAAATCGTATGACTCCATGGGCCCGGTGCACGGGCTCTCGATCGCCCGGATGGTCGGCCATATCACTTACCTCTCCAACGAATCGATGCACGAGAAGTTCGGCCGGGCCCTGCAGGGAAAAGACCGGATCGGGTTTGATTTCTCCACCGATTTTGCCGTTGAGAGCTACCTCCACCACCAGGGCGACACCTTCACGAAACGGTTCGATGCAAACTCGTACCTGTACATCACGAAGGCGATCGACTATTTCGACCTGACGAAAGACGGGTCGCTGGAGGAGGGCCTGCGGCCGGCAAAAGCGGCGTTCCTCGTCATCTCGGTTTCGTCGGACTGGCTGTACCCGCCCTACCAGTCCCGGGAGATCGTATCGGCGCTCACGGCGGACGACCGCGAGGTGCAGTACAGCGAGATCCGGTCAAGCTACGGGCACGACGCGTTCCTGCTCGAAGACGGCCAGCTCAACTACATCATGGGGAGGTTCCTTGCCCATTCCGTTGTCGGCGATCTCATGGCAACCGATGTCCAGACCATCGAGGAAGGAACGACGATTGCCGTCACGGCGCGGAGAATGGTGACGCTCGGGATCAACCATCTTCCCGTCCTGTCGCAGAACGGGCAGCTTACCGGGATCGTTACGTCGTGGGATATCGCAAAGGCCGTTGCCTCGAACTATCTCTGGCTGGACGAGATCATGTCAAGGACGGTTGTCACTGCGGAGTCCGGCGAATCAATCGAGGATGCGGCACGGAAGATGGAGGAGCATTCGATCTCGGCGCTGCCGGTCGTGGACGAAGACCGGCACGTGATCGGCCTCATCACGAGCGATGCGATCAGTTCGCTTGTCGGGAGGCAGGGGCGATGAGGATTCTCTCCATCCACGCGAACCGGGTATGGTACCACGCGACCCAGAAGACGAAGATGGCAGAGCCGGTCGATCAGCGGGACGACGACATGGAGAACTGTGTCGTCCTCTTCTGCTGTGTCGAGAAACTCGACGAGAAGAACCCGGCGCTCATAATCGAGAATGCAACAAAGAACGTCATCGCCCGGCTGGGAAAACTGAAGGCGGACAAGGTGATGATCTACCCGTACGCCCACCTGACCAGCGCGCTCGGTTCTCCCGACTGCGCACTCTGCATCCTTCGGGGACTGGAGGACGCGCTCCGGGGAGAAGGGATCGAGGTGAAGCGGGCGCCGTTCGGGTGGTACAAGGAGTTCGGGATCCACGGGAAAGGGCACCCCCTTGCCGATCTCTCCATGACCATCTGCCCGTACGAGGGATCGGAGTGCGACTTTGCCTGCCCCTACTGCCACCACCCGATTAAGGAGGCGGACGTGCTTCCCGCCTGCACGGGCATGGCGAAATGTTCCGTGCAGGCAAACCCTGCCGGTAGAACGGGCAATCATGCAGCGCAGGAACCTGCCGGTGCCCAGGTTCCCGTTCCCGGAAGGTTCCGGTCCGGAACGGTGCCCTGCCGGAACAACGATGGCTCCTGAGCAATGCTCTGGAAATTTCAGGAATGATTACCGGGCAAGAGAGCACCCGCATTCAGGAAAACATGACAATGAGGATTGGAGAATGAAACACCAGTGGCTGGTCCGTTACTCGGAGATCTTCCTGAAATCCGATCCCGTGCGCCGGCGATGGGAGAACGTGCTGATCGCAAACATCATTGCCGTGATGCCGGGCATCCATGTCAGGAACGAGCGGGGGAGGATCTGGCTTGACGGGAACGTGAACCCGGATCTCCTGAAGAACATCTTTGGGATCGTCTCCTTCTCTGAGGTTGAGCATATCCGGCTCGACGAACTTCCATCGTACCTTCCCGGGTACTGCCGCAGCCACGGGCTGAAGCAGGTAAAGACGTTTGCGATCCGGATAAAACGGGTCGGCACCCACCCGTTCACCTCGAACGACAAGGCGATCGAGTACGGGGACCAGATCCGAAAGGAGTTCCCGCACCTCCGGGTGAACCTTGCAAACCCCGACAAGGAGATCCACATCGAGATCCGGGAGAACGAGGCGTATCTCTACGACAGCATAACAAAGGGGGTAGGGGGTCTCCCGCTCGGCGTCGAGGGAACGCTGGTTGCGCTTGTTTCCGGGGGGATCGATTCCCCGGTTGCCGCGTGGATGATGATGAAACGGGGGTGCCGGGTCCTCCCGGTATTCGTCGCGCTCGAAACATTCCTTGACGAAACCGCCATCGCACGGGCGGAACGGGTCGTTGATGTCCTGAAACAGTACCAGCCGGATATCTCGCTAACCGTCATCCATGATTCGTACCTTGCCCGTGCAAAGGAGGAACTCGTGCGCCGGCGTCTCGAAAAATATACCTGTATCTTCTGTAAGCGCAGGATGTACCGGCTTGCCACTGGGTTTGCAGAAGAGCACGGGGCAAAGGGGATCGTGACCGGCGAGTCGCTCGGGCAGGTGGCAAGCCAGACGCTCGACAACCTGCATGTTCTCGATAATGCCGCAGAGATCCCGGTCTACCGCCCGCTCATCGGGTTTGACAAGGAGGATGCGATCCGGATCGCCCGTGAGATCGGGACGTTTGAAGAATCGATCTCACCGGTATCCGGGTGCAAAGCCGTCCCGAAAGGGCCCTCGACTGCTGCAAAGCTGGAGATGATCCGGAAGATCGAGGATGAGATTGCGCCGTTCCTCCCCGCCGGCTCCGGGGAATGATAAAAAAAATTTCAGCTGACAACGACCCCATACATGCCGGTCCCGATCCACCCTTTGCGGTCAATTTTGTTTACAAAAAGAAGTAGTGGGATCGGATTCTCGCCTCCCCAGCTGTATCCGGGAACATGGCGCTGGTGAATCCCTGCCCGCACTTCACCACGTTCAGGTTCCCGACCGCTGACTTTATCCCGTACTCCTCCGTGTAATTCAGGTTGTTCTGCATAATAGTCTCCTTCCGGAACGGGTCTGCAAAGCACCGGTGCTTTGCACCAATTTTTATATTTCTATAAGAAAGGGACAAGTATCCCCTGAGAACAGGATGGGTGGACTGATTTAAAATGCGCGTATCTAAAGAAGTGGGTGTGATAATCTTACTTGCAGTCTGTCTGCTGGCTGCACCGGTTGCGGCGTGTCATGCAACAATTGAAAAGACTGTAAACCATGATGAAGTCTGTACGGGTTGCTCGGATTTGACCTATACACTCACCCTTACATATTATTCAATGAGTAACTATGAGGTCAAGGTCGTAGATCAATTACCAGCCGGTCTTACAAATGTTGTAGCTTCCGACGGCGGAACGTATCATCCGGATACAAATACCGTAACATGGAACTTTACTCATGTTTATAGCGGTGTAAAAACCCTTACAATTACTGCAACTCCTGCGACCGCCGGAACTCTTGTAAATAATGCCAACATGTGGATAAGAGCATCCTCAACTGCACCATGGCAAACACCAACTCCCGGTGTGTACTTTGGTACTGCCAGTGTGAAGGTAGATGAATGCGGGGCAGTCCCTGAGTTCCCATCACTTGCACTGCCTGCGGGAATGATACTTGGCATTGCATACATCATATACACCCTGAAGACCCGAAAAGACTGACATTCCTGTCTGGGATAGTATCTTTTTCTAATTTTTCACAAGATCAACTATGCTGGAAGGCCAATTTTAATAAGATCCGGTTTTTTTAGAAATAATGCAACTGCTTCAGGAATATAAATCTCATAATTCCCCGTCCTGCTCGAAACTCCGCCCGTACCGGATCGCAAGTTCCGCTTTGTACAGTTCCCGGCCGAGATAGGCGGCATGGTCGAGGAGCGAGACATCGCCGGCCTTCTGGATTGCAGCAAAGATATCCTGCCAGCGCTTCCCCTTCACGGCTTTGCCGTGGATAACCGCGACGATCTCGTCGCCCTCGATCCCGATCCGGAAACTGCCCTTCGGGTCGTACTGGATCTCTTTTGGCGCCGGTTGCGCCGCGACAACCGTTTCGTATCCGGGCGGCGGTTCCACCCGGCGCCGCTTCTCTTTCAGGACAAAGAGATCGATGCCGAGATCCTTGGGGTACGGCCGGTCCTTTGCAAGCACCATCATTTCGGTTGCCTTCCGCATCTCCGCAATGGCCCCCTTGGTTTTGTCCGAGTGCTCGCTCGAAAAGATGATGGAGGCGCCAAGCTCCATCGCGATTGCGGCAAGAAGCGCGTTCATGCCAACGGAGTCCGCATCGAAGAGCTCGACAACGTTTCCCGCGCCAAAGAAGACCGGGTACCGGCCTTTCCGGAAATTCCGGAGCGAGGCGGCAAATCCCGATCCCGCCGGCTGGAGGAGCGGATCGGCGATGATGCACCGGACGCCAGCTTTTTTTGCGAGCGCGATGTTCTGCGCAAGCGTCCGGTCGTCCGGCACGACGACGGCTGCCGCTCCCGCGGCATCGACTTCCTTCCCGATAACCGGGATGTTCTTTGACTGGAGCGAGAGCACGATGTCGGCACGCGGGAGTGCCGCCCGGATGAGCGCCGGGTCCTGCGTGTCCACAGAAAGCGGCCGGTCGATATCCGCAATCGCATCAAACACCCGGCGCACGTCGTCCGGTGTCGCGTCAAAGCCAAACCCGAGATCCACGATGTCGGCACCGGATGCAAAGAACCGCTCGACGTCGTTGCGGATATCCTTTCGCCGGTGGGCATCCATGATCTCGGCGAGCACCTTCATCCGCGAGTTCCCGCCGATCTTCAGGCCATGGATGATATAATCTGCTGTCGCTTCACGCTCAGCATCGCGTATCGCCCGGACTGCCTCCTCCCGTTTCTTCCCGGCAAGAAAGTCATCGGCAGGGACAGTCTTCGAGAGCGTGACGGTGCCAAGCAGGGGCAGAACGAGCGCGAGATCGGCGGCGTGGCGCGGGCCCCGGTACACCGGCACGCCGGTCGATCGCTCGACCTGTTCGAACGATGCAGTGCACATGCCTGAGACGATTGCCATGTCGTACTTCCCGGCTTGTACGATCTGTCCGAGCTTGTGGGGGGTGAGGAACGATGCGAGCTGCCCGGTGACAACGACATCCGCATCGTATCCCGCGGCAGCGGCCCGGACCGTCGCTTCGGTTGCAGAACCGGTCGGGAGGAGAATGCGCATAAGTTTCCTTAATACCCTTAACGTAAAAAAGATATGATCTGATGTTAAGCTGTGACCTCCACGTGCATACAAACGTTTCAAAGGACGGTGAGAGCAGTATCGAAGAGATCCTGAAACGTGCGGAGGAGGCAGGCCTTGACGCCATCGCGATCACCGATCACGACTCGGTTGACGGGGCAAAGAAGGCACTCTTGTGCAAATCCTCCGTCCTCGTCATCCCGGGGATCGAGATCTCCACCCGGCAGGGGCACCTGCTCGCGCTCGGAGTAACCGAGGTGATCCCCCCCGGTCTCGATGTCGGGGAGACGATCGATATTGCGCGGAAGCTGGGCGCCGTGCTCATCCTCCCGCACCCGTTCCACATGTGGCGGCACGGCGTTGCACGGAAGAAGCGGGGCGGGCTGCTCCTCGTCGATGCCATTGAGGCATTCAACAGCCGTTACATTGTCGGCTCTGCGAACGGGAAGGCTGCGCGGTTCGCAAAACGGCTGGGCAAACCCTGCGTCGGGGGAAGCGACGCCCACAACGCCAAGTTCGTGGGATTCGGGAGGACGTTTGTCGAGGCTGAACCAACCGTCCCGGCAATCCTGCAGGCGATCCGTGAGGGAAAGGTCTCCTGCGGGGGGAAGCGGACGCCGCTTCGCACGTACACCCGGCAGTCGCTCCGGAGCACCTGGCGGAAGATCAAGCGGTTCACACGGTACGTCCACCTGCGATGAGGCTTGCATTTCGCGTCTCCTACATCGGGACACGGTTCTTTGGTTCGCAGATGCAGGAGCGGGAGCGCACGGTCGAAGGCGAGTTCCTTGCCGCCTGCAAACGCCTCGACCTGTTTTCGGATTTCCGCGCCGCCGGGTTCCAGTCGGCCGGGCGCACCGACCGGGGCGTGCATGCGAAGGGGCAGATAATCGCGTTCTCGACCGGGAACCCGGACCGGGCGACTGCCGCCATCAACACCCAGCTCCCGCCGGACTGCTGGTGCACGGGATACGCGGAGGTTCCGGATTCCTTCCACCCGCGATACGATGCAAAGTCCCGCACGTACCGGTACTACTTCGCGAGCGCGCCGGATAATCCGGATGCGATGGCGCGTGCCGCTAAATTTTTCATTGGGAACCATAACTTCTCAAATTTTGCGAGGGTGAAGGGGAAGAACCCGTACCGCACCGTCCATGCGGCGGATATTCGTAGCGGGGACGGGTTCCTCTACCTTGAAGTGACCGCCGACAGTTTTCTCTGGCACCAGGTGCGGTGCATGGCAACCGCGCTCCTGCTGGCCGGGAACGGTGAGATAGAGCCGGACGCGATAGGATCGCTTCTTACCAGCGAATCGGAAAAGGGAATTCCCCCTGCACCTGCGGAAGGGCTCATCCTCTGGGAGGTTGACTGCGGGATTTCGTTTGCGCCGATGCCACCCGGCGAGCGCAGCTCCTCGTTCCTTTCCCAGCTGAAGAGCCACCATGCCCTGATGGGAGAGGTCTGCCGGGCGCTCGGAACCCGGGAGTGACGCTTCCCCGGCAATATCCCGGGATTCTGCAGTACGGTTATCCGGCACAAAAGCTCCGGAATTTTATAACCGGAATGCAAACAACTCCGGAATACCATGATCCCCGGTGCACACGATGGCGGCGCTGCCGCGGCAGGGGAAGCCGCGCTTGCAAAGGAACGCACCGTCTTTGTCTCCCTCATAGTCGATATCGTGCTCTGGATCCCGGACATTGCTGCGGCAATCCTCTCCGGGTCGATCACGATGTTTGCCGACGTGCTCAAGTGCGGCAACGAGATCCTTGCAACCTTCTTTGCCTTTTTAACCCTCCGCAAGATGAACCGGGACAAGGGGGGCGCGTTCACCTATGACTACGGTATGGGAAAGTTCGAGAACTTAACCGGCATCATCACCGGCGCCGTGATGTTCGTCTCCCTCGCGCTCGTCTTCTTTACGGCAGTCCACCGGATCAACGTCCCCGAACACCTTGTCGCCGAAGGGGCGTTCCTCGGTATCGGGCTGATGGCGCTCGGCGTCTGCGTCAACACGTGGCTCTGGTTCCGGAACTACCGGCTGTGCAAACAGTCGCCGTCGCCGATCATGGAATCGCAGTGGCGCCTGTTCCGGACCAAGGCGTTCTCGGACGCATCCGTCTTCTCCGCGCTCGTGCTGAGCATCGCCCTCCACGATTTCTGGTGGTCCCTCTACATCGACCCGGTCGCATCCTTCGTCATCGTCGGGTTCCTCCTCCAGTCCGGGTACCGCGTGATCATGTCGTCGCTTCCGGATCTGCTGGACAAGACGCTGGACGAGTCGCTCCAGCTCGTCATCGTGCGGGAACTGGCCGTCTTCTTCAACGAGTACACGGAGCTCCATTCCGTCCGGTCGCGCCGGAGCGGGAGCCGCATCTACATCGAGATCCACCTTGAGTTCGACGGCGACCGGAAGATGTGCGAGGTGCAGGAGGTCATCAACCGGATCAAGGCCTCGCTGGAGTCCAAGATCCCCCGGTCCGAGGTTGCCATCGTGCCGACAAGCAGGGCGTGCGCCGTTCCGCCACGCACGCAATAAGCCGGCCGCGGGAACCGGGCTGACCGGACCCCGGCGCGGTTCTCCAATTCCCCAATGACGAAATGCCCGGGCACAATGGGTCCCGGCACACGGACCGGCATGCTTACAATCCCTTTTGAAAATTCCGTCCTCCCGCAAGAGCCGGCACGATTGTTGATATAGCAGGACATCGCCATGTCACGTATGAAGACGATCCCCGTACTCCTCCTGCTCTCTGCAATAGTCTTCGTCTTTGCGGCCGGCTGCACGTCAAATCAGTCCGCCCCGCAGACCACCGTCACAACCGCAGCAGCGACAAAAGTTACCACCACGGCAACCGCGGAACCTTCGGATCTCGCCGGGTCATGGACGCTCTCCCTCATGGCGATCCAGCGCGGCACCGTGATCCAGCGCCCGACGGCAGCGATCTCGCTCACGGTCTGGCCGGATGGCACTCTCGCCGGGTATTCCGGGTGCAACAACTATAATGCCGCGTATACCCTGGGCGGGGAGATGACGGAGAAAGGCAGCGCGATTGCGGTCGGCCCGATCGCCGCAACCAAAAAATACTGCGAACAGCTTGCCGGTGAGGAGACGACCTACCTCGCCATCCTGCAGGACGCGATGGCGTACACCGTGAACGGCGACAAGCTCACGATCACGGCACATGACGGGACAGCGCTCTCCTTTGTCGCGGTGAAACCGGCATAGGCGCTTTTCGGTTTTCACCGGAAACGTGGTCTTCCGGTGCCTGCACCCGGCCGTTCATCCCCGGCGTCGCACGGTACTCCGGCATCAGAGGGAAACACCCGCATTGCCGGGTCTTTTCCGCGCTCTTTTGCGATCCGGGATCCCGTCAGCCCCGCGTCTGACGGATCCGGGCCCGTCCCGTGCCCGGTTTGTCCGGTTCGTGAGAGTTTGCTGAAAATTTTTTTGAAGTCACCAGCAAGGATTTGTATTCCCATTCCAAGATTTTTTTTAGAAATGATCGGGGAATTTTTCATCGGGGAACTACCGTGCGCCTGCAATGCTGCAGGGTGCCGGAGGCAGCATTCCTGCAGTACCGGAAGGAAGCGGGGGTTATCAATCCGGGAATTCCGGATTGTA
>Ga0209099_1001711_pt1 | contig 21194 bp, 18 predicted proteins | sample AD_JPNHW2_MetaG_FD_184430 | JGI IMG/M metagenome (GOLD analysis project Ga0209099, IMG submission 184430) | Active sludge microbial communities of municipal wastewater-treating anaerobic digesters from Japan - AD_JPNHW2_MetaG (SPAdes) (version 2) | ecosystem: Engineered > Bioreactor > Anaerobic... | reverse complement strand
ATGGGCCGGAGAGCGACCCTTTGGCAAGCGACGGGTTTCGTATTCGGTTTACTGAGAATTGGGTTGAGCACAGACAAAGGGGAACGCCCAAAATAATTAAAAATTAATAATGAATAATGAATAATGGATTAGGGGAAAGGGGAATGGAAGTAAAAAGTAAGAAGTAAAAAGTAAATATTGGTAAAACTGATAACTGAAACCTAATAACTAAAACCTAATAACTAAACCCTAATAACTAAAACCCAATATCCAAAACCCAAAACCCAAAACCCAATACCCAAAACCCTGAACCCAAAATTAGCACATTGGCACATTAGCACATTATTTTGTATTTTTGCCATACAAAACCTTCAAATTATGAGAATACACTTTATTGCTATTGGCGGTAGTGCGATGCATAACCTCGCTATTGCGCTTCATCTAAAAGGATATCAAATCAGTGGCTCGGATGACGAGATTTTTGATCCTGCAAAATCCAGACTTGAGAAATATGGTCTCCTCCCCGCCTCTATCGGCTGGAATCCTGACCTGATCAACGATGATCTCGACGCTATCATCCTCGGAATGCACGCCCGAATCGATAATCCTGAACTGATCAAAGCAAAAGAATTAGGACTCAAAATATATTCCTATCCGGAGTTTCTGTATGAACAAAGTAAGGATAAACTGCGCATCGTTGTAGGGGGAAGTCATGGAAAAACTACGATTACCTCCATGATCATCCATGTTTTACAAGCATCGGGAGTAGCATGTGATTACATGGTTGGGGCTCAACTGGCAGGTTTTGAGGTGATGGTAAAACTCTCTGAAAACGCTAAAGTGATGGTTATTGAAGGAGATGAATATCTGACTTCACCCATCGATAGAAGGCCCAAATTTCATGTCTATCAACCGGATGTAGGGATCATAAGCGGCATTGCCTGGGATCATGTGAACGTTTTTCCAACGTTTGATTTTTACGTGGATCAATTCAGAATCTTTGCCAACATGATTCCTGAACAGGGAAAATTTATCTACTGCAAAGATGATCCTACCCTTCAAAAATTGAGCGAAGAGATACATCATACTGCAAAAGTGGGCTACTCCGTGCATCCTTATCATATCGAAAACGGAATCACCTATTTAGACACAGACTTTGGTGCTTATCCGCTTGAAATCTTCGGAAAGCACAACCTAAGTAATATCAATGCAGCTAAAAATGCATGTTTGCAAGTTGGTATTTCTGAAGAGCAGTTTTACCGGGCGATCTCCACTTTTAAAGGAGCGAGCAGTCGATTGGAACTGATGGCCAAATCGGAAACCTGTTCTGTATTTAAAGATTTTGCCCACTCCCCTTCCAAATTAAAAGCCACAGTTGAAGCTGTCAGGGAACAATTTCCGGACAGAAAGCTGGTTGCCTGTATGGAATTGCACACTTTCAGCAGTTTAACCCAACAATTTTTGGAAGAGTATCACGGAAGTATGGATTTAGCAGATATCGCTATTGTTTTCTATAATCCTGAGGCAGTGGCTCATAAGAAACTGCCCCCTATCGATCCTGAAGTGATTTATAATGCTTTTGGAAGAAAAGATTTGTTGGTTTTAAACGATTCCAAATTAATGGAGTCTAAACTCTTTGAAATCGGGAATGCAAACAGTGTATTTTTGATGATGTCCTCGGGAAATTTCAATGGAATTCGGCTTCAGGATTTTTCAAAAAAAATTGTACATTTGCGGCCTTAAAAAAACCAATTACAATAACTCAAAAATTTAAATGTTATGAAAAAATTTAATTTAAGTTTTTTGTTAGTTCTCTTTGCGACTGTTGTCTTTGCACAACCACAAATTAAATTTGACAACACAACTTATGAATTTGGTAGTATCAAAGAAGAGGGTGGAAAAGTCACCGGCAGATTTGAATTTACCAACATTGGAAATCAAGACCTTATGTTAGTTAAAGTGCAACCCGGTTGCGGATGTACTGCTGCCAATTACACTCGAACAGCTGTACCTCCCGGTGGAAAAGGTTTTATTGATGCTACTTATGATCCTTATAACAGACCCGGTAGTTTTCATAAAAACATCAAGGTTTATACCAATGAGCCAGTTGACAGTGCAAAAACCGGAGGCGCTCCACTTTTGTTATTTATCAAAGGAAATGTTGAAAAAAGACCTCCAACAGTTTATGAATTAGCGGGATATAAAGAAGGAAACGGAAAAATCAGAGTAAAGGAAAGAAACGGGAAAATCGCAACTACCAATGCTCAAAAAGGAAAATATGACTTCTTAATCAGAAACTTTAGTAATATTTCATCTCCTATTGAATTTTTAAATCTTCCAAAGTACATCACCGTTCAAACTTCATTTGGTAAGGAATTAAAACCGGATCAAGAAGGAACCATCACTGTAACTTTCGATGCAGCTTTGAAAAACCAAATTGGAGAATTCAGAGAAGTGGTGATTATAAATTCAAATGATTCTTTAGAAAGAAAGATTGCATTACAAATTGAGATGTCTGTAAAAGAGGATTTTTCTAAGATGACACCAAGTCAATTGAAAATGGCGCCAGTTCTTGTTGTTGAGATGGACACTGTTAATTTTGGTGAAATTTTAACAAATACACAAGCTAATAAAACGATCAAAATAACCAATAAAGGAAAAACACAACTTTCTATTAGACAAATCATCTTAAGTAGAAGTATTTTCACTGCCAAAGCTGAAACAATGATTCTTGAGCCTGGTCAAAGCACCATTTTGACGATCAACTTGAATCCCAGAAACTTAACCGGTGTTCAAAATGCAACTTTAGACTTGATCAGCAACGATCCAAAACATCCTACAAAAACTTTGGTTTTATTTACTTCAGTAAAGGCTAAATAGTTATAATAATTGCCAATCAGCAATTTTCATATCATCATCTTGTAAAATAGCAAGATAATTCATATACCTAGAGGAGGGGATTTTACCCTCCTCTACTGCTTTTATAACTGCACATCCGGGTTCATGAACGTGCGAGCAGTCGGAGAATTTACAGCAATTATTATATTGACGGATTTCAGGGAAATAATCTCTGATCTCCTCTTTTGAGTATTCAATTAATCCAAACTCCTTGATTCCGGGAGTATCGATAATAAAACTAGAATCATTTAAGAGAAACATTTGGGCAAAAGTGGTGGTATGTTTCCCTTTTTTATGATAATCGGAGATTTCACCCACTTTTAAATTCAAATTGGGAAAAATGGTATTGATCAATGCAGACTTTCCGACACCGGAATGACCACTGAACAAGGAGACACTCCCATCCATTTTCATTTTGAGTTCATTTAATCCTAGGTTGGTTTTGATAGAAGTAAACAGCACCTCGTAACCAATAGATTCATACAAATGTGCCACTTTTTGAACTACTTTTAAGTCCTCTTCAGCGTAGATATCCATTTTATTAAACACAAGGGTTGTAGGGATTCTAAACCCTTCAGAAGCGACTAAAAAGCGGTCAATAAAGCCAAGTGAGGTTCTGGGTTCAAAAAGGGTAACTACTAAAAAAGCTCGATCGATATTGGCAGCTATCAAGTGGCTTATTTTGGAAAGATTTGTAGATTTCCGATCTATGTAATTCTTACGGTTTCTAATATTTGTAATAGTACCGGAGCCATCTTCTAAGATATCAAAATAGACATAATCCCCAACAACGATTGGATTGGTATTTTTGATCCCTTCGATCCTAAATTTACCTCTCAAACGACAATTAATAATCGCTTTGGATTCATCCAAAACTTCGTACCAGTGACCGGTTGATTTAAGGACGAGTCCAACCATGTTTTAAGGAATTAAGATCAAACGAAAACCAAGGCAATTCATTTTTTGATTTGGAGTGCCATTATTTCGGTAGGTTATTCTTGTATACAACTGATTATCGAGCCAGCTACCCCCTCTATACACCCGCGAATTTCCAGTTTTAGGACCTGTTGGATCAGTTTTATCTTCGGGAGTATAAGGGGCATAATAATCAGAACACCATTCCCATACATTTCCTGACATATCGAACAAGTTCAACTCATTAGGATTTAATTTACCGACTGCATGATACATTCTATTCGAATTTTCTATAAACCATGCCACTTTTTTGATATCTTTATGTCCGGAATAGATAGTATGTTTAGATTTGTTTCCCCCTTTAGCAGCGAACTCCCATTGAGCTTCAGTTGGAAGTGCAAAATGGAGAGAAGTTAAATGATTTAATTGTTTTATAAAATCTTGAATATCATTCCAACTCACATTAGTCACCGGATAATTATTATTTTTTAAAGAGTTTGGATTAGAACCCGAAATATTAGACCATAAAATTTGTGTTACTTCGTATTGTGAAATATAGTATGGTGACAAAGTAACTCTTTGAATTGGTTTTTCATATTCTGTACATAAAGAATCCAAAGATTCCATGCATCCCAAAGAGAAAGTTCCACCATCAACAAAGATAAGTTGAGCCAAAAGATCATTGATCACTTGTCTTTGAATTTGAGAAGCATTGCGGCTCCATGCCATTTTCAACTTTTTGTTGGTATTTTTAACTTTATAAAAAATGGTATCTCTGGAGATGGCATCCAAAGAATCATTCTTACGAAAAAACTCATCTCTTCTATCTACGGTACGGAGTTTACTTCTTCTGCAGGAACTGTAAAAAAAGCCGGAGAAAATGAGTAATCCAATAATTAACAGCCAAGTCGATATTTTAACCTTTTTGAATTTCACCATACTTAAATCGATTTAAGCCCAATGATTTCGCGAACTTCACGAATGGTTTTTTGTGCATTTTCGCGCGCTTTTTCAGCTCCCATCTTCGCCACTTTAGAAAGATAGGCGTCATCACTTCTTAAAGAGAGAATTTTATCGTAAATAGGTGTTGTAAAACTGATCATATCGGAAGCTAATTGCTTTTTAAGATCTCCATATCGAATTTGGCAAGTATTATATTGATCTTCAAAAAATTGAATGGTTTCAGGAGCAGAAACTGCATTCATTAATTGGAATAGATTTTCAATGGATTGAGGTTTCTCTTGATTAGGTTCTGTAGGGCCTGAATCTGTAACAGCCTTCATCACTTTTTTACGGATCACTTCAGGAGTATCTGAAAGGTAAATACAAGAACTCTCGTTATCTGATTTTGACATTTTAGTTGACCCATCTAATCCTGGAATCTTGACCAATTGTTCTCCAAAATTATAGGCAACAGGCAATTTAAAATAGTCCACTTTGTAAAAACTATTGAATCTTTGAGCAAAGTCTCTAGTCATTTCCAAATGTTGTTCCTGATCTTTACCTACCGGAACCTTATCAGCTCTGTGAAGTAGAATATCGGAAGCCATTAAAACAGGATACCCTAATAAACCAACATTCACGTTATCGGGCTTACGTCTAACTTTGTCTTTAAATGAGCTAACTCTTTGTAATTCTCCAACATAAACATGCATAGAAAGCAATAAATTTAACTCACAAACTTCAGGAACATCACTTTGAACATAAATAACAGCTTTTTCAGGATCTAATCCAGCAGCAATATAATCAATCAGTACATTTCTGATGTGACCGTTCAATTCTTTTGTATTGGGATGAGTTGTTAGTGAATGATAATCTGCAATAAAAAAATAACAATTATTCTCTTCCTGCATTCTGATAAAATTTTTCAAAGCACCAAAATAGTTGCCTAAATGTAGAAAACCAGTAGGTCTAATTCCGCTTAAAACTGTGTCCATATTCATTTTTAAAATTCGCATGCAAAATTACATTTTTTATTTGTCGAACGAATAAGATTTTTTATTATTATTGTAAATTAATTTTTAGGATATTAAATATAAAGACTATGATAAAAAAGCTAACCTTTTCGTTTTTTGCTATACTATTGGTTTTCAATAGTTTGGTTTTAGCTCAAACTGTAAATCCTTATGTTGATTTCAGTGCTCCGGAACTAAAAGAAAACAAAAAATATGCGCAAAATTTTAATCCTGGGAACTATGATTCCAAAATTTTGTACAATTGCATGACCGATATGATAGATTATGCAAGAAAAAAATATTTTTATCTTGAGCCATTGAAGCACCATGAAATGTTAGATTCAACCGCTGGTATGCAAGCACTTTACCAAGCTATGGAGAATGAAAAAACCGATATAAATGTAGCACCTTATAAAACAGTTTTTTATCGACTTAAAAAATATGGGTTATCTCATAGAGGGATTGAGATTGTAACAAAGGGTCGAGCTACTTTAGGAATTCAAGAATATACGTATTATGATTTATGTTTGGAATTATTGACTCCAATCATGAAAAACTTGAAGCTCTCTAAACAACTTTTGGACAAACAATACACCTACATGGGTTTTGCATGTGAACCTGATGAGTTTTCAAAAACAATGTACGCTTCCATTATTTTAGGAAATGACAGAACCTTTCAGGTTTTCAAATCCTCTGTTATGGATAGAAACCTGCCCATTTCTAAGGGAAAAGGGGGGTTAGGATATTATGATGAGAGTATTTGTAAAAAATGTATAGATGAACAAACTTTAGAACTCCTTTCAGAATTTATTACTGTTGATAAAGAAGGTAATGTTTATTTGGAATGTGATGACAGCAAACAACTTAGAAAAATGATCGGTAAAGAGGGAGATGGTATCGTTTTAGATTTCATCATGATGAGTCAATATGACTGCCAGGATATGGTCATTGATAACGATAAGATTTTCAGAGGTACAATAACAAAACCAATCACTTTCGATAAAATAATTGCTGCTAATGAGATTGATGATAAGAGTTTAAAAGTAAAAGCTATCATCAGTAAAGTTCCTGAAACGATAGATTTAAACGACGAATTTTTCATCAATATTATATTTGTTAAAGATGAAAACATAGCTTGTAGAACAATTACTAAGAAAGCAATTGAAGCACATAATGTTAAATCGACTGATAAAATTCAGTTTTTGAAAGATGAAAAAACCATTGCAGCTCCAGGAGAATGGGTTGCTGTCAGTGAAAAAAGCAGTTACGAGGTGTTAATCCCATTTACTCAAGCGAACAAAAACGTTTACACTGAGAACGAAATTGATTCTATTATTAAAGCTAATAATCCTAACCTTCCTCCTTATAAAATTGAATCTATTGATGTGATTTCATGCACTTCCATTGATCAAATTAATAATCCAACATTACAAAAAAACTTTAAAACTAAGGCAGAAAGTATTAAAAAAGCTTTAGGAACTTTATTTGCCGGAATTCCTGTAACTACATCAACTGGTGATAGTTGGGAACAATTCAAGATTGAAATTGAAAAAATCCAGGATTTTTACTATTTTGCTTTATTCACTAAAGAGGAAGCTATAAAAAAATTACGTGAAAATAATAATGAGATAGCAAAACAATTAGAAAAAGATCTATTATCTAAACAACGTTATGCTAAATTGGTTTTCCACATTGTTTTTCAAATTGATGGTGCTAATGAACAAGAGTTCGCTTCGTACAAATTTAATCAAGCGATTGAACAAAAAAACTATCCTTTTGCCATGTCTATTCAACAATATATCATGCGTCAAATGGAGTTTCAAAGATACAAAAATTTCAATGTAGATAAATTATATGTTCCTGAAACAAAACAATTTATTCCATTCTTGACCAATAATTTGTACATGATGTACTATCAAGGTACAACTATGGATGAGAAAATCCAAATTAAAATGAGAAGAGTTTTCAATATGGATGTTAAAAATCCTGTGTCAAACTATAATATTACTCTTGTAGATATCTTTGGAACTCCAATTACAAACAATGCTCAAATCCTTAAAATTCAGACAGATTTAGACAAATTATATACGCTTCCAACCTTACCCGTTGATCGGATTAACAATCTTAACATGGCTTTTCAGGTTAAAATACTTGAATTTTTAGCTACAGCGCCTAAGACTAATGATAACATTACCTTAACAGCCAATACTTATCTCAAAATTAAAGCTATTCGGAATCCTGTTTTAGATAGTTGGGAAGCTGCGTACAAATTAGCCTATATCTTCATCAAAGGTGGTGATTATGATTATGCTATTGAGATCATGACTCCATTCTTAGATAATCCTAAGATTTCTGAAGATTTTCTATTTGCTTATATCTCACTTACCGGATATAGAGAAGAATATTTTATGAGTTCTCTTTTTACTAAAGCAGTAAAAATGGCAGAACTTAGAAATCCTAAATATTTATGTGTTTTATTGAACAAATTAACTCCTTGCATCTACGACAATGAAGAAATTCGAAAAATTGGATGTGATTTTTGCAAATAAACTATTTAAACTTTACTAAATGAATTTTGAAGCTCTTAACAAGATCAGTTATGGTCTCTACTTAATTACGACCCATTATGAAGGGGTTGACTATGGTTTTGTGGGTAATGCCTTTATGCAAGTAACAGCTGAACCCTCACAAATTATAATCGCTTCTAACAAAGAAAACCACTCTACAGAAATCATCAGCAAATCCAAAAAAATTGGGATCATTGTCATTGGACAAAATACCAAAAGGGAATTGATCGCCAATTTTGGATATAAAAGTAGTAGAAACATCAACAAATTTGAAGGTTATAAAGTACATTATTCTCCATTACACGTTCCTATAATCACTGACAACATGTGTGCCTGGATGGATGCTGAAGTGAAACAGGAATTTGACGTAGGCACTCACATTTTATATCTTTGTGATTTGGTAAACGGTGACGTAATCGATCCAAATGAACCACTTCTTACTTATGATTATTATAGAAACGTTTTCAAACTTAAATCTCCCAAGACAGCTCCAACTTACGTGGATCCAAAGGTAAAAAAAGCCGAACAAACCAATCATGAAGTGCATGTTTGCGAAGTTTGTGGATATGAATACCATCCTTCATTAGGGGATGCCGATCAACATATCCCTGCCGGAACTCCTTTTGAAGAACTTCCGGATAACTGGAAATGTCCATTATGTAGTAAAGGAAAAACTTTTTTCAAAAAAAAGTAATCTATGAATAGGAATATAAAAGTGATTTATACCGGTGGAACAATCGGTATGATCAAGAACGCCATCACGGGTGCATTAGAACCTTTCCATTTTAGCGATGTTTATGAACATCTTCCTATGCTGAAATTGATTGAAGCTAATATTGACTTCGAAGAATTACTCCCATTAATCGACTCTTCCGATACCAATCCCACTTTCTGGAAAAGACTAGCCCAAAGGATCTATGATCAGTATGAACAATATGACGGCTTTGTAATCCTGCACGGTACTGACACTATGTCATATACGGCATCAGCATTATGTTTTTTATTGGAGAATCTTTCAAAACCAGTGATCTTAACAGGATCCCAGTTGCCATTGGGAATAATGCGTTCTGATGGTCGCGAAAATATCTTAAACTCCATTGAGATTGCTTCAGCTCATATCAAAGGTGTTCCCAGAGTTCCGGAAGTTTGTATCTATTTTGAAAACTCATTGTATCGGGGAAACAGAACCTACAAGGATAATGCAGAACATTTCAATGCGTTTATGTCGGCTAACTATCCAAAGTTAGCTGAAGTGGGCGTTAACATTAAATACAATGATCCCTTTATTGCCAAATGTAGCGATAAACAATTGATTCTTCATACAGAAATTGACGAAAATATTGGAATATTAAAATTGTATCCCGGAATCACATCCCAGGCAATACGTTCCATTTTAGACACTCCTGACTTGAGAGCTATCATTATGGAAACCTACGGAACCGGCAATGCTCCCTCAGACACAAACTTCTTGAATCTTTTAAAAGAAGCCATCGATCGTGGAATCATCATTGTAAGTGTAACCCAATGTAAAGGGGGCGGAACTGTTGAAATTGGAAAATATGGTGCCAGTGTCGCTTTAGGTGAAATTGGAGTCGTTAGTGGAAATGACATCACTACAGAAGCAGCAGTGGCCAAGCTTATGTATTTGCTTGGCCACCCTTTGTCTACTGCTGAAATAAAATTCTGGATGGGAATCTCTCTCAGAGGAGAGATCACCGTTTAATTACTACTTTCAGGAAGTAATATTGTTCTTACATACTCATTGTGTTTCATGTATTGAGCCACTGCCTTAACATCGTCAATAGTCAATTCATTTACCAATGCTTTGTATTGTTCTAAAGTATAAAAAGGATTTTCCAAGAAATAGAACCCTTTGATTCCACTAGTCCATGTTCTGTTATTTTCTAAAGAAACTTCATAGCTTCTGATCATTTGTTCTTTCACTTTTTTCAAATCAATAGCTGTTGGGCCATTTGTAATCACTTCATCAATAGTTGCCCAGATAGCATTGGTTAACTCCTCAATTCTAGCAGGCTCGCAACCCAGATTGATATTCATTGTGATCTTTCCAACAGGCCATTTTGTAGGAGAAACTGACAATCTTGCTCCGTAAGTACCACCTAACTTTTCGCGAATATTTTCTGTGAGTTTGATTTGCATAACACTATTTAATGCTGAAATCGCTAACATCGATTTTTCACTCCAAACATAAGGTTGATAAGTTCCGATTGAAACCACTGTTTTTTCAGAAACGCCCATTTTGAATGTTTTGTCAACAACACCTTTAGCAAACTCTGGTTGTCTGATGATAAAATCCTCTTTCATGCTCTTTCCCGGAATTCCACCAATATATTTTTCGATCATTGGGATTGCTTGATTCACATCAATATTTCCTACAAGGACAAAGGTAAAATCACCGGCATTAGTAAATCTTTCTTTAAAAATCTTTTTCATCTCTCCTAAATTCATCTTGGTGATATTTTTATCATCCAAGAAGATCATACGAGAATAATTAGGATACATTTGTTGTTGTGTAAACTTAGAGAATTGATAATCTCTTGAGTTTTTTTGCATACTGATCTGATCTTTCCATTCAGTCATCATACGATCTAAAACATCTTGATCTGCTCTTGGTGCTTCGAAATACATATATAGATGTTGTAAGAAATATTCGAAATCTTTTACGGTTGACGTACCGTTAAATCCTTCTTCATAAGTGGAAATATAAGGATATATTGAATATTTTTTTCCCATCATAAATTTGGTATAATCTACAGAAGTGTAGTTTCCGATACCGGAAGAACTAACTACATCGGTTGAATAATATGCATTAATCAGTTTATTATCAGGATATTTGGAGTTTCCACCCACACTAAAAGCAACTAATTGAATTTCGTCATTTTGATAAGTGGTAGGTTTAATAATCACTTTGGCACCATTACTCAAAACAAGCTCGGTATAGCCCAATACACTATTCTCTTTTTTGCTGGTCACTTTGCCCGGAACTGGTTGTTTCACTAAGAAAGGTGATGTGTTAACCTTGTCAATATATGGAGTGGTTTTCATGTTTTTCACTTTGTCGAAAATCTTTTGAATATCGATTTCAGTTGGTACTTTAATCTCATTCTTTTCCGGCATGGTCAATACAACAGTGATATTCTCTTCAGAGATCATCTCTTTGATTAAATTATTGATCTCGTTAATGGTGATATCATTGATAAAAAGTTTTGTTAACTCGAAATTCATCGAATCACTAATAAATGGTCTATCTCCGTAGAAGGAATTCGCTAGTGTATAAGCATGATTTCTGGAATCTTTTTTATCTGCTTCTTTTGCAGATTTTTCCATAGATGCCAAGAAACTACTTTTCGATCTTTCAAATTCAGTAGCTAAAAAGCCGTGTTGCTCCAATCTTTTAATCTCGGTCAACATCACTTCTAATGTAGGTAACGCTTTACCCTCTTTGGCTGAAAATGATAATGAAAAAGCATCATTTTTCTTTGACCAATAATCACCATACCATGCACCACCCCAGGTGAATGGTGATGTTTTTTGTTCACTGATCTCATCATAACGTTGTCTTAACATGTGACAAAATAGATTGATGGTCATCACTTTGCGATAATCCGCATAGGTTTTAAAAACCATCGCTGGCTTTTTGTAGTTAACACTGATATCGGTGCTGGTAGCCTCTTTATCAGATGCAATAGCGATTAATGGCTTTTGATTGCCGGGAATTTCATAAACGGTTCTGTTTAATGGTGTTGTGGCAGGTGCTGTCATGGTAAAGAAATCTTTTACTTTCTTTTCCATCTCAACAGGATCAAAATCACCTACGATTATAATGGACATATTGTCAGTTCTATACCAAGATTTGTAAAAATCTCTTAAAGATTTATAGGTAAAACCTTGAAGATTTTCAAGTGTTCCGATTGGCAAACGAGAAGCATAAGGGGAACCTTTTAACTCGATAGGAAGTGTTTTCGCCATTAAACGTTCATCAGCACTTCTATAAACGCGCCACTCTTCAATGATTACGCCACGTTCCTTATCGATTTCGTTTTCAGTCATAAGCATATTGAATGCCCATCCATCCAGAATTTTAAGCCCCATATCAAATAAAACGGAGTCATCAGTTGGAAGTACAACATAATATTGGGTGCTTTCAAGACCGGTAGAGGCGTTGATATCTCTTCCGAAGATCACCCCTTTCTTTTCCAACTCGCTTACAAGAGTATTTCCCGGGTATTGTTTCGATCCGTTGAATCCCATGTGTTCACAGAAGTGAGCCAAACCCATTTGGTCGTCTCTTTCAAGAACAGAACCAGCGTCAACAGCCAAGAAAAATACAGCACGTTTTTCTGGTTTTTTATTGGCTCTGATGTAATATTTTAAACCATTTTCCAGCTGACCTGTGATCACTTTTTGATCGGAGGGCAACTGTTGATTGGTAATGTTGGTGGGTTTAGAAGTCTGTGCGTTTCCAAGCCCTGTGGCCATCATCAAAACGGCCAAGAAGAACAATTTTAATAATTTCATAATCATATCATTTTGGTTAATGTATTCAAAAGTGCGGGGCAAAGATACAAAAAAAATGTGCTAATGTGCTAGTGTGCTAATTTTCGGGCGTAAGGGACAAGGGGGAAGAAGGTAAAAAGTAAGAAGTAAAAAGTAAAAAGTAAAAACACTGTGTTCCATTGTGCAACCACTGTGTTCCACTGTGATTATTTCTATAACCAAATACCATAAAAAAATGTACTTTTGTTGCCTTAAATCAATAAAAATGGTCATAATTCTTTCTCTCATTTTTCTAATACTCATTGGAATTTATTTTTATATGAAACTTCCTGTATTTGGGAAGGCTCCAGACAAGAGTGACCTTGAGAAATTTTCAAAATTATCCAATTTCAAAAACGGTACATTTCAAAACATTCATGAAACCAAAATGTTAGCGGACGGGAAATCGATGCCCAAAGTGATTTTAAAATTTATTTTTGGCAAGAAACCCGGAATAAAACCTATTCGACCTATTCCTTCTATAAAATCGGACCTAACAAATCTCCCTGTTCATGAAGATATTCTGATTTGGTTGGGACACTCCTCTTATTTTCTTCAACTCAATGGAAAACGTTTTCTCATCGATCCTGTTTTTAGTGCCTATGCTTCTCCCCTTCCTAACGTAAACAAATCTTTCCCCGGAACCAATATTTATTCCGCCACAGACATGCCCGAGATCGATTATTTATTGATAACACATGATCATTATGACCATTTGGACTACAAATCCGTAAAAGCTTTACAGAACAAAACTCAAAAAGTGATTTGTGGATTGGGCGTAGGCTCACATTTCAGACACTGGAAATTTGATCCCCATAAAATTATGGAACTCAACTGGAATGAAACATTTCAATCTGATGACCAGATGTCAATTCATACTACTCCCGCAAGACATTTCTCCGGTCGATCAACGAATAGGAACTCTACTTTATGGCTCTCATTTATTGTTCAAACACCAACATTTAAAATTTTCTTTGGAGGAGATGGTGGGTATGATACTCATTTTAAAGAGATTGGAGAAAAATTTGGGAAAATTGACCTTGCTATTCTTGAAAATGGTCAATACAATCTGGCTTGGAGAAATATCCATTCTTTACCCGAAGAGGTGTTGCAAGAGGCGATTGATCTGAATGCAAAGCGCATCCTCCCCGGACACTCCTGCAAATATGCACTTTCTATCCACCCTTGGGATGAACCACTAAACAGGATTGCTGAGATCAATTTGAATCATCATATTCCTCTGGTTACGCCTATGATTGGAGAGTTGGTGTATTTACAGAATGAACAACAAAGTTTTAAAGAGTGGTGGAGAGATGTGGAAATGTGCTCATTTGCTCAAATACCAATTTGCTAATTTACCAATTTGCTAATTCTTTTTCTGCCATTTTTGCAACACTCCCGCTTTTTTCGTGTCATTTTGTCGGTTTTTTACCTATTTTTGCGTTTTGCACGCTTTTTGCATAGTTTAAGGCGAAAATAATAATAACTAAAATAAATACCATTATGAACGTAAACATTAAACCATTAGCAGACAGAGTTTTAGTAGCTCCAGCAGAAGCTGAACAAAAAACCGCAGGTGGAATCATTATCCCTGACACCGCAAAAGAAAAACCTCAAAAAGGTACCGTTGTGGCTGTTGGCCCAGGTAAAAAAGATGAACCCATGACTGTTAAAGTGGGTGATGCAGTGCTTTACGGCAAATATGCCGGTACAGAACTTTCCTTAGAAGGGGAAAATTACCTCATCATGAAAGAGAGCGATATCCTCGCAATCATCTAAAAATCCGTATCTTTACCGATACTTTTCATTAAAATATTAACCATTAAAAATATATAACAATTATGGCAAAGAACATAGTTTATGACTGGGAAGCTCGCGATGGCTTAAAAAAAGGTGTTGATGCATTAGCAAATGCAGTGAAAGTTACTTTAGGACCAAAAGGTAGAAATGTGATCATCGACAAAAAATTCGGTGCTCCTCAAATCACTAAAGATGGGGTAACCGTTGCTAAAGAGATCGAATTGAGTGATGCTATCGAAAATATGGGTGCTCAAATGGTGAAAGAGGTGGCCTCTAAAACCAATGATCAAGCGGGTGATGGTACTACAACTGCTACCGTTTTGGCTCAGGCAATCTTTAATACCGGATTGAAAAACGTTACAGCCGGCGCTAATCCAATGGATTTGAAACGTGGTATAGACTTAGCTGTTGCTGAAGTGATCAAAAACTTAAAATCTCAATCTCAAACCATCGGCAGCGACCATGAAAAAATTGAACAAGTAGCTACTATTTCAGCAAATAACGACAGCAGCGTAGGTAAAATCATCGCTGAGGCTATGGATAAAGTAAAAAAAGAGGGTGTAATCACCATCGAAGAAGCAAAAGGTACTGAAACCAACGTGAAAATCGTGGAAGGTATGCAATTTGACAGAGGATATATCTCTCCTTACTTCATCACAGATGCTGAAAAAATGGAATCTGTATACGAAAACCCATTCATTTTGATCTATGACAAAAAGATCAGCAACATGAAAGAGTTTTTACCAATCTTAGAAAAAGTGGTACAAACCGGTCGCCCACTATTGATCATCTGCGAAGATGTTGAAAGTGAAGCTCTTGCAACTCTTGTTGTAAACCGTCTTCGTGCCGGATTAAAAATAGTTGCCGTAAAAGCTCCAGGATTTGGTGACAGAAGAAAAGAGATGTTGGAAGATATCGCCATCTTAACCGGTGGTTATGTAATCTCAGAAGACAAAGGTTTCAAATTGGAAGATACTCAATTGGAAATGTTAGGAAACGCTGAGAAAATCGTGGTTGACAAAGAAAATACAACTATAGTAAGCGGTAAAGGTTTGAAAGAATCATTAGAAGGACGTATTGCACAAATCAAATCACAAATTGAAAAGACAACATCTGACTACGATCGTGAAAAATTACAAGAACGTCTAGCAAAATTAGCCGGTGGTGTAGCTGTGATTTACGTAGGTGCTGCTTCAGAAGTAGAAATGAAAGAGAAAAAAGATCGCTTTGATGACGCTTTACATGCAACCCGCGCTGCTGTAGAAGAAGGTATCATCCCAGGTGGTGGTGTTGCTTATCTTACAGCAATTGAATCATTGAATGGCGTTGCTTTTGAAAATGAAGATCAAAAGATTGGTATTGAGATCGTTCGTAGAGCGTTGGAAGAACCACTTCGTCAAATTGTAACCAATGCCGGAAAAGAGGGATCTGTAGTTGTAAACGCAGTGAAAGAAGGCAAAGGAAAAATCGGATACAATGCAAGAACAGATGTTTACGAAGATTTGATCAAAGCAGGTGTCATCGACCCAACCAAAGTAGCTCGTATTGCCTTAGAAAATGCCGCTTCAATCGCAGGTATGTTACTAACTACCGAGTGTGTTTTAGCTGAAATCAAAGAGGAAACTCCAGCAGCTCCTGCCATGCCAGGTGGTATGCCCGGAATGTACTAATCGATTATACTTTACGGAAAAAATGGAAAGGATCACTTCAAGGTGGTCCTTTTTTGTTATTGGGTTTTGGGTCTTGGGTTTTGGGTTTTGGGTTTTAGTTATCAGGTTTCAGTTATCAGGTATCAGTTTTTACTTCTTACTTTTTACTTTTTATTTATTCCCCCTTCCCCTTGTCCCTTTCCCCCAATTAGCTTATTATCACATTCGCTTATTAGCTTATTAATCAGGGCTTTCCGGTTCCGCCCAACGCGGGCACAATCTCACGAATAGACTAACAGCCCCTCACTCCGGAGGAGTGTTATATTGGTAGCAAATGAAACCCCCACCCCCACCATTTCGAATCACTCCGTAGGAGTGAAATCGTAATATGAATTAATTAATCCAATCAATATAAAAAAAGTATTGCATATTGAAATTCTTTTTTTAAATTTGCATCCATAATAAAATACACCCTAAACTTTCCCAAAGGTGAACAATACATGCCAAGTTGGATGAATATATTCACTTTTTAAGGTTTTAAGGTAAACATATAAACGAGTTAGCATTCAGTGGAGAAAACGCAGAGCAAACAAGAAACAGTAAGCATAACAGACAAAATAAAATGAGTAAAAACAATTAAAAAAGGAGGACAAAAATGCGACACAAGCGATTAAAATTAAGTGCCGTACTCTTGTTAGGACTAGGACTGACAGGACTGCAAGCACAAACCAGCGTTAACGCCACAGGCACTAATGCTTCTGGAAGCGGAGGCACGGTGAGCTATTCCGTAGGACAAGTTGTTTACACCACCAACACAGGAGCAAGTGGTTCTGTGGCACAAGGCGTACAACAACCATTCGAAATTTCGATAGTAACAGGAATTGAAGAAGCCAAAGGCATAAACCTTTCGGTTTCGGCTTATCCCAATCCTACTACCGATTATCTTACATTGAGTATTGATGATTTTGAAATTTCAAATTTATCATATCAACTGTATGATATGAACGGAAAACTTTTGCAAAACGAAAAAATTACAGGCAACCAAACAAGCATTGTTATGAGCAATCTTTTTCCTGCCAACTATTTTTTGAGAGTAATTCATGGAAACAAGGAAGTAAAAACATTTAAAATCATTAAAAATTAAGGAGGACAAAAGCATGAAAAAAGTATTTTCAATTTTGGCAGCTGTATTATTAACGGCAAGTGTGTTTGCTCAATCACCGGAAAAAATGAGCTATCAGGCAGTAATACGTAATAGCAGCGATGCTTTAGTTACAAACACTCAAATAGGTTTGGAAGTAAATATCCGTCAGGGCACAACTTCGGGTACCGTTGTTTACACAGAAACGCAAACGCCAACAACTAACGCCAATGGACTGGTAAGTATTGAAATAGGTGGTGGTTCTGGTTTTAATACCATTGACTGGGCAAACGGACCTTATTTTATTGAAACCAAAACCGACCCTGCTGGTGGAACAAATTACACCATCACTGGAACAAGCCAATTATTGAGTGTACCTTATGCTTTATATGCAGCAAATGCAGGTACAGCCACAGGTGGTGGTAATTTCACCCACTACATTGGCGAAGAATATGGCGGCGGTGTTATCTTCCATTTATGGAAAGACAATGCTGGCGTTGAACATGGACTAATTGTAGCCCTTACCGACCAAAGTATTTCACAAGCGTGGAGCAATGTTACATCAGCAGAAATAGGCACATCGGCACAAAGTTCATGGGATGGTTTGAGCAATAGCAATTCTATAGTAGGACAGGCTGGTCATACAAGCAGTGCCGCAAAGTTGTGTTTAGATTTAGTAAGTGGTGGGCAAAGCGATTGGTATTTACCCAGCATTCAAGAATTAAATATGCTTTGGAATAATTATTATACGGTAACTAGGGCTTTATCTCAAATTTCAGGAGCTACCCAATTATCTAATAGAGCGTACTGGTCGTCGTCGGAGAGCTACGGTAACTACGCGTGGAACTTCGACTTCGACTACGGCTTCACGAACAGCGACGATAAGGACGGTACAAGCTATGTTCGTGCGGTGCGGGCTTTTTAACAATTTATCTATTTAACTATTTACCGCGAAGCGGTCGAAAAATATTTTCGGATGGCATTATCACATGAATTACCAATATATAAAGACACCTACAAATTGATATTGTTGGTTTTTGAATATACAAAAGAATTTGCAAGAGAATACAAATACACGCTGGGGCAAGATATGAAACGAGATAGCATTCAACTTGTACGCAGTATATACCGTGCAAACCGTAATTCAGATAAACGCCAATACTTAGAGGAGTTTTTAGATAATTTTGAAATATTGAAACTTGAAGTACGCTTGTGTGCCGATTTAAAGCTGATTAGCATCAAGCATCTTGCTGAATTAAGTAAGATGCTTGATATAATAGGCAAACAGGCTACAGCTTGGAAAAACAGAAATAATTAAGCCGGAATCGAGCAAGATACGTTTTGCCCGAGCGAGCAAGGTTTTGTTGAAAAAGGACAATCGGGCCACATTTGTACGTGGCAAAATTGTATGCCATGCCATTCGGCAAAAGCATCAAAACTCGGTTGTGAAAACTGGTCGTCGTCGGAGAACAACAATAACAACGCTTGGAACTTCAACTTCAACAACGGCAACACGAACAACAACAATAAGAACAATACAAACTATGTTCGTGCGGTGCGGGATTCTTCAACAAAACATTTTTACACTGGCAGGCATTACGCCTGTCAGTGTTTTAAAAAAAGAAAGATGCAATTAACATTATTTAATATACCGTTAGCGAAAATTGAACTTGAAGAATTATTTCAAGCATATTTCGAATGTCGCAAAAATAAACGAAATACAGCCAATGCGTTGGCATTTGAAATTGACTACGAAAATAATTTAGTGCAACTATGTGAAGAAATAAACAGCGGAACATACAAGATAGGTCGTTCCATTGCGTTTATTGTAGATAAACCTGTAAAGAGAGAGATATTTGCAGCCGATTTTAGGGATAGAGTAGTACATCATTTAATCATCGGTAAATTAAACCATTTGTTTGAAAAACAGTTTATTAACGATAGTTACAGTTGCAGAGTTGGCAAAGGAACACATTTTGGCATTCAGCGTATTGACAGGTTTATTCGTCAATGTTCTGTAAACTATACCAAAGATTGCTACATCTTAAAACTCGACTTGCAGGGCTTTTTTATGAGCATCAACAAAAACATTCTTTTTGCAAAACTTGAAACGTTTATAAATGAAAAACACCAACATTCAGACAAAGATTTGATTATAAAACTTTGCAAACAAGTAATATTCAACGACCCCACAAAAAACTGCATTATTAAAGGAAACAAAAGCGATTGGGCTGATTTGCCCCAAACCAAAAGCCTTTTTCACAGCAAACCAAACTGCGGTTTACCCATAGGCAACCTTACCAGTCAGGTATTTGCCAATTTTTATATGGACAGCTTCGACCATTTTGTAAAACACGATTTGAAAATACGGTATTACGGTAGATATGTTGATGATTTTGTGATAGTGCACGAGAATAAAGAATATTTGAGAAATCTTATACCGAAACTTTCGGAGTACTTGCAATCGGTATTACAAACAACAATTCACCCCAAGAAAATATATTTACAACATTACAGCAAAGGAGTAAAATTCTTAGGCACAGTAATTTTGCCAAATCGCATATACATAGCCGTCCGCACTAAAGGAAACTTTTACAATGCCATAGAAAAGCAAAACCAAATAGCCCGTAACCATAAGCCGACAAAAGAGGAGCAACAAGCCTTCCAAAGCAGTATGAACTCGTACTTGGGCATAATGAAACACTACAAAACTTACAAACTACGAAAAACCATGATTTTTAAAAACCTGAGTGCTTGGTGGTGGAATAATGTATATTTATCGGGCGGAATATGTAAATTTGAAATGAAAAGAAAAATAGCATGACAAAACCACCGAAATGCTAACATGCGGTATATTTTATTGCCGAGACAGTGCTGAAATCAACGATTGTGGCTCGCTTCAAACTTCATCGTGGCTTGATAGTGACATGCTCCGAAATCGGCAACAAAAACATACCGCTATCCGTTATGGGCTATAAAAAAAATCGCTATGAAACAAATAATTTTTATTTTGACAATTCTTCTTTTATTGTCCTGTGGACAAAATTCTAACAGCAAGACAAGATCAGAATCAAGTTTGACAGAAATTAAAGAACAGAATAACATTATTCCAAAGGATATTGCTTTGAAATTTATAAATTCATATGTTGAAAACTGTAATAAAATGAAAGAATCACTAGGATTACTTGAATGGGTAGAATCAAATAATTTGACGACTAAGAGTTTCAAAACTGAATTAAAGAAAATTGTTGATGAAGCATACAAAATTGACCCAGAAATGGGACTTGATTTTGATCCAATTTTTAACGCTCAAGACTATCCTGAAAAAGGTTTTGAATTTGAATCATTTGACAGCAATACCAATTACCTTATTGTTAGTGGCATAGAATGGTCAGACTTTAAACTAACTATAAAAATGAGTTATGAAAATAAGATATGGCTTATTGACGGATGTGGAATTATTAATATTCCAAATAACAAATAGAAAAAAAGATAAAAAAACAGCCCATAACAAACGCTAAAACTAAGTGGGCATTCTCCACGTGACAAACATAAAAATAAAAAAAATAAACTAACACTCGCTGGCTAATTGACGCGAAAGCCCACCTAGTTTTAGCGCTGAACGTTATGCACAAGCTTAAAAAACTTCATTGCATTTAAATAGCTTGATTATCAGATTTAAACAAGTAGTATTAATGAATAAAATTTAAAGGAGACAAAAAATGCCACAAAT
>Ga0209099_1001710_pt1 | contig 21201 bp, 18 predicted proteins | sample AD_JPNHW2_MetaG_FD_184430 | JGI IMG/M metagenome (GOLD analysis project Ga0209099, IMG submission 184430) | Active sludge microbial communities of municipal wastewater-treating anaerobic digesters from Japan - AD_JPNHW2_MetaG (SPAdes) (version 2) | ecosystem: Engineered > Bioreactor > Anaerobic... | reverse complement strand
TCCTGGAGTGAACTGCTGGTGATCTTTTTCACTCCGTTTACACCTTTCAATTGTTTTTCAATCGGCCTGGTGACAAGGTTTTCCATGTCGGTCGGCGATGTTCCGGGGTAAACTGTATTTACAAGTATGGTGGGGATTACAATTTCGGGAAACTGCTCCTTGGGAATGCTGATATAGCTTTGAATGCCAAGCAGGGTGATGAAAATTGCCAGCACATATACACTTGTCTTGCTGTCAATTGCCCAGCTTGTTGCAAAAAATTCCTTGAAATTATTCTTTTTCATAAAGAGTTCATTTAGAGGGATAAAGGCGTGTGTTCAACCAGTCGAACGGAAAATCCAACGGCAGGTAACAGGTATAATGGATTATAATACTTTGAGCAATTGCCCTTCTACCAGAGAATTATAGCCTGAAGTAATCACTTTGTCGCCTTGTTTAAGGCCTGAAGTAATCTCAGCCAACCCGTTGTAATTCTGTCCGAGTTCAACTTTCTGCCTGCGGGCTATGATTTTGCCATTTTCTTCAACAGCCAGAAAAACATATTTGCCAGAGGGAGAGTCCTGTACGAAGTTAACGGGCAGCGAAATGGCATCGCGCTTGCTGTAATCATTGATTTTTACAACTGCAAGCATATTGGCACGGTATTCAACTCCGGGTGTCGGGCCAAGGCGCATTTCCACTGTAAAAGTACGGTTGACAGGGTTGATATATTTGCTCGAAAATCTTACTGAAGAATTAACCTCTTTACCGAAATCGGGGAAGAAAACCTTCACGCTGTTGCCTGTTTTCACTTTAGCTGCATAAACTTCGGCAATATCAGCCATGATTTTTACATTGCTGAAATTTACCACCCTGAAAGCAGGTGCACCGGGCTGTGCCAACTGGCCGACTTTGAGGTTCACTTCTTCAATGGTACCGTTGATAGGTGACTTGATTCTTGTCATACTCATCTGGTTGTTGATTGTTGCCAGGTTTTTCTCAAGGCTTTCCTTGTTGTTTTTCGCGGTGAGATATTGGATTTCGCTCCCGATTTTCTGATCCCAGAGTTTCTTTTGCTTTTCGTAAACGGTGGTGGCAAAATCAAGCTGCTGTTTCACGGCCTCTATCTGCTTTTGAATCACGCTGTTGTCGATCTGGGCCAGTGTTTGGCCTTTGGTAATTCTGTCGCCTTCTTTTACAAACACCTGGATTACCGATCCGGCCATTTCGGCTGAGACTGCGATATTGTCCTCGCCATCAACTTTTCCCTGCACTTCGATATAATGGTCGAACTGGCCGGGCTGGACATCGGTTACAACCACATCCTTGTATTTGATAGCAGTGCTGTCGCCCAGGTTAAGTTCCGATTCAAGTTTCTTAATCTTGTCACCTATTTCGGTGTATTGTTTTTTAAGGGCAGCAAGTTCTTCCTTCTTATCAGCAGGTTTGCTGCTGCAGGATGCGATAAATACTACCAGTGCAATGAACGCAACGTTTTTATAAAGTGTCTTCATGTTTTCGGAGGTATATTGGATTATTGATTATTTGTTAGCTTGTCAAGTTTGTTTTTTGCCGCGAGCACGTTGTATGCCGCTGTGAAATAATTGGACTGGGCTGTGAGGTACTGATTCTGCGCGGTGGTAAGGTCGAGGCTTCCTGAAAGGCCCTCCTTGTACTTGATCTGTATCTTGTCATAGATTTTGCTTGCCAGGTCAACATTGTGTTTTTCGTTGAGATACTTCTCGTAGGATGTCCTGAATTCGTTCCGGGCATTGATGAAATCGAGTTTCAGCCCATCAGTGGCCAGCATTTTGCTGTTCCTGATCTTTTCGAGTTCCATTTTGCGTTCGGCCACCATTGCATTGCGCTGTCCGCTTGAGAATATCGGAATGTTGAGTGCAACGCCGGCAATGTCCTTCATGGTAAAGTCAAAATCTGCTTTTTTCAGTTTTTCCGAGTGGCGGTAAAATGCTGAAACACTGGGAAGATAACCGCTCTGTTCGCGTTTGAGGTTGAGGTTGCCAAGCTGTTCCTGCGTCGAAAGGATTTTATAGGTTATGTTGTTCTCAACATTAAACTGCCGGCCTTCAATCTGCTCAAGGTTAACACTGCCCAGTATCGCATTGAAGTCATCAGTGAGTTCAATATCATTTTCCAGTGGCAGGCCAAGCTGGAATTTCAACAGGTCTTTTACTGCATTGTGCTGGCGCTCCAGGGTTTTTAAGGTGTTGGAGAGATTGACCGATGTAAGTTCGATCTGGTCAACATCGGTATTTTCGATAAATCCCATGTTCAGCATTTCGCGCATATCCGAAAGGGTTTTCAGTATATTCTGGTAGGATTGCGAGACTATCTTCATATTCTGATCAAGGTTGAGCGCCAGGAAGTATGAATTGGCTACCGACTCACGGGTATCAATTTCTGATTTTTCGAGGCTCTGGTCGCTCATCATGTAGTAAACTTTCGATGCCTGCAATCCAACGAGGTAAGCCCCGCTGAAAACCAGCTGCGAAAGGGTTACATCCAGGGTGAAGTTATCAGGCACTCCGAGTTTTATTTCGGCACCAGGCACACTGTTCAGGTAAATCATTCCCCCGTCGCCGTCAGAAATGCCTGAGATTGTTCCATAGCTTGTGCTTGGATTGAACTGGATAAAATCCGGACTAAGCTGTGTGGAAGGGAAGTTCATGGAGGGAACCTTGAAAATATGCTGGTAATTTGCCGTGGCGCTTAGCTGCGGGAGGCCTATGGCCGTAGTTTCCCATATCTTCTTTTTGGCAAGTTCGGTATCTATCCGGGCATTTTTCACATTCTTGTTGTTCTCAACGGCATAATCCTGTGCCTGCTTAAGGCTAAACTGCCGGGGAGCTTTGGCAGACGTATCCTGCGCAAGCGCCTGCCCCGCATTAAGATAAGCTACAACAAGAAAAGGCAGTATCAGATTTGATATTTGTTTCATATTCTAGTTATTGGAGTTTTTATTGCTAAGTTGATTTTCATAATATTCTATTCCTTTCGGGTTGGCTATTCCCCTGATGTGATTGTCAAACATCACTTTGAATACCGCATCGGGAGTGAGTCCGGCCGATTCGAGGAAATCGGGATTGTGTATGCTTTCAAGTTTCTGAATATAAAGCCTGGCAACAGTTTCCACATCTAGATCGGAGCGGTAAAGATTTTCTTCAATGCCTCTGCGGATATTTGCAACGATTGCTTCATACACTTCTTCTTTTTTCTTTTGGTAGAATTCATTAAAGATTGACGGGTAGTATTTCTTTAATTCAAAAGTTACCAGTGAAGGAAGGCGTTTCATATTATCGCAGATCATGCGGCTGCTTTCCAGCAACTGGTCAATGGCGTTGAGTTTCATTATGGCTTCCCATCGTTCCTGGAGCGTCTGAAAATTCATCATGTCGTCAAGAATAGCCCTTACCAGGTCAGCTTTGTTCTCAACATACTGGTAAAGTGTCTTTTTCGAGATGCCGATTTCGCGGCAGATATCGTCCATCGACAAGTTCCGGATGCCATACCTGGCAAACAGCTCTGCACTTTCGTGAATGATTCTCTCAAATTTTTCGTCCATAATGCTAAATTAAGGCTGCAAAATTAGTCACATAAGAAACCCAGGAAACGAAATAACAATAAAGTGTTTCTTTTGTTTTCTATGAGCCTTAATATTCGCGTGCAAAATTCCTGCAACTTATATTGCTCAAAAAGACGAATCCGGCGAAAGCCGGAATTTGCCGGTTAAAGCATCAGAAAAGAAGGATGTGAACAGATGCAGGCAGATCAGTGGCTCTTGAGCATAGCCGAACGGTTTCTGATCCCGAAAGAAATGGACAGCAAAGCCATAAGGCCTGCCACCAGCAAGCCTATCCGTCCCAGGTAGTCGCCATAACGCACATAAAAGGTCAGATAGTCATTGGCATTAATTTGTTGCCTGATGGCTACCGGAGTCCAGTATGCGGTGCGTTGCTGAATGTCGCCGCGCTGGTTTATGAAGCAGGATATTCCGGTATTGGCAGACCGGGCAATGCTTCGGCGGGTTTCAATGGCCCTGATGGAGGAAAACAACAGATGATGCCTGTGGCCGGGCGTATTTCCCCACCATCCGTCGTTGGTAATCACGAATATGAGATTAGCGCCATTGCGAATAAAGCCGTTCATAAACTCACCGTAAACCGATTCATAACAGATGCAGGGAGCAATCCGGAGGGTATCGTTCACAATAAAAGGCATCCTGACATCATCAATACCCAGGCTGCCGACCGTGCCACCCAGGTCTATTGCATAATTCTCGAGAAACTTAAAAAGCCTTGGATATGGCATTTTTTCAACTCCCGGAGTTAGTTTCGATTTGTGATATTTCTGGAAAGTGCTGTCGTGCTTTACAAATAGTGCCGTATTGTATGAGTCGTAATATTTTTCGGCATCCTTAAACTTGCGGGCTGTGAGGCTCAACGGTTCGCCATCTTCGTAAAGTTTCCGTGTCGACATGCCGGTAACAAATGAAAGCTGTTTGTATTGCCTGTTGAATTGCCTGAGTGTTCGCAGGCTTTGCGACTGCTCAAAACGGTCCTCCCAAACGTATTCCTGCAATGCGCTTTCGGGGCATACAATGAATTGCGTGTTGCTGTCGGCTTTTGAGCGCGCGAGGGTAAGCATCCGCTCAAGTATCACTGCCGGTCCCAGTTCGTATTGTTCATTATAGGGATCTATGTTTGGCTGAATTACCACAACATCCACAGGAGATGATTTTTCGACATAATTTCTGTACATGATCAGCGAAACAATTATGGGGACAGCTATAAAAAGGACGATGATTGCTGACCGCAGCCACAGCGCCCTTTTCAATACAGCCTTTTCGAAAATGTCGCGTAATATAAAGAATATGAGGATATTAACCAGCAGTATCCATAGTGTGCCGCCAAAAACGCCGGTATATTCATACCATTGTATCCATCGGTTGTAAGCAGCAAAGCCATGGCCGAGGTTGAGCCATGGCCAGTTCAAATCCCAGCGGAGGTGAAGGTATTCAAACGACATCCAGTAACCAATCAAAGCAAGATATGAGCTTGTGCCGCCTCGCATTACCCGGTGTGTAATATGGAATGCCGTAAAAACTATTGACATGAACATCGTATTCAGAACTATTGCGGCTATGGCACCAACCAGTGTGGAACCGTTAATCCAGTAGGTGGTGAGCGCATTCCATACCAAAAATGCCAGGTATGAGTAGCCGAAAATACCAAACCAACTGTTGTCCTTCCTGTTTTTCCACTGTTCATGTTCAACCAGCATCAATGGAACAAGTCCGGCGAAAAGCAGCAGCGGGAAGCCGTGTTCAGGCCAGCCGAAAGTCATGAGCAGGCCGGTAAGTATTGCGAGAAGAAGTTTGGTGATACGTTTCATTGCCAGGGATTGATATAGCAAAGTTAGTATTTTAGAAATAGCAAAAGCTCCGGCATGGTTCAAACCCTGCCAGGGTTTTAGTATATTGACTCATTTCCTACTTTTGTAAAAAAAAGCTGCTTGCACGATATAGAAATAATGTCACCGGTAGGTTCGTTTGAATCGCTGATGGCTGCCATACAGGGCGGCGCCGGATCGGTATATTTTGGGGTTGGGAAACTCAATATGAGGGCCCGCTCAAGTGTTAATTTCACGCTTGGCGACCTTCAAAAAATCACCCGTATATGCCGCCGGTACAAGGTGAAAAGCTATCTCACTCTTAATACGGTGATATACGATGATGAACTGGAGGAGATAAAGGAAATCATCGATACAGCTAAGCGCTACCAGGTAACGGCCATCATTGCCAGCGACATTGCCGTGCTGGAATACGCGAAGAGCCGGGGAGTGGAGATTCACATTTCAACACAGTGCAATATAACCAACATAGGCGCCGTGAAGTTTTATTCACAGTATGCCGATGTGATGGTAACCGCCCGTGAACTATCGCTCGAGCAGGTAGCGAATATTACCCGGCAGATTAATGAACTGAATATACGTGGGCCAAAGGGCGAACTGATAAGAATCGAGATTTTTGTTCACGGCGCATTGTGCATGGCCATCAGCGGCAAATGTTACCTGAGTTTGCACAATCACAATTCGTCGGCCAACCGCGGTGCATGCCTGCAGGACTGCCGCCGCCGGTATATAGTCCGTGACAAGGAAACCGACATGGAGCTCGAAATTGAAAACGAGTATATCATGTCGCCGAAAGATTTGAAAACCATTCATTTGCTTGATAAAGTGCTTGAAGCCGGTGTGAAGGTGCTGAAAATTGAAGGCCGCGGGCGTTCACCCGAATATGTTAAAACGGTCACCCGGTGCTATCATGAGGCGGTTGAAGCGTATTACACAGGAGATTTCACGCCGGAAAACACAGAACGGTGGGACAAGGAACTTGCGAAAGTATATAACCGCGGATTCTGGGAAGGATATTACCTTGGCAGAAAACTCGGTGAATGGTCGCCGGTGCATGGTTCACTGGCTACGCAAAAAAAGATTTACGTGGGAATTGTGGCCAACTACTTTGCTAAAACCGGCATTGCGCATGTACGTTTAGATACGCAGGAACTCAATGTGGGCGACACAATACAGATTGTGGGCCCGACTACCGGTGTTTATGAAGCTGTTATTGAAGAAATGATCAATGAGGATAAGCCCTGCCTTCAAGCAATAAAAGGTGATAATCCCACTTTCAGGGTTGCGAGAACGGTGCGCAGGAATGACAAAGTTTACAGGGTTGTGCCTGCCGGGCATAATTAATCCGTTTTTAACCAATAGTCTTTAACCAGTCAAATTCATTGTTTTATGAAAAAACTGTTTGTTGCTCTTATTATGATTTTTGCCGGTGTTAACCTCATGGCTCAGTCTGCTGAAAAAAACTTCATCGACCAGCCATATATCGAAGTGACTGGAACCGCCGAACTTGAAGTTGTTCCCGATATGATCTATCTTCGAATTGTGCTGAATGAATCAGATACAAAAGGAAAGATTTCCCTGAGTTCGCTTGAGCGTAAAATGAAAGAACGTTTGTCGGCCCTTGGCATTGATGTGGCGAAAGATCTCACGGTAGAGGATCTTTCAAGCAACTTCACCCGCTATTTCCTGAAAGAAAAGGAAGTGACCAGTTCAAAACGCTATGTTTTACTTGTACACGATGCTGCTACTGCCGGCAAGGCGATCCAGGCATTGGGGGAAGAAGAAATTTCAAATATTTCCATTATAAAGATCGATCATTCACAGATGGCTCAAAAACGTTTTGACCTGCGGCTCGAAGCGGTAAAAGCGGCACAGCGCAAGGCCCAGGCTATGGCCGAATGTATTGGTCAGCATATCGGTAAAGCGATCTACATAAGTGAAGAAAATGCCTTTGCTCCATATGTCCAGTCAAATGTGAATACTTTAATGCTCAATGAATCTGCCGGATATGACAACCAGGAACCGGAACTTACCTTCAAAAACATTTATATAAAATCGAGTGCAAATGTTAAGTTTATTTTAAACTGATCACTAAATGCTCCATAACCATCATACCCATTCATGCTTTTCGGATGGCAAATCCCTTCCCGGCGAGTATATAGAAAAGGCAATCGAAAAAGGCTTCAGCATTCTTGGTTTTACCGAACACTCACCATTGCCTTTCGAAAATGGTTTTTCGTTCAGGCCGGAAAAAAAACAGGAGTATCTTGATCTGATGACAGCGCTGAAACAGGAATACACCGGGCAAATATCGATTTATCGTGGCTTGGAGATGGATTTCGTGCCGGGCATGTCGGACGATTTTGCGGCTGTGGAACAGGAATATCAGCCTGATTACCTGATTGGTTCGGTGCATCTTGTCAATAGTCCCGGTGGCGATGCCTTGTGGTTTATTGACGGCCCCATGGCTGAGATTTATGATGCCGGGCTCAATGATTATTTTGGCGGCGACATCCGTAAAGCGGTGACGGCGTACTATAGCCAGGTAAACGGGATGCTTGAAACACAGCGTTTCGACATTATCGGCCACATGGATAAGATCAAGATGCACAACCGCGGGCGTTATTTTTCAGAAGACGAAAAATGGTATTGTGACCTGGTTGCTGAAACGCTCAGGCTGATAAGAGAAAAAGATATTATTGCCGAAGTAAACACCCGCGGCATCTATAAAAAGCGCTCCGATACAACGTATCCCGGGCTGGAAATCCTCAAGCAAATAAAAGCCTTGGGAATAAGGGTGATGGTGAATTCTGATGCTCACCAGCCTGAAGAAATTGACGGTGCTTATCTTGAAGCCTTCAGGTTGCTGGAGGCCGCGGGAATTGCCGAAACCGCATTCTTTACCGGTACAAAGTGCGAATTTACCAACATGCCGCTTGTGTGTATGCCATTCACCGTTCTGGGCAGGTAATTCAGCGGGTCCTGTTCAGGGGCATCAAAATCAGTGAGGCTGTAGTTTTTGATAGCAGCCAGCACCTGTTGCTGCCAATGGACGGCAGCCGAAGCATACCCCGATTTACGAATTGCGCTTACCCATTTTGAATGGTCAGAGGTATTCTCAAGCTCGGAAAAGAAGTTCTTTTTTGTCAGCAAGTCGCAGAAATACCTGAAAGACGCAGTATCCGAATCGAATTCACGATAACGGGTGTGCTTTCCGAGTTTTTTGAGCGCATTCATATTCTTGCCAACTATTCCGAAATGGTTGTGAAACTTACGGCTTAGAACTGATGTGCCGGCGCCGCTTTCAACAAACGCAACACCCAGTATCACACTGGCCGGAATGCGGTATTCGTGCATCAGGGTCACAGCCATGCTGCTGTATTTATCAATGTATTTCTGATGCTTATGTGATTGTGCAAATACGTTTAACGGCAACAATAGAGTCAAGCTCACGCCTACAATGAAATGCCTGAACAAATTTGATGTTTTTTTCTCCATAGATTAAATTTTCCTACTCATGGCAGGGTGTTAAACCGGGTCATTCAAGTAGTTGCATTTTCCTGGTAAACAGGAATTTGCAGAGTTATGCAAGTGTATTATAGTAGTCTGGTAACAGGGAAGTTATGTCTCCCTTAACCTGCCCGGGATGTTTGGGTTAATGTTTGCCGGGCTGTAAATCTCGGGTTATTCAGCCGGGTTGTAAGCCCATTTGAGCCAAATAGAACCCCATGTAAATCCGCCGCCAAAAGCAGCGAGAATAAGGTTGTCGCCTTTATGAAGCCTGTTTTCCAGTTCCCAAAGGCATAAGGGAATGGTAGCTGATGTGGTGTTTCCGTATTTTTCGATGTTGACCATCACCTTTTCGGGTGGCAGTCCCATCCTGTTACCGGTAGCATCAATGATGCGGAGATTGGCCTGGTGAGGAACAAGCCAGGCCAGGTTGTCGGGCGTGAGGTTGTGTTTTTCCATCATTTCCACCGAAACGTCAGCCATTTTTGAAACAGCCCATTTGAAAACGGCCTGTCCTTCCTGGTAAATGTAATGTTCGCGTGCATCGACGGTTTCGTGTGACGGAGGTTTTACCGATCCGCCGGCTTTCATATGCAGATGGGTAAACCCGACACCATCGGTATGAAGAATGGTATCCATAACACCAACTTCTTCTGTAGTGGGTTCAAGCATTACTGCTGCAGCAGCATCGCCAAATAATGGGCAGGTCGTACGGTCGGTATAGTCAGTGATGGCTGACATTTTCTCGGCGCCAACAACAATAACTTTTTTGCGGAAGCCTGTTTCAATAAATTGCGAAGCAACCTGCAGCGCGAACAAAAACCCTGAGCAGGCAGCATTTATATCGAAACTGAATGCATTGTTGATCCCTGTTTTGTGGCTTATTATATTGGCCGTTGCCGGAAAAACATGGTCAGGAGTTACCGTCGGGCAAATGAGCATATCAATTTCATCGGGTGATGTTTTGGTCTTTGCCAGAAGCAATTTAACGGCTTCGGCACCCATGTCACTCGATCCTTTGCCGGGCTCTTTCAGTATATGACGTTCCCTGATGCCAATCCTGGTCATGATCCACTCATCGGTGGTGTCAACCATGCGGCTCAGTTCTTCGTTGTTAAGAATATAAGGTGGGACGTATCCTGCAACACCTGTTATGGCAGCTCTGATTTTTGTCATCAATTCCTGTTTATTATGATTTTGATACAGGTTACTGTCGGTTCAAATACTTTTTGAAGAGAATTCAACAGGCAGCTGAATGATTTGTCGAGTTTATAATGCCGTTGCCGAAGTTGTCCTGGCTACGGAATCCGGCAATGAATGTTTTATTTTTGAAATGAGACGCGATTCATAAATATCGCGACCCATGAGTATCATGTTTTTTATTGCAGTTTCATTTGAAATGCCATGTCCCATGATCACGATACCGTTAACGCCGAGAATGGGTGTTCCGCCGTAATTCTCATAGTTGAATCTGGCAAAATAGTCATCTATCAGGTTTCTTTTGGCCATGATGCGGTACATGCTTTCAATGGATTTAAGAAGGATATTCCCGGTAAACCCGTCGCAAACAATCACGTCAGCTTTATTTTTCAGAATATCACGGCCTTCCACATTTCCAATGAAGTTCACTTCCTGTGATTCTTTCAACAGATGATAGGTAGCCTGGGCAGTGATATTTCCTTTCTCTTCTTCTTCGCCAATGTTTAACAATCCAACCCTGGGTTTTGCTATTTTCAGCACTTGCTGGGCATACAGCGAACCCAGCAGGGCGAACTGCTGCATAACATCAGGACGTGCATCAGGGTTGGTTCCCACATCAATAAGTATGCTCAGCCCTCCATTTTCCTGCGGCATAAATGCAGGTGTTGCAGGCCTGATGATGCCCTGGATATTGTTGATGCTGAAGATGGAACCAACCAGCATGGCGCCGCTATTGCCTGCACTGGCAAATGCATCGATCTGCCTGTGCTTAAGCATATTGAACCCGACACTGATGGTTGATGTGGGCTTGCGAGTAAGTGCTTTGGTGGGATGTTCACCCATGCCAATCACTTCGCGGGCATCCACAATTTCAAAATGTTCCGGTGATGAACCAGCATTTTTCAATTGCTCAGCAATAGCATCAACAGGCCCTATGAGAACGATTTTGTTTTCGGAAGGCAATTCCCGTTGCGCAAGAATAGCACCTCCGATGGCAGCACCGGGTGCAAAATCGCCTCCCATTACATCCAATCCGATCTTCATATCGAAGTTGGTTCGTTAGTCAAGGCGTCTATGAAAAGGTGAAAAACCACTACGCGGTGGCGCTTTTTTCAATAGCCAGACGGCCTTTGTAATAACCACACTCGGGGCAAACACGGTGATAAAGCACCGATGTGCCGCAATTGGAGCAGATTACGATGGTTGGAGCATCGATTTTGTAATGAGTCCTGCGTTTAGCCGTTCTCGTTTTCGAAAAACGATGTTTTGGATTTGGCATGATTGTATTTATTAATAGTTATTGTTCTGGTTTAATAACAACCGTTTACGGCTGTTTTCATTTTTCCTTATCAGTCTGCAGATTCTTCAGGGCTTCCCAGCGGGGATCAACAGTATCGTGAGGTGCCATGGCGCTGAGCCGCTTAAGTACATCAGGGTCGCATGTTGAGTTGCCGTTTTCATCATCGGGATGAAGGATACGGGCCGGCAACATCAGGTGGGAGTATTCGTATATGAAAGGCGCCAGGTCGAATTTGTAATCCGTTGCCGGAATTACAACCACATCGTCGCTTTCTTCGGAATATTCTTCACCAAACTTCACAATAAGCTGTTCACTGCCATCAACCGGCAACATAAAACTGCCGCCGCAACGGTCGCAAACGGCATCAACTTCACCTGTGATTTCGGTGTTGAAGATCATCATGCGCTCCTGTTTTTCGAGCAAAACCGTCACTTTCAGCCTTGCCGAATGAATCTGCGAGTATTCAAATTGCTCAAAGAACTTGTCGTCCACTTCGAAATCAAACTGGTGATTTCCAAGCTCTAAGCCCACAAAGGGAATGATAAATTCCTTCAAAGGATTCATTGGTCTGTGCGCTTTATTTGCGGGGCGCAAAATTACAAAATCCTGTAATATTTACAAAGTATTGTTTAAGAGGGTGTTTTTTTAAGGGGAAGGGTGCCGGATTATTATGTTCATCCTTAGCTTAGAGCAATTTCTGACGCCGTTCAGTGAACACTCCCTTTTTAAAATTCGGTTTTATTTCACAACTACCTTACATTTCCCCACAACCACACAATCGTTTATCAGTTGCCCGAAATAAATACCCGGTGGCCAGTGGGAGCAGTTAATGGCTTGGATAGTTTGAAAAGGTGCAATGCTCATTTCTTCCACTTTTCTGCCGCTCATATCTATAAACTGCAACAAACTTTTTTGCGAAACCTGCTGAAACTGAACAGTAAAAAAATCAATTGCCGGATTGGGTAAAATTTCCAGGTTATCAATTGAAATATAATGGGTATTGGTATATATATTATCATTTAGTTTTAATATAAATCCATCCCAATTCCCATTTGAAGTCATATTAAAAACTCCTGATCCCGGATCAAAATCAACAGTGTTGTTAAATGAACCTGCTGAATATAAATGGCCATCATTATCAGAGATACATGAAATCACATAAGAGCCTTCACAATCTATTGTATTAACCCACTGCAAATTAAATATCGAATCATACTTACTTATAAAAATACTTTGATTACCGACAGCTGTGACAATAAACTCATTAAGTCCTAAATCGAAATCAACATCACCACCGAAAGATCCTGCTAAATAAATGTTTCCATTAATATCCTGATTAAGCGTTTCATTAAATAATATTTCCCAAGGTTCCCCATATAATGCCCTTACATCGACCGGATTCCCTTCTCTTGTCATTCTGCATAGATAAATACTAGATGCATTGGGAGAGTCAAGGGGAAAAATTCCAGTACTGTCGAAATAACATAAACCTTCAAACTGCCCGGAAAGTAATAATGTAGAATCTTTGAGAATTGTTATCTGAGAAGCATAAGAACTGAATCCATCAGCACCGATTTTTCTCGCAAATAGCAAATCGCCATCTGAGGTATATTTACTAATAAATGCATCGCCATAATAATCTGCTTGAAGATAATAAGTCCCGGGCCCTGGATCAAAATCGGCAACTCCGTGGACATTCCCTTCTAAATATATATTGTTCTGATTATCTACAGCTATTGCATTTCCGTAATCTGTTGCATTCATTGAGTTATTTAAAATTTGCTTAGCCCATACAAATTCACCCAAAGAATCAAGCTTACAAAAAAATGCATTGTTGGTATATTCCTGAGTGCTGAGTAAAAATATTCCTGTACCGGGATCAAAATCAATTGTATTATTAAAGGTACCTGTCGTTAGTATGCAGCCTGATTTATCAATCTCTATTTCTACTGGTTGACATAGTCCTGATCCTTCGTATTTTTTTGCAAATAAGAAATTACCATCAGAATCAATTTTCCAGATAAAACCGCCTTCTTCATCCTCTGGTGATAAAAAGTATGTTCCATTGCCAGGATCGAAGTCGATTGAATCCTGAAATGTTCCTGTAGCAAGAATATTATTTTGTCGGTCAAAAACTATATCATTGATTTCATTTCCATCCTTACTTTTTAATTGTTTTGCCCAGATAAAAATTCCCGCGGTATCGATTTTTGCTATATATGAGTTTACATTTTGACCTGAATAAAGCATTGATATTCCTGGTCCGGGATCTGCATCAATAGAATCCTGAAAAATGCATGATAAATATAAATAACCGTCAACGGAATAAAATATCCGGGTTGCATAGTCGTTATTGGGCCCCCCAAATTGCTTTGCCCAGCCAAGCTCAGTTTGGGAAAGCGCTTGATTAACAAAAGTTATGTTTATCAATCCCAGTAAATATAAAATTATGTATTTGGATTTCATTGTATAGAATATTTACTTACAATCCCTTGCAGCCGCGGATTTGTGAGCCTTTTCTGGTGCGGATTAGTAATCCGTGCCAAATTTTTCACCAAATTAATATTTTGGGCATTGCAACTATATTTTCCTCCGAAGATTTTTTAGCCTGAACCGATAGGTTCCGGTCAGTAATCCATTTAATCCCATGCCATTAAATATCTCAAAAATTCCTACCTTTGCAGCCTTTTTCAAAACACGTTCAACGTACTGCCTGATGCCAAACAATTATCCTGAATACAAACAACTTAGCCTTACCCGCATTGGCAGCGAGGTGCTCGACTTCTGGAAACAGAACAACATCTTCCATAAAAGCCTTCAATACCGCACCCATCACAAGCCTTTCATCTTTTATGAAGGGCCTCCCTCAGCCAACGGCCAGCCAGGCATTCACCATGTGATGGCCCGCGCTATCAAGGATATTTTCTGCCGCTACAAAACACTCAAAGGTTTTTACGTTGCCCGCAAAGCCGGATGGGATACCCACGGGCTGCCCATCGAACTGGCCGTTGAAAAAACGCTCGGCATCACCAAAGAAGATATAGGCCGTACCATTTCGGTGGACGACTATAATAAGGCTTGCCGCAACGAAGTGATGAAATACAAGGATATGTGGGACAACCTCACCGAGAAAGTCGGCTACTGGGTTGACCTCGACCAGCCTTACATCACTTTTGAGAATACTTATATCGAAACCTGCTGGTACCTGCTGGCACAGCTCTATAAAAAAGGGCTGCTTTACAAGGGATATACCATTCAGCCTTACTCGCCGGCTGCCGGCACAGGATTGTCGTCGCACGAACTCAACCAGCCGGGCTGTTACCGCGATGTGAAAGACAATACAGTTGTAGCCCAGTTCAAAGTTCGCAAGGATACCGCTCACGCATTGATCCCGGAACTTTTCAGCAGCGATGATAAAGAAGTGTTTATCATGGCCTGGACGACCACTCCCTGGACGCTGCCTTCGAACACAGCCCTGGCTGTCGGGGCAAACATCGACTATGTACTCGTTGAAACATTCAATCCCTACACTTTCATCCCGGTAAAACTGGTTCTTGCAAAGCCTTTGTTAAGCAAGTATTTTCCCGAAACCAATTCCGGACTTGCTCTCGAAGACTACCAGCCGGGGCAGAAAAATATTCCCTTTAAAGTTTTAAAGGAATTCACCGGGAAACAGTTGGTAGGCCTGCGTTACGAACAACTTCTACCTTATGCTCAGCCCGAAACCGGCGATGCTTTTGTGGTGGTAACCGGTGATTTTGTGACTACCGAAGACGGGACAGGCATTGTGCACATCGCGCCCAGTTTTGGAGCCGACGACTTTAAAGTGGCAAAGCTTAATGGAATTGGTGCTTTGACCATGGTCAACAAAGACGGCCGTTTCAACGATCAGATGGGTGAATTTGCCGGACGGTTTGTGAAGGCTGAATATTCCCCTGAGTTTGAACTGGCTGTGGTTGACAATGTTGATATCGACATTATCGTTAAGCTGAAGAAGGAAAACCGTGCATTTAAAGCCGAGAAATACGAACACTCGTACCCGCATTGCTGGCGTACCGATAAACCCATTCTATATTATCCGCTCGATTCGTGGTTTATCCGCACCACGGCACTCAAAGACCGACTGATTGAGCTCAACCAATCCATCAACTGGAAACCGGAAGCCACCGGAACCGGCCGTTTCGGTAACTGGCTCGAAAACCTGGTTGACTGGAACCTTTCACGTTCGCGCTACTGGGGAACGCCTCTGCCCATCTGGGTTTCGGAAGACCGCAGTGAGGAAATGATCATTGAATCGGTGGCACAGCTTAAAACCGAAATTAAAAAGAGCATCTCTGCAGGTTTCATGCAGGAAAATCCTTTCAGTAACTATAAGGAAGGAGACACTTCGCACGAGAACTATTCCACCTTTGACCTTCACAGGCCTTATGTGGATGATATTGTGCTTGTTTCACCCACCGGGATGAAAATGCTGCGCGAGCCCGACCTCATCGACGTATGGTTCGATTCGGGCGCCATGCCCTATGCCCAGTTCCATTACCCGTTTGAGCATAAAACCGAACTGTCAGAATATTTCCCTGCCGATTTCATTGCCGAAGGTGTTGACCAGACCCGCGGATGGTTTTACACGCTTCACGCTATTGCTACGCTGGCCTTTGATTCGGTTGCTTTTAAGACTGTGGTTTCCAACGGGCTGGTACTCGACAAGGATGGCAACAAGATGTCGAAACGCCTGGGCAATGCCGTCGATCCTTTCGAAACCATCGAAAATTTCGGGCCCGATGCCGTTCGCTGGTACATGGTTACAAATTCGCAACCATGGGATAACCTGAAGTTTGATAAAGACGGTATCACCGAAGTGCAGCGCAAATTCTTCGGAACACTTTACAACACCTATAGCTTCTTCGCACTTTATGCAAACATTGACGGTTTCAGGTATGCCGAGCCGGATGTACCTGCCACCGAACGTCCTGAGATTGACCGCTGGATACTTTCGGAACTGAATTCGCTTATTAAAAATGTGGACGAATCATACGAACAGTATGAGCCAACACGTGCCGGAAGGTTAATCTCCGATTTTGTGAACGATCACCTCAGCAACTGGTACGTCAGGTTATCGAGACGCCGTTTCTGGAAGGGCGAATATACGAGCGATAAAATTTCGGCTTACCAAACGCTTTATCAGTGCCTTGTTACCGTTGCTCAGCTGGCTTCACCGATTGCACCGTTCTTCACCGACAGGCTTTTCATCGACCTCAACAGCATTACCGGCAGGGTGAACGCCGAATCAATTCACCTCACCGATTTCCCGGTGGCCGACGAATCAATGATCGATAAATCGCTGGAAGAAAGAATGGAACTTGCACAGCAGTTTTCATCGATGGTGCTGAGCCTGCGCAAAAAAACAAACCTCCGCGTGAGGCAGCCGCTGCAGAAAATACTGATCCCGGCTACGGGTGACGAATTCAAAGCTCAGATCAACAGGGTGAGCAATCTGATACTGAGCGAAGTGAATGTGAAGGAACTCGAATTCCTGTCGGATGACGCCGGTTTCCTTGTGAAACGCATCAAACCCAACTTTAAAACGCTGGGGCCCAGGTATGGCAAGCTCATGAAGGAAATTGCCGCAGCCATCAGCGGTTTCACAAAGGAGCAGATCGCCGCTATCGAACGTGACGGCAAGTATGATATGGAGATCAACGGCCAGCCTGTTCAGGTGGAACTGGCAGATGTTGATATTATCACCGAAGATATCCCCGGATGGGTTGTAGCAAACCAGGGAACATTGACAGTTGCCCTTGATATTACCCTTACACCTGCATTGCAGGAAGAAGGAATCGCCAGGGAATTAATCAACCGGATACAAAACCTCCGCAAAGACAAGGGTTTTGAAGTTACTGACAAAATAACCCTCAGGGTTGAAAAAAATCCTTTGACCGAATCAGCAATCGCGAACAATTTAGTATATATTTGTTCCGAGACGCTGGCCGAAAAACTAACAATAGAAAACCTGGAAAACTGTCCGGAAAAAGATATTGTTGAGCTCACCGACGAGATCAGTATCAGCATTGTTGTGGCAAAAACCGCATAACGGACAAAGCAACCAGCAACCATTTGAATTAACGTACCACTAATACCCAGGAACCATGAAAGCGGATCAGAAGAAAGAGGAAAAAGCCAAAACCAGGTATTCAGATGAAGAACTCGAGGAGTTCCGCCAGATCATTCTGGAAAAGCTCGAAAAAGCCCGTCGCGACCTGCAACTGCTCACCGAAGCATATACCAACAGCAACGATAACGATACTATGGATACATCACCCACTTTCAAGGTGCTTGAAGAAGGTTACCAGGTGATGTCGAAAGAGGAAAACTCGCGGCTTGCTTCGAGGCAGGAAAAATTTATCCAGAACCTGGAAAACGCCCTGGTACGTATTGAGAACAAAACGTATGGCATCTGCCGGGCTACCGGTAAGCTCATTTCGAAAGAAAGGCTTCGCAGCGTACCTCATGCTACGCTCAGCATTGAAGCAAAACTCGGCCAGAAATAGGCCCCAAACCTGCTGAACCCGGATGCTTAAGAAGTCTTTCCTTATCGTTTTCCTTGTGTTGCTTGCCGACCAGCTGCTCAAAATATGGGTAAAAACCACCATGACTCTTGGGCAGGAAATTCATATGGCTGGCAACTGGGCCATACTTCATTTTACTGAAAACAATGGTATGGCTTTCGGGATGCAGTTTGCCGGCGATTACGGTAAACTTGCCCTGAGCCTCTTCCGCATTATTGCGGTGATCTTTCTTGCCTGGTATATCTGGCATCTTTCGAAACGCGACACCAAATTCGGGGTAATTGCCTGCTTTTCGCTCATTATGGCGGGTGCTATGGGCAACATTATCGACAGTGCCGTCTATGGACTTATTTTCAGCGAAAGCACATTTTTTGATGTAGCCCGAATGTTCCCTGCCGAAGGCGGTTACAGTACTTTCCTTCACGGCAAAGTGGTGGACATGTTCTATTTCCCGATTCTCCAGGGTAACTATCCACAATGGTTCCCGTTCTGGAAAGGCCAGGAATATATATTTTTCAGGCCGGTTTTCAATATTTCGGATAGCGCCATCACCACCGGTGTTCTCAGCCTGATCGTTTTCGAAAGAAAATTCTTCCAGGGACATGAGGAAGATGGAAAGAGTGAAGAAAATGAAGTTTTTGCTGACTCTGAGGAAATTAAGAAATAGAAATTAAGGAATAAGATGTCGAACCTGCCGTATATGATTACGCGGCAGGTTTGTCTTTTTTTAGGCACAACCAATCAATATGTTTCCTAAATTTGCGCCTCAAATCTGAATGTTATGACTGAGAAGATAGTCGGCAGGATTTCACAGATTATTGGTCCTGTTATTGATGTTACTTTCGACGAAAAAGTTCCCCTCCCGAATATTTACGAAGCCCTTGAAGTTACCAACGACCATGGCAATGTCATTGTGCTTGAATGCCAGCAGGATATCGGTGAAAATACAGTCCGTACCGTTGCTATGGACTCTACTGATGGTCTCTTCAGGGGAATGGAAGTAGTTTCAACGCGCGAAACCATCTCCATGCCGGTAGGCGATACAATCAAAGGCCGCCTTTTCAATGTAACCGGTAATCCAATCGACGGACTGGAAAAGGTTTCACGTGAAAAAACCTACAGCATACACCGTGAACCACCAAAGTTCGAAAGCCTGTCCACTTCAAAAGAAGTTCTTTTTACCGGTATTAAAGTTATCGACCTGATCGAACCCTATTCAAAAGGAGGGAAAATTGGTTTGTTCGGCGGTGCAGGTGTTGGCAAAACCGTTATCATCCAGGAGCTTATTAACAATATTGCCAAGCAGTACAACGGTTTTTCAGTATTTGCAGGCGTTGGTGAACGCACCCGCGAAGGCAATGACCTGCTTCGTGAAATGATTGAAGCTGGCCTGGTTAACTATGGTGAAGAATTTAAAAAAAGCATGGAAGCCGGTGGCTGGGATCTTTCAAAAGTGGACAAAAAAGCCATGGAGCAGTCGTTGCTTACAATGGTTTTCGGACAAATGAACGAGCCTCCCGGAGCCCGTGCCCGTGTAGCCCTTTCAGGACTTACAGTGGCTGAATATTTCCGCGATGGCGACGAAAACAGCTCAGGTAACGATATCCTTTTCTTTGTCGATAACATCTTCCGTTTCACACAGGCAGGTTCCGAAGTATCGGCACTGCTGGGGCGTATGCCTTCGGCTGTAGGCTACCAGCCCACACTGGCTACCGAAATGGGTATCATGCAGGAACGCATCACTTCAACCAAGCGCGGTTCAATCACTTCGGTACAGGCTATTTATGTTCCTGCCGATGACCTTACTGACCCCGCACCTGCCACTACCTTTGCCCATCTCGATGCCACCACGGTACTCAGCCGCAAAATTTCAGAACAAGGGATCTACCCGGCTGTTGACCCGCTCGATTCAACATCACGCATCCTCACGCCCGACATAGTGGGTGAAGAGCATTACAATACAGCCCAGCGTGTGAAAATGATTCTGCAACGTTACAAAGAGCTTCAGGATATCATCGCGATACTCGGTATGGACGAACTTTCTGACGAAGACAAGCTGGTTGTCCAACGCGCCCGTCGTGTTGCCAGGTTCCTTTCACAGCCATTCCATGTTGCAACACAGTTTACTGGTATCCCCGGAGTGTTTGTAAACATTGAGGATACTATCAAAGGCTTTAAAATGATACTCGATGGTGAAGTGGATGAATATCCCGAGTCGGCTTTCAACCTTGTAGGTACCTCCGATCTAGCCATCGAAAAAGGCAAAAAGATGCTTGCTGCGCAGTAACATTTAACAGGCTTACAGGTGAAAATCGAAATAGTAACTCCTGATACCACCATTTTCGAAGGTGAAATTTCACTGGCCCAGCTACCGGGGCTCGATGGTTCGTTCGAAATCATGAACAACCATGCCCCATTGATTTCTGTGCTGAAAAAAGGACGTATCAAACTCATTGACAAACAGCAACTCGCACAGTATTTCGATGTCAATGGCGGTGTTGTTGAAGTGCTTGAAAACAAAATACTGATACTGGCTGAATAGAAGCAGATACATCTCATAAAAGAAAAGGCAAAAGTTGGAATTTCCTCCTTTTGCCTTTTTTGATTTTGTCTGGTTCAGGTTAGCCTGCCGATTCAAACTGCCTGAGGAAACGCAGGTCGTTTTCGGAGAACATACGCAGGTCTTTTACCTGGTATTTCAGGTTCGTGATTCGTTCGATGCCCATGCCAAAGGCATAGCCGCTGTATATTTTGCTGTCGATGCCGCAGTTTTCGAGCACGTTAGGGTCAACCATACCACAGCCGAGAATCTCCACCCAGCCAGTATGTTTACAGAATCCGCAGCCTGTGCCACCGCACAGGTTGCATGATATATCCATTTCGGCCGAAGGCTCAGTAAACGGGAAGTAGGAAGGACGAAGACGGATTTTTGTATTGCCATCAAACATTTCCCTGGCAAAGTAAAGCAGCGTTTGCTTAAGGTCGGCAAACGAAACGTTCCTGTCAACATAAAGTCCTTCAACCTGGTGGAAAAAGCAATGGGCACGTGCTGAAATGGCTTCGTTGCGGAAAACCCTTCCCGGGAAAATCGCCCTGATGGGAGGTTTGGTCGTTTCCATCACGCGTATCTGAACATTGCTGGTATGGGTGCGCAGCACAATATCAGGATTCTTTTCAACGAAGAATGTGTCCTGCATTTCGCGTGCCGGATGGTTG
>Ga0209099_1001708_pt1 | contig 21219 bp, 20 predicted proteins | sample AD_JPNHW2_MetaG_FD_184430 | JGI IMG/M metagenome (GOLD analysis project Ga0209099, IMG submission 184430) | Active sludge microbial communities of municipal wastewater-treating anaerobic digesters from Japan - AD_JPNHW2_MetaG (SPAdes) (version 2) | ecosystem: Engineered > Bioreactor > Anaerobic... | reverse complement strand
TCCAAACCACGTCGTTTGCATCTGGGTCAGCAGCCCGCTGTTCTGCACATGTGCGAGAGTTCGGTTGAATTGAGGCAGCAGCGGCAGCATGTTGCGTGCCGCAGGGAATGCTACTGGCTGGCGGCCCGTCAGGAATGAATTGAACGGACCAGCCTGGTGCAGCACGAGCGCCCCAACGTAGGACCTGTTGATGAGATACTGTGCGTTCAGATAGTCATGAACTGCAGCGTCCGCCTCGCCGCGTGCAACCGAGGCAATCACTTCCTCGGGACTCGCATAACGCTGCACGTCAATCTTTCCAATCGCATCACTGAGCTGAGTCACGTAGTCGTCAGAGGCGGTCCCCGCTTTCACGGCTACCCGATGTCCTGCAAGGCCACTGGCGACGCGAATGGGACTGTCAGCCTGTGTTACTAGGACCAGCCCGGAGTCGAGGTAAGCATTCGTAAATGAAAAGCGGGAGGCGCGCTCAGGTGTCCTGAAGATGGATCCGATGCCGAGGTCCACTGTTCCCTGCTGAATCGCCTGCAGTTCCTGCGTGAACGGCATGACCTCATACCGCACGGTCCACCCGTTGAGTGACGCGATCAGGTTGACGAGGTCAACGTCGAAGCCTACCAGCTGACCATCCCGGTAGTAGACGAACGGTTCGTAGATGTTCGCTGCCACAAGCAGTTCTGGCGGCACCGTAGGAGCTGTTGACGCCGATGCAGGCTCCAGCGCGTTGCCACATGCCAGCCCAAAAAGCAGGACCCCGACCAGCCAGATCGCCAGAAGCCGCAGGGTCGCTGCTCCGTGGTGTCCTGTCCGGATGTTGTCGCCTGGCATTCCCCTGGGCGAAGGAGCAATCCTTTGCATGCAACAATCATAGCGGTTCAGAGCGTACTGTAAAGCGCGCGAACCACGTGACACCGGAGAGGACCTACGCCTGGTCCGAGTCCGCCGGGAACAATACGTTTGCTGGTCCCGTCTAAGAAATGTCCAAACTGTTTTCGGGGAGGTGTCACGAAATGCTCCAATGTACCAGTGTGTGGAGCCGAAAAGTGCTCTGCTGCTTGATTGTTGCAACACTGACAGTATCCGGATGGATGTCGCCTGCCCGTGCAGGGACAACGACGGTAACCCTTTCGGCAGGCAGCGTCCGCGCCACCGTGAACGGCCGGGCAACAACGATGCTGGTTCCACCGGTTATCGACGGACCATCGCAACAGATGCTAGTGCCCATCGGTTTCATGGGGCGACAGTTCGGCTACGCTGTCTGTGCGGTGCAGCAGGGCTTGGGGTTGCAACTGACGCGCGGGCAGGACTTCCTGGTCGTGAGCGTGGGGAACCGTGACGTGAGGCTGGGTTCTGGCACACTGGGGTTGGCCGTTCCTCCAAAGGGGTTGCTGGGAGAGGTCCTGGTTGCTGTATCTGACGTTCAGGTGCTCCTTCACCTGCAGGTTACCCCGGGTGCGAACGGAGCCATGATGTTCAGCGAGACCATTCCAGACCGGGAGGTCGACGGGGCGATCGACGCAGATGCCGTAACCTATGAAACGCGCAGGGAGCAAGTTTACATGCAGACCGTGGACTTTGACATCGTCCGTATTGATCTGACCGGCAAGGGCATTCATGTTGTTAGTTGTCAGTCGATTGGCGGCGTTGGCACAGGACGCTACCCGTCGGTATTTGTAGACAGTCTGAAGCCGCTGGCAATGATGAACGCGACCCCATTTAACTTGCAGACATACATCATGAGCGGATCCGTTCAAGACCAGGGCACGCCCGTCTACTACTCAGGAACGTATGTGTCAACAATAGGGATTACTCCTGACAACGTCCCTTTCTATGTGGAAGGAACAGCGCGTGCAGTCGTCCAGCTCAACACAGGCAAGAACCTGACGGTCTCGCGCATCAACCAGAGTCCTGCTGGACCAGGTTCACAAACGCTGTCACTTTTTACGAATTACTACAACGGAGGTCTCTCGGTCGGAACGAGCGAACTGCTGGTTGTGGTCGCGGGAGGGCGGATCGTTACTGTGATGTCAGGTCGATACTTCACTCCGCGCACCCTGGCTGCGGGGCAAGTCGCTCTCTATGCGCGTCATCCTGATACCGTCACACTGCTGAGAACTGCTTCAGCCGCCGAGGTCCGTTCGTTTGTAGGGGATCGCGATTGTACCGGGTGTACCTTCCTGCAGTGCGGGCCTGTCGTGGTCAGGTCGGGCAAGCCCTTCATCGACTACGCCAGATACAAGGATATCAGTCGCACCTCAAAGCTTGGCTCGCGCGCATTTCTAGGCATGGATGACAGAGGGCACCTCTATTTCATTGTCACGCCTGCCAAGGTACGGCTGCAGTTTGGCGACGTCAGTGTCGCGCTGGCCAGGCTCGGTCTGTTCACGAACGTTGTTACACTCGATGGCGGAGCATCCACCACGCTATACTACAAAGGGCAGTACATCATCAAGGGCACGCGGGCGCTGACAAACGTGCTGTGTGTGCCCTCGTCCTAGCCTGGCCAGAACAGAGGAGGCGCGGGTGGCGCAGCTGAGAGTTGGAGTAGTTGGTCTTGGAGCAATTGCGCGCAAGGCTTACCTGCCGGTATTGAGTTCCAGAGAGGACCTTGACATCGTCCTTGCAACAAGAAACCTCGCGGTCCTTGAGGAGCTTGGACGCCAGTATCGCATTGCGAACAGAGTCCAAACGGTGGACGAGCTTGTCGGTGCAGGCGTGACAGCGGCATTTATTCATGCCGCAACAGAAGCCCATGGGTTCATCGTTCGGAAACTGCTGACATCGGGCATAGATGTCTACGTCGATAAACCCATCTCCTACTCGATAGATGAAAGCCGCGACCTGGTCCGGCTCGCAGACAGCCAGGGGCGCATTTTCATGGTCGGCTTCAACCGGCGCTATGCGCCGTTCTACAGGACGCTGTCCACTGTCTCGGGAGCGTCTCTTGTGCTCATGGAAAAGCACCGAGCCGCTCCGCCGCAAGATGTGCGGACCTTTGTGTACGATGACTTCATCCACGTGGTGGACACGCTGCGCTTTCTCTCCCCGGCCGATCCGGTTGACATGCATGTGGCCGGCATTCGCGAGGGCAATCTTCTCAAGCAGCTGACTGTCCAATGGACAACGGCCGGAGGCACAGCCGTTGGTATCATGACGCGTGGTTCAGGATGTGACGAAGAAAGACTCGAGGTGGCTTCTCACGACGAGGGCTGGCGCGTACTGGACCTGCGGAGCTGTGTACACTGGCATGGTGGCAGGGCAGAGGTTACGCGAGCTGGAGATTGGGAGTCACCCCTGTTCTCTAGAGGCTTCTCTCAGATCGTCGACGCATTCGTGCAGTCAGTCATACTGGAACGGCCGGCGACTCCTGCGGCCGAGGATGCTCTGGTGACGCACGAGCTCTGTGAGCAGATCATCGAGCAGTTGCAGTAGCCTGTGCCTGGACCTGACTGCCGCTACGGATGCCTCCTGCGCACCTCGGTGTGGGCAAGCTCTTCGTAATGCCGGATGATGGCGCTGTGGTCTGCTGCTCCCAGCCCTTCGCGTTCCAGCTCCCGAAGCGTTTCAAGAACCTGTGCTGTCAGAGGGACAGGCACTCCGAGGTCGTGCGCTGTATCGACAGCATTGACAAGGTCCTTGATGTGCAGTTGGATCCGGAAACCCGGTTCAAAGTTGCCATCCAGGATGGTCGGTATCTTGACGTTCATGACCGTCGATCCCGCCAGGCCGTCCTTGATGGCTTTGAACACAACTTCGGGGTCCAGGCCTGCTCTCGTAGACAGAACGAAGGCCTCGGAGATCGCCGCGATGTTGAGCGCGACGATAATCTGATTCGCCAGCTTGGCTGTACCTCCGCTGCCAATGGGGCCTACGAGGGTAACTGACGAACCCATCCTTTCGAGGATGGGCCGCACGGACTCGAACACCGCGGGGTCGCCGCCCACCATGATGGCCAGCGTGCCGTCCACAGCCTTGGGCTGACCGCCGGAAACAGGGGCGTCCAGCATGGCCACGCCCCTCTTCTGGAGTTCACTGCTGATGTCCTGCGACACAGCGGGAGCAATGGAACTCATGTCAACCAGAATGCTCCCTTCCCTGGCGCCAAGGGCTATGCCGTCGGTACCCAGCACCGCTTCGCGGACGTCCGGCGAATTCGGGAGCATGGTAATGATGACGTCGCAGCGTGATGCAACCTCTCGGTTCGATGCAGCGCCCTCGGCTCCCAGACTGAGCATATCGCTCAGGGGAGCTGTCTTGTCGTAGACCACCAGAGAGTAGCCTGCCCTGAGCAGGTTCTTGGCCATTGGCCGCCCCATGATTCCCAATCCTATGAACCCTATTTTCATCTCTGCGCCTCCCTTTGCCAACTGGTATCCCCTGACTTCTTCGCGTCACGCTGGCTTGTGCCACGCGCTGCGTGCAAGCCTGGTCGGTCTTCACTGCTCTGCAAGACTGGCTCCACGGAACCGAGTCGGAAGCCCTGCATGACCCACTTTACACATCATGCCACGCGGGGCAGTGTCGTGCAAGCTGTTTCGGGCGCAGCCCCGAGCTTTGTCGGTCGGGCGCGCGATACAACAGTTTTATTGTGGCCCATTCGGACTACGATGATAGTGCAGTGTTGGGCTGGGGGGCGATAACCCGCCGGTCAAGGAGGAACACGGCAATGAGCAAGCAGCATAAGAACTCTTCGACCAACAAAGGTTCCCCTGTGCGGAGAGAAGCACCGAAGCGGCAGTCCTGGTCGACCATGGACAACGCAACCAAGAAGTTGTTCATGTCTGTTCTCATCGTCATGGCCGGTGCATTGATGACAGTCCTTCCCGGTTGGCAGGTGGTGGGTTACGTCGTTGTCGGCGTTGGGCTCGGGTGGTATATCTGGCTGCGTCTCGCACCTGTCCTGAAAGCCCGCCATTCGCGTCCTGCGCCTCAAGCAGGTGGCGAGGACGGTACGTCGGAATGAGCGGCGACTCGCAACAACGCGCGACAATGAGAGTCGGATACGGGAGTGCGGTCGTCACCCCTGAACCAGGGCTTCAGATGGCAGGGTTCCTTGGCGAACGGCTTGCCGAGGGCGTCCACGATGACCTGATGGCGAAGGCCCTGTACTTGGGAACAGGCACGGGGGCCGGCATGCTGTTGATCGAAGTCGATACACTGGACGTTGACCGCATGTTTGTTGATGAAGTGCGTCTGGGCATCAGCCGCGAAGTGGGTATTTCACCTGAACGCTGCCTTGTCGCGGCCACGCACACACACTCCGGACCCTGGGGCCTTGCTCACGGGGAGGTCCCCGGTGCATCCGACGTTTCTGACGCTTTCAACAGACCCCTCTTCAACCGCACCATCAGGGGATGTGTCGCAGCTGCTGTTGCAGCATACCGCGACGCTCACGAGGCCTCTGCGACGTGGGGCAGGGTTCCTCTGCTGGAGCCCGTCTGTGGAAACCGGCGCGTGCAGTGTGAGGAACATGCGGAGATGGCAGTGCTGGAGCTACGGGGCGACCATGGGGCACTGGTGGCGTACAATCTGGATTGCCATCCAACTGTTCTTCATGAGGAGAACCGGCTCTACAGCGCGGACTTCCCCGGCGTGGTCGCCCGTGCGTTGCCGCAGCTTGTTCCTGATGTTGAGGCCGTCATGTTTCTGAACGGCGCAGCGGGGGACATGAGTACAAGATTCTATCGTCGTGATTCCGGGTTCAGCGAGGTCGAGCGCATCGGTGGAGTTGTTGCGAAGAGCCTCGCGGAGGACCTGGGTACTTTGCGCGAACTGCAGGTGCCTGTCGTGGAGCGCGCACGGGACGTGCCGCTGCAGCTCAAGCTCAAGGACTTTCCGTCGCGCCAGGAGCTTGATGCTGCCTTGACGGAGGCGCGGAAAAAGTTGGACAGAGCGATTGTGGACCACGTACCCAACCTTCGACCTCTGCAATCCGCTGTGGAAGGCCTGACGTTTGCTGTCGGGGCAACTGAACGCATGCGGGGGGTATCCTCAATTGAGTCGAGGCTATCCCTGGCCAGATGCGGCAACCTGCTCTTCGCAGGGATTCCCGGTGAACTGTTCTCCTCGCTGGGTGCAGCTATACGCTCTGCGTTCCCAGGGTACGAAGTGCTCGTCGTAGGTTACTGCGGAGATTACGTAGGCTATATTCCGGATGCCGAGGCATATCTGGAGGGCGGCTACGAGGCATCTGCCACGTTCATTGCACAAGGAGAAGGTGAGCATGTGCGTGACGCGGCCATCGATGGCCTGCGCAGTCTGCTTGTGTGAGCAGGAAGGGGGTTCCATGGAACAGCACCTGATGATTCAGGAGATTCACGAAACTGCATCTGTTCTGGAACTGCTTGCTGAACAGGAAGGTCCTCACATTCAACAGATTGGCAGAACGTTCGCCGACCTGGATGCTGACGTTGTGGTGGAGTCGGGACGCGGGACGTCAGACCATGCGTGCGTCTATGGCCAGTACCTCATCGAGTCCCTGCTTGGAATTCCTGTGGCGCTTGCGCTCGGTTCGCTGTATACCAATTACGACCTTCCTCCCCGGCTTCGGCACGGCGCGGTGATTGCCGTTTCGCAGTCGGGCGAGACGGAGGACGTCTGCACTATCGCCCGGCGCGCGGTGAAGGACGGGACCCTCACCATTGGTGTCACAAATGTAGAAGGAAGCACACTGCAGCACCTGACCGGACCTGCCACGCTTCTCCTGCGGGCTGGCCCTGAAAAGAGTGTCGCGGCGACCAAGACGTTCACCGCTTCACTGGCGGTTCTGCTTCTCCTGGTCCACGGTGCCCTGGGAGACAATTTCGATCTCCGCAGCGTTCTGCCGTGCATAGCGCAGATTATGGCCCGGGAGGCGGAGATTCAGGACCAGGCGCTGCGGTACGCGTTTGCCGACGACTTCGTGGTGCTGGGAACCGGGTACTGCTATACCAATGCTCTGGAGACCGCTCTGAAGCTTAAGGAAACGTGCTATATCAATGCACAGGGCCTCTCATCGGTCGATCTGATACATGGACCGCTGGCAGTTCTTAATCCAGACCTTCCAGTCATCATGTTCGCTCCTGATGATGCCTGCCTGGATCTGAACATTGCTGTGCTGGAACGCATACGGTCGACGAGAGCCCATGTGCTTGTTGTGTCGGACAACGACAGAGCATTGCGGTATGGAGACATCGCGTTCCGCATTTCGCGCTCAGACCCGACCCTGTACCCGCTTCAGAATGCTCTGTTTGCACAGCTCTTTGCGTACAGTCTGTCCATTGAACGAAAGCTCAATCCCGATGCCCCCCGGTATCTCAGCAAGGTCAGCCTTGTGGGAGGGCAGGAACAGACTTCGATTGATTGAACGGGCAGGCAGTGACCAGGAACGGGCTGTCCCCGCATCCAGTTGAAAATTGTTCGTCTTTGGTGAAGATAGCTTGTGGCGTTACTGGTTCGCGGAGGACGAGAACCGGCGTACCAGAGGCAACATGTATGGGGAGGAGGTGGTAATGGAGTCCAGGAGCGTAGATCGCCTCCGTGGCTCCGATGGGTGAGGACTGTATCGCCTGATGCACGTTTGAGGAAGTACTAGGGAATCTGGTAAGGAGGCTTGATCTATGGGTAACGGCTATGGCATTTGGATCTCATTCGTCTTGGCGGTCTGGTCCTATGTTGCGATGATCGCCAACCTGGGTCCCACTTGGCTACTGAACGACCCGATCGTCAGCGGGCTGTTTGTCGGCGCCGTTGTTGGCAATGTTCCACTCGGTCTTGCCCTGGGAGGCACACTGGAACTCATGTCACTGGGTCTGTGGACCTATGGTGGGGCCACGACACCCGACTATACAACCGGTGCTATCGTGGGTACCGCCTTTGCGGCGCTGTCGAAACTTCCCACGACAGAGGCAATGGCTGCTGGTATGGCAGTGGCGGTACCAGTGTCGCTGTTCATGACCCAGCTGGACATTCTGGGGCGTTCGCTCACCACGATCTTCATCCACGGAGCGGACCGGGCCGTGGAGAAACAGGACGAGGCTGCGTTCTCAAGATGGCATCTCCTGGGACAGTTGCCCTGGGGACTGTCACGCGCAATTCCCGTCTTCTTCGCGATCTGGCTTGGGTCCGGACCCATCCAGACCCTGATCACCAACATTCCTGCGTGGTTGACGCGGGGCTTCTCGACGATGGGACATATCCTTCCAGCCCTTGGGTTTGGTATCCTTCTTACATTCCTGCCCATCGAGAAGTGGTGGACGTTCTTTGTACTCGGGTTCGTCATGTTCGCCTACCTCAACGTGCCTTTGCTCGGAATAGCATTGGCCGCGCTCGCTATCGTGCTGATTTACTTCTCCCTGAAGCCAGTCGAAGCTGCTGAGGAGCAGGCGGAAGAGGCAGAGGCGGAGAAGGTCGAGCAGGCGCCAAGCCCTGTCACTCGCAAGGACCTTGTAAATGCGATGTGGCGGCACAATCTCACGCTCCAGCTGTCCTGGAACTACGAGCGCATGCAGGCGCTGGGTTTTGCCTGGTCAATATCTCCCATACTCAAGAAGGTGTATCCGAATAAGGACGACTACTTCGCTGCGCTCAAGAGGCACATGGTGTTTTACAACACCAATCCCGCCATAGGCTCGCCGACAATCTTCGGGGCGGCATGCGCCCTTGAGGAAAAGAAGCAGCCCGAGGTCAGCGACAGTCTGAAGGTTTCCCTGATGGGTCCTTTCGCAGGCATCGGCGATACAGTCATGGCCATCCTGATGAAGCCCATCTTTGCCGTGTTTGCTGCATCGATGGCGCTCCGTGGAAGCACTGGGGGTGCCTGGCTTATGCTTGCTCTCGGGTTCATCTGGTTCTATCTGATGTTCCCAGGATTCTGGCTTGGGTACAAGCAGGGCCTTGGCCTTGTGCGTCAGATGAGCAGCGGTGCCGTTACCCGCATTACCGATATTGCGAGCACGGCTGCCCTGTTCATCATGGGCGGGTTCATTCCGAGCATTCTTGCCAGTGTCAAGACGCCGATTGAGTTTACGAAGAAAGTCACCATCGAGGGCAAGGAGGTACTGCAGACTGTCAAGCTCCAGAGCACGTTTGACGCTATCCTGCCGTACATGCTTCCTCTGCTTCTGACCTTTGGTGTCTACTGGCTGCTGAAGAAGAAGCACTGGACGAACCTTCAGGTCCTCCTTCTTCTGGTTGTCGTCGGAATTGTGCTTGGAGCATTCAAGCTTCTGTAACCCGAGCACGCTACTTCGTTTTTGACAATGCGGTATCCCGGGCCAGCGAATGGCCCGGGACCGGAGGTTAGTGATGATAGGAATTGTCGTTGTAACACATGGTGAACTCGCAGATGGCATGGCTGACGCTGTAAGGCTGATAGCCGGACCACAGGAGCAGCTGAAGACAGTGGCCCTGCGTGAAGGGGACAGTATTGATGAACTCAAGACGCGTATTCAGACTGCCATCACAGAGACGAATACCGGCGACGGCTCTCTGGTGTTCGTGGACATGCTTGGTGCGTCTCCATCCAACGCGGCTGCCTACCTGGTTCGTGATGATGTCGAGATTATTGCAGGCGTTAACCTGCCTATGATTCTCGAAATCCTTGGGGTTCGTGGAAGCATGCCCCTGGGTGATGTTGCCGACATGGCAATGAATGCGGGAAAAGCTTCCATCGAGAGTCTGAGCAACATGATGCGTGAAGCGCTGAAGGGTTCACAAACGACTGATGAGGGCACGCCTTCATCTTCAACTGACTAGGAGCATACTATGGCCTTCTTCCTGCATATAGACAACCGTCTCATTCATGGGCAGGTTACTGTCAGCTGGTGCAGCTACTACGGGGCGAAACGTATTGTGGTCGCGGACGACAAGGTCGCCGCCGATCCAATCCAGCGTATTATTCTGCCGCAGGCCGCTCGGGGACTTCCAACCTCTGTGTTGGGCATTGCAGACGCCTTGAAACTATTGGCGACGCTCGATCCGGCACACGAAAGCGTGCTCATCATCGCGCGCAATGCCGAGGGCGCTCTGGCTCTTCTCCAGGGAGGCCTCAAGCCGAAGAGTATCAACGTGGGCAACCAGGCGCCTGTCCAGGGGACGAACTACGTCATGGTGCTTCCCTGGATTGCGGCCACGAAGGAGGACGCTCAGGCGTTCAAGGCCATGAGTGATATGGGATACAAGATTACGCCGCAGCGGAGCAGCAGCGACCGTGCGCTGGACCTGGTTGAGCTGCTTGGGAAGAAGGGCTTGCTGTAATCCGGAGGAAGTACGGAAAAAGGATTGAGGTGAGGACTATGGAGCTTGAGTTCTTTGACAAGATCGAACAACTGATCCCCGTGCTGAGAGGCGAGGACCAGCACATGCGGGAAGCCGGACACATCGTAGCCCAGAGCATCATGGGCGGAGGAATCCTGCAGGCCTTCGGCAGTGGACATTCGGCCGCATCTGCAATGGAGATCTGCGGAAGGGCTGGCGGCCTTATCCCTTCCAAGCAGATCAAGGAACCATCAGGCGGCTTGTACGAGCGCATCGAAGGGGTTGGAACTGCCTTTGCAGAAACCTGGGACCTTCGGAAGGAAGACTGCCTGTTCCTCATCAGCAACTCAGGGCGCAATCCGCTGATTATCGAGATGGCGCTGGCGGCGCACGCGGTGGGAGCGCCGATTGTCGCAGTGACGGCGCTTGAGGTTGGCAAACACAGCACGTCGCGGCACTCCAGCGGCAAAATGCTGTGGGAACTCGCCGATGTGGTACTTGACAACCACAGCGTCGAGGGGGACGCGGCTATTGAGATTCCTGGGTTGCCAACGCGTATCGCGGGAACGTCCAGCATTGCTTCTGCCATGCTCGTGGACCAGACCATGGTGTTTGCGATTCGCGAGATGGTAGCCGCGGGATACGTCCCGCCCGTCTACATGAGTGCAAACGTGGACGGCGGCCCCGAATTCAACAAGCAGTATACGGCCAGGTACGCCGACCGCCTGTATCGTGTCTAGCACTGTCCGGCTCGCGCTTGCCGGGCCGGGCTATATCGGGCGCATTCACTGGCTTTGCTATCGAGCACTGCCGGCTGTCTACAGTGTCATTCCGGCGCAGGTCATGTTCCATACGGTGCTGACCTCGCGGCCAGACATGGCAGAACGGCTTGCATTCGCTGGCGCTGCCCCTTATGACCAGGCTGCTGCAGCGCTCGGCAGTGCTGACCTGCTGGATATCTGCACGCCGAATGCAGCGCATCGTTCTCTTGTGATGGCGGCGTTGGCATCGAGCCGGCCGGTATACTGCGAGAAGCCGGTGGACCTCAGTGGAGACCTGGCGCTGGAACTGGCGCGGGAAGCTGAGGCTGCGGGTGTCTTCAACCAGGTGGCCCTTGTCTATCGGTTTCTTCCCGCCATGGCGGCAGCACGGGCGGTAGTTCGGGCCGGTATCATTGGTGACGTTGTGACGTGGCGGGCGGTGCTGTTGCATGCGAGCTATCTCAACCCGAAGCGCGAGATGTCGTGGCGGCTGTCCAGCAGCGAATCGGGTGGCGGAGCTCTGATGGACCTTGGCGTGCACATGATTGATGCTGTACGCATGGTGATCGGGGAGTTCGCCGCTGTTCGATGCGTCACGAGGACGGTTGTGGGGAAACGACCGATTGCGGGTTCCTCGGGGAATACCGCTGCGGTCGATGTCGACGACTGGGCGCTGGTGACGGGGGAACTGACGGGCGGCAGCACTGGTACTGTCGAGGTTTCTCGAGTTCATGCGGGCCGGGAGGGGACGTTCGCCCTCGAGGTTTTTGGGACCCAGGGTTCTGTCAGTGTCGATCTTTTACAGTCAAAGGCAGTGGTCATGGATGCTTCTTCGCACGATATTACTCGGGATGTCGTCATCGACGACCCATGGTTGTCGTACCTGAGAACTGCCTTCCCCAGCCCCAAAATGTCCATGGGACTGATGTGTGACATGCACGCAGCAAGCATCTATACGCTCCTGGACGGTGTGACTGGCGGGCAGGTGACGTTTGCTGAACGGCCCACGCTCACGGAGGCTGCGTGGACTCAACGGGTGGTCGACGCTTGCTATGCTTCTGCGCGAAGCGGCGAACGCGTGCCCGTGGACCATCCGAACGCACGGTAAGCTGATGTTTCCTGGGTTCCAGGAAGCAGACGAAAGGAGCGCACAATGATTGCACCTTCATCGAACCACTATGTCATCAAGACAGACCGCCTGTACACTCCGGACGAGGTCGCCGGAACCTGGTGGGTTGAAATCGACGCACATCAGATTGTCCACGTTACTGAGGAACAGCCGGTGGGGCTCGAGACCCTGGATGCTACGGGCCTGCTGGTGGCGCCTGGGTTCATCGACGTTCATATTCACGGGTTTGGCGGCCATGACATCATGGAGGGCAGCCCGGAGGCACTGGAGGCCATGGCGGGAGGACTTCCGAGGTTTGGCGTAACGTCGTTCCTGCCTACCACAGTGGGAGCGAAGGTTACGGTGCTGGAGCAGGTCATGAGGGCACTCACCCCGAAGCTGCTCACCGTTTCAGGTGCGAGACCGCTCGGATGGCATCTGGAAGGACCGTTCCTGAGCCCGAACATGCCCGGCGCCATGAACCCGGAGGATTTTGAGGAACCCACGGACGCAAACATTGCAGCGCTGCTGAACGCTGGTCCGCTTCTCCTCATGGCCGTCGCCCCCGAGCGCGATGGAGCTGTCGCCGCAATAGAACAGCTGGTCAGCCACGGCGTTCATGTGTCGATTGGGCATACGGACGCCGATTTTGAGCATGCGGTCGCGGGAATAGCTGCAGGTGCCACGTCGTTGAACCACCTGTTCAACGTCATGCGGCCAATGCTCCACCGGGAGCCAGGGCCTGTCGCGACCGCCTTTCTGTATGACGTGTACCTTCAGTTCATTGCGGATGGAGTGCACACGCATCCTGCAACGATTGCTCTCATCAGCAGGTACCTCAAGGAGCGCCTGGTCCTTATCTCGGATGCTGTCCTGGCCGCCGGGCTGGACGTTCGCGGGGCGTTCGTGTTTGATGGGAAGGAGGTCACCGTCGATGAGACCTCCGTTCGCCTCCCCGGCGGCCGTCTCGCAGGCTCAATTCTGACACTTGACCGTGCGGTACGCAATGTCGTCAGTATCGGTGGTCTCGACTGTGCCTCGGCCTTCAGGGCAGCGGGACTGAACCCTGCGCGCTCGATTGGAGTAACAGATCGAGGATTGATAAAGCCCGGAGCGATTGCGGACATTGCTGTTCTGACCCCTGACCTGCATGTCGTGGCCACGATCTGTGAAGGCAGAATGGCCTATTCTGCCTGAGCCGTGGCAAAGGTACAGCGACTCATAGCGTGTGACCTGGACGGCACACTGCTCAACAGCAGGTCGGCGATCACGGGTGAAACTGTGCAGCAGCTGCGTGCTGCGCTGCCGCCCGGTACGGAGTTTACCATCTGCACCGGGCGGGAACAGTACTCTGTTGCCCAGTATGTTGAGCAGCTTGCCCTCATCCATGTTCCAGTGATCACCGAGACAGGTGCTGTGATTCAGGATCCGGGTGACTGGCGCGTTCTTGTGGAGCGGGATCTGGCAGGATCCGTCGTGCGACAGGTACTGGATCACCTAGCAGCCGGGAAGCGCGACTTCAACTTCTTTCTATCGCGTGGCAAGGAGTTTCTCGTCTACAAGAATGAAGCTGCGCCCTTCTTTCTGCAGGACACGCTGTACTCCGAGCTGAATTCGCAGTTTCAGGACATCGGCACCTGGCACAGCCACGATGTCGGCGGTTTCCGGAAGATAGCGATCCGTTGCCGCAAGAATGAAACTGATGCGCTTGAACATGAATTGGCGGAGCTGCTCGACGGAATGGCAACGATCATGAAGTCCGATGTCAACTGCCTCGACATCATGGGCGAGGGGGTCAGCAAAGGCAGCGCTGTGGTGTTGCTGGCAGACATGCTTGGCGTCACCCTGCAGGATGTCATGGCAGTGGGTGACAACGAGACCGACGCCAGCATGTTCGGGGTCGCTGGCGTTTCGGTAGCGATGGCAAACGGTGACCCCGCCGTTGTGCAGATGGCGCGCTATGTTGCACCCTCGAATGATGACGGTGGCGTGGTTACTGCGGTTCAGCGCTTTGCAAGTGGAGAGTATCATGCCTGAGCGCGGGGCATCAGGAGCTTACAGGCGACTGGCGGTCTTTGACCTTGACCGTACGCTGCTGGACGATCATGCGGAGATCAGCGACGACGCGGCGAAACGCCTCAAGGCGGTTCGCCATCCTGACCTTGCCTGTACCATCGCTTCAGGGCGTGACATGCAGCGCATCGTCCCGTTTCTCAAGCGGCTGGAGTGGTTGTCCGTTCCAGTCATTGCGGAGCAGGGAGCCGTTGTCGCAGACCCTGCTGACGGACGGCTGCTATTGGAGGAGATGGTTTCGCGAGAAGTTATTCTTGGTTCACTGGACGTCGTGCGTTCCTGTGGCCTTCCCGTGAAGCTGATCCTGTATGGACGAGGCGAACCACAGGCATTCCACACGCCCGGCGCGCCGCGGCGTGACGACGGGATGCGCGAGTTCACAGACGAGCATGACGTAGATACGCAAGGTGTTCGCAAGATCACGCTGATCTGTGCACCGGAGGATGCGGGGAATCTTCAACAGGTCCTGGAGCGGACGCTCGGGTCTGCCGCCACTGTTGTGCGAGCTGATGTTAACTACCTGAACGTCATGGACGCGGGCGTCAGCAAAGGGTCCGCACTTGCCTGGTTGATGTCATACCTTGGCATCGTGCGCAGAAACGTCATGGCGGTGGGCGACTGCGAGGCGGACCGGAGCATGTTCGCCCAGGCAGGAGTGTCTGTGGCGGTGGCAAATGCAGACGAGGGGACCCGCTCACTGGCAAGGTTTGTCGTACCGGCGAACACGGAGCAGGGAGCGGCAGTTGCGCTGGAGAGATTTGTGAGAGATGACTTCGGACGTTTGTCCGGGGAATAGAGTCCGGGGAGGACAGAGATGGCGGCAGCAGCATACATTGATGCAGTACGTCATATGATTGACCGCATCGAGAAAACTCAGATGGATGGGATTCTGAAAGCCGCTCAACTGGTAGCGGACAGCGTGCAGGGCGGCGGTGTCGTGTTCGGCTTTGGGACGGGGCATTCTCACATGATTGCCGAGGAGATGGTAGGCAGGGCTGGAGGTCTGGTCCAGGTGCAGGGTATTCTGGAAACGGAACTCATGGTCCATATCAACGAAACACAGGCCACCTACCTTGAGCGCCTACCTGGACTTGCTCATGTCTATTTGACGAACAGCCCGGTTGAAGCAGGTGACGTGCTCGTGGTGATTTCCAATTCGGGACGTAACGCCGTTCCTGTGGAAATGGCTATGGAGGGTACCAGGATGGGCCTCCACGTCATTGCCGTGACTAATGTTGCGCACTCAGAAAGCACACCCTCTCGCCATCCGTCCGGAAAGCGCCTGTTTGAGGTGGCTGACCTTGTACTCGATACGTGTGGAGTTCCCGGAGACGCACTGGTTGCCATCAGTGGCAGTACATCCAAGGCAGGCCCGGGTTCGACCATCGCCGGAGCTCTACTGGTGAACAGCATGATGGCAGAGGCCATCGAACTGCTGGCGGCGAGGGGTGCACTGCCTGGCGTGCTTCACAGCAGCAACAGCAATGACCGCGCGGGGGCGCTGGAAAACGCCGAACTCGCTTCTGAGTTCAGCAGGATACTGTGTGACCGTATTGTACGGATGCAGCGCCGTGTGCGCGAGGACCTGGCTGACTGACGCTCGGTGTGCTGGCTGGCACGGTGGTGACGCCGGGAATCGATATCCGGTGCTTGACACAGCGGGCCGCGCAGCTACAGTTATCGACAGTTGTCAGTCAGGGAGGTGGCTCATGAACATCGACAACATGATACGTAAGGCCACTCGACCCGTCGAAAAGCATCGTGCTGTAAAGCGCAGGCCGGCAAAAGTGCGGCACCTGCAGAAGCAGCAGAAGTTGTGGATGGCGTCGAAGGTCGTCTGGCGCAGCTCCGAGAAGAAACGAGGACCTGCGCCATTCCTTTACCAGCTTCGTGGGCGTTCCTCGTGTCCCGTGTAATCAGGCGTTGCCCGGTATGGTGAGGGCGCCAGGCATGGAGCGTACTCTGTCTGTGGCAACGGTCCGCGACGTCAGCGTCTTCCAGGTTGCCGGGTTGTATCTTGTTGCTGCCTGCGACAGCCTTGGAGCTATCGGAAGGAAACCCTCCGACGTTGTTGCCGCATCCGAACAGATCTGTGGTTCGTATACGCTGCGGGTCTGTCTCAGCGAGCTTGCTGCCGTCGGAGCATCCCCGATGCTGGTTATGTCGCTCGTGTCCAACGAGTGGGAACCTACTGGACGAGCAATCCTGGAGAGCATCAGGACTGAACTTGACATCAACGGCTACTCGGATGTTGCTATCACGGGCAGTACCGAAGAGAACATGCCGACGACCATGACCGGCCTTGGAATCGCGGTACTTGGAACAGCCCCTTCGCTTCGCTGGAGAAGGACGCGTGCAGGCGACAGCCTGTTCCTGGTAGGCCATCCGTGGGTTGGCAACGAAGTGCTGGAACACGGTAGCGAGTTGCTGACCCCAGCGGTCGTGAGGTTGCTGGTTGCAGATGATGCGGTGGGTGACTTTCTACCATGCGGTTCGCGCGGCATTGCGCATGAGATTGACGTCCTGGAGCATGAGACTGGCATGAAGGTACAATTGGACGAGAGCTGGCCATACCTGAACAAGTCGGCAGGTCCGGCCACGTGCGGCATTCTGACAGCGCACCAGACGCCGTTGTCCAGCCCCCTTGGACTTACCAGACTGGGCTCCATCGAGCAGAAGCAATGAACCTGGGGGCAACCTCCTGGCAGGATGCGGGAACCTACATCGACAATGTGCGGCTGCTTGCCGGGCATGCATCGTTCTGCGAACTGCTTGTCTACACGTGGAATGACGAGATTCAAGACCAGCTGGAACGGGACTGGGATGCCATGACAACTCTCCTGAGTCTTTCCGTGCACCTTCCCGCTGACAGCACAGAGAATGCTGTTGCGGCCTTAAGGTTCTTTCAGGACCGGGAAGTGTTGCGGTTTACTGTCCATCCGATTGATGACACAGCGACCCTTCGGGCGCTGCTCACTCTGGGCGTGAGGCTCGTAGGGGACCGTCTGTGCCTGGAGAACCTGGAGAACGATGTCTTCGAAACCGTCTATGCACAGGTAGAGGACATTCCCTTCTCGGTGACGCTGGACTACGGACACCTGCTTCTCACCGGAATGTCGCCGGATATGTTCGCCGACCTCTATGGCGAGCGAGTCGCCGAGGTCCACTTCCATGGATGTGACGGAAGCAGGTGCCACATCCTGCCGGATGAGGCAACCCTTGCTGGATTCAGCGAATTCATGGACAGGAGATTCGCAGGAAGGAGTGCGGACATGCCCGTCTGTGTCGAGACGTTCGAATGGCCAGTCACGAGGTTCATCCTGGATGCCTTTGCACGTGACCCGGTTGCGGCGACTCCCAGGGGGAGCTGACTTCTTCTTATGAATCGGAAGGCGGGGATGGGATCCTGAGTCCTGCCTCCACCAGATGCCGGTACGGTCCATCTCTGTGGGCCATCAGTTCTTCGTGCGTTCCACGTTCAACCAGTCGGCCACGCTCAAGATAATAGATAGTGTCAGCGTCCTGAATCGTAGACAGCCGGTGGGCAATAACGAGGGTCGTGCGACCCCGCATAAGGTTCTCGAGTGCCCCCTGGACCTCGTGTTCACTCTCAGCGTCAAGAGAAGCTGTGGCCTCGTCCAGCAGCAGCACGGGTGCATCCTGCAGCAGGGCCCGTGCTATGGCGATACGCTGCTTCTGACCGCCACTCAGGTTCCGGCCGAGCTCTTGCAGGACCGTCTGATAGGCATTGGGCAACTGCATGATGAAGTCGTGGGCATTGGCGGCGCGTGCCGCCTGTTCTACCCTTTCGATGCCCGGGTCGGGCATGCCGCCCACGATGTTTGCATAAACAGTGTCGCTGAAGACAAATGCGTTCTGCGGGACATAGGCAAACTGGCTTCGCCATGCTGACAACTCATGATCATAGATTGAGTGGCCATCCACGGTGATGGTACCGCGTCTGGGCTGATACAAGCCAAGGATGAGCTTGAACAGCGTGCTCTTTCCTCCGCCCGATGGCCCGACGAAAGCAGCCCTGTGCCCGGCGGCTACCGAGAAGCTGATGTCCTGCAGCGCGGCATCCTCCTTGGTTCTGTACACAAAGGAGAGATCGTCGACACACAAGCCTGGTCCTGCCTGTGGCTCGCGGACAAACGGCGGCCGTGGCAGAGTACCGGGCTCGGGAGACTCGTCGAGAAGATCAAAGACACGGACTGCCGAGGCGAGCTTGACCTGAAGGTCAGTGAGCAGGCTGGAGAGCTGGCTGAAGAACATCGTTACTTCGCTGACCAGCTGGATGAGAGCGGCTAGCTGTGGGAGAAATGCTGGGTCGATTGCCACCCGTCGGGCTCCGTACGCAATCAATACCAGGCTGACGACGTCGGCCATATTGTCAGTGAGCGACCGCAAGGCGTCGTACCACCCCAGCAGAAGCCCCTCGTGGCGCTGAGCAAGGCTGGCGCTGGTAAATCCGTGCAGAACCCAGTCCTGCAGGTTGAACGCTCGTACGATGAAATTGCCGCGTGTCATCTGTCCTGTACGACCCAGAACCTCTGCCTTCTTACTCTGTGCCGTCTCGGCGTGTCGTTTCAGCGGGCCCAGGAGAGGAACGGTGATAAGAAACAGCAGGGACGCGGCGCCGATGATAAGCAGCCCAGAGCGCCAGTCGATGATGAGTGCCAGAGCGATGGACCCGAGACCTCCTATCATCAGGTTGGAAAGGAGCTGCATGGTCTGCGCGTAGAACTGGCCGATTGCTGCAACATCATTGCCCAGTCTCGACTGGATATCTCCCGGGTCGTACCGCTGAAGTGCGTCGAGGGGAATGCGACTGACTGCTGTGAAAACTGCGCTGCGCACGTGCCGCTCAGCCCTGGACGAGCCGCTTACAAGCGCGCGCCCCGCAAGCAGTATTGCAACTGTTGCGAATACTCCTATGGCGACGAAGAGGACCACGGAGAAAAGCAGTCCGTGTGAGTCCTCTTGCATGAGGCCTTTTGTAAACAGAGCAAGTGCCTCAGCGAACAGGGCGTTGACTCCGAGGTTGACAAGCCCTATTCCGATGATCCCGGACATGTACTGCCTTCGTGCGTCTCCAGCATACGAGAGCAGTCTGCGCAGGTTCTTCCAGTTACGCATGAGGTGCCTCCTGCATGTGCTGCATGCTCCAGAGTCTGGCATACAGACCACCTGCCTTCAGGAGGTTCTCATGGGTTCCCTGTTCAACGACCTGTCCGTCCTCGAACACCACGATACAGTCGAAGTCCTTGACCGTACTCAGCCGATGCGCAACTGCAATGATGGTCCTGTCATGGGTTCCATGGGTGATGGCAGTGTACACGTCTTGCTCCATCTGGTTGTCCAGCGCGGACGTAGCTTCGTCCAGGAGGAGAATCGGGGTATTCCGCACAAGAGCGCGTGCGAGTGCGATACGCTGGCGCTGTCCGCCGGACAGGCTGCCCCCGGCTTCGCCGACGCTCGTCTCAATGCCCTGCGGCAAGCCTGGCACAAAGGCACACTGTGCTGCCTCGAGCGCGGCGGAGATCTCCTCCCCGGACGCATCAAGCCGTCCTGAGGCCACGTTTGTCCTGATGGCATCATCGAACAGAAACGCATCCTGGTCGACGACAGCCATGACGGTCCGGAGCGCCTGGAGCGACCACTCTGATGTGGTGACTCCCCCGACACGGAGCTCGCCTGCCTGGGGCTCGTACTCCCCGGTGAGCAATCGGATGACGGTGGACTTGCCGGAGCCGCTTGCGCCAACAAGGGCGACCTTCTGTCCGCGCACGACCTGGAACGACACATCCCGGAGCTGCGGTTGTGGTGTCCCCGGGTAGGTGAATGTGACGTGACGGAACTTGATAAGCGGTTTAGCATCGAGATTGCCGGTAATGCCTCCCGTCCGCTCCTGCGGAACGTCCAGAAGCTCGAGAACTCGGGCTGCTGCGGCTGTCCCTGCGTGGATCTGCCCGATGAGCCGCGGCATTTCCTGAAAGGGGAATGACAGATAGTTGACAAGTTGGATGAATGCGATGAGCATGCCAAACTCCAGGCGTCCCCTCAAGACCATCCAACCGCCTGCGGCGAAGACAACGACGAACGGCACAAGAGAAAGCGCAGTCCCAGCAGAGTACAGTTTGGCGACCTGACGGGCGGCCTCAAGCGAGTGGTTGAGCCAGTGGTCCAGGCTGTTCTCGTACCTGTGCTGAAGGACCCCGTTCATTCCTGCCGCCCGTGCGACCTCTGCTCCGGCAAGGTCTTCCTGAACAGTGACACTGGCCTGTGCAAGGTCGGCCTGGGCAGCAGCAGCCAGAGGACCGAGAGGCTTCGCCAGCAGGGAGGAAACAAACAACAGGAGCGGAGTGACGGCAATCGAGGCGAGCGTGAGCAACCAGTTGTGCATGAACATGTAGGTGGCAGCCAGAACTGCAGTCAGCGACTGGACGATGAACTGTGGAACATCGTTTCTGACAAGCTGCTCGACGTGGAAAAGGTCACCAGACATTCTTGAGGAGATTTCTCCCGAGTGCCACGCCTGCATTGCTCCGGCCGAAGCATGCGCAAGCCGTGCAGCGACACGTTCGCGCAGACGTGCCTGCAGCCGCTCGCTGAACTGGCTCGCGAGCAGCTTGCGGAGAAATGTGGCCGTCATACCAGCAACGACGACTATCGTCCAATCCCTGATGACGCTTATTGTGACGTCCTGTGGCTGCTTCCCGGTGATGAAAGACCAGGCCCGTCCGAACAGGTGCGCCGAGGCGACCGTCGCCACGGATGCAGTAACGCCGGCGATGGCCGCTGCAATGAACAGCCAGACCAGAGATCCACTTTGCCGGAGCAGGCGTTTCATTGAGGCGGAGTCAGGGTTGCAGTGCTGTGTACCTGTGGCCTGCGAGCCCTAGAAAACATTGCCGTGAAGCTTCGGTTACCACGACACACTGAGGTGACCGGCGCTGAGTCGCCGGATGGTGACCTCGCCAGCCAGTTGTCGCGCTGTAACCATCGCGTGCGCAGCACATATGCCGAGGTCGAGAAAGC
>Ga0209099_1001706_pt1 | contig 21236 bp, 15 predicted proteins | sample AD_JPNHW2_MetaG_FD_184430 | JGI IMG/M metagenome (GOLD analysis project Ga0209099, IMG submission 184430) | Active sludge microbial communities of municipal wastewater-treating anaerobic digesters from Japan - AD_JPNHW2_MetaG (SPAdes) (version 2) | ecosystem: Engineered > Bioreactor > Anaerobic... | reverse complement strand
GTATTTGCTGCTCTCAAAACATATCGTCTTGTTTCGATTGCCCTAAGTTTAGACATGATAAAATGTTGCTTATGTCCTGGAGAGTCTTTCCACCAAGCATCGTTGGTGATCACGGCCATCACCTCTGCTCCATCCTTGACGAAATTTCCAAAGAGTTCTCCAAAAATCGATTCATAACAAATGGGTGCCCCAATCTTGACTTTGCGGGTTAAAGTTTGTGCTGTGAATGCTTTTTGACAACTGTCAATTCCTAATGAACCGCTTGTCCCTCCCAAATCGATCACTATGTTTTCCAAAAAGCTGAATATTTGTGGATACGGCATTTTTTCAACACCGGGAACCAACTTGCTTTTATGGTAAAAACCAACAGTTCCTTTTCTGTTGTAACAAACTGAAGTATTGAAAGCATCATAATACAAGCCCGGTGAAGGATTTCGCGTTGTGGGGGTTTGCATCCCTTTATAGCGTTGATTGGTTGATAATCCTACAACCAAATTGGCATTAGGGTACTGCATTAAAAAAGTATCTAATAGCTTAAATCCATAGTATTCGTAAGTTTGAGCAGGGTATGTTTTTTCGACCAACTCCTGAATCGAAATGTTATGAGGAATAGCTGATTCGGGAGCAATAATGAATGCTGTTTGATCAGAAATTTTGGACTTAGCAGTCTTGATAATCCTTTTCACATGTGAAATATTGCTCATTCGGTATTGCTCTTCCCATGGATCAGTGTTTTGTTGCACAATAACTGCCTCAAAACCATTATCCTTTTTGATGTTGTAAGAGCTATAGATCACTACAGAAATCAATATAGGGATGATAATCAATGATGCCCAGACACCCACTAAAATCCAGAATTGTTTTTTTGCATTACGGATGTCGCTACTTTGCGTAATTTGATGGTGTCTATAAGAAATAAATTTCTGAATGATTTCATATATGATAAAGTTGAGCGATAGGATCCAGATGGTTCCACCGAAAGTTCCGGTATATTCGTACCATTGCACATAACGTGTGGCTTGTGCGAAAATATTTCCCAGGTTTAACCAGGGCCAGGTGATCTGCCAGTTTAAGTGAAGATATTCAAAAGATGCCCAAAAGGAGATAAAAATAAAAGGAATCAACCATTTGACGGGTTTGTATGTCTTGAAACAATGCCAGAATCCAAAAATGAGACTCATGAATAAGGCATTCAAAACAATCGCTGCTGTTGCTCCCTCTTTACTACTGTACCAAATCCACCAGGTAGTGAGGATATTCCAGATAAAGAAGGCCGGGTATGAATATATTGCTCCAAACCATACTGGAAACCGAGTTTTCGTTTTTAATAGTTGATCACTGATGAAAAACAAGGGCACAAAAGCAAAAAAAGCTAGAAACGGAAATCCATTCGGAGCTTCAGATAACCAAAGTAAAAGTCCAGAAATGATGCTTAATAGTAAAAGTTTTAAATATTTCATGAGTATGCGTATTAAGATCTATAAATCATTAAAAATCTCTTCTTTAATAAAAATGGCATCCGGATCATTTAAAATATAATCCGGCAGTGGATGATAAGAAATATAAACAGGGATAAACCCTTTGGATTTCAATAGTTTAATGGTTTCCTCCTTAGGGGGAAGAGGATATACATCGCAATCTATATAAAATGAAGCTTCAATATACTGTCCATTGTGTCCGTAAATTCCGGAACCTCTCAGATTAAAAACGATTGCATTAGGGGGTAATTGTTTCTTAATTCTTAAGAATGTTGCCTTGTTAGCGATCATATCCTTTCTCCATTTCGTATCATCGGTGTGTTGATTCCGAATTCTGGTGAAATTGAGCATGTAGAATGCGAAAAAGATCAGAAATACAGCCTGAACAATATTTCTCGCTACTGGTTTTTTGAAAAAATGAGAGATCCATTGTATGATAAAGTCGATAAACATTCCCAGACTCAAAAACCAGAACATCCCGATCATAAAGGTATAAGCAGGCATCTTGGTAGTAGCTAAAGAGAAGAAAAGGTAGATGAAAGTAATTGTTGCAATAATGGTGATTTTAAGGTTTCTCTTTTTGATAAAAAATAACAACCGAATCATTCCAAAAACCAGAATTAGGGTATTGATAATACCAACAATGTTGTTATTTGCTGAAGATAATCCATCAGCGGTAAATTGTTTGTACCCGAGGTATAGATACGGAATTTTTTCGAAATGGAAGAAGAAATGGGTGTTTTGTCCTTCAATTTGCTCAAAAAGATGTTTGCTATTATACTGGTATTCGAATACTGCGGCACTGTTATAATGCTCTAAAATGTAAATTTGCCATGGAACAAAAATAACAAAACAAATCAGCACTGCCGTAAGGATATGAGTCCATTTCCATTGCTTGATTTTAAATCCGTATGTGGCTAATATGTAAACACCCCAAATGAAGAAAATGAGAAGTCCGGTGAGCCATTTGGTTAGAACGGCACAACCTGCAAATATTCCGATTAAAATGACCCATTTCCATTTTCTGTTGCTGTGGATATACTCCATAAAACTCCAAATTGAGGCAGATACGTATAAGAAGAAGCAGACGTCATTATGTTCAATCCCTTCATAACCACTCACCAGATTGATTAAAAACCAGGAAAATGTGATAGCAATGGCGGTGTAATAGGCTACTTTTTCATTGATAAGCAGTTTACCGATCCTATAACCGATAAGAACTGATCCGGATGCCATTAAAACACTGGGGAGTCTTAATGCAAACTCATTTACCCCGAATATTTTCATGGAAAGAGCCATTTGCCAAATAAACAAAGGCTGTTTGTGAAGCCAGATGTGAGCGCTTGTCCAATTTAGATAATTACATTCCGGGACATAAGGATACTGAAAAAACTCCGGTTTTAGTAAGTTGTCCATGCTGTTTTTGGCAACTAAAGCATGAATCCGCTCATCCCATAGATTTAAGTATGGATCGAGAAGAGCTGCAAAGATGAAAAGGGAAAGTGCGGTACAGAATAGAAAGAAAAGCGCGAATCTGTTTTTTTCTTTAAAATGGAAGAAAAGTGAAACACAAAAAAGCACCCCACCAAGTGCCAGCCAGGCATATTGATGGAGTGCAAATCCGGATATATCAAAAAAATCGTTCATTATCGATTATTTCGCATGTTTCTTTTCAAAAGCTTTAACTCCTTCTTCTAAGAATTGAAGGTATTTGTCAGGATTTAATTCATATTCCAATGGTCCTAGTAGTACGGAACCATCAGTATCTAGAATAAAATAGCAAGGTTGAGAAGCTTGTTTGTAAATGGTGTTTTGAATAAACATATTCTTTTTTCCAAGTTTGGTAATCATTTCACCATCAGCATCTTTAATTTGGTCTTCCGGAAGAAGGTCAACCACTTTATCATCTACGTAAAGAGCAGTTACGATCAGTTCTTCAGCAAACATTTTTTTCACTCTTGGATCTTTCCAAACAGCACTTTCCACGTTTCTGCAGTTTACACAGCCATGTCCGGTAAAATCAACAAATACAGGTTTATTTTCAATTTTTGCCACTTTTAAAGCCTGGTGGTAATCAAAATAACCTTTAATTCCGTAAGGTAAATGCATTTTTTCAGCATATTTTGGAGTTTCAGTCATTTTGGTTTCAGAAGTAGCAGCTCCACTGAATGAGATGGTTTGCACTTCATCCTGAACGATTTTGTTCACATCAAAGTCTTGAGTCGTTACAGGTGGTAACCAACCGGAGATCGCTTTTAGAGGTGCGCCCCACATACCGGGGATCAAATATACAACAAATGTGAAGGTTACAATGGTGAAGAAGAAACGGATCCAACTTTTTTGAGTTGGCATTTCATCATCATGTGGAAAACGGATTTTTCCAAGTAAATAGAATCCCATCATAGAGAAAATCACAATCCATGCAGCAAGATACACTTCACGGTCTAAGATTCCCCAATGGTAAGTCTGGTCAGGAACATTAATGAATTTCAAAGCAAATGCTAATTCAACAAAAGCAAGAACCACTTTTAAAGTGTTCATCCAACCACCTGATTTTGGTAATGTTTTAAGCATACCGGGGAAGAAGGCAAAAAGGGTAAATGGAACAGCAATACCTAGAGAGAAGCCAAGCATACCAATGATAGGTTTCAAGAAGGAACCATCAGCGGAACCTAATGCAACAGCTCCGGCAATGGGCAATGTACAAGAGAATGAAACCAATACTAAGGTTAATGCCATGAAAAATACACCTACAACACCACCACTGCTTTCCATTTTGGCAGATTTATTAATCCAGCTACTTGGAAGTGCGATTTCAAAATAACCAAATAATGAGATCGCAAAAATGAGAAAAATGAATGCAAATAAAAGATTTGGAATCCAGTGTGTACTTAGAGTATTGGCAAAATCAGGTCCAAAAATTAGTGACAGACCAATACCGATAACGATAAAAATAATCACGATAGAAAGACCAAAAATCAAAGCATAGAATTTGGCTTTCTCTTTCATTTTTAAGAAGTAGGAAATGGTCATTGGGATCATTGGGAATACGCAAGGCATTAATAAACCGGCTAATCCACCAAGGAAAGCAACGATAAAAAACATAAATATGGATTGATCTTCCTTTTTATCAGCTACTTTTTTAGTATTTTCGGCAAGAGGTTTTACGGCTGTAGTTGTTTTAGTTTCATTTTGAACAGTTGCAGGTTCTTCTACGGTTGTAGATGGAGTTAGATTTTCAAAACCAGTTACACTAAACTGGAATTTGCGGTCTATTGCCACACATTTTCCGTCGATGCAAGCCTGACCGGAAAGATCCCCTTTTAACTCAAACGGTTTATTATTTTTGATTTGAACTTTTTGTTTGAAAGTCACGCTTTTAACATAATATTTGGAAGTATCGCCAAAAGTAGGGTCGTAAGAAACTTTAGGTTTTGGTTCAACAACTTTTCCGATCAATTTAAAGTCGCCGGTAGTTTTGAAAGTAAACACGAGAGGAAGTTCCATCCCTTGGTGTTGTTGAGCATAAAGGTGCCATTTATTTTCGATTTTGGCAACAAATTGCAATTCAGCGATTGAATCGTTAATTTTTACAGTTTTAAACTCCCAGGAAACAGGATTCACCTGAGCATTGATTGAGTAGGAAAAAACGGTAAGCAATGCGGTGAGGATAAATAAACTAAGCTTTTTCATGAATGATTGGTTATGGTTTAATTTAGGGTGGCAAATATACAAAAAAAATGGAGTTCTCGGTTGCTCGAATGCTCATTTGCTCGTGTGCTCGTGTGCTCAAAGCTGTATATTCATTATTCATTATTCATTATTTAATCTCCCTGATCTAAAGCACAGGTTTATTGATAAATACTTTTTACTTTTTACTTCTTACTTCAAAAAACTCTTCACTCTTATCTCTTAACTCTTTTGGGCATTCCCCTTTGTCTACGCTCAAACCCACTTTCAACTCATCGAATATGAAAACCGTCGCTAGCCAAAGGGTCGGTCTCCGGCCTGTACTCCTCGTTTCGCTGCAAGGGTCTGAGCGGCCGGGCAGTAGCTCCTTCGTCGCTCTGCCCGATCCGTCAGCTCCTAGGCAGCTCAACTTGCGGGGTACCTGGTCTTCGCCCTAATGCGGGGTTCACTCCCGACGGAGTACCAGTACCAAATATTCTTATAAATGTAGGGTAGTTATGTCGATAAATGGATGAATATTAGCTATTTGTCAGCTTTCTTTTTTTACATCACAACAGCATCCTACTTTTACAAGAATATGGGAGCTTTACTCCAATTTATTTGATTCAACCCCCATATTAAAACTCCAAAAATCAAAATTCAAACAAAATTTTAATGCTATAATCCGCCATTCCGAGATCAAATTACACAACTTTAGCCCCATTTCTTAAAAATAGGTTAAAACAAACTGTCTATAAATTGATTAGATTTTATGCAAACATCTTGCACTTTTTGTATAACTCTTTACCTTTCGGAACGGCCATAGATCTTTCGATCATTTCTGAAGAAGAGTCGATTTTGTACATGATCAGATCCAACATCATATACCAATTCAGGTAGTTCTGCAAATAACTTGAGGATACGCCATGAAAGCGTTCTAAAAAACGGTTCATTTTAATATATCTGTTCTCTACATTTTCAGTATTGTAGTATTTGTTGCGTCCTTTCGATTTCTTTCCTTCCTGGTAAATAAAATAACTGATTTTCTTCTTCCCCGCAAACTTTTGAAGTATACCATGCTCATCTAAACACAGTTTCTTTACATTATTCAGTTTTTTATCAAGTTGTACCTTCAACTGTTCCATCTCTAATGGTCCTTGCTGGATTATTCTGATCTCAAAACGGGATTTCCTTTCACTAATCGCAACCAACGAAAGGGGTTTATACTCCTCTTTTGCTATTGATTCTGCTTTTTTGTTAGTTGCAGGATCCGTGATTTTCCCTTTCTGTCCGATATTCTTACTTTTCGCTCCTTGACCTTTGCGGGAGAATCTCTTTTGCATCGTGATCATTTCTGTAATTCCAGAATAATACTCTTTGGTATATTTATCAAATGCAGCTATGATTTTTTGTCGCCAGTTAAATGCAGTCTGAATCGCAATATGATGCTTTTGGGAACAAAGATACAAGCTATCTCCGGACAACATAGAACGAATAAACGGTTTTAATAAATCTTTCTTCTTGATATAAGAAACAGTAGTTCCGGTAAATTCACTAAAGTTCTTATGACACTTTTTACAACGATAGTATTGAATCTCTTTTCTTTTTCCATTCAGGATAATATGGGTATCACCACATCGAGGACATTTTCTGACCTGGATCTGATTAATATGTTCACATTCAGAAGCTAATGGATTGGTGTAAGTAATTTTTTCGTAAACTTCTTCAACGATTTGTGTTTGACCTTGAGCAGGTATTTCGTTGAATACCTTAGAGAATTGGGGCATGTTTTTCATAGTTTTTTGAGTTAAGTGAGTACAAAGTATCGAGACAAATATAAACAAAAAATCAAACAAATGAATAAAAAATCGAAAATAAATCGACCTAAAAACATATTCTTATAAAAGTAGGGTGATTTTTGGATGTAAAAATTAGAAACTATGAATTTATTTCATTTTTAAGTATTTAGAGACTAAATTACCCTACATTCTATAGAATATTGAAGAGGTGCTCCGTTAGGGAGTGGACCCCGCATTAGGGCGAAGGCCAGGTGAAAAGAGTGAAGAGTTAAGAGTTTTTTGAAGTAAAAACTAAAACCTAAAACCCAATACCCAATACCCCAAATCAAAACTGTACCGAAATCCCGAAATGGATCTTGCCGGTTTTGAACGAGATCGGATTTCCTTGCTGGCTCCCTAAAGCATAACTCATGTTGAAAATTCCCGCTCTGGTCTCAAACGCAAAACCAACACCAAATCCATAAGGGGTGTCAGAAAAATAGTCTGAAATTAAATCCTGCTCGTACCAGCCACCATTGAAAAAGCCGTTTATGTATGACATTTTGTTTAATTTGTATCGAATTTCGATTAACCCGAAACTATATGAATTGGCATAAAGACTCAACTCATCAAACCCTTGTAAACTATTCATTCCACCTATACGATAAAATTCGTTCTTGAATAAATTATCTCCGCTCATAATTCCACTTTTGACCCCTAAAACTAAAATCCAATTCTTATAGATCGGAATAAATCCTTTGCCATCAATTAATCCTTCGTAACGGATCTGATTTTCTTCATCTGTAAGGTTATTTTTCTTCCCGGCAGAAGCTTGTATGTAAAATTGAATCCCTTTTCTAGGATTGTATATATAATCCAGCTTTTTATAATTACAGGCAATCCCATACATCGTTTTATTAAAATTTCCGTAAAGGTTTGATTCATCTGATGATTGCAAAATATTTGAAAAAGTGTAATCAATAAATGTTTTAATGTAATTGTTGCCATTGAAGGAGTAGTTTAGACTCCATAACGTGTTCATTTTGAGATAGGATGTATCCTTTTTATCTAGATGAAACTGGGCATCAAACCCAAAAGGGGTGCTCAGCAAATAGTTAAATTGAGTAGCAATATCCAGCAATTGTGAAGAGCTTTCCGGAGCTTGCCAATGCAAATTGAAAAATTCAGCTAAATGTAATGTGTTAACTAATAGTAATTTTAGCTCACCGGTAAATCCAATTTTTCCTGTGAACTGGTTCTGAGGAGCAAAACCAATAATCCCATCAAACTGATTCACCTTTTTCTTGTTTAAAAACAGAAACAAATTTGCCTTATCTTCAACAAAATCGATTCCTGAGGGTTGAATTTCGTTCGAAAATGATAACTCTGAGATCAATCTGGAAATTTTTTGAACCGATTGCTCGTTATACCTTTTTCCTTTTTTAAAATTGAGATAAGATTTTAAATAAGAATTGGAGAGCTTTAAATCTCCTTTTAACACGATCGAATCGTAAAGAATCAGCTTAGATTTATTAATCTTCATGTTCAAAAAAACAGTATCCGTTTGTGATCTCATCGAATCTAAAAATATAGATGCAAAGGGATATCCATCTCTTTCCAATTCAGTCACCATTTGAGGACCCAGTTTGGAATATTCTGAATAGGTAATGAATGAATTTTTTAATCTAAAATAATTACTGACAATATTGAACTCTTGATTGGGAATAAATATGACAATTTGACATTTTTTTGTAATAGAATCTGAAAAATTACGTTCTATTGTAGTGTCAGACTGCGAAAAAATTGGAGAATAATGTAGTATGAAAATTACTAAAAACGCAACTAAAATGTTGTTTTTTAGAGTTTTTAAATCTCTTTTTATAATATGTAACAGTTTCAGAAGAACCAAACTTAAAATTGTTTATCTTTGCAAAATTAAATAAATAAACGAAAATGAAAAGAAATATTGTTGTAATCGGATTAATTTTATTAGGAATAATTGCTTTATCAGCATGTAAAACACAACAAAAATGTGCAGCTTATGGCCATTATTCTTATTATGAAGTTCAAAAAACTGACAATCAAAAGATATAAACTTTTTAATGTCATATAAAATTAATAACATGAAATTGCTGAAAAGGATTTCAATTATTTTATTCTTTTCATGGATTACATTGTCAATAAACGCTCAAGATGTTGGTGAAGTCGAAGTTGAAAGGGTTTACGACAGGCAATCCAATTTTTCATTGTTCATTAATACATCCGGGTATGGTGTAGGGTTTCAGTACGGATGGACTCCAACTTACAAGGACAGACATTTGATTGATTTTGAATTCTATTATTCGAATCACAAAAAAGCGATTAAAGGAAGAAATACTTCTTTTGAAGGGGCTAGAGCGTTTAGTTATGGAAAACTATATGACCTTTTTTTCTGGAGAACAGGTTATAAACATCAACGAACTACCCATCACAAACCTTATTGGGGTGGTGTTGAGATTGGGTATTTCATTGCCGCAGGCGCATCTATAGGAATTGGATTACCTACTTATCTTGAAATTGCCTATTTATCACCAAACGGGTACGATTTTATCTACTTAATCGAAAGATATGATCCAGCCATTCATGATCTTTCCAATATTGTTGGAGCTGCTCCTTTTTATGAAAGGTTTCATAAAATTGCTTTTCGACCCGGTTTTTACGGAAAAGCAGGCTTAACTTTTGATTTTAGTTCTGATGATGATCGGATTAGAGCATTAGAAGTGGGATTTTCATTTGATATGATCATTCCATCTATCCAACAAATGGCTTATAATGAGCCTAAAAAAGCTTATATTGAAGCCTATATAGCTTATTGCTTCGGCTCAAAAAAATTGCTTTATGAATAACTTTTTTACTAAAAAATATATTATAAAACTTTACATATTATGAAAAGAGATACACAAATTTTCAATCTTATCGAACAAGAACGTAAAAGACAAACAAATGGTATTGAATTAATTGCATCTGAAAACTTTGTTACTGATCAGGTAATGGAAGCTCAGGGATCTGTTTTAACCAATAAATATGCAGAAGGATATCCTTCTAAAAGATATTACGGCGGTTGTCAAATTGTAGATCAAACCGAACAAATTGCGATTGATCGCGCAAAACAACTTTTTGGTGCTGAATGGGCTAACGTTCAACCTCACTCAGGCGCTCAGGCTAATATGGCTGTTCTTCTAACTTGCCTTAAGCCAGGTGATGTTTTTATGGGACTTGACCTTTCTCATGGTGGTCACCTTTCTCATGGATCACCTGTGAATTCTTCAGGTATTTTATACAAACAAGTGGCCTATTCTGTAGAAGAAGCTACCGGTTTGATTAATTATGATATTATGGAAGAAGTAGCTCTTAGAGAACGTCCAAAATTGATTATCGGGGGAGCATCTGCTTATTCCAGAGACTGGGATTGGAAAAGAATGAGAGAAATCGCTGATAAAATTGGTGCTATCTTAATGGGTGATATTTCTCACCCTGCCGGTTTAATCGCCAGAGGTTTATTGAACAACCCTATTCCTTATTGCCATATCGTTACTACAACCACTCATAAAACTCTACGTGGACCACGTGGCGGTTTGATTTTGATTGGTAAAGATTTCGAAAATCCTTGGGGCTTAACAACTCCTAAAGGTGAAATTAAGATGATGTCTCAACTTTTAGATAGCGCTGTATTCCCAGGTGTTCAAGGTGGACCACTCGAACATGTAATTGCTGCTAAAGCAGTTGCTTTTGGTGAAGCACTTTCTGATGAATATCTAGAATACATCAAACAAGTGAAGAAAAATGCTGACGCTATGGCTAAAGCTTTCGTTTCCAGAGGATATAAAATCATTAGCGGCGGTACTGATAATCACTTAATGTTGATTGACCTTCGTACTAAATTCCCTGATATTACCGGAAAACAAGCGGAAAACACTTTGGTTAAAGCGGATATCACCATCAATAAAAACATGGTTCCTTTCGATAGCAGAACCCCATTTACAACATCCGGAATCAGAGTAGGTACTCCTGCAATCACTTCCAGAGGCCTTAAAGAGAACGAAATGGAGACAATCGTTGCCCTTATTGATGAAGTAATCAGCAATATTGATAACAATGAAGTGATTGAACAAGTAACTAAAAAAGTAAATGAGTTGATGTCTCACAGACCGTTAAATGCTTGGAGCAAATAACCTTAAATACGAACCAAATCATAATTTGAATCAATAATTTTTATAAAATGAATTCCACCGTACAAGCAATCAAACAAAGATTTGGAATAATAGGATTTGATCCTATGCTTGATCATGCAATCTATACTGCAATTCAAGTGGCTCCCACTGAGTTGTCCGTGTTAATTACAGGTGAAAGTGGAGTCGGAAAAGAAAACTTTCCGAAAATTATTCATGAGAATAGCGCTCATAAACATGGTCAATATATTGCGGTGAACTGTGGTGCTATCCCCGAAGGGACTATTGATTCTGAACTTTTTGGTCATGAAAAAGGCTCTTTTACCGGGGCTGCTGACACCAGAAAAGGATATTTTGAAGTAGCTAATGGTGGAACTATTTTCTTAGATGAAGTAGCCGACCTTCCATTAGCAACTCAAGTAAGACTTCTCAGAGTTTTGGAAAATGGAGAGTATTTCAAAGTGGGATCCTCTATTGTTCAAAAAACCAATGTGAGAGTTGTTGCTGCAACAAATATTAATATTGTAGATCGTATTGCTAAAGGGAAATTCAGAGAGGATTTGTATTATAGATTAAATACTATTCCAATTCAGGTTCCCCCTTTAAGAGATAGAAAAAATGATATCTTTCTGCTGTTTACTAAGTTTGCTTCCGATTTTGCACAAAAGTACAGAGTCCCTTCGATTCAACTTACTGAAGAAGCGATAGAAGCATTGAAAGCTTACAACTGGCCCGGAAATATTCGTCAGTTGAGAAATGTAACAGAACAGATCTCTATCATTGAAAACAATAGGTTAATCGAAAAACAAATGCTACAAAAATATTTAGTAGCTCCTCAGGTTTCCAATTTTCCCGTTTTGGTGGGTTCTGAATCGGAACACGCTGCTCCCGGGATGTTTGAGAGAGAGATCATCTATAAATTCCTTGGTGATTTGAAAAGGGAAGTGGCTGAATTGAAGAAAATTGTCACCGATTTGAAAGGTGAAAAATTGTCAGCATCCAACATGAGAACTCCTTTAGAGATCTCAGACTTTTCTCTAAACAACCAAAATAAGGATTATCCGATCACTGATGACGAATTTGAAATCGAAGATGTGAATGATCATGAATTGATCGATGATCAATTCTCTTTGATTGAAGCTGAAAAGGAATTGATAAAGAAAGCCCTTGAGAAACATAATAATAAACGCAAATTAGCAGCTGATGAGCTAGGAATTTCAGAAAGAACATTGTATCGAAAAATTAGAGAGTATGAGATTGGACAATAAAATTTTTCAATATAATTCATTGAGAATTGGATCACTCCTTGTGATTGCTGTTATCCTATTCAATGCTTGTGGAATGAAACTAACCGTTTCCACAACAGGGGGGACCGTTGATCCAAAAGCAAAAACGGCATTTATTGGTACTTTTACTAATAATGCAACACAAGTGAATCCATCTCTAAGTCAAGACTTTACAAATGCACTTAAAGATAGAATTCAAAGCCAAACGCCACTCTCTATTGTTAATTCTCAAAACGCTGATTATCTGTTAACCGGAGAAATCATTGCTTATACTATCACTCCCGTAGCGATTCAAGGGAATGATGTTGCGGCCATGAATAGATTGACTATAGCAGTACGGGTTAAATTTGTGAATAAATTTGATGAATCTCAAAACTTTGAACAAACATTTTCAAGATACACGGATTATTTGAGTACTCAAGTGTTTACTGCTATTGAAAGTTCGTTGGTTTCAACAATCAATGAAGCAATAACAGAAGAAATTTTTAATAAAGCATTTGTTAACTGGTAATCGATTATGATAAAACAACTTGAATTTTTGGATTACTTTACTGATTATCCTCATGAAATTGAGGAGATGATGCGTAAATTGTCCGATCTGTTTCATCGCTTTCCGGCCTCATCTGTAGTAAATTTGTTTTATCTGAAGATGCTTCAGGAGTATGACAATAAAGAATTTGAAAAGATCAAATCGAAGATTCTGCTGACCATGCCGAATCGTAGTTTGATTTTAAACTCTAATGTGGTTTTGCCACGTCTTCAGTCTGAATCAAAAAGAATAAAACAACCGATTCAACAAAATGAATCACCTGAAGTTACAGATAATCATCCGGATGAAATTTCACAGTTAATTGACAAATTTACTCAAAATCCTCCGAAAATGATCTTTGATCCGTCCAGGCATGATCCCAATGTGAATTACGAAAAACAAGCCAATATTGGCGATTTTGAACTTGTAAGTGAAACATTAGCAAAGGTTTATGCTGATCAAGGATACACTCAAAAAGCTGAAAAGATTTATAAAAAATTGGGCTTGCTTTTTCCGGAAAAAAATAGTTACTTTGCAGACCAAATTAAAAAGATAAAAATTAAAGATTTTAATCAATAAAAAATAAAAAAAATTATGTTAACTTTCCTAATTGTCGTTATTATCCTTGCCAGTTTATTATTAGCGTTTATTGTTTTAATTCAAAATTCTAAAGGTGGTGGTTTAGCATCCAATTTTGCCGGTCAAAATCAAGTGCTTGGTGTTAGAAAAACTACTGACTTTCTTGAAAAAGCTACTTGGACAATTGCTGCCTTAATTATGGTGCTTTGTTTATCTGTTGCTATTAAAGTGAAAAGCGATTATAATAAATCTAGACCTGCTGCTCAAGAACAAACTGAGCAAACGTCAAATACTGAAGAACAACCTACGAAGACTAAATAAACATTTAATTCATACATAATTAAAAGAGGATGTTGAATCCTCTTTTTTTTTCTTTACCAGTATGGGAAAACGTCACTATATTCAATATATTTCATTGTTTTTTGCAATGACGTTTTGGGGCGCTTCTTTTGTGCTTACCAAACATTTATTGATAGATTTTAATCCCATTTTCATCATTTTTACCCGATTATTGATTTCGTCCCTCATTTTTGTGACGACAAGTCTGGTTTTATTTAAAAAACGATTTTTTATTGAGAAAAAATATATTCTTCTCTTTTTGGGGCTCTCTTTATTTGAACCATTAATCTATTTTTTATTTGAAACCTATAGTTTGCAACTCATAGATCCTTCCATCGTTTCAGTGATCATAGCAACTATTCCATTGTTTATGGCCATTTTTGCCTACTATTTTTTAAAAGAGCTGTTATCAAGAAAAAATATGATTGGTGTAGTACTTTCAGTTGTAGGAATTGTGATCATGTTATTCCCCGATTTTTATGGTTCAACCATCAATTTTCTAGGCGTAGGACTGGCTTTTGGAGCTGTATTTTCGACCATTGGATATAATTATTTTTTAAATAAAATTCCCTATCATTACCCACCTATTTTAGTGATCACCTGGCAAAATCTGATTGGTTTAATCGCATTTACACCCATTTTACTGTTGATGAATACCAACAGTGAATTATCATTACAAGTGACTGCATTAAATGATGTCAAAAATTTCACTTTTTTGATCCTTTTAGCCGTTTTTTGTTCCTCGATAGCGTTCGTACTATATATAGCAGGAGTTCGCGCCATAGGGACCGCCAGATCCAATATTTTTACCAATTTAATTCCGGTCATCACTGCAACCATCTCCTTTTTACTCTTTGATGAAACTATCACCTGGAATAAAATCATAGGGATCATAACCGTCATCTCAGGTATTTTCCTCGTCCAAGTGAAAAAGGACTAAGGACAAAGGACTAAGGACAAAGGACTAAGGACAAAGGACTAAGGACAAAGGACAACTGATAGTTGATAGTTATTTAAAAAAAGTTAAAAAATCCTTTGTTTTTTTAATACCCCGAATATAGAACATAATGTATGTAATTTAACCCTGTTATTATTACAAAAAATATTAAAAATTACTTATATATTGAAACATTTTTGTATTTTTGCATAAAAAATTTGGAAAAATGTTTAAAAGAGATATTTCATCAGACTTAAAAAAATGGTCACTAAAACCAAATAGAAAACCACTTGTTTTACGCGGAGCTCGTCAAGTTGGAAAAACAACTGTTGTAAATCTTTTTGGAAAAGAGTTTGATAACTATATTAGTGTTAATATGGAAGATAAAACAATATCATCCTTATTCGAAAATTTTCATAATGTTTCAGATTTACTTGTTGATTTATTTATTTATAAAGGTCTGCAAAGAAAAGAGGGAAGAACATTACTATTTATCGATGAAATTCAGAACTCCCCAAAAGCTGTCGCTTCTTTGAGATATTTTTATGAAGAAATTCCTCATATTTTTGTAATTGCAGCAGGATCTCTTCTTGAAAGTCTTATTGATGTTCATCTTTCGTTCCCAGTTGGAAGAGTGGAATATATGGCAATACATCCATTTTCTTTTCGGGAGTATTTGGAAGCAATTGGCGATGCTCTTTTAAAAGATAGAATTTCCAATTCACCAATAACTTCTATTCCTTTTCACGATAAACTTATTCATTCTTTTAACCGTTATGCTCTTATTGGCGGAATGCCTGAAGTTGTCAAGACCTTTATTGAAAATCAAGATATTCTTTCTTTGACAGATGTGTATGAATCTCTGATTCAAGGTTATAAAGATGATGTTGAAAAATATGCTTCAAATAAAACTCAAACAAATGTCATCAGACATATACTATCATCCGGGTGGGGTATGGCTGGAAATACTATTACTTTTAACAGATTTGCCGGATCGGAATATAAATCAAGAGAAATGGGTGAGGCATTTAGAACTTTAGAAAAAGCAATGCTATTGGAATTGGTGTATCCTATTACACAAACAACGATTCCTCTTTTGCCCGATAAAAATCGTTATCCGAAATTAATCTGGCTTGATTCAGGGTTAGTTAATTACGCAGCAAACATTCAAAAAGAGGTTTTTGGTTCAAAGGATATTTTAGATGCTTGGAGAGGATGCCTTGCAGAACAAATAGTAGCCCAAGAACTATTAACCCTATCAAATAAAGTTAGTTCAAAAAGATCCTATTGGGTAAGATCTAAAACAAATTCAACAGCTGAAGTTGATTTTATTTTTCAGTATAATCAAAAATTAGTACCTATTGAAGTTAAGACCGGACATAATGCTCATCTGAGATCGTTACACTTATTTATTGATCAAAATAATAGTCCTACAATTGCAATTAGAATTTGGTCTGAACCTTTTTCTGTCGATGAAATCAAAACCCCAAATGGTAAACATTTTAAACTTATAAATATTCCATTCTATTTAGTAGGGTTCATTCCAAATATTCTGAATCAAGAAATAAGTGCTAGTTATTAATTGTTAGCTTTCAGCTATTTCCCCTTTCGCCCTTCGCCTAATTAGAACATTAGCACATTAGCACATTATTAAGTGTCATTTTGTCAGTATAATTTTCATGGCAAAATTATTGTATATTTGTTGGTGTAAATCAATTTTTATATGAATCTCAATAATTTAACATTAAAATCTCAAGAGGCTATCGCTCATGCTCAAATGCTCGCATTGAATGAAAAACATCAACGTATAGATAACCTTCATATTCTCAAAGCAGCGCTTGAAATCGATCCGAATGTGATCCCATTCCTGTTGAAAAAATTGGATGTTAATCCCAAGATGATTGCTCAAGTTATTGAAAAGCAGTTGAATAATATTCCTAAAGGGGATGGAAATGACCTTTTTCTGGCTCCCGGTGTGAACAATACTATTCAACGTTCCATGGCATTTAGTAATGAATTAGGTGATGAATTCGTTTCTTTGGAACACCTACTCTATGGTATTTTTATGGCAAATGATGATGCATCTGTTATTCTGAAGGATGCAGGAATCAATGAAAAAAACCTGAAAGCAGTAATCGAAGATATGCGGAAAGGGAGTAAAGTTACTTCTGAATCTGCGGAAGAGTCATACAATGCGCTGAATAAATATGCTACAAATCTCAATGATGCTGCCAGAAAAGGTAAACTGGATCCCGTAATTGGTCGTGATGAAGAGATCAGAAGAGTTTTACAAATATTATCTAGAAGAACTAAAAATAATCCGATCCTGATCGGTGAGGCCGGTGTGGGTAAAACTGCCATTGCTGAAGGTTTAGCCCATCGTTTGGTGAGTGGAGATATTCCTGAAAACCTGAAAACCAAAAAGCTCTACTCTTTGGATATGGGATCATTGATCGCCGGAGCCAAGTATAAAGGGGAGTTTGAAGAACGTCTGAAAAATGTGATCAAAGAGGTGATCGATTCTGATGGCGAAATTATTTTATTTATTGATGAGATCCACACTTTAGTAGGTGCAGGTGCTACCGGTGAAGGGGCTATGGATGCTGCTAATATCCTTAAACCTGCCCTCGCCAGAGGTGAACTAAGATCTATCGGGGCTACAACCTTGAATGAATACCAAAAATATTTTGAAAAAGATAAAGCGTTAGAACGACGTTTTCAACCTGTTAAAATTGAAGAACCCGATAAATATTCTGCGATTTCAATTTTGAGAGGTCTGAAAGAGCGCTACGAAACACACCATCAGGTGCGAATTCTGGATGAGGCGATCATCGCCGCAGTAGAACTATCTCAAAGATATATTACAGACAGACATTTGCCCGATAAAGCGATCGACTTAATTGATGAAGCTGCTTCAAAATTGAAACTGGAGATCAACTCAGTTCCTGAAGAATTGGATGAACTGGAACGTAAAATTCGTCAGTTAGAAATTGAAAGGGAAGCGATTAAGAAAGAGGATACTCCAGATAAAGTTGCCAAACTTAGTCAGACTATTTCTGAATTGCAAGAGAAACGCAATAGTATCTCTACTAAATGGAGAGCTGAGAAAGATGTAGTGGATCATATTCAAAAAATCAAAACAGATATCGAAAAATTTAAATTAGAAGCTGCAGAACAGGAAAGACAAGGTAATTATGGTCGGGTAGCTGAACTTCGATATGGATTAATTAAAGATGCTGAATCGCAAATTTCTACTCTTCAGATCGAATTAGATCAACTTCAAGGCGGAAGTGCAATGATTGATGAAGAGGTTGGCGCAGATGATATCGCTGAAGTCGTTGCTCGCTGGACCGGTATTCCGGTTACGAAAATGCTTCAAAGTGAGAAAACAAAATTGCTCCATTTGGAAGAAGAGCTACACAAAAGAGTTGTGGGTCAAGATGAAGCGATCACAGCAATTGCAGATGCCATCAGAAGGAGTAGGGCCGGATTACAAGATACCAAAAGACCAATCGGATCATTTATTTTTATGGGAACTACCGGTGTTGGTAAAACGGAATTAGCCAAAACACTTGCGGAATACCTTTTCAATACCGAAGAAGCAATGATTCGTTTAGATATGAGCGAATTTCAAGAAGCACACTCTATCTCTAAGCTGATCGGGTCTCCTCCCGGTTATATAGGCTACGATGAAGGGGGAATGTTAACCGAAAAGGTGAGAAGAAAAAAATATGCGGTCATTCTGTTTGATGAAATCGAAAAAGCGCACCCGGATATATTTAATATTTTATTGCAAGTATTGGATGACGGTCGATTAACCGATAACAAAGGTAGAACAGCCGATTTTAAAAACACAATAATCATCATGACTTCTAATATGGGATCCAATATCATTCAGGACAATTATTCTGATAGATCCAAATATTCTGATGAAGAAGTTTTCGAAAGGACTAAATCAGAAGTTACCGATTTGCTTAAGAAAACATTGCCACCTGAGTTTATCAATAGAATTGATGAGATCGTAATGTTCCAACCACTTTCTAAAAAAGAGATCAAGGAGATCATTAAACTTCAATTAACAGATTTAAATAAACTTTTAAAAGAACAAAATATCTCTATTGAATTTACTAAATATGCTTTGGAGCTTCTTGCAGAATTGGGATATGATCCACTTTATGGTGCCCGTCCTCTTAAGAGAGTCATTCAAAAGAAGATCCTAAACGAATTATCAAAATTAATCCTTTCCGGTGAATTTACTAAAGATAAAAATATTGTTGTTGATTCTTTCGAAGAGGGAAAGTTTACCTTCTTTTTTAAATAATTAACAATTTTTAACACAATTTTAAAAAGTGAACGCAAATATTAGGTACTTTTGCAGGCTTATTTAAAACAATAAATGAATACTGACGAAATTATAGAAATAGGGGAGGAAACTCCCCAAATACGTAAGAAAAGATCACGCTTTGGCTATCGTGTCGCAGTGATCGGAGGTGGTAGCTGGGCTACAGCAATTATTAAAATATTATCCACAAACCTGAAACATATTCATTGGTGGGTACGTGAACCAGAAATTGAAGAGTCCGTTAATAAGTTTGGCCATAATCCACTCTATTTAAGCTCGGTAGAGATCAATCCAAGAGATGTAAAAGTAACGACTAACATAAAAAGAGCCATTGCTAAGGCTGACTATATCGTAATTGTTACCCCATCGGCATTCTTGTTCGATACGTTATCTGTTTTATCAAAAGCTCATTTACGTAAAAAGAAAATTATCACAGCTGTTAAAGGGATTGTTCCTGAAACCATGCAATTGATTACCGATTTTTTAAAGGAAAAATACGATATTCCACTTCAAAATATGGCATTAATAACAGGTCCATCTCATGCAGAAGAGATTGCGCAAGAACGATTTACGTTTTTAACTGCCGCTTCACCAAACCAAGATTTAGCAGAAACAGTGGCTAAACTCTTCTCTAATCGTTATGTTCGTTCTTCCGTCTCTTTGGATTTGATGGGTATCGAATTGGCTGTCGTTTTGAAGAATATTTATGCTCTTGGCGCCGGTATCTATAACGGTTTAGGCTATGGTGACAACTTCCTCGCTGCCTATATTGCAAATTGCGTTAAAGAAATGAAAAAATTTGTTAATTTTCTTTATCCTGATGACCAAAGAAGAATCTCTGAATCAGTCTATTTGGGCGACTTACTCGTAACCTGTTACTCTCAGTATAGTAGAAACAGAATGTTCGGGAAAATGATCGGTCAGGGTCTGACCCCTAAAGCTGCTCAACTCGAAATGAAGATGATTGCAGAAGGGTTTTACTCCTGCAGATGTATTCACGAAATCAATAAACAATATAATTGTAATATTCCAATAGTCGAAACCATCTACGGCATACTATACGAAGGAAACTCTGTACAAACCGAAATGAAACGAATTGCCGAACACTTTATTTAATGTGCTCATGTGCTCGATTGCTCGTTTGCTCATTACTAATAGATCTATCATTTGCTAATTTTCTAATTAACTAATTTGCTAATTTATTATTCATTATTCATTATTCATTATTCATTAATCCATGAGGTCATTATTTGCAACTTTAATCATCATCATTTGTTTGGGAAGTTTAACAGCTCAGGTGCAACCCAACTGGGAGTCGATTCAGGCCAGACCTTATCCACAATGGTTTTCTGATGCTAAACTGGGGATTTTTATCCACTGGGGACTTTATTCAGTACCGGCGTATTCCGGCCCTGAACAGTATGGGGAATGGTTTTATCGCGGTCTTACCTCAGGGGATACAGCCCGAATCAATTTTGTAAAGAAAAACTATGGGGAAAACTTCAAATATGAGGATTTTGCACCACTTTTTAAAGCAGAACTTTTTAATCCAGATGAATGGGCTCAACTCTTTAAAAATGCAGGTGCTCAGTATGTGCTTTTAGTCACCAAACACCATGATGGATACTGCCTTTGGAACTCTAAATATCAACCTCAGTTTAATTCTGTGGTTACAGGACCTAAAAGAAATATTGTTGGTGAGTTAACTCAATCGGTCAGAAATCAAGGTCTTAGAATGGGATTCTATTACTCTTTGGCTGAATGGACCAATCCTTTACATAGATGGTATCAGGATCCACCCGATTCAATTGGTCGTTATGTATCTGAGTATATGATTCCTCAATTTAAAGAATTGGTAGGTGAATATAAACCTTCTGTGATCTTTACCGATGGGGAGTGGTTGAACACGATTGAACAATGGCATGCTGCAGAATTGATCTCCTGGTATTACAATACCGTTGGCCCGGATGCAATTGTGAATGATCGCTGGGGAGTAGGAGGAAACTATGGCTTTAAAACCCCCGAATACAGCTCCGGAATCACCGATACTACCCGGCCATGGGCAGAGTGTCGAGGCTTAGGACGCTCTTT
>Ga0209099_1001701_pt1 | contig 21286 bp, 40 predicted proteins | sample AD_JPNHW2_MetaG_FD_184430 | JGI IMG/M metagenome (GOLD analysis project Ga0209099, IMG submission 184430) | Active sludge microbial communities of municipal wastewater-treating anaerobic digesters from Japan - AD_JPNHW2_MetaG (SPAdes) (version 2) | ecosystem: Engineered > Bioreactor > Anaerobic... | reverse complement strand
AACTTGATTTTCAATTATTTCTTTATCACCAAAATAATTTTTCTTTTCATAGTCGACTATTATTTTTTCTACTTCTGGTCGATAGTCCATTTTTTTGCTCCCCCTCTCTTTTAATTAAACATACACAAATTTGTCTTGTATTCCGTCAGCATAAACTCTTTTAATTTCCATATTAATAGCAAAAATATCAAAGCCATTTTTTTTATTTTTTCTGATAAAATCTAGGGCTTCTTGCTCCGTGCTATAAAAAGTAACACTAACAACATCGCCCTTCTTTTCCAGCATGACCATATATTCTTTATACATTTTATTTCCCTCTCTCTTAATCTTATTCTACACTACTTTTTATTTTTTGTCAATAGTTATTTCCAAACATTATTTTCAAATTTACTATAGTAAGCTCCATTGCTCGAATCTCTGTAAAGGTGATCAATATATCGATTCGCATTATAATAACTATTTGTGTAATGTATAATTACATGATTTTTATCTTCAATCCCTATTTCACCTTTACATATTTTTACACAATGATACTCTGGCTCTTTATAATATTGCTCTGGCATGGCAGTATAAAGTTTTTTCAAAGTTTCTATTTCATTTTCAAGCGTTTCTTTACTTGCTATGATACTTTGTACTATAGTACCATTTGAAGAAAAAACTACAAGCTGATAAGCGCCCTTAATCTTTTCTACTTTGATTGAGTGTTTCATAGTTTATAGTCCTATACGTTCTACTTTAAACAATTCAATCCAATAATTGCCTAAAACATAGCCAATAAATTCAGCATTTCCAGTTTTTCCATCACGATACATTTTATCGACATGCTTTACACCTATTCTGTCAATAAGTTCTTTGCGTGGATGCTTTCCTAAAAGATATTGATTGCCAAATTGATCAATTCCAATATAACATGGATTTTCCATATTTCCCTCTCTCTTAACTTCATTATAACATTTTTATTATTTTTTGTCAATATCTATTCAGTTTGAAATAACATTTTTTCATCGATTTTTTTCATCCATTTATTATATTGTTTTTCATAAAAAGGTTCAAGTTGCTTTTTTAGAGATTTTATATCTTTTTGTGCTTGCTCGGCAACGACTATATTTTCGCTAAAGACATCTATTCTGGCTTTATGTAACAGCCTTTCAAGATTTTTCATTTTTTCTTTTTCATCGTCGGTCATAGTTTTCCCTTTTGTAACTCTATTTTTGCATAGTAACACAATTAATGTTACAATGCAAATTAATGTTACAATATATTAATCATCGTTTTTTGTGGCCTCTATGCCCATGTCAATCAAAAATTCTTTTTTGTTATAAAATGACAATGAATGATTAATTGTATTGTCAAAAAATGCGGTTGAATGTCCCATTAAACGGCCTCTATAATAAGAGGGAGCAATGGCCACAAAAATATCATCATCTTTATAATCTGGAAAATATTTTTCTTTTAAAAAATTATTTACTTTATGTACTGAGAAATCAGACATTTTTTGCTCAAAAAACTTTAATGTGTCCCTAGAAAAATAGTACCTATTATTTTCTTCGGCACTATATTTTTCTTTGAATTCACTGATAGTCATAATTTTCTCCCCCATTCTATCAATTTATTATACTCTTTTTCAAGTACAATTTATTATACACTACTTTTTATTTTTTGTCAATAGTGTTTATACACTATGTTTGAGCATATAAACATTACCTTTTAAACTATAAGAATCACATAAAATTTTATTTAATACTTCGCCATTTTTTCTTAGATAAACACAATAGTATCCATTATAACTTTTAGGAAAAACTGATATTTCAAAATGATTCAAATTTTCATCATATTTTTCAAAATAGCTATTTTTATCTATTATTTTCCAGTTTTTCATTTTTCCCTCTCTTAACTTCATTATACACTACTTTTTATTTTTTGTCAATAACTTTCAGAATCAAATTCTTCAATTTCTTTTTTTGTTTTATTTTCACGCACAATTTCACAATATTGTGCACCCCTATCCTCTGGATTCAAGTCTAGATAAAAAGTTTCTTTTAACTCTTTTTTTTCGTCTTTATCTAACTCAAATAAATCTGATAAATATTTTATAGCATCTTTTTTGTTATAGAATAATTGTACATTATCTGGAATACATCCATAACTACCATTATAGGTAAAATATACTTTCATAGTTTCTCCCCTACTCTATTATTTTCTTGTGCTCTTTTTCAAGCACGCCCTTATTATAACTTTTTTATTATTTTTTGTCAATAGAAAAATTTTTAATAGTTTCTATTAATTTTTCAAAAAAAAGTATAATTGTTTATAATATAATATTTTACGATAGTTTTTTTTCAGTGCGATTGGCACAAAAAAATTTTTTCTTCCTTATATAGCATCGTACGCAGGCCAAACACAATATATTTTTTTATATTTTGAAAACATAAAAATTAATATTATAGCATTAATATTATTTTTTGTCAACGAAGTTTTTTTATATTCCTATTGATTAAAACCTATATTGTATTGCTAGTTAAAAAAAATGGCAAAAAATCGAAAAAAATACATCTTTTTATGAATTAAAAACCCTTCTACATCAGACATGGCCAGTAAGGTTATAGTGCCTCTATGGAGCAAAAAAATAAAAGTTGGTGCTATCATAGCAAAAGTTTAAAAAAACACCATTTTTTTTGAAAAATATAGCATTTTTTTAAAAACCAAAAAAAACAAAGATAATAATAAAGAGGACTATTTTAATGACTTATAGAGATATTTTTGAAGAAGTTTCAAACAACACTTCAATCAACAATAAAAAAGAACAAATGAAAAAGCAATTAGAACTAGGATTAAGTATAGAAAAAGAACATGAACCAACTTATTTATATCTAAAAGATTATATTAAAGAGCATAAAGAGCTTCCTTCAGCTAAAGATTTTTATGAACATATAGTAGCAGATCATATTAATGAAAACAAAACATATTATACATACTTAAAAGAAATGGAAAAAAAATTTAAAAAAAGTTAAGCTACTTCCTGCTTTGGCCATGGTACTTCTTTTTCTTTCTTGCTTAAATCAATAGCTCTCCAAAAAACATATTGCCTTGTATGAACATTAAAAAAAACAAAATTTCCATCAAAAGCCAATAACACATTACCATTTTCTTTCATTTCAATAATACTAAAGGTTTCTTTACCAATTTCTATTTGTCCTCTCCAACCCATTTTGTTCTTCATAAACTTATCGTTGAACAAAGTAATAATTCTTTTTTCTGCCATTGTTGATAAATACTTTTTAGATTCTTTTTCTTCTTTAAGCTTTTTAATTCTAACTGTTTCTTCTTGCTCATTTGCTAAATAAAATCCTTCATCATAGGTTGAATGGCGAGCATTAAAATTTTCCATTATTTTCTTCCATTTTACACCTTTAGATTTATTCTCCCATTGAGACTTTATTTTATTGAAGCTTTCTTCACCATAATAAAAAGTTCCTGAATTAATCTTATAGATATAAAATGTTTTGTTATACTTTATTATTTTAGCACCAAGAAACGCATTATCAAATGTAAGCTTTTCCATTACTTACTCCTTCAAAATTAAGCAGCACAATTTTATAAAAAATATCATAAAGGCCACTTTCTTCTAGGTCATTAAAAGATACATTAAAAATATTAGAATTTAAAAATTTTTCTAGCTCACTTGAAAGCAATCCTATTGGCAATTTATTATAATAATCAAGATTAGATGCTATTCTATTTTTTAAATTATCATCAAACCTTTCATTTATACTAAATTTATAAAATGCTTCTTTAAGCACATCAATTGCATCGTTAACAACAACTTCACTCATATACTTTCCTCTTTATTACTAATAAGATTATCAAAAATATTTTCTAGCTCATTTCTAGCAACTCTACCAAACAAACTACAAAGTAATTTTTTATTCTTATAAATTTGAATTGTAGGTATTTCTTTAATAAAAGAAAACTGTTCAAATTTATAATCTTCAACTATAAAAAAATGAATATCAGTATATTTAGTTTCTAACTCTTCTAAAATACATTTCATTATTGTTGAATTAACATCAATAGGGTTAGAAAACAAAACTACACAATCATCATAATCTAACATTTTTTCTTTTGTATAATTTATCATAATGCTACCTCTTAACTTCCATCACTAAATATTATATCAGCCATAGGCAAATTTTCTATCATAGCACAAAAAGCTCCCCAGTCTTCTTTTAGCTTATGATTTTTCCTTTGTTTATAAATTGTTTTTAATTGCAAATAATTAGTAGTAATTGTTTCCCACATTTCATATCCCATTGGCAAATTAGATATAATTTTCATAAAAAGAAAATATTTTTTTTCATTATCAATTTCATTATTATATTGCTTTACATATTCTTGTATTCTAGCAATATTATCACTATCAACATATTTGTTAAAATAGTTATCAAAATCTTTATCTAAACCAGCAACAGTTAACTTGTGCATTTTACTTTGAGAAGAAACTATTTCAAGCCAATGATAGCGTTGCGCTTCTGGAGTCCAATATTGTGGATACTTTATATCAAATTGAACAATAATTCCTTTTAAAAAATTATCATGCCCACAACCAGAAGCGGTTTTACCAAGTTTAATAAATCTTTCTTCATCGTTTTTTCCAAATTGTCTTAAAGTATTTATTTCTCCAACAGTCATTGAATTTCCTGCTGCTATTGAAGACCTTTCAAGAGAAAATACCTGAATATTTTTTATTTCAAGCATTCTTACATTGCTCCTTTTTTAAGAATTTTCTGCATTTTCCCACATTGTCATGTGCTCATAATTTATTTTACATTTAGCTAATTTGCCAGATTCTTCATTCCTATTTTTTTCAAGATAGAGGCGCATTTCATTTTTCTTTTTTTCCATTACTGTTTGATTAATGGTAATAAAATAATCAACAGTATCCAAAATGCCTCTACTTTCTGAAATATTTTTTGCTGTTAACAAAGCTTTAGAACCACCATTATCAGCTTGCCCTTCTCTATTTATTTGGCATGCTGTTAGTAGCGGTACCTTAAACGTCTTTGCAATATTTCTTAACTCTTCAGTAACGGTTTTATAATATTTATAGGAATTGTCATTTGACATTTGCTTATCGTTTGTGCGCATAAGCAAAATGTAATCAACAATAATTATATCTGGCTTCCATTTTTTATAAAGTATTAAGTCATTAATATGAGCCATTAAATCATTTGAGCATACTTGATTGCTCATATACTCTTTTAATATTATATCGCCTTCTGTTTCGCTTATTTTATTTTTAAGTTTTTCAACAACCCCATCTGCATCTGCTGTAATCTCATTACTATTTATTTTCAAAATGTTGCTTAAATATCTTTGGAAGACACGCAAACTACTATTTTCAAGCGAATACATTAAAACTTTTTTTCCTTCCCAAAAAGCTTTAACACCAATATCACCTAATATCATTGATTTTCCAGAACCTGGCAAACCAGCAAAACATAAAATTTCGCTTGACTTAACAGACAATATATTATCGAAACTAGAAAATCCAAGCTTTAAGGTATTTTTATCATAATTAGATTTATTAAGCAATTCCCTTATTTGTTCAAAGTCTTTCAATGAAATGCCTAAATCTTTGTCTAAATTAACAGTAACCGCATCTTTTACTTTATCAACTATCGCTTCAAAATTTCCATTCTCTAAATATGTTTGTGATAAAGTAATAGCTTCAACAACTCTTTGTTGAACAATATAGTTTCCTGTTTCTTCAACAAGATTGTCTTCATTATATGATGAAGTATCTTCATTATAATATTTTTCTACCATAGAAGAAAGCAATATTTTAATTTCTTTGTCTTCTTCCATCTTTTCAATTAAAAGATTAAACTCTTTTAAAGAAGGAAAACTTTGATACTTATTATACCATTTACATAGTATGTTAAAAATAATCTGATTTTTTGGATCATTGAAAAAACACTTTTGCTTATAGTTTTTAGAATAAAGATAATTCTTTATCTTTAAAAAAAATGATACGTTATGGAATGAATATGCCATAATCATTTCCTCTAACACATCATACGGTATTTTTATTATTTTTTCCATTGTTGCCTAATTATATATATTTTTTTATATTTTGTCAATTATTTTTTAAAGATTGAAATAAGTGTAAATGCAATAGCTATAATAAAAGCAATTACAACCATAGCAAAAAACATTAGCAAAAACATCATGTGAAACATTCCTACAATACTTAAAAAACTTTGCTTTGTTATAAGCATTAATATATACGGTTCTCCCCAAAAGAAAAGACCATACGATAAAACAAGTTTAATAATTGAAGATGCTTTCTTTGTATGAGTTGCTAAATTTAAAGAACTATCAGCCATCATATCCATAACATTTACAAGCAATAGTGTAAAAAGTGCAAAGAAATGAAAATTAAGAACCACTTGCCAATAAGTAGTGTTAATAGTTACAAAAGCCGCTGGCAATAAAAAAAACACCGCTATATAAGAAACAATTACAAATATAACAGAATACACTTTATTTATACTTTTTTCATCCATTTTTATTACTCCTCTTTATTATTAATATTACATCTTTTTACAAAGCCATTAATATCTTTTTTAACAAAAGTACAATAGCCATTCATTGATTCTTTTTCTGTTTGCTCTAAACGTGAGCATATAGTTTTTTTAATTGAATAAAATGGAGGCAATGTTGCATTTTCAATTTTCTCATAACCTTCAAAAGAATAGCAATATGCTCCTGCTGGTATTTTCTTTTTCTTCATAAATGAATTATAGCATGCTTTTATTTTTTTGTCAAGAGCAATTCTTTATTAACCTTTTCATCAAAGTCTTCTTTTTTAACAAAATTAAGCTTAATCCCTTCCTTACAAATTCTGCTAATCAATCGTTTCTTAAAACCCTTGTCATTAATAAACTGTTTATCAACTTTATAATTAAGGCCATTAAAAAGTAACTTTAAAAAATTTTCATAAGAATTAACTGAATCAACTTTTTCTCTAAACTTATCATTCACACTATATTTAATAAAGAATTGATTTATTAAGACATTAAATTCTTTTTCATCTTTATAATAAGGAAGAATAACATCACTTGTTAAATAACCATTTTTACTGTTTATTTCATCAGCTTTAGACAATGCTTTTTTATATTTTTTGCTTGTTTCAAAATGCTGAAGGTCAGATTTAATAAAGTCTATAATATGTAAAATTTCATGGTTTAAAGAACGATAAGGATGATATACTCCTATTCTATTGGCATCATAAACTTTAATTAAAATTAACTTATTAAGTTTATCAACGCTTGTTTTAACACTTTTTTCTTTCTTACTAAAATCATATTTTAGAAATATCTTCCAACCATTTTTTTTCAATATTTTATAATACTTATCAAAGCATTGTGTTACATTAATAAAACCGCTTACATATTTGTATATATCTTTTGATTCTTCTTTTTCAAGTTTATTAACAATATTTTTTTGTATTGAATTGCTTCTGTAATCATCAAGCATTTTTAAATCCTTTTTTATGCAAGTCTTTTTTTCCAGAAGTTAGATTGTAAATTAAAAATATTACTTTCTTTTAACGCTCTGATAAATTCTTTTCTACCTTTTAAACTTAATGCGCTCCAATCAATTTTTCCATTCATTAAATAAGATACAATTTCTTGTTGGTCAATAGTTGGTATTGCTTGCTTTTGACCAGTAAGAAAAACCTCTATTGGCTTTTCAAGATTCGCTTTAACTATTTTATAAAGCTTATCAGATAAATCTTGAAGCTCTTGAAATTGCTTTTTAATAAAGAAACTTCTTTTGTTCATTAAAACGTGCATAAATTCATGTAGCAAAAATCGTATTTGATCAGATTTAGCTTTTGCATAAAAAATTTGTTTATTTACATAGATTGTTGTTCCAATGTTCCATGCAACAATATTACCATTTTTATTTTCTGCTTCTACAATCTTTACTTTCTTATTTACAAATTCATTTATCTTCTTTAAGTAATTGAAATTAAAAACAAGACCTAATGCAAAATTAAAATTTTGCTCTAGCTTTTCATCATTGCCAATGCTTACTTCGTTTATCAAATAGTTTATTTTCATATAATTAACTTTTCAAAAGAAAAAATAATCTTTTTCTTCTTGATTCAGTAAATCTTCAAACCATAAGCAATACCAATTTTTATACTGTAATAAATATTTTTTTGGTTGCTTCTTAACAAAAACAATACGTTTATGATTATTATATTTAACAACAAGCATTGGAAGCTTATTAACAAAATCAGCATCAGATTCAACTTGCTTCATCCAACTATTTATTTCTGATTTATCATTAAAGAAATCCCAAATAGTTGCTTTATCGGCATAAAATTTATGCTCAATAACAAACCTAAAATTTACTGGACATATTAAATCACTTGTAAAAGCAAGTTTTTGTTCATCAGTTAAAACCTTAGAACGACTTCTATTGTTACCACCAACCCAAGCACCAGAAGAAACAGCCCGTGCAAATAAATTTTCTCCAAATTTATTATTAAGAATTTTAACACATTCCCTTTCTCCTGTATTACCTTTTTTTTTAGATTGTATTTTAGCCATTTACTTTTCCTATCATTCGTATTGTTATTCCACTTAAATGATCTGTTTCATGCTGAAAATAGATAGCTTTTTCTTTACTTAATTCTTCACCTTTTTTTATCAACTTGTTATTTTTTACTGTATAATAAATTGCTTGTATATTTTTACTTCTTTCTACAATATAATTTTCTTTATAAGAAAGACAAGTTTCTATAACTTTTATTGGCTTTTTAGATAACCTAATATATGAAGGATTAAATATGATTTGATAACTATCTTGTGTTCTTTTATAAACAAAAATTTTTTTAAAAACTCCTATTTGTGGTCCAGATAATCCAGCGGCATTTTTTGCAGAACAAAAATCAATCATTTCTTTACCAAGCTGAATCATCTCTTCAATTTCTTCTTCTTTTACTTCTTCACAAACACAATTTTCTATTTTATCGTTTTCAATTAATTCCATTTTTGTTTTCTTCTTCACTTTCTTTTATTTTCATTTTGTTTAAATAACTTCTAATTGCAGTTTCTACAAGCACTTTAATTTTTATGCCTGTAGCTTTTGAATATATTTTTAATTGCTTATGTATACTTTCATCGATTAGTATTGATTTCATAATTATCCTAAATTATAATAAAACATATTTTTACTTTTGTCAAGTACATTTTTTATTTTATTCTCTTATTTATCTTTACACTAAAAAATATAAAAAAATATATTTTTTAACTTACTTTATAGAAAAGATAATTAAGAAAATACAAGGAGGCTTCTATGTTTTTTGAACCACGAAAAATTGTTTATCAAAGTGTAATTAGTATGCCAGACTCAAAGACTGCTGGTGCTGTTACTTTATCAAGTGATGTTTTTAGTTTACCTGCTCTTTATAAAACTTCTTTAGTAATTTCTGCTACTGATTTATCAAAAATTACAGATAATATTACTATTAAGCTAAAGGGTTCATTTGATAATGGTTCTACATGGATTGTGCTAGGCAGTTATACTGATTTAGTAAGTGGAACTGGTGCTTTAACAGTATTAAAAGAAGTTCTTTATGCTCCAAAAGTAAAAGTTGAAGTAGCTTTTGATGCAACTGGTGCTTTAGCTTCTGGACATGGAATAGACTTTGATCTTATTCTTACTGAGTCTAAAGAAGAAACAGTAAAAGTTGCACAGCCAGCAATTATAACTGTTGGCGCAACAGTTGGCGCTAGTGCTACAGTAGTTGGCTCTACTTTAACTGCTTCAAAAGAAGTTCCATTCATTGACAAAGTTTATCTTGTTACTACTCTTGATAAGAGCAAGGCAACATTAGCAACACAAGCTCTTGAAGGCTCAATAGATGGTGTTTGCTGGTATCCTGTTACTTTGTCTTCAACTGATTTAACGGCTGCAAACACTATATTTGCAGAATCTACTTCTACTGTTGGCAAATATGTAAGAGCAAAAATATCAACTGGCGCTTCTACAGGTGCATTAGCTTCTGGCCATGGTTTAGCCATGAACGCTATTCTTACTTATTAAACAATAAAGAATTAAAAAGCAGGCTTTAATAGCCTGCTTTTTTTATGTATAAAATTTTTTAATAGCAAAACTTATATTATTATATTCTTCACATTCATCAAGAGAAATTATATTTTTATCGGTTTTTACTTTTAAGTCATTTAAATCTTTAATACCGTTTGGTAAACGATAAATAAAAACTTTTATATTTAAGCTTGCTGGCTTATATAAGAACAATGTTTTTATATTTCTCTGTAATGTTCTTTCACCTGTTTCATCATTATCTGGAACAAAGATTATATTTTTTGGAGTAACTTTATTAAATATTTTTTTTGCTTGCTCCTTTCCTAAATCAGCAGAAAGCATACAAGTTGCTTGTGGTTGTTTAACGCTTAAAGCATCAAATGGTCCCTCACAAATTATTATTGTTTCTCCAAGATTATCTATGTTAAAAACAAAATTTTTTCCATCTATTCCAGAAGGGTTATCATATCGTAATCCACCATCGTTTTCTAAAAATTTTCTTGTTGTATAATAAACCAATTGTCCATCTTCATAAAATGGAATGAAGATTGAATAGTTATATTTTTCAGAATCATTAAAAACATAGCCAAGATTACAAATTATATCATCATCTATTTTTCTTTTCTTCAAATAAAGATATGCAGATTTTCCGATTGTACTTAATTTCCCTTCATTAAAAAATTTAAGCCCTTTTGGAAGTTCTATTTCTTTAATTTCTTCTTGCTTGTTACTTTCTTTACTGCTTGTATCTATAAAAGTAATACCATATTCTTTTACTAAATATTCTAAAATTTTTGATTCTGGAACATTAGCAAAGTTGCTTATTAATTTTTCAACCTTACCTTGTTCGCCAGATTTAAAATCAATAAAAAGTCCACTTTTAGGATTAATATACAAATGATATTTCTTATCATTTGTATAAATAGAATTTATTCTTAACTCTCCTGTTGATGTTGTTTTAACAGAAAAATTGTCATTAAAAAATTTGACTAATAAGCTTTCTGGTATTGCTTGTTTCATGTTTTGAATAATCCTGCTTTTTGTTTAAAAACAACACAATTTTTTAAAGGTTGCAAATAAGTTTTATTTCTTACATTACAAATTTTATCATCTCCATAATGAACGCAATATTTGCATCCAGCATCAGGAGGCACAAAAGAAGGAACCACAAAATAATAATTTTCTAAGCATTTATTATCTATTGAGTTTATAATTTTATAAGAAAAAGTAATTGATTTTTCTTCTTCTGCTCTTAAAGAAAACTGTACTTTGTCATTAAAAAGATTTGAAAGCATATATTGAGTAATTTTATCCTGTACTCTATCATATGCTTCAAACCTTTTATCTTTTACGTATTTTGAGTTTCTTTTGTTTAAATTGGAAAATGTAAATCGTTGATAAATAGTGTCATTCTGTCTTTTAAATTTGACACTAATTAGTATATCTATTGATCTTATTCCAATATTTGTAATTAAACCATTCATCCAGTTTCTTCTCGAAAGCCAACACATTATTTAAATGTTGAATACTAATAGCACCAATATTTGTTGGACTTCCACAATTATACGTCATTATTGCAAGATCATAACTTCCATACTTTAAATATTCTTTTTTTAAATGGCTAATTCCTTCTTTTATATTATTTTGCAAATTGGAATACTTTTTTATATTTGGATAATATTTACTATTTAATCTAAAAATACCATAGTCAATACTACCATCTTTATTCTTATTTGGAGGTGTTTGATTATTGAAATTACTTTCTGCAAGAGCCAAAGAAAAACTTAAATTTACTGGCACACCTTGCTCCAAAGAATATTCAATAATATATTTAACTGCCTCTTCGTTTCCAAAACGTTCTCCATACAAATTAATATAAAGTTCCTTATTCATTCCAATCTTTTCATTAATGCTATTTCTTGTCAAATAAGCAATACATACTGGATATGCGGTTTTTTTATTCTTATAGATAGCATTAAAACCAAAGCAAAAACAAAGAAAAAACAAAAGAAAGAAAACACTTAAAACTTTCTTATTGTTTAGGAACTTCAGTTATACCCTCCCGTTCAATTTCAGTGTGGTATTCATTGTCATATTGAGAAAATAATATATATGTTTTTTTTAATATATCTATTATTTCCTTGTTTTGCTCTGTTAGTGTTTTTAATAAATCTAAAGTTTTCTCTTCCATAATTATTTACCTTTCAGCTTTAAGTTGTTTCTAAAATTTATTCAATCTCCAATAAGCTCCAAAAGTTCTTCAACTTCATCATTTTCCAAAGCTCCACCACTTTCAACCTTCTTCTTCCATGCTTTAAAAAACTTTGTTACTATTGGCTTTTTAACATCAAGAATAAAAGAAGTAGCATTAATAAGCTCTTTATTTTCATCATTCAATTGCTCTTTTCTATCCTGTACATCAAGCCAATCTTGAAAACACTTCTTAACTTCATTCTTGTCTTCTTCATTAATTTCAGTTATCATATTCTTTATACTCCTTCTTGTTCTTGCTTGCTCATAACACTTTTTACATATTCAGTGTATTGCCTTACGGCTCTCTGTAAAACAATATTGTATTCATCTGTTTTATAGGGCTTTTGCATTAAAAAATGCTTTACTGGGTTTAGTAAAACACCTTTTCCATAATGATTGTTAAATGACTCTAAAAAGTTTCCAGTTCGCAAAATTTTGTAAATGTTCTTTCTTGAACCAAGTCTCTTTTTAATTGCCTTCTTTCTCATATTTACTCCTTTTAATTATTATCTAACATTTTTTTGTATTTTACAACATTCTCTTTGTAATTCTTTATACCAACTACAATTTTATCATTTACTAACTGTTTATTTATTTCAGTTAGTTTATCGTTAAGCTCTTTAAATTTTTCTTCAATATTAGCAGAATCATCAATTTCTTCTTCAAGACCAATATAAGAACCAGCATCTAAGTTTTGATATTGTGTTAATGTAACCTTATAGCCTAAAGAACTTTGAATATTAATTTTCATCATCATTTTCCTTTAACACTGTATAAATTTTATTATACACATTACTCCAATTTTCAAGCATTTCTAACATCCTGTTGTTAAACAAAAATGCTTCAATCTCATTGTTATCAAACGTATTATATCGTGTTTTTTCATCTTTGTCAAGTATTTTTTGCTTAACTGTAGTTGGGATATTTCTCAAATCAATAATTTTTAAAAATGTTTCTACAATTTCCTTATTACCATCCTTCATTTTTTCTTTAAAGAAATTTTTATCATTCATCATTTTTTCTAAAGTTTTTTCGCCAATTCTTTGAAGGCCAGGAATATTGTCTGATCTATCTCCTATAATTGCTTTTTCCAATAATATATTTTTCTTAGGCTTCATATATTCATTTTTTATATGATTATAAATTTTTACATTACTAAAATTATTCATAATTTGAGACAAATCATTGTCGCTAGAAACAACAATTACTTCTTTACCAAGATTGCTATATTTTTCACTTAAAACGTAAATTATATCATCTGCTTCAGCTTCATCAACTTTCAAAATTTTTGTTGGAAAATAAGACATTACTTCATCCAAATTAGCAAGACTATTTTTAAATAAAATATAATCATCTTCTATTTTTTGCTTATCTCTATTCCTTTTATAATCTGGAAAAATACTTCTTCTCCATTCAAGAGAATTATAACCTTCTTCACAAACAATTGCTCTACCATACGTATAAAAAATTTTATTTATTTTGTTAAAAAATACATTATAAAAAAAAGGTATATTATTTTCCAAAAAAAGTGGTTCTTCACCTTTTTGTTGCTTCTCTTGAAGTATGATTCTTTTTGCTATATTAAAAGAGGCATGCACCACATTCATATAGTCTATTAAAACAACTCTATTGTTCAAAATCATCTCCTAATATTTTTTTCAATTTTACCATCAATTTTATATTTTTTCTAGCAATTATTTTTTTATAACTTATTTTGCTCTTATCATATAATTTATTATAATATTTAGAAAAAACAAAAAAATCATTTGGCAATAAATTATTTTCTATTTTATTCTTGTTGGTAGTATTACTTAAATAATCTGCAACACTAAAAGTAATGTTGTTTTTTAAGCAATATTTTTGTACTTCCTTATAGCCAGCAAGAATATTTTTTACTAAAGTAACTTCATACGAATCTTCATTGTCTTTATATTGCTTATAAGATAAATAATTATCCCATGCTTCTTTTTTTAAAAGCTCAAATGGAAAAATCTTTCCACAAGTAAAAAATTGTGCTTCAATAAAAAGATTACAATTCCATTCATTGTTGTTAGCATATTTTTCTGCTATTTTTAAAAAAATTGGCCACCACTTAGACTTTTTTACATTTTTTATTGAATAAATCTTTACATCATATTTTAAATATTCTGACCGAAACTTATAAGCAATATTAAAAGCAGCCAGCTCAAGCTCTTTAGCTGTTAGCATCTTCTTTAATTACTTTTTCTTTCAAAAATTTTCTAAAAGATTTCATATATGGCTTTAAAGCGGCTTCATAATCTTCTTGAATTTTCTTTACTTTTTCTTGTTCTTCTTCTGTTAAATAGCTAAGATTAATTCCGCTCATATATTTTTCATCTTCTTCAAGAACTAACAAATTATATTCTTTTTCTTCTTCTGCATCTTTCTTATATTTAAAATCTTTTATTTTCATTATAGTTCTCCATTGCTATACATTTCACAAGCTTTACAATCAGCTAAATATGTAATATAATCATAAAGAGATTGTATCTCTCCAATACTATTTCTTATATACAAATTTTCACAAATATCAGAAACATCTTCATCACCATCTTCAAGAATAATTTCTGAAATTTCATCAAAATAGCCACCATCTGGCGGTGTTTCCCATGAACCACTTTCAGGGAATATAAACTTTCCACTTACAGTAAAGTTTTTATCTATGTTATCAACATAAATAGTAACAGTTACATCTTTATCCATTTGGATTCTCCTTATGAATTGAGTATAACTTATTTTTTATTTTTTGTCAATAGAAAATTTATTGTTTATTTTTGTGCTGGCTGTTGTTGAGCACCTTGTGCTGGCTTTTGTTGTGCAGCAGGCTGTGTTTTTGGTTGTACTTGCTGTTGTGCTGGTTGAGTTTGCTGTGCTGGTTGCTTTACAGTTTGTGCATTAGGCTGTGCCTTTTGTTGTGCTTGTTGCTGAGCTTGTTGTGTTTGTGATGTTTTTAAATAATTTTTTAAATTTTGAATTTCTGCTGAAACAGCAGAAGCCTTTTTTCCTATTGTTGAGGCCAAAGCTGGATTTTGATTTATTGATAAATTTAAGTCATTTACTTGCTTTTCCAAAGAATCAATATAGGCTTGTGCATCACCAAGCTCTTCGTCAATTATTTCTTTAAATTTCATAGTTTTACACCTTTTTATTATCTTTTCTCTTTGAAGAAATAATATCAACTTCTATATTTTTATTGTTTTCGTTTGATTCTTTTTTAACTGGTTTTGTTGCTTTTTTCCTTGGCTTTTTTGGTTTTGCTGTTGCTATTTCAACAACTTCTTTTTGCACTTCTTTTTCAATTACTAAATTTTCATCTGCTTTTAAAATATTTTTTTCCTGCTGTGGAACAATAATAGATGGAATACCAGAAGTCATAGGAATGGCTTCTATTATTTTCTTATCACTTTTTATATCATCAAAATCTTTTATTTTTTTATAGACTGTAGCACCATATTGATTTAAGCAATAAATAGTATCTCCTTCTTGTAAATAAGGTATTAAAATTTCATTTCCTATTTTATATTGCTTATTAAAAGTCATTTTATTCTCTTTAACAAACGTTTCTTTTCTTCATCTGAAGGCCAAGTATTTTTACCAAAAAATATTTCATTATCTTTTTCTTTATCTTTATATAAATAAAGCAAATAAAATCCTTCACCAGAAAAGTTTTGTTTTATTATATTCCAATAGCTTTGAAAAATAGGAATTTTTATTTCAGAATCATTCAAATCAACGCAATTAAGAAATGCCATTTCTTTACCGTTTTTATCATTTAAAATTCTATAGCTTTCTACATATAACGGTATTCTAATTGAATCTTTTGTATTCAAATCATCAATATATAATTCACACAAACCACGTTTATTAAGCTCTATTACAAATTCAGCCATTTTATTGTCAAAAATAGAATTAAACAAAACAAAACCAAAATATTGTTTTTCGTATTCTATTAAATCTTTATTTGTTGTTTCAAGGCCAGGAATTGAATCAGCTTGTTTTTCTAAATTTTTCCATAGATATTCTAACTTTTCAATTACTTTTGTAGTTTTCTTTTCTTCATTAAATTTATTATAAATAAAAGAATATTTCTTTCTTTGACCATTTATAAATTCATCAAAAGCACCGCTTTCTATTAATGCTGTAACGGTTCTTGAAGTAACTCTATTCCCTATATTTTTAACATAAAAATCTAAAATTGAAGTATAAGGAGCATTATCTACTATTTTTTTTGCAACCTCTTTTCCAACAAATTTTATTTCATTAAGACCAAAACGTATCTCATTGTTTTGAACATAAAAAGTAACCTTTGATTTGTTAATATTTGGAGGAAGAATTTTATAACCAAGCATTTTACTATCGTTAATCCTTCGCTTTAGATTTTCTTGTTTTTCAGCTTCATAGGTTAACGTAGAAGCAATAAAATATGATTTAAAATAGCATGATAAATACAAAGTCATTATAGCTGTATAAGTATATGCAACTGCATGAGACCTATTAAAAGAATAATTAGACATTTTTAATAAGTCATCAGCTATATTATTTGCTTCTTTTTTTGTTAAACCTTTTTCTATGGCGCCAACAGTAAATCTATTAACAATTTCATTCCATTTTTTTAAATCATTTTCATCTTTATCTGCTTTACTTAATTTTTTCATTAGCGAACGAACTGTATTAGTATCTTCAAGAGAAAATCCACCTATCTGATTAAAGATGGCCATAACTTGCTCTTGATAAAGTGGTAAATTATAAGTATCTTTTAAAAGAGCATCTAACTGATGCGGGTAACGAGAATTTCCAGTTTCTTTATTTTGATTATATTCATCAGCAAAATCAATAGTTCCAGGCCGAGCCAAAGCATTAATAGCAACAAGTTCCTCAAAATTTTTAGGCTTAATTTTCTTAATTAAGCTATTTGCGGTATTTCCATCAAATTGAAAAATACCAAAAATGTTATCTTTATTTATTTCTTGATACAAATTTTGATCATTCAAATCAATAGAATAAAGAAACTCTTTTAATTCTTGCTTTGTTAATTCTTTAATAATTTTCATATAATTCTTCTTCTTCTGAAATTACATTGTTAGCATCAGTATTAGCATCAACATCAGCTCCATCAAACAAAGCATCATAAGAAACAAAAACAGCAATTTTTTCTCTATTTTTTGTTTTTTTTAATACATCTAAAATTCTATAAGTTGAATTTTTCCAAATAAAACAAAATAAGTTACCATCTTCTTTTATTTTATTAGCAAGTATTTTTTTATAAAGATTTTCACAGCAATCTTGAATAATATCTTTCCTTAATTCATAATCCTGTATCTTAAAATATTTTGTTAAGATACAGGATGAAATTAATTCAGTAGCTTTAAATACATAGTTCCAATCTTTTTCTTTATACTTTTTTAATAATTCTTCTTGATCAATGCTAAGCACTTATTCTATATCCTCTTTATAAATATCAGTTATAGAACCAAAAACTTCAAGTAAAGTTTCTAAGTCTGAAAATTGTATTGACAACTTTCCAAGCAACATTGTAATTTTAGGAATATTAATAGAATCTGGCGTAATTGGTTCATCGTCTTTTGTAAAAATGGTTTCTAATTCATTGAAATAACTTTCACATAACTTAAATTTGTTTTTTATAATTGCTTTTTTTTCATCACTTTTCATAGAACACCTCTTATATATAAATTATAGTATATATACTTTTTTATTTTTTGTCAAGTAGTTTTTTTAAAATTTACTAATAACATTATTAATATAACTTTCTGATACTGCTTTTATTATCCCATCATCATCCTCTATTAAATAAATCTTTTCATCAATTGAATCAATAGTATTATCTATTACTTCAAGAATTGAAATTGCAAGTAAATCTATTTTTATTAAACCAAGCTCGTCAAGAATTGTTTCTTGCCCATTTTCTGGAAAAGCAGTAATCAATTCACCAGAAACTCTATCAACTGGAATATACTTATAAATAGGTTCTGGTGTAATAACAATTCCACCAGCATGTACAGATTCTTGTCTTATCTTGTTAATAAAATAAGGAACTAAATCAAGCACCTGTTGATATTGAAGATAAAAATTATAAAGTGTTTGATTAGTACTTTTTATTCTTTCAATATTTTCTTCCCAAGATAGATTTTTATCTAATTCTTTTGTAAAACTAACACTTTGCTTAAAATCAACTTTATAAATTCTTAATAAATCTTTTGCGGCTGAAGCGGGACCAAGTGCAGAATAAGTTCCTACATGAACTACATTTTCTTCACCATATTTATTTTTTAAATATTGTTGAATTTTCTCTTTTCCTTCAGGAGAAAAATCAGAATCAATATCAATGCCACCAGAAGCACCATCTTTTACTTGTATAAATTCTGGCTCTAAATCAATTACTTCATTAGTAAATCCAAGTAAAAAAGGAATAATATAACGCTTGCTCAATGATTCTTTTGTTTCATTCAATTCATTATATAAATTTCTTCCATTATTATAATATATTTTAGCAAAAGCAATTTCTCTATTATATCTTTTCTTATACTGAGGATATTTAACTATTTCCTTATCACAAAAAGATTTAAGCTCTTCAAAAGTATTCATTTTATTTTCTTTACATCATGTATAAGTTTTCTTATTCCAAACCATGCAACAATCTTATATTTGCTTAGATATGATAAGTAAGGATATTCCCTACAAGTTGCTACATATTCTCCGTCTTCTGAAGAATAAAAAATTGCATTATAATGAATCCTAGTCATTGTTTTTTCCCAATAAAAATCTATTTGATATTACTTTAAAAGAAATTGTACTATCTTGACTTCTTACTACTATTCCTTCTCTATCTTGCTTTGGATTAGCATTATCAAAGCCATCTTCTCTATAATAACCTTGTGCTAAATCTAATAGCTGTTCCATAGTATAATAAAATCTTTCTCCACTTTCAAATATTGGAACTGTTTTTAAATCATATTCATTACAAAATGTAAGCAAATCTTTATAAGGCATTTTCTTATTTTCTGAAACATCAACAAGGTTAAAAAAGTAAACTTCATTTGTTGGTAAATTCATCTTATTACCTTGTATTCCTACACCAACCAATTCACCTTGCAAAGCATAATATTTGCCTGTTTTTTCATAAGCATCTCGCAATATTTTTTCAATATTATATCTATTAGAAATTTCAATATATTTATTAATTTTATTTTGTTTATAACAACAATTTCTGCCACAAACATGATAAACATTATTATAATCAAGTATAAAAGAAGCTGAAGTACCATCTAACTTAACCGAAATATAATAAGGCTTATCTTTTAATTCATCAATAAGATATGGAGCAGATTGGATTCTTACTTCATCTGTTTTAGTTATTGGCCAAGAAAAACTTTCAACATCTCCTCCTAATGCCGCTGGAATTGGCGGCTCATACTTAAATATTCCAAGCATATCAGTTGCATCAAAATCTTCTTCTGCTGGAATATCTGGGAAATAACCAAGTGGTACTATTAAGCCCTGAGAAATTTGGCCTCTTAATTTTATTGTCTTTACTCGATAAGCTTTTAATTTCTCATTCCAATATGGTTCCATAAACTCAAACATTGGCAATTTTGGTAGCATAGAATCAATTTCAAAATAAAGCACCAAATCACCAACTTTAAAATCACCTCTTTTTATAACAACTTTCCATCCTAAAACAGTTGCAACTTCTATACTATCTGCCTTTTCAATTGGATCAATAGCTATTATTTTTTGAACAGAAGCAAGATTTCTCATTTTTTTCTCCTTAATCCCATAAATTGTGAAAATATTTAGCAAAAAGCTTTATACCCTCTTCATATTGAGGCAATAATTCTTTTTGCATTTTAACAAGAGGAAATTGCTCCTCAAGGCTTGGGTTAATTTTTTCTTTTGTTTCTTTGTTAAACACTTTTACATCAAGATTTAAAAAATCTCCATTTCCAGTTTTATTAAAACTGGCTTTCACTCCGATATTTAGTGAATTATCATCATACGCTTTTTCAAAAAACTCTTTTGTTAAAAAATCAGTAACATACCAATATTTTTTTTGAGCCCATTTGTAACAAAACTCTCTTTCTTCTTTACTGTCAATAATATAAGAAAACATATCTGCATTAATAAAAGTGGTGTAAAAAAGAGCAAATCTTATCTTATGAATTATTTCATGCCAATTATCATGGCTTTTTTTATCATCATATTCAGTATCATACTCAGTATCATTTTCTTCTACAGCATTACCATCTTTTTTTATAGCAGCAGCAAATGGATACCCATAGGTTTTTTTATTTAACCAATAAAGACACTTTAAAGAATAAGTTGCAATGCAAAAATCACAAGACCACTTTTCTTCAGAAGACATCCCATGGTCTTTGAAAAATCTACGAAAAAAATAAGTAAATTCATCTACAATATTTTCATAAAAAAACTTGCTAAAAATGTTGAAATTATGGTCTTTGAAAAAAATCTTTATTCTCCATTTATAGTATTTGAAATAATTCATAATTAATTACCTGCCTTAAAATTATAAATTGGTTTAATAAAATCAATAATATCAACTGTTTCCTTAATATTATCTATAATAACATCTTTACTTTTATAAGCTTCGGGTGCTTCATCTAAAGTATTTTTATTTGCTATAGTAGTAAAAATATTTGCTTCTTTCATTTCTTCTTCAAAAGCTTCTTCAGACAAAGTTTTCATTGCTTTTGTTCTTGTTAAAATTCTTCCTGCTCCATGCGGTGCTGAATAATTAAACTTTTTACAACTTTTGCCAATACAAAAAGCAATGCCATCTTTCATATTAAATGGAATAACTAATTTTTCTCCTTCTAATGCAGATACAGCCCCTTTTCTAATAATGTTGTCT
>Ga0209099_1001700_pt1 | contig 21301 bp, 22 predicted proteins | sample AD_JPNHW2_MetaG_FD_184430 | JGI IMG/M metagenome (GOLD analysis project Ga0209099, IMG submission 184430) | Active sludge microbial communities of municipal wastewater-treating anaerobic digesters from Japan - AD_JPNHW2_MetaG (SPAdes) (version 2) | ecosystem: Engineered > Bioreactor > Anaerobic... | reverse complement strand
ATCTCCGCCTGAAGGCGGCCCTTGTCTTCGACCTCCCGCTGTAGGTCCTCCACAAACTCCTGGAGGAAGGAGCGGTGGTCGTAGATACGGATGTGAAAGTGGTCCTGAATGGATTTTTCGAGGGAGCACTTCAGCTCACCCTGCCTCTTCGTCTCGGAGACCAGGAGGCTCTGAGCGAACTGGTCCGCCAGGCTGACCACGTAGGCGAGGTTCTTCTCCTCCTCTCCCCCCGTTACGGGGGCGAAGGAGTTGACAAACTCTTCGGGGAAGTGCCACTCCCGGGCGACCCACGCCCCTACCTGCAGATAGTCGGTGCCGTAGAGGGAACGCTCCTTCTCCAGGAGCTCCTCCTCGCCCATGCCCACGTCTTGGGGGTAGTGGTCGGGGTCGTTGATGAGAAGGAGAATCTGGCCGATCCTGCGTAGCAAACCCACGATCATGAAAAACTCTTGGTTCCCGCATCCAAAGACCTTGCAGAGAGTCTTGGCGGAAACCCCCGTCACCAGGGTCATCCTGATGAGGTAGCGGAAGTACTCCGACGCCACCCCTTCCCGTTGGACCTTCCAGAGAATATCGTAGAGAGAGGATTTGACGGCCAACCTGCGGACCGTGTTGACCCCCAGGATGTTGATCGCCTGGCTGACGGTCTTGACCTTCCCGCTGACACCGTAGTAGGAAGAGTTCGCGATTCTGAGGGTTTCGGCGGTTAAGCCCGGGTCTGTGACAACGATCTCAGCCAGATCCCGAGGAGAGAAGTAAGAGCCTCTCTTCTCGCCTTGGAGGATCTCGACGATCGTCGAGGGTAAGGAGGGAATCCTCTGGAGCTGAAGGTCTTTCATGCCCACATTTTACCCCCTTGCTCCCTCGGTTTCAAGAAAAGGGCTTAGGAGCGAGAGCTCTTCTTACCGGCTTCGATTCTTCGCTCTTGCTCTATCTCTTCGATGATTTCGTTGTTGATCTCCTTCGTCGGGTAACGACCCGTGAAGCAGGCGCAACAGAAGTTCTTGAGAGCGGGGTTGTTGACCCGAACGGCCTCCTGCATGTTCTCGAGGGTCTGGTAGATCACCGTGTCGGCGCCGATGATCTTGGCGACCTCCTCCTCGTTGCGTCCGAAGGCGATGAACTCGTTGCGGGTCTGCATGTCGATCCCATAGAAGCATGGATGGGTCAAAGGAGCTGAGTAAGAGGCGAAATAGACCTTTTCGGCTCCCGCCTCCCTCACCATGTTCACGATGTTGCGGGAGGTGTTCCCCCTCACGATGCTGTCGTCCACGAGAAGGACCTTCTTTCCCTTAAGCTCCCCCTCGATAGGGTTCAGCTTCTGAATCACCGAGCTCTTGCGGGCCCTCTCTCCGGGCATGATGAAGGTTCTCCCGATGTACCGGTTCTTGACAAGCCCCTCACGATAGGTCAGCCCCAGGTCGAAGGCCAGTTCGATGGCGGCGTCCCGGGAGGAATCGGGAATGGGGATCACCACATCGACCTCGATTCCCCTCTTCTTCACCTCCGCGGCCAAGAGCTTGCCCATGCAGACCCGGGAACGGTAGACGTTCACCCTGTCGATCACGGCGTCGGGCCTGGCGAAGTAGACCCACTCGAAGATGCAGGGGGTGTGAGGAAGGGCCTTGTACTTCTCAATCCTCGCGGAATGGAGGACCCTGTTCTCGTCGATGAAGACAACCTCACCGGCCTCGAGGTCACGGAACTCCTTGTAACCCAAGAGGGAGAGAGCGGAAGATTCCGAGGCGAAGGCGTATTCGGTCAGAAAACCCTCCTTCCTGGTCCCCATCACCAGAGGACGGATCCCGTAGGGGTCACGGAAGGCGACCATCCCCTGACCGGAGATGTAGGCAAGGACGGAGTAGGCGCCCTTGACGACATCGAAGACATCGGTCACCGAAGCGATGATATCCTCGAAGTTGAGCTTCTCTTTCACCCGGCCCGCCAAAGACTCCGCGAAGACGTTGAGGATCGCCTCCACATCGTTCTTGGAGTTGAGCATCCTCTTGGTCTTCTCTTTGAGGTAGCGGCGCACATCGTTGTAATTTGTGACGTTCCCGTTGTGGACGATCCCTATGCCGTAGGGGTAGTTGACCGTAAAGGGTTGAGCGTCTTCGACGCTCCCCCCCCCGATGGTAGGGTAACGAACCTGACCCATCCCGAGGTTTCCCACAAGGTTTTCAACCTTCTCGTAGGTGGAGAAGACATCCCGCACCAGTCCGACCCCTTTCCTGTGATGGAAGATTCCATCGTAGGTCAGGAGTCCCGCGGCATCCTGCCCGCGGTGTTGGAGGGCAATCAGCCCCCGGTAGAGGCGTTCAACAACCTCTTCGTTCTCAATTAAACCGACGATTCCACACATTCAAACACCTCTCCGGGGGTTAAGAGTGCCTCTATCAAAAAAAGCTTAAGTTCCCTCCTGCCACCCGGCAAGGTACTCCTCCTGCTCGGGGGTAAGGACATCGATGAACATTCCCATGGTCTCGAGTTTCAAAGCGGCGATGCGACGGTCGATCTCCTCGGGGACGTCGATCACCCTCTTTCCGATCTCTTTGTAGTTCTTGAAAACGTGAACCGCCGAGAGAGATTGGTTGGCGAAGCTCATATCCATAACCGCGGCCGGGTGCCCTTCCGCGGCGGAGAGGTTCACCAGACGGCCTTCGGCCAAAACACAGATCTTCTTCCCGTTCTTGAGGGTGTACTCTTCCACCATGGGACGGGCCTCCCTTCTGGAGGTGGTCACCGTGGCGAGACCCTCGAGGTCGAGTTCCACGTTGAAGTGGCCGGAGTTCGCCACAACCGCACCATCTTTCATGACCAGGAAGTGCTCCTTGGTGATGACGCTCTTGTTCCCGGTGACGGTGACGAAGACATCGCCCAACTCTGCGGCTTTCGCCATGGGCATCACGTCGTACCCGTCCATGGCCGCTTCGATGGCCTTCACAGGGTTGATCTCCGTGACGATGACCCTGGCGCCGAGTCCCTTGGCCCTGACGGCGAGTCCTCTTCCGCACCAACCGTAACCGGCGATGACGAAGTTCAACCCGGCCAGGAGGATGTTGGTGGCCCTAAGAATCCCGTCGATCGAGCTTTGGCCCGTACCGTAGCGGTTATCGAAGAAGTGCTTCGTCATGGCGTTGTTCACGGCCACGATGGGATATTCGAGGACTCCCTTGGCGGCCATGCTCTTCAGGCGGATGACTCCGGTGGTGGTCTCTTCGGTCCCCCCGATGATTCCGGCCAGAAGCTCCCGGCGTTTGGTGTGGAGGGTGGTGACCAGATCGGCCCCATCGTCCATGGTCATGGAGGGGGCGATATCCAGAGCGGAGTTGATATGCTTGTAATAGGTCTCGTTGTCCTCTCCGCGGACGGCGAAGACGGAGATTCCGAAGTCCTTCACCAGGGAGGCCGCGGTTTCATCCTGGGTCGAGAGGGGGTTGGAGGCGGTCAAGGCGATCTCGGCTCCCCCCTCTTTCAGGGTCCTCATGAGGTTCGCGGTCTCGGTGGTCACGTGGAGACAGGCGGCGATCTTCACGCCCGTCAAGGGCCGTGTTTTGGCGAACTCCTCGCGGATTTTGCGCAAAACCGGCATGTGGGCGTCGGCCCACTCTATTCTCTTGCGGCCTTCAGAGGCCAGTTCGAGGTTCTTCACATCATAGTTCATAGAGTTCTCCTTAAAGTTTCACGGCCTGACGGAGATCGTCGGCCTTGTCTGTGTTCTCCCAGGTGAAACCGGGTTCGTTCCTTCCGAAGTGTCCGTACGCGGCGGTGTTCTTAAAGATCGGGCGGCGCAGGTTGAGCTGCTCGATGATACCCCGGGGGGTCAAGTGGAAGATCTCCCGGATGGCCTTGACGATAGAGGCGTTGTCGGCCTTACCGGTACCGAAGGTGTCGACCATGATAGAGACCGGGTCGGCGACTCCGATGGCGTAGGCAAGCTGGATGGCGACCTCTTCGGCGATCCCTGCGGCGACAACGTTTTTAGCGATGTACCGGGCCATGTAAGCCGCGGAGCGGTCGACCTTGGTGGGATCTTTTCCCGAGAAGGCACCCCCGCCGTGGCTGGAAACTCCGCCGTAGGTATCCACGATGATCTTGCGGCCGGTGAGACCGGTGTCGGCCATGGGACCACCCATGACGAATTTCCCGGTGGGGTTGATATAGTATTTTGTCTCTTTATCGATCATCTCCTTGGGGAGAACGGGAAGGATGACCTTGGCGATGACGTCGTTCCTGATCTGGTCATGGGTGACTTCCGGGGCGTGTTGGGAGGAGACGACGACCGAGTCGATCCGCGCGGGCCTTCCGTCAACGTACTGAATGCTCACCTGAGACTTTCCGTCCGGTCTGAGGTAATCGAGAACCTCCTCTTTCCTGACCTTCGCGAGCTGACGGGTCAGCTTGTGGGCGTACATGATCGGCATAGGCATAAGCTCTTCAGTCTCGGTGGTCGCATAGCCGAACATCATGCCCTGGTCTCCGGCTCCGCCTGTATCGACTCCTTGAGCGATGTCTGGGGACTGGCTGTGAATGGAAGAGATCACCCCGCAGGTTTCGCAGTCAAAGCCGAACTTGGCCCGGGTATACCCGATCTGTCTGACCGTCTCCCGAACAACCTCTGGAAACTCGCAGTACCCGTTGGTCGTTACCTCTCCGGAGATCATCACAAGGCCGGTTGTGGTAAGAGTCTCAACGGCGACGCGGGAGTTGGGATCCTGTCCGATCAGACAGTCCAGAATGGCGTCGGAGATCTGGTCGGCCATCTTGTCGGGATGCCCTTCCGTGACGGATTCTGATGTAAAAAGAAAGTTCCCCAGTCTTCTCATCGTTATTACCTCCTTTGATGTTTTGGTGACCGTTTAGGGTAGCAGAAAGCAAGGAAGGTGTCAACGAAGAGGCAGACCGTTACGGGCGCTTATAGGATGTGGCTGAGGATCTCCTGCTTGCTCTTGCTGAGGTAGAAGGAGACCTTCCCCCAATAGGACCCGGGGGAGAGGAAGGCCATGAGGAAGATGTCGGGTTGCAGGGCCATGAGCCCTACCCGATGTCCGTTCTCCGTGTCCAAGTAGAGAGTCTTGGGAACCGCGCCGGGGATATTGCGAAGCAGGAGGCGTCGAAGGTCGGAGACGATCTCCGAGAGCTCCCCCGCCACCTCTTCGGGAAGCCCCTCCTTCTCGTAGGGGGTTTGGTAGATGATGATCCCGTCCGATCCGACCACGCCGAGGTAGTTCAGTTCCAGTTTTTGAGCCAACTCCTGCAGGTATTCGCTCATGCGTCTTCTCCCATTCGGTCGGATAGGTGTTCCAAGTATCTCGTGTACCGTTTCATGCCGCTTCTGAAGGCCCCCCTTCGGCTCTCGCTGTTGCCCGTTTCCCGGTAGTTGACGAGAAAGATCCTCTGGGCCTGAAGGTAACGGCCCTGCTTCTCAAGAAGCTGGGCCATAGTGTCGGTTTTGTAGAGAGACGGAAGCTCCTGGACAGGAGCGACGTTCTCGTCGGCGGGAGGCTCCTCTTCCTCCTCTTCTCCCTCCTGGCCGGGGGCGTTGAAGAGTTCTTCCCACTTGGGCGGGACAGAGGGGAGGGTCCCACTCTCCTTAGAGGGCGCCTCTTCCAGAGCCTCTTGGACGGGAAGGGTCAGGAATGGTTCTGGAGCCTCCTCCCCCTTGGGAAGTTCCTTGGAAAGGGCGGCAAAAGTCTCTTCTTCCAAGGGGCTCTTCTCTTCGCCCTTCTGAAGGTGCTCCTCAAAGGAGTCTTCTGGAGGGGTCGGTCCGAGAAGGGGGGGCGGAACAACCTCTTGCGCCGTGGAAGCCTCCTGTTCCATAGGGAAGAAGGAGAACTCCTCTTCCTCCTTCTTGTCGATGGGCTCCGCCGGCGCCTCCGTCGGAAAGGGCACTTCTTGGAATTCTACGGGAGGAGGGGGCACCTCTTCGGGCTTCTCTTGAAAGAGGGGGAGTTGATCGACCTGCTCCTCTCTCTCCGGTGTAACCCTCTCCCAGTCCAGACTCTTCAGAAGGTTCTCGGGAGTCTGTTCCACCTGAACGGGCGGAAATTCCAGCTCCGGCACAGATACCTCGGGCTTGTGAGCCTCCTCTGCGGATGGCGTTTCCCACTGTAACACCGGAGTCTGAGGTGGTTGGTCCCCTCCCTGAGGCCCCTCAGTGGCGAAGGCTCTCTCCTCCCGGGGCTCTGTAGAGAGGCCCTCTTTGGGAGTCTCCCCCCAAGAGTCCAGAGCGGGGGCTTCCTCATGGGCTTCCTGTTCAACCACAGGAATCTCAACCTGAGTATCCTCGAGAAACCCCTCCTCCTCTTCCGGAAGGGAAGAAGAGCCGGGTTCGGCCTGGCCTGGGGAGGGTTGTTCTCCTCCGTAGTCAGAGAGCTCGAAGAGAGGCTTCAGCCTCTCCACCTGGAGCTCCACCTCCCGATCCCCGGGGTTGAGGAAGAGAATCTTCATGTATTCGTCTACGGCTTTCCTGTAGCTCCCCTCCCGCTCATAGACTTTCGCAAGCAGGTCGTGGATCACCGAGCTTCCAGGGTTGGATTTCAAAAGTTCGAAGGCAAGGCCCTTGGCATCCTCTATCCGACCTGTCTCCATGAGGGCCCTGACGCGGTAGGTCTTCAGCGTCGTCGAGTAAGGGAACTCCTCCACGGCCTTCTCAGAAACCTTGATCAACTCGGACCACTCCCTGTCACGGGCGAGAGGTTCGAGGATTTCCAGGTACTTTAGCAGCTCCATCGATTCTCTCCCCTCACGGGGTCGTCAAAAGGACCAAGGCGGAAGCTCTGCATTGGCGGTTGTTGTCGGTGTAGATATCCTTCCCCGCATCGGCCACGATGAGGATCTGAACAGGATTCCAGAGTGATGCAGGCGCGTCAAGACGGGTGTAGGCGTATCCGCTGGCATCCGTCACAGTCGTCGTTGGAGTCAGAGTCGCCCAGGGGTAGAGGGCCGTTCCGGCGGCGTTCTCCACCATAAAGGTGACCGGAGCGTTGGCCACGGGTCCCTCGGCTCCCATCAAGCGGACACGCACGGAGGCACTGCCGCCTGCAGGAACAACGGTGGGGTTGACGTTGATCAGAAGGTAGAGGTCGTTCACCGCAGGCCCGGTCAGGTCCGGAGCCTTATACTCATCCCTCTTACAGGAGAGGGTAAAGAAGGTCAAAACCAAAATCGCCGCAAGGGCATAATGTCTGAGTTTCATCTCCCTCCCTCCTCAGTACCGTACAGTTGTGGAGCTTGATTCGGTCTTCGTCTCTTTATCGGCGTAGTCCGCGAAGGAGACCGTCATCTGCCCCTTCACCTGGAGCTCGTTCCCAGCCTGGTCCTCTCCGTAAAAGGTGACCGTCGCTCTGGTCTGGAGGGTCATCTCGCTCTGGACACCCACAAGGCGTGTCAGAGGAGCCTCAAGCTTGGCGCGCACGGGAACGATGATGAAGGAGAAGGTCGCCGTGCCGTTCACCGGAACGGTCACGCTCAAGTCTCCGGTGAAAGCGTAAGGGACATCGACGCCCTGGGTCTTCTTCCCGTCGGGACGAACGAACTCGACGGTGTAGTGCTTTATGGTAATGTCGTGGTAGAAAGATTCCGCTTGATCCGGGTTCAGAGTGACCGTTCTCATCGTGACTTTCGCCGCGTCCGTCGCAACAGTGCAGGCACCGTTCTTCAGAACGCAAACGTCGGATTCAATGTAGGGGGCTCCGCCGTCGGAGAGAAGGCTGTCGATGATGATCGTACTGGCTCCTGTCGTGTCGTTCTCAATAACGTTGCACGAAGGGGTCGAAAAGGCCAGAAAGGCCAGGAGGACCAAGGGTCCGATGGATAAGATGTGTCTTTTCATGCTTCTCCCTCCTTCCTCATTTCATGATCCGCGGAGTGATGAAAATGAGCAACTCCCGGTTGTTCCCAACCCTCTGGCTCCCCTTGAAGAGGGCGCCCAGGATGGGAATCTTGGAAAATCCGGGGACTCCGTTGTTGGTGACGCTATCTTCTACCCGGTAGATTCCCCCGATGACCGTGGTCCCTCCATCCTTCACGAGGACGGTGGTATTGGCCGATTGGGTGATGATCGGGGGGATCCCGTTAACGAGGTTGGAAAAGTCCGCGTTGTCGTTTTTAATCTCCAGGTTCATCATCACGGTCCCCTCGGCGGTGATATGGGGGGTCACGTGGAGCTCCAGGGCGGCGTTGACATACCTCGTGGTCACCGTGTTGTACTGAACGGTCTGAACGGGGATCATCTTACCCTGGATGACGTTGGCCTTCATGTTGTCTTGGGTGGTCACCTCGGGCATGGAGAGGATCTTCGCCTTTCCCTTGTTTTCCAAGGCTGTCAAGGCCATGTCGAGGCGGAAGGTATCCAGAACGTTCCCCATGGAGACTCCGATCCCGCTGGTGTAGGCCGGGGCCGGTAGGTTGACGGCGTACCCCTTCAAGGGACCGTAGATCCCCTGTTCGGAGACGATTTTATTCCCGCTGACGGCGATGTTGTTGGGGAACTGCAGAGAGGTCTGGTTTCCGTAGTAGGAGTTGCTGACCCCGCTGAAACCCCACTGGATCCCCAGGTTTCTGGCATAGTTGGAGGTTGTCTCCACGACTCTGGCCTTGATGTTCACCTGGAGGTTCGGGGTATCCAGGGTGTCGATCATCTTCTCCAGAAGCTGAACCTTCTCGACGCTGTCGGAGAGGATCAGAGTATTGGTCCTTTCGTCGAGGATGATGTCGCCCCTGGCGGAGAGTTGCTTCGTCAAAAGCGCGCTCACGTCTTTGGCCTTCGCGTAGGAGAGGGTCTTCGTCAAGACCTTGGTCGGGCCGGCGGTCATCTTGGCCTCGGCGAGCTTCCTGTCGGCGTCGGTTTCGCTGGCGAGCTTCTGGGCGTTTCCAACCCGCAGGACATTCCCTTCCATGATCTTCCCCAACCCGTTGGACTTGAGGAAGATGTCCAAGGCCTGGTCCCAAGGAACGGCCACCATTTCGCAGGTCACCTTCCCGGTGATGCCGGGGTCGATGAGCAGGTTGAGACCCGCCTTGATGGCGATTTCCCGGAGAACATCCCGAAGATCCGCGTCCTTCAACCTGAGGGTCATAGGCTCACCGGAGTAGGTGCTCTCCTCGCTGTGAACCGTCTTGCCCTCGTGGCTGATGTTCTGAGGAACCTGGGCAGCGACGCGGTGTTCCACGGCAAGAGGCTTACCCTCGGCCTTTTCAGCCACAGGCTGGGCCGATGCTACCACCGGGGTAGCCGAGGGGAAGTTGACCACCAGGCGGTTCCCCTTCTCGTCGACCCGGTAGTTGACGCTCTCCTTCTCGATGTCGAAGACGACCCGTGTCAGGCGGTCGGGGGCCATTCGGTTCTGGTTAACCCGAATCCTGGACAGAAGGTTCTGGTTGACCTCCTGATCCCCGCCTCGAAGGGAGTTACGGGTGTTGTAGAAATCGATGACAAGCCGATGGGGATTGTCCAGGTAAAAGGCGTTGTAGGTGGGAAGCTTCGAAAAATCGAAGAGAACGGCTAAAGCGCCGTCGGCCCCCTTGTCAACCTTCATGGACGAAAGAGAGCTCTCCCCTCCCTTGGCGGTCACCGCGGGAGTCGTCGAGGCCAAAGCGACGCCGGAGACCTCCATCACCGTCTTCCCCTTCTCCGTGTAGAGTCTGAAAGGGGTCTTCCGGCTGAGAGTCACCCTCGCCAGAGCCGATCCCTGGGCGTTCTCAACCCTGACCTGGGCTACCGCTTTCCTGGAGAGCTTCATCTCCTTGAGAGCTTCACTGAAAGAGAAGCCTGGAAACTGCAAAACGATTTCGCCAGGAACCTGAGGGTTCTGGTAATAGTCAGGGACCTCTTCGAAGCCGGGACGGGATTGGAAGACAAGCTTCTCCACGGCCCCGTTATCGGTCAGGCTCATATCGAATATCACCTTCTCCTGGGCCGCCAAGGGCACCATGAGCAGGAGAAGGCAGATCAACCAGATCGAGTGTTTTCTCTCCATCCTTACCTCCATGATCTCACTCTTCCTCGGGACTGTTTATTTTCTTCACTACATCGCGGGCGTTTCTCAGCATGATCGGCGACTTGAGAAGCTGTCGGAAACGGACAAAGTCCTTCCCGATCTCCGTCACCTCTCCGTCGAGGAGCTTGTCCCCTTTGCGAAGGGTAAAGGTCTCCCCTTCGGGGGTCGTCACCATGGCGCTGTAGCTGTTCTGGTAGACAATGATACCGTTCAGTTGAGCCTCGTTGATATAGAAGGGCTTGACCCCCTTTTGGGCCGCTTTCTTGCTTGCCTTGAGCCCGATCACAAGGTCGTAGAAGGGATCCCTTCTGTTTTGAGGGTCATAGTGGTAGAGAAGGTTTGTGTCCGTCCCCTTAATGGAAAGGAGGAGAGCCTCCTCGGGGTTCGTCTCCCCTTCGGTCTTCTTCTCCTGGGCGGTCAGCGTGAAAGAAAAGAGGAGAAATAGGTTGAGACAGAGAAGCAATCCTCTTTTTATCATCTTATCCTCGCTTGGACGAGACCCTCTTCTTGTTGCCTTCGGTCTGTCCCTGAGACTCCTCTTTCTCGAGGAAGATATAGGTTTTCGCCTCAACACTGGCCTGGAGCGTCTGGTCCGGGCTCTGGTTGGAAACCGCGGAGAGGGTGAAGTTGTTGATGTTGAAGATCCGGGAGAGGCTACAGAGGTGGACGTAGAAAATGGCCAGGTTATGGTAACGACCGCTCACGGAGATATCGATAGGCCACTCGGCGTAGACATCGTTGACCGTGACGTTCTTGACCTCCGTCTTCTCCCTGTCCCCCTCTTTGGTCACCACCTTCTGGGAGATGGTGATCCCTTTGGGAACCTCCCCTTTCGGGACAAAGGTTCTCACTTCCAGGTTGCAGTCCTTGGCTCTCTCCTGAATCGTCTGGAGAATCTGGGCGATCTCCTTCCGGTTCGGCAGAATCTCTTTCAACTTCTCCAGGTTTTCCGTCTTGGAGGCGATGTCGTTCTCAATCCGCCCCACTTCCCGTTTCATCTGCTCCAACCGCTTGACTTCGCCCTCCAGGGTCTGCTTTCTCTCCTGAAGGCCCTTGATCTCATCCAGGCCTGGAGCGTAGTAGAGTTTATAGAAGATTCCCAAGAAGAGGAGACCTATGGCGACAAACAGGGCCAACTGCCCATACCAGGGTAGGCTCTTGATATCCATCCCTCACCTCTCTTATTGCTTGATCAGGTACTTGAAGTTCAGCTGAAACTGGTAGAGATCAACCCCGTTCCGGTCGATCTTGTTGGAGCTGATCAGGTTCATATCCCCAAACTTTCCGGACTCTTCCATGGCGGTGATGAACTTGGCGATCAACTCGTTGGAGAAGGAGAGGCCGGTGATGGAAACAGCGCCGGAGGCGTATTTCAGGCTGCTCAGCCAAAGCTGATCGGGGAGGAGTCTGGAGATCATGTCCAGAACTTCCACGGGAACGGTCCGATACTTTTTCAGCTGATCGATGATCTCGATTTTCTTGAGAATGATCTGCTGTGTCTTCTCCAGCTCGGCCAGTCGCTGCTCCACGTTCTGCAGGTCAGCGCTCTTCTTGCGGGCATCCAGGTTGGCCACCTCTGTCCTGTACTCCTCGAGGGTGCTGTTCTGAGACCACCAAAGATAAGCGATGAGCAGGACTACAACGACCAACACCAGGGCGAAAATGTTGGTTGCCTTCTTTTCGCTCTCCCCTCCGGCGATGATGCCTTTCTTCTTCCCTTTCTCTCGTCTTTCCGATTTCAGAACGTTGATCGTAATCATCGTCACTCCCCCATTCTTCGCATAGCCAGTCCCATGGCCACGCCGAAGACCGCCTCCATCTCGTGGAGGTAATCGGTGTCGAATTTCCGTTCGTTGTAAAGAACGTTCTGGAAGGGGTTAATGCTTTCGACGTTCAGGTTCAGTTCCTTTCCCAAAAACTCATTAAGTCCCCTAACCCGTGATCCTCCACCGGCAAGGAAAATTTTTGAAATGGCCTCTTCTGTCGAAGTCGCCTGGAAGTAGTCGAAGGTCTTGGCGATCTCCAGCTTCAGATCCCCGAAGAGCATCTTGACGCTATGCTCGATCAGGTTGCTGTTCACCCCTCCAACGGTTTGCCCCTTCTTCACCATCTCCGCCTTCTCGTAATCCAGGTGGAACTCCTTCTGGATGACCTCTGTGAAGTTGTTCCCACCGAAGCTGATGTCTCTGGTGAGGAGGGGAACGCCGTTTTTAGAGATGATGATGTTGGTCTGAGAGGCCCCCATGTTGATAATCGCGTAGGTGGATTCGGCCGGAAGGGCGTAGTTGTACTCAACGGCGTTCAAGAGCGCGAAATGGTCGGTGTCGACGACCTCGACGTTCCTTCCGCTCTGGACGACGGCGCTGATAAACTCGTTGACCTTCTCCTTCTTTATGGCAACCAAGAGGACGTCCATCTTGTCGTCCTCTTCCCTGAGGATCTCGTAATCGAAGAAGACATCTTCGATGGGGGAAGTCAGCTGTCCCTTGGCCTCAAACTTGATCGACTCCTCCAGATCTTCCCCTTTCAGGTTCTGGAGCATGAACTTTCGGGTGATCACCGAGGTCCCGGAGAGGCTTATGGCCACGTTTCTGTTCTTAATATGGGCGCCGTCCAAAGCTTTCGACACCGTCTCGGCCACGGCGGTAAAATCCATGATGGACCCTTCTACGATCGATTGAGGGGGGAGGGGCTCGTAACCGATACCGGCGAGCTGAAATCCCTCCCGATTCTTCTTGCTCATCGGAAGAAGTTCCACCACTTTGACACCGTACGTCCCGATATCCAACCCCACTAGGTTCTTCTTCTTGAAGATATTCACAGTCTCTCTCCTCCTTGGACGGACTTGAGCTTATTAAAGGACCCTATGGATTCTCGAACTATAACAGAGTCAACATAAAAGTCAACAAGACCATGTCGAACTCTAGCTTTTGCTGTTCCGCCGTCCTTTTCCCTTTTGGAAAAATCCTCCGGGGCGGGTTCGCCGTTCACCGGAAAGCCTCCTTACCCTTTTTCGATAAGAGCATAATCTAGCTTTCAATCCTTTTCAAGTGTTTCCCTAAAACCGAGAGTTTTTCTTCGTTCCCTCCATTGACACCCTCCTCTTCGAAGAGCTCCGCCGCCCTCCTCAAGGAGAGAAAGGCCTCGGCTTTCTTGTGCCTCTCCGCGAAGAACCCTCCCATTCCTAGAGCTATGTCGGGATTCGTCACCCTCTGGGGCTCCAAGCCCCTCTGAAGAATCCAAAGGGAGAGGGCCATGGTATCCAGAACATCCCACCGGTTGTGCTCGCGAATCGGCTCGATCCAAGTCTCATCCCCATCGATGAGGAAGCGACGGTACCGGGGGGTGATCTCGCCGCGGAAAGAGGGCTCTTCGTCCCGGGAGTGGCCCAGAAACCTTTCTGCCAGAATGGCCAGGCGGAAGGTCTCTGAGGCGTAGCGAAACACCTTCCTGCAGACGGGGTAGAGGTCAAGGGAGAGAAACTCCGGGAGAGGATCGGCAAAGCCCTGCAAGGCTCGCCTCTCCTGAAGGAGAGGCTCGTCGAAACGGCGCCCGTTGAAGGTGACCAGGGAGAGCTTCCCCCTCTCCTTCATGAACCCGAGGAAAGAACCGATCTCTTCGAGGAGCTCCCGCTCCCGCTCGGGTTCCTGGAGGAAGAACTGAAGAACCTTGAAGGTGGAGCCTTCATAGAACCCAAAGCCGTAGAGGAAAGGGACAGTCCCGAAGGGGGGCGGGAGAAGGACCGTCTCAAGGTCGAAGAAGAGGGCCTCTTGAAGCGAGAGCTCCCGGGAGGGGTTCAAGAACCAGCGCCCCGGCCAGGGAGTCAGACTCAGAGGGTCAAGAAGGTCGACTCTCCCTAGGGGGTAGGAAGAGCGGCCCTCTTGAACGACATAGGGCGTGAAGGGATCGTTCTCTTCCATGGCCTTTAGAAGGAGAAGGCCGCCCCGGCGTTGAGGATGAAGCCGTTCCAGACGCCGAAATCGGCGAAGAGGGAAAATTCCCGGGTAAGCTCCGCCTTCAGACCGAGGTTCATCATCACCACCGGGATGAAGGAGAGGGGTATGGCGTCGATCTCCTTGAGCTCCCTCTCTTCGTTCGCCTCATAAAGCTCGTCTCCGGATTTCAAATGGGAGATTCCCTTTCCCGTGACCTTGGCGGTTCCCTTCAGGGGCGAGAAGCCGCCTCCGATGGAAAAGTAGGGGGTCACCGACGAGGAGGGGAAGAACTCCCAGCGAAGGTCCATGAGAAAAGCGGAGTACTTGTTCTTCACCTTCCCCTGGGCGTTCATGTCCAGATATTCACCGGAGGTGAAATCCTGCCGCAGGACTCCATCGATCACGATCTCGGGCTCGATCCTAGTGTAGGTGAAGCCCAGGGAGAAGCTCCCCTCATCCCCTCCCGGGAAGATTCGCAGTTGAACGGAGTACCCCCCTCCCTTCGCGTCGAGGGAGATGTTCTGAGAGTACGGCCCCAGGGAACGGTCGGAAAAATCATCGGCGATCCTGTCCTGGGCCACCTCCTTGAGCACATCCCCCGCCAGCCCTTCCAAGGCGGATTTGACCGGATTCAGTGTCCAGGCGCCGTAACTGACAGCCAAGGAGTAGCGGGTCTTCGCTTGAAGAAAGACCGGGAGGCTGAAGAGAATCAGAAGAATCGAAGCTAAACGTTTCATTGTGCCTCCTCTTGGCTCAAGTGTCACCCCGAAAACGCTTTCTCGTGTCGGCAAAGGCCTGCGAAAGGTCCTCCGCCGTCGACGCAGTCCGGGCGTAGAAAAGCCTGAAAGCCTCCTTGAGGAGCGCTTCGTCGTTAAGCCTCCTACTCCGGACCTCCTCCTTGAGGAAGTGGTATATGGCCTCCTGGCTGTAGCTCTCCCAGAGTTCCGCCAGAACCTTGTCGTCGTACAACATCCCCTTGACCCTACCCCACTGGGCGGGATCTCCGCCCGCGGCGATCTCCTCCCCCGCCTCTTTCGCCTTTCTCAGAAGCCAGGAGAACTTCCTCTCGTAGGCCTCGAGAAAACGGAGCAACTTCCCCAGCGACGGGAGGAAGGCGCCGGCCCTGTGGGCTCTCTCAAGCTCGCCCCGAAGGTCCCTTCCCAGAAAGGGGAGGAGGGGGACAGCCTGGGCGGCCGTAGAGGAGGGGATCCCGTCCAAGATTCCCCCCTCGGTCAGGTTGAAGAACCTACGCCCTTTCCGGGAGAGGTAATCCTTGAGGTAGTCTCTATAGCTGAGCATCTTGATGTCGGTGAAGACCGGACGGCCGAAGATATCCTCGACCCTTCTCCCCCTCTCGGCGTTCTCCTTGCCGGACAAACGGAGAGAGAGGTATGAGGGGTTGTCCCGGGAGAAGACCCATCCGTCCTCGTAGAGGGTGTGGCGGGCATAGGAGGCCCCTGCCGGGAAGGAGAGGTCTTGGCCGAAGAAGAAGATCGGGTCGTTTCCCAGGGAGACCGCCGTGTCCAGGGCCAAGGAGGCGACGGTCCCCCAGCTCTCCAGAGAGCCGATAGGGCCGATGTTCTCCTGCAGAACCCTCAGGAGAGGCTTGTCCGTCGCGCCGAAGAAGATCCTCTTCCGGAACCCTCCCAAGGCCGCGGGGTTCACGGAGAGTTCCGTCACCAGGTGGACCCCCTGGGTCTCCAACCCTTTCAAGTGGAGAGCGTTCAAATAGGATGGGTCGAGGGTCACGACGATGTGGGGCATGATCCCCGCCGACAGGAGCGACCGTAGGGCCGTGTCGACGGAGATGATCAGGGCGCGCCCTTCCAGCTCCTTAAGGTAGGGAAGGTTCTTGTCCAAGGAGGGCCCGGCGGAGACAACCACTCCGGGGACCTTGGGAAACCTCTCCTGAAGGGGCGAAAAGGCACTCTCCTCCTTGAGAAGGGCGAGGTTGTCCAGGATCTGAAGGAAGATTCTCCTACTGTCGTGAAGACTCGTGGCAAACTCCATCAGAAGGAGAAGAACCGCCTTCTCCATCCGCTCCCGGATCCCTTTGTACTCCCGCTGAAAGAACTTCTCGCAGACCGGATGGACCAAGTATTCAACCTTTTCCAGAGTCACCAACTCGAGCTTTCGGGAGAAGAGGTCGATGAAGTCGGGATGGTCCGGAAGAAGGGGGTAAAAGTTGGGAGGCGGGGAGAGACGCCCCTCCCCGAAGAGAGTCGTCAAGGTGTAGAGCATCAGCTCCGGATAGGGCTCCGTGTAGAAGACCCGGCACCCCGTTCCGGCCTTCTCCAAAACCTTCAGAAGGTACCAGGGGTTCCCACCGGCCATGACCACAAGGTGGGTCTGGGTTATCTCCGCCCTCTCGGCCTGCTGAAAACCCTCCTTCTCGGGTTGATACCGCGACTGGAGGGGAAACTCCCCTTGGGGGAGCTTGAGAATAAGGTAAGGAGCGCCGCTCTGGGCCTCTTTCACCTCCAGGGCGAGGTGTCTCTTCTCGATCCAGGGGAAGAGAGAGGGGAAGAGACGCCGGAGTCTCTCTTCTCCCCCCGCCCTCTCGGCGGTCACTTGATCCCCCGGATCTGGAAGAGGACTTCCCTCTCCCTCTCCCTCTCATCGAAGTTGAGCACGATCACCTGTTGCCAGACTCCGATGAAGAGCTCCCCTTCGGTGACGGGGATGGTCAGGCTCGTTCCCTGAAGGGCCGAGCGAAGGTGGGAGTACCCGTTATGGTCGCCCCAAGTATCGTTATGTCGGTAATCGGCCCCTATAGGTGCCAACGTCTCCCATAGACGGGAGTAGTCGTCCAGAAGGTTCGGGTCCTTCTCGGTGGTCATGACCCCGGCGGTAGAACCGCGAACGGCCACCACCGCGTCTCCTTCCCTGACGCCGCTTTCTAACAGGACTTCCTTGAGGTGCGGAGTCACATCGCACCACCCGTTCTGGGGGGGAAGACGAAAGCGAAACACCCGGGAGTAGATCTCCATAGTTAAACTATACCCGTCTCACCAACGGGGTGTCAACGCTTTCGTTTACTCTTGACTGTCGAAATAGAAGGAAGAGCTCTTATCTTCGTGGCCGAGAGACCCTAAGGAGTGCGACAGGTTTTGGTTCTCTGAGATCTTCCTGGAGAGGGTATCCCTCTTCTCCTCCAGGAGAAGACGGATTCTTTCGCTCTTCTCGATAAGGGCCTGGGTCTGTTCAGGGGCCAGTTGGGAGGAGATCTCCCCCCAAAGGTTCTGAAAACGTGTCAAGATCGGAGAGAGCTCCTTCCACCGCTCCTGCCGAACCGCCTCTTCCTCTTCCTGCAAGAGCCTTTCCAGAGACTGGAACCCCTCTTTCACCGGGTCACCCGACGATTTCCAACCGGTTCCCCGAAGCGTACCCCCTCTCCTCCCTGGGGATAGAGGGGGAGCCGTAGTTCCTCCGGCTCATCTCTTCCCATCCGGAAAGGAGTTCCCGCATGAGCTTCTCGACCCCTTCGATCGGCTCAACCTTGGTCGTGAAGCCCGCGTTAACGAGTTCCTTGAGGGAGTAATCGTAAAGGGCGGCGAGCCTCTGGGAGATCTCCCCCCCTCTCTCCATGTCGAGGATGGAACGGAGGTAGGAGATCACCGCCATGGAGCGGTTGAGAAGGTCCACCCTCCGCTCCACCTCCCCTTGACGGGTGGCGTCCGCGGCGTTTTTCAGGTAGCGGACCAGACCACGGTAGGTAAAGGTTATGAGTTCTTCTCTATTGAGACTCATGACTTCGTTTTCCAGGTAACTCTCTTGGCAGTTCATCTATCCTCCCCTTAACGACCCAAGCTGCTGGTAAGACTGGACTGAAGTAGTTGAAGCTGTGAAAGGGTTTGGTTGGCCTCGTTGTACTGATCGAAGAGAAGTTGTCTCTCCACCTCTAGACGTTCATTAAGCTGGGTGATCGTTTCGTTCACGTTCTGAATGTTCGAGTCCAGGGACTCGATCTCCCTGGTCAAAGAACCCTCTGAGCCAGGGGAGGTGTTCATGATGGCTTCGATCTTCGAAGCGAGGTTCTCAACGACACCGAAGGTCGCCGTCACCGTCCCGTACTCTCCGGCGATGCCCATGGCCCCGGAGATCATGAGTCCCGCCGCCGGGGTTCCCGTCGCGCCGGTCAGAACAGAGCCGGACCCCACCCCGGCATAGACGTTCCCCAAGGAATCGGTGAAGGTCCCGGCGATATCGATCCCCTCCGCTGTCAGGAGGGATGTCCCGATTCCCGTCCCACCCGAGGCGACGTCGGATTGGACCGTAAAGGCGCCGTCACCACCGACGTTGGTGGTGTAGAAGTTCAGGATGTTCTCGTTCAGCGAGGCGGTCACGGGGACACTGTTGGTAGAGAGGGCGCCGTTGATCTTGCTCAGAACCGTCGCCGAATCGTCACCAGAAGAGAGATCTATGGAGAAGCTCTTGGTCCCGTAGGCAAAGGCGAGCCTCTCGTTCAGACTCAGGGCCGCCTCTATTGCAGAACCGGCCGTGGCCTTCGCCTGGGGCGGGGTGGTGATGTTCACCCGGTAGGTTCCAGGGGTGGTGGACGAGCCGGCGGTCAGGTACTGGATCCGGGAATCCGTGGTGGAACCGGAGTTGCCCAGAATCTTCATGACCGAGTCGTAATCGTCGGAGAGGGCGTTGGCGAGACGGGAGAGGCCGTTGCTCTGGGCCGTCTTGTCCAGGTAGATGGTCCCGTCATTGTTCATCCTGACCCCGAGGTCGGAGAGTGTCTTGTAGTTCGCGTCTTCTCCTATCCCGGAGATTCTCGAGGAGACGAGAGTCTGGAGCTGCATTTGAATAGATCTAGCGGTCGAGCTCTTGGAGAGGGGCCCGGAGGTTTCGGTCTCGGTGTTGTAGGTGAACTGTTCGTTCAGATAGCTGAGAGCCTCGTTATACTTGGTGAAGAAGGTGCCAAGCTTCTCTTCGATAACCGCCGTATCGCTGGAGACGGTGAGACGGACAGGGTTGGCCGGATCCGCCGTCTTCAGATTCAGGGTCAGTCCGGGAAGGATATCGGTGATGGTATTGGAAGATCTTTCGATGGCGTCGCTTTCCAACGTGGTGTTGATGTTGACGATGGAATTCTTCGCGGCGATCTTCTCCTGCATGCCCAACTCCGTGGCGATGTCCCCTGTCACGGTAAAGCCGTAATCCTCACCGGTCTTGGTCGATGTAAGCTGGAGGCGGTACTCCGAACCGGTATAGAGAACCGTGGCCTTGAGGTCGAGCTCGGAGTTGTTGATCTTATCCCTCAGGGATTCCAGAGTCATCCCGGAGGCGTCGATGGAGAAGGACTGCTGGTCTTCACCCTCCCCTTGGGTAATCGTCAAGGCCGAGGAGGTGAGCGTGTCGTTCAGAGTCGCCTTCCCGCTGTTTCCCGTCCAGGATTCGGCCACCGCCGTCTGCCGGACAATGACGGAGTATTCGCCAACCTGAGCGCCTCCGGAGGAGGAGGCGGTCAGGATGTCGTCGTCGGAAACGGCAACTTTTCCGGAGGAGAGTTTATCGGTATCCGCGAGTGCGGAGGCGGCGCTTTTCAGGGAGGAGAGCTTTGTGTTCAAAGTCTGTAGAGCGGATTTGATCTCTCTGTAGCTGTCCAGCTGTGTCTGGTAGGGTTTCAACTGCTGGGTGCTCTTGGCCGACATGAGCTGGGTGACGATGTTGTTCACGTCCAGCGTACCCGCGGCGAACATCCCGCTGGTTAAGCTGGAGCTGGCGTTCAAAGACGTGGTTGACATAGCTCTCCTCCCCGGGTCAAACTGTTTCGTTGATCAACCGGCCTTGGCTTGAATCGCCGGAACTACCGGATGACTCTTCGGCTGCGCGTTCTCTCTGTTCGGCGCGCTTCTCCTGCGCCTCACGGGCCTTGAAGATCGACTCGACGACCTTGTAGTACCCCTCGGGGGGAATCTGGCTGACCGTTTCCCCGGTCTCCTTGTCGACGATCTTGACGATCATCCTCTCGGTGATTTCGTTCTTTTCGAAGCGCAACACCGTGTCATCGGTCGGACCAAACTTCTGAGCCATGAACTCTTGATAAAATTTCTCTTCTTCCGAGGTTAGAGCGCCGGAATCGGCGCCCTGAGAAGCGGCCTCTCCGTGTTGGCCGCTCTCCTCGCCCTCTCTTCCCAATACTTGAAGCTCCACCCTGTCTTCCGGGTAGGCCTCTGATGAATCAGGAAGGAGGGGAGAGAGTCTCCCCCCTCCCCTTCCGTCCTGTATCGAGAAGATACGGGAATTCTGATTGTTACCCCATTCAGGAGGTGATATCAACATCTCGTCCTCCTAGAAGACCGGCCGTTAGGCCTGTCTTACTGGAACAGGGAGAGAACCATCTGCGAAGAAGCGTTGGCCTGGCTCAGGGCCGACATACCGCTCTGCATCAGGATCTGGAACTTGGTCATGTTGACCATCTCTTCAGCCATGTTGGCATCCCTGATGATCGACTGGGCGCCACGGAGGTTGGTCGCCTGGTTCTGGATGATCGCGATGGAGTTGGTGAGACGGTTCTGCTGGGCACCCAACACACCCCTCCACCTGGAGATGGAACCGATGGCGTCGCGGATCTCACCGAGGGCGGTCTTGGCGCCGGCAGCCGTGGTAAGAGCGCTGGTCAGCCCGAGGCTTGTGGTGGACGCGGCTCCACCGACGGAGAGGGTGATCGTGGACTGGATGGTGGTGTCGCCGACAAAGATTTCCATCTTCACGGCGGAGGTGCTGAACAGCTTGGTGCCTTTGAAGTTGACGCTGTCGAAGATCCGGTCGATCTCGCTCTTGATCTGGTTGTACTCGACATCGATCGTTGTTCTCTCGCTGTCTCCGATGGTTCCGGAAGCAGACTGTTCGGCCAGGGTCACCGCGCGGTTGAGCAGGTCGGTAACCTTGGAGAGGGCGCCGTCGGCGATCTGGATGATACCGGATCCGTCGTTGGCGTTACGGTAGGCCTGGTCCAGGGCGTAAACGTCGGCGCCGAGGCGGTTGGAGATGGCAAGACCGGCGGCATCGTCTCCGGCATCAACGACGCGGTAACCGGAGGAAATCCGACCGATGGTCTTGTTCAGACCCGAGTTCGAGGTGTAGAGGTTCTGTTGGGCGTAAAGAGAAGAAAGGTTTGTTACGACGCTAAAACTCTGAGCAGACATGTGCTCCTCCTTAAGGTATTTTCGGGCTTCCTTGCCCTGATTAAACTCACCTATACCATCGTCCTTGAGCGGAAAGAGTTAAGGGGAAATTTTCAAATATTTTTCTTGTCTCTTTAAACCGCTTGTGGTAGACTGCTTTGCCCTAAGATGATGAAAGAGAGCCCCTATACGCTTTTCGTTGATTCCCGCGAGTTCTGGTGCAACCTCC
>Ga0209099_1001698_pt1 | contig 21322 bp, 19 predicted proteins | sample AD_JPNHW2_MetaG_FD_184430 | JGI IMG/M metagenome (GOLD analysis project Ga0209099, IMG submission 184430) | Active sludge microbial communities of municipal wastewater-treating anaerobic digesters from Japan - AD_JPNHW2_MetaG (SPAdes) (version 2) | ecosystem: Engineered > Bioreactor > Anaerobic... | reverse complement strand
TAATGAAACGTCTTTCAGAATATGGTTTTCACCAATGAAAAGGTTTAGCCCTTCAACACGAATATGAGGCACAAAATCGCTCTGGCTTGCAGTAGTGTTCGCTACAAGGTTTTCAATATTAATATCCATTTGATCTAAGCTTTCTGTATTCATGGTCAAATCTTATTTTTTGAAAGTTTTCTAGAGAAATATCTTGCTGAAAGGCTAAGTACAAGTATGATTAATGTAAGTATAAGTGCTGCAGCGTAAGCTCTATTCTGAACCTCTTCGGATGGACTACCCAATTGAAAAAAGATAGCTAATGGGAGAGTGGCTGTTGGGTGGCTAAGCGAAGTTGGAATATTATCGGTATAGCCAGCAGTGAATAGAACAGTGGCAGCATCGCCAATACCACGTCCAATTGCCAAAAGGACAGCAGTTGTAATGCCAGGTAGCAGCTGTCGTAGAACAATTTTAATCATCTCGAATTTTGTTGCACCTAATGAAAGTGGTGCTTCAGTAAGATCCTTTGGAATGAGTCGTGCTACTTCATCCAGCGAACGCATAATAATAGGGGTTATTAACATTCCAACAACTACTATACCGCCGAAAAGTGATGCCTTTAGTCCGAAATAAATCATTACTGCAAAACCAAATGCCCCATAAACAATTGATGGTATCCCAAATAAAATGTCGAATGAGAATCGTACAAAATCAGCAAATCTTGATTTCTTTGGAAGATAAAAATTAATATACATTGTTACAGGAATGCTCAGAAAGAGGCTTATTAGAACGGCTCCAATAACAAGATAAATAGATCCTAAAATTGCATTAAAGATGCCACCCTCTTTCCCTAGGTAAAAACCACCACCCGGTAATTTACTTACCATATCCCACGACATGGAGTTAAGCCCTTTGGATACAATAGTATAGAGTATATACCCTAAAATACTCATTATTATTAATGCTGAAATTAGCATTAAAGTCTTAAATATCTTTTCCTCATATAATTTCAACCTCATACTTGGTACCTCCTCTCAATTCGGTTAAGTATAAGCCTTGAAACAGCGTTAAAGAAAACAATAATAATAAAGAGTAAAAAGGCAGCCATCATAAGAGCTGATTCGTAGCTTGGAATTGATAACATTTCGCCATAATTATTTGCGATTAAAGCGGGCAGTGGATAACAACCATCGAATATAGAAGTCGGTATAATTGGAATGTTACCACATACCATAAGCACAGCAATTGTTTCACCAAATGCTCTTGAGATAGCAAGAACTATAGCTGCAACTATGCCCGGCATTGACTTTCGTAAAACAATCTGTTTTACGGTTTGCCATTTTGTGGCGCCAAGGGATAGCGATGCTTCACGCATTTCCTTTGGAATTGAGTTGAAAACTTCGTTGAAAATACTGATCAAGAGGGGAATTATCATTACTGCAAGTACAATGCCACCAGCTAAAACACTATACCCAGTTGAGAATTCGACGAAATGTGGTGCAATATTTTCTGAAATAAAAGGAACGATTGTTAAAGTACCCCAAACTCCATAAATTACTGGAGGAATACCCGAAAGAAGATCGACAATTGGTGCAAAAAAGTTTCTTACCTTATCTGAAGCGTATTCTATTAAGTAAATACTTGTAAGAAGCGAGAATGGTAAAGCCACTACGATTGCTATAAAAGTAACATGCAAAGTACTAATAATATAAGGAGAAAATCCAAACTCCCCTTTAAAAGGTTTCCAGTTTGCAGAAGTAAGCAACCCCCATATATTTTTCTCTTTAAGTATTGGTAACGACATATAAAACAATCCAAAACCGATAACTACTAAAAAGCATAGCGATAAAATGGTAATGCCCAGCATGGTGAGCCGGGCTGTTTTATCCTTAAAAAGTCTAAATCGAATCATCTTACTTCAGTAATATAAGCACTTTATCAATTTTATCCTTTGGTAATGTAATATAACCAGCATCATGCACAAACTTTTGGCCATCAGTTAGAACCCATTTAATGAATTCAACCACAACCTTGCTTTGTGGTTTTCCCTTTGTAACAAAGTAGAGTTCCCTAGCAGGAGGCGATGGGTATTTGTTTGTAGAAATTGCATTGATTAAATCGTTTATTGAATCGTAAAATTTTTCATCATCATCAATTTTACCATTATTATTTATGTCAATAGGTAAAACACGAATTCCTGCAATTTGTTTCTTGGTTTTAGCATCATATACATATCCTATGTTGTTAAACCCAATTCCTAAAGGGTCTCTTTTAACTGCTTGCGCAAGTCCAGGATCACCAAATACGCCAACACCTAAAAGATCTTCTTGCTTTTTACCTAAATACTTAGCCCACATTTCAGCAGCACCACAAGCATCGGATCGTGTGTAGATATGAATAGGAGTAGTGGTTTTTAAACCGAAAGCCTCCGACCAGGTTTTATACTTCCCTGAAATCCAAATGCTGTTTGCAACATCTTTTTTAATACCGATTAACAGTAAACTATTTAGTAAAGGGTTATTGGAGCTAATTACAGGAACAACTGCATCCTTTGTAACAGCAATTGGAAAAGCACCTTTGCTTAGTTCTTCGGGGTATATATCTCGTGATACCATTCCAATATCAACCATATCACTAAGAGCATCAGCAATACCTTTGCCTGCACCTCCTGCCGAAATGTCTATCCTAACACTTGGGTGAATTTTTTTAAATTCATCAGCCCATTTCACAGTCATTGGGTATAGCGCAAATGCACCAGAAATACTAATATCACCTTCAAGGTTGTCTTGAGCGTTTGTTTTTCCTAGTATAAGCAGACTGCAAATAGTAAGAAGTATATAGTTTCTTTTTACCATCACTTTGAGAATTAATTACCTAAAATCCTATTTGATATTGTATAACACCAATGTTATTGTTTATGTTTGGACCTTGTTCCTCCCTAAAAGTGTAACCTACCTGTATTCTTGTCCAGCGATTAAAAGCGTAATTTGCAATGATAGAGTAATTTTCACAATAATCATTTGATTTATCGATTTGAGGATCAAACGTATCGTACTTCAAAATAAGTTGTAGTTTTTGAGGGATAAAGAAGTATCCAGTTTGAACATACCAACCACTACGCTTTACATCTCCATCCTGACCCTTAATATATTCCCATTTTAATGAGAATTGCTTTAGATCGTATTTTAACTCACACCCAAAACGATTACGTTTTTGATTCTTTGGAGTAGCTCCGAATTTATCCCAACCATTATAAATAGAACAACCAGCATCTAAACCCTTTATTGGGTGGACAAGAAATCTTCCGGCAACTGATTTGGCTTCATTTTTATCAGCTACATTTATTCCCGATCCATTAAATACTCCTACGTAATAATCGAAAAGGGGACGATCATTTACTTTAATAAAACTCCCATTGAATTGAACGCCTATATCACGCCCATTCTGGTTTCCAATAACATCAGTCGATCTTGCGGCAAGGGCTTCACTTACTTGTGAAAGATCAATAACTTCGAGTTTTCCTGTAGGATATGTATTCTCTAAAAAAATAGGTAATAGAAACTGCCCTAGGGTAATATTAAAATAGCTTGCTAGTTTACATTCTCCGTAAGCATCAAGGAGTTTTGGCGATGAACCTGCTAAATCAACTTGAAGTCTAATATTCCAATATGGAGTAATTGAACCTTTTAAATCGAGCCTGGCTCGACGAAGATCAAATCCATCAATTTTATCTTTCTCGTCGAGGTTTTGATAGCGCATCTGTGCGTAACCATTTAGCTGTATCTGTTTAGAAGCAGTAACAAAAAAAGACTTTTTGTTTGTTTCAACTTCTTGCTGCTTAATTGCAGATTCTGCTCTTATGGAATCGGCTTGCTCTTGTGTGATAGTTTTATTAGCTATCAGTAAATTCAGAATATCATTAGTTGATTGTGCAACAACAGTAAAATTTGAAATAAAACCAATAACTAGTATTAAGAAATGCTTTTTCATGGGCGTAAAATTACTGTAAATAAATCTTTATTTAATAATGTTTGTAAAAATATTCATTATGTTCACCAATATAGTGTACATTTGTATCGAATTTTTCATTATTTAGTATTAAATATTTCAGTCTTTGATTTAAATACATTAACGTATGATTGAAAAAGAAGCATTACTTTTTGATTGTGAACGTTGTATTTACAAAACGATTAGTTGCCAATATATAAAAGAGGAAGAATTTGAAGTGATTCAAAAGTCTTCTATTCCCCTTAGATTTGAGAAAGGTGAAACAATTGTTAAGCAAGGAGGTAGATCAACGCACATCATTTTCCTCCATAAAGGAATACTTAAGTTTACTTATCAAAATCAAAGCGGGAAAACTTTTATAATGACTGTTGTCTCAGGACCTAAACTACTTGGCGGGGCAAATTTATTCTTTAAAAACACCAATATATTTTCACTTATTGCGGTTGAAACGTGTGATATTTGCTTGATCGATGAGAAAGCCTTTAAGGCAACTATCGAGAAACATGGGAAGTACTTATTAGGGATGTTCGAGCATACAATTGAAATGTTCCAATCATCAATTTTCAACTTTATTAGCCTTGCACACCAGCAGGTAAATGGGAGAATTGCAGATATTTTGATTTATCTATCAGAGAATGTTTATAAGAATTCTTCATATGACTTTACTCTATCAAGAAAAGAGATAGCCGAGTTTGCAGCATGTTCGCATGAGAATGTAATTAATACATTATCAAGGTTTAATAAAGAAGGTATTATTACATTGGAAGGTAAAAAAATTATTATAAATGATTTTAAAAAGCTAGAAGAAATAAGTAAACGAGGTTAAGTTATGCTGATGCTCTCAAAAAAAACAAGATACGCTATGCTTGCTTTAGCAAAGTTGGCAAAAGAATATGGTAATGGACCATTATTGATTAGCGAAATTGCTAGTAGTCAGCAGATTCCACAGCGGTTTCTTGAGAATATCCTCCTCGAGCTTAAAAAGATGGGAATTCTAGGTAGTCGATTAGGTAAAACAGGTGGTTATTTCCTAATAAAAAAGCCCAATGAAGTTAACCTCGAGGATATTGTACGGCACTTTGAAGGTTCTTTAGCAATGCTTTACTGTATTTCCGAAAAATCATATCAGCCCTGTGAGTTTTGTAAAAAAGAGGATGTTTGCAAAATACGTGACGTTTTCAAAGATATAAGAGACTATACTTTAACTGTTTTAAGTAAAACAACTATAGATCAACTTATCGAATAGTTTCATTTTTTTTTGTTTCGTCCAATTACTACAGGACAAGAATCAGCCTTGGCAAACCGTTTACATTGAGGTTTGCATGATATACAGTAATCAATAGTTTCATTGTTTTGTGCCTTTTTTACCCAGTCGTAATCGCATAACATATCTCTTCCAATAGCTACAAAATCAGTACAACCATTATTAATCAACCAAGCAGCCCTTTCTGGTGACTTAATTTCATTAACTGTTACAATTGGTACTTTTACATGCTTTTTAACTTCTGAACCGCAGAAAACAATCCAATTATTTGGAAAATTTGTTGGTATTTCGGGTGTTATTCCGGTTGCTCCTCCATGCGAAACGTGGAGTAGATCAATGCCTTGCTTTTCAATATATAAGGCATTCTCAATACCATCGGCAAGGGTGGGAGAGTTAGCGCCCATACGATAATCGATTAGAAAATCATCACCACATATTTTTCTGATACCTTTTATAATATCTGATGCAAGACGTAATCTATTTTCAACTGAGCCACCGTACTCATCGTTACGTTTATTCAGTGCTGATGTGGCAAATTGGTTAAGTAAATAACCGTGAGCTCCATGAAGTTCTATTCCATCAAAACCTGCCTTTTGGGCTCTAATTGCTGCATCAATAAAAGCTTGCTCGACTGTTTTTATTTCTTCAACGGTCATTGCATATGAACGTTCGTTTGTAGGGTCAATCGAGGGTCCCATGGCTTTTTCAGCAATGGCTTTTCGTGTGTTTAAACCGGAGTGTTGAATTTGTAAGAGAACAATGGCATCATGTTTATGACATGCTTCGGTAATTCTTTTTAATCCTTTTATATGATCATCACTCCAAGCCCCAAGTTGATAGCTGAATATCCTACCATCCATTAAAACACATGTGGCCTCTACTATAATAATTCCGGTTCCTCCTTTAGCAATTGCTTCGTAATGTGCAACGTGCCTATCTGTTACAAAGCCATCCTCTTCAGCCCAACCAAAATTAACAACAGGAGGAAGAACTATTCGATTCTTAATTGTATGTGACTTTATAGTAAAAGGGGAGAATAGCTTTTTCATGATTTTAGAATTTTAATAAAAAAGTTACAGTAAAATAATTACTTATAAACTTTTTAGCATGTGAACTTTCTATCTTACTTAATGAATGGTTCAAACCCTTTTGCATGCTTAATCGGGTTAAACTCAATCACCTCATACTCTGCAATTTTATTGATGAAGAAAGGATCTTCATGAACAATTTTCCAAACCTCTTCTCTAGAATTTGCATTACAGAGTATAATTCCTCCAATACGAGGATTCCGAGGACCCGAACAGATAAGATTCCCTGTTGCATAGTATTTATCTAGAAATGAACGATGTGCAACAAGATACTTCTCAACATCTTCGATTGTTTTGATATAATTAACATGAATTAGATACATCCCAGTATATTTTTAAGAGTTATTTATTCAAATTTAACTTGTTTTCTAGCGCTCTTTTTTTCAGCATGAATTCGCTTACCCTCTAATCGCTTCTCCTTAGATTGTTTTGAAGGTTTTGTTGATTTTCTTTTTTTCTGAGGAGTTAGTGCTTTATTTATTAATTGGTAGAACTTTTCGATAACTTTCTCCTTGTTTGCTAGCTGCGATCGTTCCGATTGAGATACAAGTATTAGCTCTTCATCCTTGTTGATTTTATTCGATAGCTTAGTTAATATAATATCCTTTTCATCATCATTTAGAAGCAGAGAATGTCTTACCTTAAAACGAAGTTCAACCTTAGTACTTACCTTATTTACGTTTTGCCCACCGGGTCCACCGCTTCTTGAAGTACTAAACTCAAACTCGCTTGAGAAGTCTCTACCCTTTAATGTTTCTAGCATTATATTAACTGTTTCTTACTTGAATAACTTTTGCTGCAATACTAATTGCAATTTCAATGGGGGTTTGACTTTTAATAGATATCCCAATGGGAGAATCAACACGAGCGAAGTCAACATCATTAAATCCAAACTCGCGAAGATTATCATAAATACACTGAACTTTGCTTTTACTTCCAATCATTCCAAGGTATTTTAATTTTTTGGGAAGAAGTTGTTTTAAGATGACTTGGTCGAATTTATGCCCAAAGCTCATAATTGCAACGTAGTTGTTTGGTCCATCTGGTACAAGATGTTCAACCTTATGGTAATCTACTATTTCCTTTTGGTTTGCGTAGCTATTTGCAGTAAATGTTGATAGTTCCTTTCGATTATCGTAAACAACAACTCTAAAATCGAGCATTCTGAGTATTTGGCTTAATGGAACGCTGATATGGCCAGCACCGAAAATATAAAATGTATCCTTAAAGCCTAGTCGCTCGCTATATTGCCAATCTTCAGATGAATTAATGATACATGAGAATTGATTTTCAATCGAAATCTCTTTTGAGAATGATAATTGATTAGGCAATAGGGTTAAACAGCCATTAAAACCTTCGTCAAGTGTATCTTTTAGATTTGAAATGGTATTAAGATCAGAAAAGGTGAGGGGTGTGAAAATTTGGGTTTGTTCACCAGAGCAAATCATACCAGATTTATCAAATTCTGCCTCTGAGTCATGAATTTGCCTTTTTATAAAAGGCTTAATGCAGTTTTCTGCGAGTTTCTTTCTAGCCAGCTCAACCAAGTTATATTCCATTACGCCACCGCCTATCGATCCTGCAATAGAGCCATCAGACGAAACAGCCATTTTAAAACCAACTTTTCCTGGGCTGCTTCCTTTGCATTCGGCAACTGTAATGAGTATAATGTTTTTCTTATTCTGTATATGCTCTTGAATGAAACTCCAAATATCCATGATGTTCAGTTTAAATTTAGATTTGTAAAACTACGAAGAAAATGATTTCGAAATTGATCCTTTCTGTTATCAGTGGAAAATTCGTTATGACTAGTTGAATTCCATTTTGTCGTATAGAAAAAAATACTATTAATTAATGTTTATGGTTATTAATAATTCCAAATAGGTAATTAGTTAATATATTTATATTCTGTAAACAGAAACTATTTATCAATATCTGTAACTTTGGCTTCGAATTAAAGAGAATTTTAACATGGATAATATTTATCAAAAGATTAACGAGCTTTCTGAAAAGTATCGTGATTATACCGCAAATAATCTTTCGAAACTTGTAAAGATTAAATCATTAAGTACTCAAGAAAAAGATGTTCAGCTTGAGCTGAAGCGCCAGATGGAAGAGGCTGGTTTTGACGAGGTAAAGATTGACGGCTTAGGAAACGTTATAGGTCGAATTGGAAATGGCAAAAAGATTCTTGCTATTGATGGTCACATGGATACCGTTGATATGGGTAACATGGATAACTGGAGTTTCAATCCGCTTGGTGGCGAGATTAAGGATGGCTATGTTCATGGTCGTGGTACAGTTGACCAAGAGGGCGGTCCAGCAGCATTCGTTACTTCTGGAAGAATTCTAAAGGAACTTGGTTTCGACAAGGATATGACCATCTACTTTGTAGGTAGCGTAATGGAAGAGGATTGCGATGGCCTTTGCTGGAAGTATATTGTTGAAGAGGATAAAATTAAACCTGATTTTGTAATCAGTACAGAGCCAACTAACCTTAATATATATAGGGGTCATAGAGGTAGAATGGAAATGCATGTTCATTTCTATGGTGTTTCATCGCATGGTTCTGCTCCTGAACGTGGTAAGAATGCAATTTATATGGCATCACATGCGGCACTTGAAATTGAGAAACTTAACAATAAGTTAGCGTTTGATGAGTTTTTAGGTAAGGGTAGTGTTACTATTTCTGAGATAATTTCTGGTAGTCCCTCACTTTGTGCTGTTGCTGACTATGCAAGGGTTCACCTTGATAGAAGATTAACTTGGGGCGAAACCAAAGAATCAGCTGTTAAAGAGGTTGAAGAAGTTGTAAAGGGCATGAACGCGAAAGTTGAAGTTCTTAATTACTCCGAAAAAGCTTACACTGGCTTAGAGTATGGAATGGAGAAGTACTACCCAACTTGGAAAATGCCTGAAGATCATCAGGTTGTTCAAACTGGAGTTAAAGCATACAAAACCCTATTCGGTAAAGATGTAAAAGTTGATAAATGGACATTTTCAACCAACGGTATCATGACCTGCGGAACATACGGTATACCTACAATTGGTTTTGGGCCTGGTAATGAGGTGTTAGCTCATGCTCCAAACGAAAAGGTTCCTGTAAACGATCTAGTTGTTGCATCAGCATTTTATGCTGCTTATGCTTATGAATTAGCTAAATAATTAGACCAAATAATTTATGAATCTAAAAGATAAAATTGAAGGACTTAGCAAGGTTAAGTCGAATATGTATAAGAAGGACTTCCTTCTTACATGGGAAAAGAGCGAACAAGACTTGAGAATCATTTTTGAGGTTGCTGCTATCCTTAAGGAGATGCGTGCTCAAAATATCTCTCCAAGAGTATTTGATTCTGGGTTAGCAATTTCAAACTTTAGAGACAACTCAACTCGTACCCGTTTCTCATTTGCATCAGCAAGTAACTTACTTGGCTTAGCCGTACAGGATTTAGATGAGGAAAAATCCCAGATTGCACATGGTGAAACAGTTAGAGAAACTGCTAACATGATTTCATTCATGTCCGATTTCATCGGAATTCGCGATGATATGTTCCTTGGCGAAGGAAATAAGTATATGCGCGAGGTTGGCCACGCTCTCGATGAGGGTTTTGAGAAAGGTGTTCTGCCTGTTCGCCCAGGTATTGTGAATCTACAGTGCGATATGGATCACCCAACCCAAGCAATGGCTGATTTAATGCATTTACAAGATGTTTACGGCTCACTTGAAAACCTTAAGGGTAAAAAAATTGTAATGAGCTGGGCATACTCTCCAAGCTATGGTAAGCCTCTTTCTGTACCTCAAGGTATAATCGCTTTGATGTCTCGCTTTGGAATGAACATTGAACTAGCTTATCCTGAAGGGTATGGTCTAATTCCTGAAATTGTTGATATTGCAAAGAAAAACGCGCAGCAGAGCGGTGGTTCATTGAATATTAGTCATTCAATGACTGAAGCAATGAAAGATGCTGATATCGTTTACCCAAAGAGCTGGGCTCCATACCATATTATGCAACAGCGTACAAAATTGCTAATGGCAGGAGATAAGCCAGGCTTAAAAGATCTTGAGCAGGTTTGCCTTGCAAACAATGCTAAATTTATGAACTGGGAGTACGATGAGGCCAAAATGAAAACAACTAAGAATGGTAATGCACTTTATATGCATTGTTTACCTGCCGATATTAGCGACGTATCGTGCAAGCATGGCGAAGTAAGCGCTTCAGCATTTGAGCATTATAGAATTAAAACCTACCAAGAGGCTGGGTTTAAACCATACATTATTGCTGCAATGATGTTTACAAATAGATTCGAAAATCCAGCAGAAACTTTAAAAGGAATTCTTGAAAGAAATAGGAAAAGAGTAGGTTTCTAAAACACATTAAAAAACCTGTCAGAAATAGACAGGTTTTTTTATTAACGTTTTAAGAATGTTCCTTTAGTTTCAGGAGTAATTAGGTTCCCGTTTTTAATTGGAATTTCTCCTCTGCAAATGACAAATTCTGACTTTCCTTTTGTTTTAAACCCTTCATACATATTGTTATCACAATGTTGATGTTGGGCTTTTACAGATATTGTCTGTTCTGATTCAGGATCCCAAATAACAATGTCTGCATCTGATCCTACTTTGATATCCCCTTTTAACGGGTATAACCCGAATATTTTAGCTGGTTGAGTTGAGAAAACATCAACCATCTGATTTAGTGTAATTCTTTTTTCAAGAACTCCATAAGTATAAAGAAGTTCAAGTCTGTGTTCTACACCACCTGCACCATTGGGAATTTTTCTAAAGTCGCTAATTCCAGCAGCTTTTTGTGAAAGGTTGAATGGACAATGATCGGTGCCAACTGTTTTAATCACACCTTCGTTTAATGCATTCCAAAGGGCATCATTGTCAACCTTTTTTCTTAATGGAGGACTAATCGTAAATGGTGCCGTTTGATTAAAATCTCCTTGATACTTCGAGTCGTCGAGTAACAGGTAATGCGGGCATGTTTCGGCAAATACTCTTTGCCCTTTACTTTGTGCATCCTTTATATATTGTAATGATTCCTTTGAAGAAACATGTACTATGTATAAAGTACAATTAGCTTTTGCAGCCAATTCAATTGCTTGCTTAACGGCTTTGGCCTCCAGTTCTGCCGGGCGAGATAGGCAGTGGTAAAGAGGCTCTACATGATTCTCTGCGACAAACCTATTTCGAAGCTCATCCACCTCATCGCCAAGCTCGCAATGAACGGTAACCGTACAACCCTCTTTGCCAACAACTTGTAAAACTTTATAGAAATCATCATCATTAAGGCCCACTGTGCCTTTGTATGCCATGTAAACCTTGAAGGATGTAATCCCAGCATTTATACAATCCTTTATCTCCTGTTCAGTTGTGCTTCGCCATTCAACAGGGCTAACATGAAACGAATAGTCAACCAATGAATTTTTGGCTTCATTAATCCTTTGTTTTAAAGCGTCGGTGAGGGATTGACCCTTGCTTGGGGTAACAAAATCGAGTAGGGTAGTGGTACCACCATAAAGCGCAGCTTTGCTCCCCGATTCAAAATCGTCCGAAGTTGGACCAGCGGGAGTAGGAAGGTACATATGAACGTGAGGGTCAATTCCTCCCGGCAAAACCAATTTTCCTTCCACATTAATTATCTTATCTGCTAGATTATCAGGTAAACTATTTTCGATTCTAGCGATTTTCCCATCTTGAACTAAGATATCCGCCTTGTATTGATCGGTTGATGTTATAATAACACCATTTTTTATTAATATTTTCATTGAACTAATATTATGTATAAACAAAAATCCCCTCGCAAAAGAGGGGAAAAGATTGTATCAGCTAGTTTTCTAAATCCTTAACATACATTCCATTAATATCTTCCCTGAAGCCAAGTTTTTTCAAGTATTTCACATACTTTTCGCTTCTTCCTTCAGCAATAACGCTAGTAAAGCCCATACTTCTAAACCTTTTTTTTAGTCTTAGATAAACATACTTACCATTCTTAAAATCACGGTATTCAGGAATAACGTAGTCTAATCCAACCTTTAATACGTTACCATCTTCCCTGTGAGCCAAGTATAATCCTGCAACCGACATATTTCGAAGAATGAAGAAGCTGACCGTGTTCATGTCTGGTTTGTACTCAAAACCTGGGAAGAATTTCTGGATTTCATCGTTGTGATACTCAAGAAACCTGATTAAATACTTATTTTCAGGGCGGATTTCAAGGGTTTCGAAAATTTCTTTTTTTCCGTAAATTATGATAAGGTAATATATATCAACTAAAGTAATAATTCCATTTAGTACGCCCACAGGAATTGCACCTATCATAAAACCATAGATCGAAAATATAAGCGCTCCAATCATGTTTAACCATCTAAACTTAACGATAGACGTTAATGCTAATGATACTGCAATAATCGCCGATGCAGCATATCCAACCCATTGTAAAATCTCTGAATTCATATTATTATGCTTAATTATTTTAATAAAGTAATACTTAATTCATGTCATTCCTGCGCATGTAGGAATCCATTTGTTTGAATTAGATTCCGGGTCTTCGCCCGGAATGACTATTTTGCTTGTCTAAATAATTTTACCCCTGCATCTTTTTCCAAAGTTTAGATGCTCTCTCTCTGGAAATTTTCAGTATTTCAGCCTCATTAACGGTTGTAATCTGTCGATTTCGAACGATTAGTTTACCATTTGAAATAACATCACACACATGATTTGAGTTTAACCCAAATATAAAGTGTCCCAAGAAATTATTCTGGTTAAAGTCGGTAGGTGTGTTGTAGTCCAGTACAACTAGATTGTTGTCACCATCTCCATTAAATCTGTTTTCGCTGATATAACGATGAACATTCCTAAAGCGTTCATAAGCAGAAGGGTAATTTATAATATCAAAACCTTGCCCAACAAAGAATGCAGATTTAGCGCTTTGAAGCATGTCGCTATGCATACCATCGGTTCCTAGCATAATATTTTTTCCGAGAAATTCTCCATTGAAATAACCAACGTTGTTATTTAGGTTACTTTCAGAGTTTTGAACAACCCAACAGGGAGAGTTACGGATAATATCCTTCTCATCCTCATCGAGATGTAAACAGTGACCAAGAATAGTTTTTGGAGACTTAAGTACCCCGAACTCATTTAAACGGGGGATTATTCTTTTTCCGTATTTCTTCATACAGAATTCCTGATCGTAGTTATCCTCAGCTACATGGATATGAATACCTGAGTTATATGTATTCATTAGGTTCACGGCTTGCTCAAGGGTATCATCGCCAACAGTAAATGAAGCATGTAGGCCAACTAAACCTTGTCTGTTTTTGAGATATTCTTCAGTTTCAGATAATCCTTCTTTTGCAATTTTTACGCCATCTCTATCGGAAATTTCATAGCAAAGTAGATGCGAAACTCCAACCTTGTCGAATGCTTTAGCAATAGTTTCTAACGAACCTTTAACTGCAAAAGGGGAGGCGTGGTGGTCAATAACAAAGGTAGAACCTGCCTTAGCACATGCAATGGCTGTGACCAATGCACTTGATTCAATCATTTCCAAATCGAGGCATTTGTCGAGAGTCCACCAAACGTATTGAAGAATTTCGTAGAAATTCTCTGGGCTTTTCTTTGGAGCACCCATGCCCCTTGACAATGCTGAGTAAACATGATGATGCCCAACTCCAAACGATTTAGTAACATATTTACCAGTACAATCCAAAACATCAACATTTTGGTTATTGGCTATTTTATCAATATTGTCTATGAATTTGATCTCAGATTTATCTTCTTCAACAAATATATTTTTTTGACTGAACTCAAGGGTTTTCCAGTCGATATAGGTAGCGTTTTTTAAGAGTATTGACATAGCTATTCTTTATTTAGAGACACACAAAGGACACAAAAGTAAGTAAATTCCTTTGTGTCCTCTATAATGTTATTTGATAATTCTACTATTTTCTTTTCATTGGTATTTGAGTCCTTTTAATGCCATCGAAAGCGTAAAAGGCATTGGCAATTGCAGCAGCCGTTGGAACCAAGCCTATTTCCCCAATTCCTTTTGCACCGTAAGGTCCAACAGGGTCTTTCTCTTCAATTCCAATTATTTCAAATTCAGGTACCTCATTGGCTCTGAGAATTCCTAGGTCTTTGAACTTTAGGCTAACTGGTCTTCCATCTTTTAATGGTAAATCCTCGGTTAGCGCATAGCCCATTCCCATGTGTAAAGCACCTTCTATCTGACCCTCAAAAAACATCTGGTTCATTATCTTACCAACATCATGTGCTGCAATAATTTTCTTGATTTCTCCATTATCATCGAGAATTGCAACTTGCGTTGCATAACCATAAGCAAAGTGGATAACCGGGTTATCAGTATCGGCACCAGGTTTGCATGTCCAGTCGCAGACGAATTTGCCTCTATACTTACGACCTGCAAGCTGGCTAAGTGAGCTATTCTTCAGATCATCATTAATTCTCTTTGATGCATCGATAATTGCATTGGCAACCAATGCCGTTGCTCTCGATGATGTGGTCATTCCTGTTGGGATGTTGGCATCAGTTTCAACCTTAACCTCAATGATTTCAGGATCAATTCCCGTTTCTTGATGTAAGGTTTGAATAGCCATTGTATGAACACCTTGTCCCATCTCAGTCCATCCATGGTGTACAATTACCTTCTTATCCGAAACGATGTGAACAATAATATCGCTCTCATCATTCATTCCATTACCAACACCGGTATTCTTTATTCCACAGGCTATCCCTGCATATTTTGCACTCTTAAATTGATCCTTTACAGCAAGCAAAGTTTTCTTTAAACCAACACCTCTAAGCACCTGACCGGTAGCGGTTGTCTTTCCGTCCTCAAGCGCATTATCGTAACGAATTTGCCAACGGTCGAATCCACCCATCTTGCAGAGTTCATCAATACAACTCTCCACAGCAAAGATTGCCTGTGGTACGCCGAATCCACGCATAGCACCGCTAGGAATATTGTTGGTATAAACTGTGTCAGCCTTAACATCAACAGCAGGTACGGTATAGCCTCCGGTAGCATGACCAACAACACGCTCCATTACCTTTGTACCAACCGATGCGTAGGCACCTGTATCGCCAATGGCATTGAGTTTAACAGCAGTAAACTTTCCGTTTTTATCGCAAGCCAAGCTGATATCCATCCATACTGGGTGGCGCTTGGGGTGCATCATTATTGATTCATCTCGAGTTAAATGAACTTTTACAGGTAATTTGAGTAGATATGCGAACAAAGAGGCATGACCTTGTACTGTTAGATCCTCTTTTCCACCGAAACCACCACCATTTTGAACCTGAACAACTATAACCTTTTCCTCAGGAAGACCTAGAACTTTTGCAACAAGTTTTCTATCTACATAAGCCCCTTGCCCTTGACTGTAAAGACGAACGCCATCGTTCTCAGGTAATGCTACTGCTGTTTCAGTTTCAAGGAAGGCATGCTCAATACGCTGTGTTTGGTATATTCCGCTCGAAACGTAGGCTGCTTCTTTAAAAGCCTTTTCTACATCACCAAAGCGAATGCTACAGGTTTCGAGAACATTTGATCGGCCTTCATGCACTTGAACGCTGTTGGGCTTAACGGCCTCCAGAACATCGGTAACTGCTTCTAAAACCTCATATTCAATCTTTATTAGTTCAACCGCTTTGCGGGCAATGGCCTCGGTTTTAGCAACAACGCTTGCAATTACATCGCCAATGTAGCGGGTAATTTCCCCCTCACCGATCATCATTGGCCAATCCTGAATAGGAATTATGCCTATCATCTTATTGCCAGGAATATCTTTTGATGTAAAAACACTAATTACACCCTCAAGTTTCTCTGCTTCTTGGGTATGGATTTTTAAAACCTTAGCTCTAGGATGATCACTGAATTTAAGAGCTCCGTAAACCATACCTTCAAAAAACATATCGCCAACAAAATCTCTATCGCCTAAAGCAGTTTCTACTGCTTGATATTTAGGGTATGATTTTCCAATTAGCGCTGATTTAGGATTTTTCTCTGATGGTTTTCCACCTAACTCGTTAAAGGTTGATTCAATTGCATCAACAATCTTTACATATCCAGTACAACGGCAAATATTTGGAGTGATTGCCTTTACAATCTCAGGACGGGTAGGGGTTTTATTAACGTTATAGAGACCCTTTGCCCTCATTACCATGCCAGGAGAACAGAAACCACACTGAACAGCACCCTTTTCGGCAAAGTTTTTACCTATTGTTTCTCTAAATTCTTTAGGTAAACCCTCAGCAGTTACTATTTCAGCACCCTCCAAATCCTTCATTTTTGTGCGACAGGCAAGCTTAGTTTTTCCGTTTATCTCAACTGAGCAAGCACCACAAACACCTTGACCCGAACAACCATCTTTAGCAGCTGTTAGTTTGTGTTCTAATCTCAAGTGATCAAGCAATGTTTCTTCTAGATCGCCTGAAAAGGTTCTCTTTATACCATTAAGTATATATGTTAGCATGATAAAAGTTTTTTCAAGTTATCGATTGATGGGAAAATCGATTCGGGCATTTTAAGTAAGGTTCCTACAGATTTAAGATCTTTAAGCCCACTTCCGGTTAGCATAACAACGTTGCTTGATTTATCGGCAATTTTTCCATTTTTCTGATAGGATAGAAGCCCTGCAAATGCAGTGGTGGCTGCTGGCTCAGAGAAAATACCAGTATTCTTCGATAGTACCATTGAGGCATTCATTATCTCCTCATCCGATACAATTAACGTTTCACCATTATATTTCTGGATGAACTGCTGAGCCATGTAAAAGTTTCTTGGAATATCAACCGAAATAGAGTCTGCAATGGTAGTACTTGGTACTATCTCAAATGTCTTCTTACCAATGTTTCTTACTAGATTATCACTTTTTGCAGATTGAACAGCAACAATGGTAGGCATCCTATCGATAAGGTTGAGCATTAGTAGATCCTCAAAACCTTTGTATACGCCAGAAATAATAACTCCATCACCAACAGGAACAAATACTCTATCGGGTACTTTGAACTTTAACTGCTCAATCATCTCAAACGAAACCGTTTTCTTGCCCTCAATAGTCAATGGGTTAAAAGCAGTATTTCGATTATACCAGCCAAAAACTTCAGTTGCTTTAACGCTAAGATCGAATGCCTCATCATAAGTTCCCTTTACAGGGACAATTTTTGCTCCGTACATGATTATCTGAGTCAGCTTTGCAAGGGGTGCTTTTTCTGGAACCATTATGATTGCTTGCTGACCCTGTGAAGCACACACTCCGGCCAGCGAAGAGCCTGCGTTTCCAGTCGAAGCGGCTACTATCGTATTTAACCTGTTTTCTTTAGCAAATGCTGATACTAAGGTAGATGCGCGATCTTTAAATGAAAATGTTGGGTTCTGTGAGTCATCCTTAAGGTAAAGTTCAAAAGGAAGGCTATTTTGCTCCAATTTTTCGATAAAATAGAGGGGAGTTTTACCGACTTTAAGGATAGGAAAACTATCCTTACTTGCTATTGGAAGAAGATCAATAAAATCATTCTTTTTTAGGTCGGAAAACTCAATACCTAGCTTTTGCATCTTGTGGTAATCATATACCGCTTTAAGTACACCCTTAGGGGGTGTGGTAGTTGTGTTCTCTTTGCTGCATAAGGGGCATAAATACATAACCTCATTGGTAACGAACTCCTTACCACAATCAACACATTTGTATATAAATTTCGTAGAATTCATGGCTTTTTAATCTAGCAAAATTAAGGTTTTTCAGACAGATATTTCAAATAATAACCTTAACAGTTATTTATTTAAAGTGCAGAATATCTTTAACTTAAATTCTTGGAATGTTTAGATAAAAGAATCCCCTCCGGAATTGCTGGAGGGGAGTAGGTTAACTTGTGCTTTTATAAACCTTTTAATAAACCTGTTCTTTCGTTGAATTCTTTAATCAGTTCGTCCCATTGATTTACCTGGCGGAACAAGGTATCCCAAATCTCTCTATCGTACCATAATTGGTTCAATTCTTCAACCTCTTTACCTTGTTGTTCTACCCAAGTAAAATATTTCAGGTTATGGATTGCTTTCCTGTCGTTATAGGTCAACTCTTTCATGGTATCAGCACGTGTGCCAAGTAAACATTTCTCGAAATCACGTACTGCTTGAATATTGTTGTATTTGCCCTTTTCAGCGCTTAGCTCTTCAACTCTTGATTTATACATGTCGGCAGAGTCAGTGGCAATGGTAACTATAATGTCATCACCAGTCATGTCAAAATGCTTAGCAGTTTTAATTGCTGAAAGCATATTGCCAATACCTGAAATGCCAATTAAATGGAGATCATTGATTAAGTTGTGGTCAATTCCAATTGATTTTAGGTAAGCATGTCCATCCTTCTCGTTGAAAAGGCGTAGAATTCTCATGCAATCCTCGTCGTCAATAGCAGTAACTACGTCGGTATTTTTAACGTTGTGAACCCAAGGAACGTGCTTGTCACCAATTCCCTCAATTCTATGTCCACCAAAACCATTCATTAAAAGGGTAGGGCATTGTAATGCTTCAGAAGCAACTACCTTTATATGGGGTGCAATAGTACGTAAATAATCACCTGCAGCAATTGTACCTGCAGAACCAGTAGCAGAAACGTAAGCAGCAAGTTTACTGTTTTTGCTTTTTAACATATTGAATACATCCTCAACTGCTCTACCTGTTGTATTATAGTGCCAAGCAGAGTTTCCAAACTCGTCGAATTGGTTAAAAATAATGCAATCCTTACGGGTTCTTTTAATTTCCCAGCACTTATCGTAGATTTCTTTTACGTTTGATTCACAACCGTGGGTAGCAATAACTTCTGATCCAATTACATCACGAAGCCAAGCGAAGCGTTCCTTACTCATTTCCTCAGGAAGGATAGCAACTGATTCGGTGCCCATTACCTTAGAGTCAAATGCACCACCACGGCAGTAGTTTCCTGTTGATGGCCAAACTGCTTTGTGGAAGGTAGGATCGAAGCCTCCAGTAATAATTCTTGGAGCCAAGCAACCGTAGGCAGCGCCTACTTTATGTGCTCCTGTTGGGAACCATTTGCCAAGAAGTAGAACTATTCTTGCATCTACACCAGTTAATTCCTTCGGTAGCTCGATGTAATTTACCTTGCCGTATAATCCACCTTTTTCTTTAGGCTCGTTTTTCCATGTGATACGGAAGAGGTTTAGTGGGTTAATATCCCAAAGGCCAATGTTTTTGAGTTGGTCTTTTATTTTCTGTGGAACGAGTTCAGGATTACGTTGTTGCTCAAAAGTTGGAAGTATAATACCTCTTTCTTTAAAACGTTTAACAGCATTTTCTAATGCCTTTTCGTCTGTAACCTTATTAATTGGTCGAATCATGATATGAGATTTTGATAATAAAATACCTTCGCAAGGTAGGTATTATATAGAAATATTCTTGATATATAAATAACTATAGAATAATCGCCTATTATATTTGTTTTTAATAGAAGTATATTATATTTGCAACAATCAACTTATTATTTAATAGAAAATCGGACTACCATGAAACCACTAGATGAAATAGACAGGAAACTCCTGAACATTCTTCAACTTAATAGTCGAATTACAATTCGTGAATTATCAGATAAACTTCACCTCTCCACAACACCTATTCATGAACGTATTAAAAAGTTAGAAAGGAGCGGGTATATTAAGCAGTATCTAACCTTAGTTGATCCAAAGTTACTTGGAAAAAAGTTGATAGTTTATATTTCGGTTTCATTAAATAATCATACTAAGGAAGCAATAGATGAGTTTGAAAAGGAGATGGAGAAACTAGAAGAGGTAATGGAATGCTATTACATTTCAGGGAATTCAGACTTTCTAATAAAGGTTCATTGTAACGATATGGATGACTACCATAATTTCATAACCTTTAAATTCTCAATAATTAAGAACATCACTCAATTCTACAGTTCATTTGTGATGGCTGAAACCAAGGTTAAGAGGCATTTTAAACTATAGTTAGAATATTAATTTTATTATAACCCCCTTAAAATCTAAAATTTTAAGGGGGTTATTTATTTCTTGTACTTACATATTTTATTTACTAAAACTCTTAAATAAAAATCTTTTGATTACTTTTAAGTAAGTAAACTAAAATTTCCGAAAGTATGAATTTTAACTTAAAAACGATAATTGCAATAATTCTAATGATTGTATTTTGTTATAATATTAAGGCACAAGAAGTTAAGAGACAAAAGTTTGGTAAAGTAGCCTTTGAAGAGTTACAAATGACAAAGTATGATCAAGATACTTCTGCGGAAGCTGTTGTGCTCTATGAGTTAGTCGAATTCATGCCTGATGAATTCATATTTGTTCAGCACTATAGAATAAAAATTCTTAAAAAATCTGGTATTGACTATGCAAACATGGTATTTAATAGAAAAATTAAGAGATATATTAATGGGTGTACTTATAATCTCGAAAATGGAGTAATTGTAAAATCCAAATTGAAGCCTGAATCCATAACAGAGGAGGAAGTTGCGATAAATAATTTCCAAACCCATATTTCAATGTCAAATGTCAAAGTAGGATCAGTTATTGAAATTGAAATTCAGACTTTCCATGAAGCAATTCCTAATTTGTTAGAAATTCAATGGAAAATTCCAGTAGTTTATGGCGCAATTATTTTCCCTAAGCATAAAAGTTATGATTTTAGAATTAATGAAATTGGATTTGGGCAATATTCGTTTAAAGGTGAAGGTATATGGATTGTTGAGAATTTACCTGCATTCAAAAATGAGCCATTTATTACATCTGAAAAAGACTATAAAATGTGTTTAGAGATTGAACTAATTAGCGCCATCTACTCAAATTCTAGGTATTATCGTACAGTATTTTTTGCATCATCTTGGGATAGTGTTGCTAAATTTTTAAGGCTAAGCGGTAACTTATGGATGAAGTTGAATGAATTGTCTTTATATATGA
>Ga0209099_1001697_pt1 | contig 21324 bp, 17 predicted proteins | sample AD_JPNHW2_MetaG_FD_184430 | JGI IMG/M metagenome (GOLD analysis project Ga0209099, IMG submission 184430) | Active sludge microbial communities of municipal wastewater-treating anaerobic digesters from Japan - AD_JPNHW2_MetaG (SPAdes) (version 2) | ecosystem: Engineered > Bioreactor > Anaerobic... | reverse complement strand
ACATTTTTAATCTTTTATTTGGTTAATCGTTTCAATAGTGGTACTTTTCGAATCCAAATTTGTCAAAATATAATTATGTAATTAGTTATATGAAAACAAGTTACAAGCACGCCACCGTATTTCCTGTTACAATCTTTGAAATCTCTTCGTTGAATTTTCAATAATTATTCTATGATATTATTATATGTTGTAATTGCCCTGGTTTTAATCTTTGATTTTTTAAATGGATTTCACGATTCTGCTAATTCTATAGCAACTGTAGTTTCAACCAAGGTTTTATCACCAATAACAGCCGTTGGAATGGCTGCATTTTTCAACTTCATTGCATTCACTGTTTTCCCTTTAAAGGTTGCAACAACTATCGGTAAAGGAGTTATAAACCCTGATGTAATTAACCTAACGGTTATAGCAGCTGCGCTTATAGCAGCAATTACTTGGAATTTACTTACATGGTGGTGGGGTCTTCCATCCAGTTCATCGCATACATTGGTTGGAGGACTTGTAGGTGCGGCAATTGTTTATGCGGGTGTTAGCTCAGTGGTTATTTCAGGAGTTATTAAAATTGTTGCATTTATTGTAGTGGCACCATTGTTAGGTATGGTAATTGCGTTTATTGTATCAACAATTGTTGTTTGGATAAGCCATAAATTTACACCCTTTACTGTCGATAAACATTTTCGTCGTTTACAGATTCTTTCCTCAGCAACTTTAAGTTTAGGACATGGTGGAAATGATGCACAAAAATCGATGGGGATTATTTGGGCAGCACTTATTGTTTCACAACCAATTATTATAAGTTCAGGTGCACCAAGTTGGTTTCATACTTCAAAAGAATCTTCAATTGCCTTGTGGATAATTTTATCCTGTCAAACAGCTATTGCCCTTGGAACTCTATTTGGAGGATGGCGAATAGTAAAGACAATGGGGCAGAAGATTACAAAGCTAAAGCCATTTGAGGGATTTAGTTCTGATATTTCAGGAGCCATGACGCTATTTGGTGCAACACATTGGGGTATTCCAGTTAGTACAACACACACAATAACCGGTGCTATCATTGGTGTTGGGTCACGCAAAGGTGTATCTGCTGTAAAGTGGGGGGTAACTAAAAAAATCTTTTGGGCTTGGGTATTAACTATTCCAATTTCAGCAATGATTGGTGCAATTATGTGCTACTTTTTTAAAGCAATACTATAGTTTTTAAGTGATAACTCTAAAACAAACATACTATGAATTTCGATAAATTTTTGAAATTTTTTACGCCTAAAGATCATGCATTCTTCCCATTGTTTGAGCAGGATGCTCAAAACCTAATTAGAACAACAGAAGTTCTCAAACTTCTTATGGCAACCGAAGATCCAGCGCTTCAGGAGAATTATATCAACAAAATAAAGGAGCTTGAAAAGATAGGAGATGATATTACCCATCATATTTTCGATCAGCTTAATAAATCGTTTATTACTCCTTTTGATAGGGAGGATATTCAACAGTTCGCATCAAACATTGATGATGTGGTTGATACCATAAATGGGGTAGGACAGAGGATTAGATTATATCGACCTAAACAGTATATTCCAGTTTATGCTGAATTTGCTGAAATTCTATATCAAGCAGCACAAGAGATCGAAACTTCTGTAACAAATTTAGTTGATCCTAGCAAGAATAAGGATAAAATAGCTCAATCATGTATTACAATCAATACATTAGAAAACAAGGGCGACGATCTTTATCATGTAGGTATTTCTACTCTGTTTGAGAATGAAAAGGATCCCTTTGAACTTATTAAAAAGAAAGAAATCCTCGAAACACTCGAAAAATCGGTTGATAAAGCAGAAGATATTTCCGATGCGATTAAAACAATTATGGTAAAATTGGCATAACTATTCCCTTCAAATTGCTAAACGGTTTCAAGTTTACCTTGAAACCGTTTTTTATTTAACCCATTGATAATTAAAAAATTTAATTCCTAAAATCTTTCAAATTGACGTAAATTGATTTGACATAAGCATGTGTAATCCCGTAATTTTGATCATAGAATCGGTTATGTAAAAACCTTTAATCTTTGGCTATATTAATTGGTTTACTTCTTTTTAAGAAAAGATGGTCTCGCTAAAAACAAAAAGTTATGATCACATACTTTTATCTATCAGTAACCCCTGAGGCTTTGATAGCATCTATGCTTCCGCCAATGGAGTTTGGAGCATACATGGCAACCGGAACAAAAAAGCGCAACGTAGGCCAAGCAATATTTTTTGAAGTCGATTTTGAGTTGATAAAAGGTATTATTGATTGCGAGTATGTAAATATTCGTTGCGCTGCAAAGCCCGATGGTTCACCAAAGAGTTCAGTATATATTTCGGTATACCGAGTTCTTGAATCATTACCCCTTAAAGCTCTTAAATCAATGTACCTAACAGCAGATAATGGTGTTGTGTTGGAACTAAAGAAGGTTGATTATGATAAAAGTAGCGAACCTAAGAACAAACTTCATCTCTATCAGGAAATGTGTCCGGTTAACCCATTGGTAGCTAGTACACTTCCTCCTTCTGAGTTTCTTCAGTTGATAACCGATGGATCAATTCATATTGTGGTTCCAAAACTACTTTTTGTCGAATTAAATTTAGGAGAACTTGCAAGTAATCCAATGTTGGGATCTGCAGAGCATTTACCATATCAGAATATTGACCATTTAAGGGATTGCTTAGAGATTCTTATGACTGAAGATAAAAAGCACATGAAAACCGTTCAACGGTTTTATTCCGACTCATTGCTTTATAGGAACATTAATAGCGGATTCTACCTAGGCTATAAGAATGAAATGCTATTCTACCCTTTCCCAAGCTTAACAGAGTTAGAAAAGATGAATTACTATTTCTTTAGAGCGATTTAGTATTTGTTTTCTGGATAAAAGAAAAAGCCGGGGAGACCCGGCTTTCAATATTATTAAATCAAATTACATTAGTTTCTTTTTGTACTCATTATTCAAATTCCCTTTCTCATTAAACCAAGTGCTAAGCCCAAAGAAAGCACCTCTTAATCCTTTCTCGGAGTGAGTTCTTAACACTTTATCCTTATTTGCTAGTTTGGTAAGAGTTGTAGATATAGCCATTCTTACTCTGTCTCTGTCGCTGTTTGGAATTTGAAATTTTTCGAGAGCAGCTTGGGTTAGTGAACTAGCTAGCATTAATGAGTTTTTTGATTTTATTGTATCAACAATAAAATCGTTCCACTTAACCTTTTCCTTTCCTTTTCCACCTTTTATTGGTTTGCGTAAAGATTTTGGTTTACGCCCTCTTTTCTTTGGTGCTGCCTTTATTGAGACTACTTTTTTCTTTTTGGCGCTCTTTTTTGGAGTTGGTTTTGATTTTACAACTTCTTTCTTTTTAGGTTGTTTAACCTCAGCTTTTACCGCTACAACTTTTTTCTTCCTACCTCTTTTTTTAGGCTCTTTGGCAATATCTTTAGCTACTTCTACTTTTTTTGAAACAATAGCAGGGCTTTTAACTTTTGGTTTTCTTCCACTTTTACTTTTAATTTTTTCAGGTTCTTCTTCGGGTATTTCAATTGATTTTCCTTCAGCAAGTTTTTTAATAATGGTTTTTAAATTTGTAATCCTGCGTTGTGCCCTATCAATCTCTGATTGATAAAGGTCAAGAAGTTCATTAACTTCAACATCGGATAATGATATTTTCTTCATATCAAATTATGTATTTAATTATTGTTTGTTGACAATTTTGTACAAATCAGATTATCTGATTGTTATTTATTTACCAAATATAAAAAAACAATTATTACAAGCAATAGGATAGGTAAACAAATTGAATACTATAAGGTTGTATTTGTCTTCAAATAATATTAAAAGCCTTATAAATATTAGGACATATTGAAATAAAATATTTTGGATTTTTGAATCTGGTTTGTAATAAAAAAGCCCCAATGGGAATTGGGGCTAAGAATTATATCTTTTTTATTTATTTTTTAATTTGAATACTTAGTTCTTTTAGTTGTTCGAGTGAAATTGGTGCAGGTGAGTTAATCATAACATCTCTACCTGAATTATTTTTTGGGAATGCAATGTAATCACGAATTGAATCTGCTCCGCCAAATAAAGAACATAAGCGGTCAAACCCAAACGCAATTCCACCGTGAGGAGGAGCACCAAATCTAAATGCGTTCATTAAGAAACCAAACTGTGCTTCTGCATCTTCTGGAGTAAAACCTAACACTTCAAACATTTTTTGTTGAAGTTGCTTATCGTGGATTCTAATTGATCCTCCACCAATTTCAACACCATTAATAACAAGGTCATACGCATTTGCTCTAATTGCACCTGGATTTGAATCGAATAGTTTCATATCCTCGGGGTTTGGTGACGTGAATGGGTGGTGCATTGCAAAGAATCTTTTAACATCCTCGTCCCATTCAAGTAGTGGAAAGTCAACTACCCAAAGTGGAGCAAATTTATTTTTATCACGAAGATTTAGTTTATTACCCATCTCAAGACGGAGTTCGCAAAGGGCTGTAAGAGTTTTCTTTCTATCGCCAGACATTATTAGGATAAGATCGCCCTTTTTTGCTTCCATTTGCAAAGCAACTTTTGCTAAATCTTCAGGAGAGTAGAATTTATCAATTGATGATTTAATTGAACCATCCTCTTCCATTTTAATATATACTATTCCCTTACCTCCAATTTGAGGTTTCTTAACAAATTCAGTAAGTTCGTCAATTTGTTTACGGGTGTAGTTTGCACAACCTGTTGCGCAAATACCTCCTATATATTCAGCACCATCGAATACAACGAATCCTTTGCCCTTTATTGAATCGGTTATATCAACAAACTTCATTTCGAAGCGAAGATCAGGTTTATCTGAACCATAATATTTCATCGCATCTTGGTAGGACAATCTTTGGAAAGATTCGTTAAACTCAATATTCTTAACAAATTTGAAAAGATGTTTAGTAAGACCTTCGAAAGTTGCAAGAATATCATCACGTTCTACGAATGACATTTCGCAGTCAATTTGGCTAAACTCTGGTTGCCTATCGGCGCGTAAATCCTCGTCGCGGAAACATTTTACAATTTGGAAGTACTTATCAAACCCAGCAACCATAAGCAATTGCTTAAAGGTTTGTGGTGATTGTGGTAGAGCGTAGAATTCACCTGGGTTCATTCTCGAAGGAACAACAAAATCTCTAGCGCCTTCAGGAGTAGACTTAATAAGAACAGGTGTCTCTACCTCAATAAACTCTTTGCTATCAAGATATTTTCTAACTTCCTGAGCCATCCTATGCCTTAGCATCAAAGCATTCTTAACAGGATTTCTCCTTAAGTCGAGATACCTATATTTCATCCGTTGTTCATCCCCACCATCAGTATCATCTTCAATAGTAAACGGAGGAAGCTCGGAAGAATTAAGTATTGTAATATTATCAATTCTAACTTCAATTTCTCCGGTAAGTATTTTACTATTCTTGCTGCTACGTTCAACAACGGTTCCATCAATTTTTACAACAAACTCTCTTCCGAGTTCTGCAACCTTTGGTAAAATCGTTGAATCACTTTTATCATCAACTACTAATTGAGTTATACCGTATCGATCGCGTAAATCAACAAATGTCATTGCACCAAGGTTACGGATTTTTTGAATCCATCCGCTAAGAACAACTTTCTGACCTGCATTCGCTAGTCTAAGTTCACCACAATTATGAGTTCTGTACATCTCTGAAAATTTTAATCTTGCGAAAGTAAAAAGAATTATCCATGAATAAAAAATGATTAATAGAAAAGGGCAACCATTTTTCACAACTTTATACCTTTGCTCAACATTTTATAACAATGGATCAATTGCAAATCGATGAGCGCTATATGCGCGAGGCCCTAAAAGAGGCTCAAATGGCTGCTGATAAGGATGAAGTTCCTATTGGTGCTGTGATAGTTTGTCAGAATCAAATAATTTCAAGAGCGCATAATCTTACCGAAACGCTTAACGATCCAACCGCTCATGCCGAGATGCAAGCTATAACTTCAGCAACAAACTATTTAGGGGGGAAATATATCGATCAATGCACGCTGTACGTAACCATTGAACCCTGCCCAATGTGTGCTGGTGGTTTATACTGGGCGCAGGTAGGACGATTGGTTTATGGTGCTGATGATCCCAAACGAGGATATAGTCTTATTAATAAAAGCATTTTACACCCTAAAACTGAAGTTACAGGAGGTGTATTAAAGGATGACTGCTCTAATCTTGTTTCAACATTTTTCAAGAAAAAACGTTAGCAACACATTAAATTTAGAACAAGAATTTTGTAGATGAAATATTTAGAATTACTATGTCCAGCCAAGGATTACGAAACTGGTGTTGCGGCTATCAACCATGGTGCTGATGCAATCTATATTGGCGCAACTCATTTTGGAGCACGAGAGGATGCTGGGAACTCGCTTTCTAATATTGAAAAGTTGGTTAGCTATGCTCATCCGTTTCATGTAAAGGTGTACGTTACGGTTAACACAATTATTTACGACAACGAGCTTGAGCAGGTAAAGGATCTAATTGAAAATTTATATAGAATTGGAGTGGATGCTGTTATCATTCAGGATATGGCAATTCTTGAAATGGAATTACCACCAATTCCAATATTTGCAAGTACCCAAACACACAACAGCACACTAGAAAAGGTAAAGTTTTTGCAGGAGGTAGGGTTTGAAAGGGTAATTCTTGCTCGAGAGCTTTCTCTTAAAGAAATAAAGGAGATAAAGGATCAAACCAATATTGATTTAGAGTTTTTTGTTCATGGAGCGCTTTGCGTTTGTTATAGCGGACAGTGCTATTTTAGCGAAGCAATTACTGGTCGAAGTGCAAACCGGGGAGCCTGTGCTCAACCTTGCCGGTCATCCTATGATTTAATAGATTCTTTGGGGAAAGTTATTGTACGGAATAAACATTTGCTCTCATTAAAAGACCTTAATCTTTCGATTCATCTTAACGAACTAATTGATGCAGGAATTACTTCGTTTAAGATTGAAGGACGATTAAAGGATATTAATTATGTGAAGAATATTACAAGTCATTATAATATTCTGCTCAATCAGATAATTGAAACCCAACCAAGCCTTAAAAGGGCATCGTCAGGTTCTTGTGATATACAATTCACGCCAGATCCAGAACGTAGTTTCAACCGAGGATTTACAAGCCATTTCATTGAGGGCAGAAAGAAGGAGCAATCATCGATGGACACGCAAAAGTCTGTAGGAAAAAGGTTGGGTGTTATATCAGGTTTTGGACCGAATTGGTTTATTATAAAGGGTAAAACGAGCATATCAAATGGAGATGGTATTTGCTTTATAAACTCTAAAGGAGTTTTAGCTGGGTTAAGGGTCAATAGAGTGGATGGGGATAAAATATATCCTTTTGGTGAGATGAAAGAAATAAAGGTTGGAGTTGAGGTTTATCGTAACCTAGATCAAGAGTTTAACAACTCCCTTAAGGCTAGCAATAACAACCGCTGGATTAGCTCTAAAATTTCAGTGGAACAAAAAGAAAAGGTAATAACCTTTTTAGTAACAGATGAGGATGGCTATACATCAACAATACATGAAGCGAATGACTTTGATATTGCAATGAATTCTAACAAAGCATTAGAGAGTATGAGGGGTCAGCTATCCAAATCGGGAGATACAATATTTAAGATTGATGTTGTTGATATAAATTTAAACACTCAAATTTTTATTCCAACTTCTAGGTTAAATCAAATACGTAGGGATTTACTTCAACAACTTTTAAATAATCGATTAAAAGGTTTTAGTGATCATTCCAAAAATTTCAAGAGTAACGATTATTCTTTTCCCGAATCAAAGCTTTCATATAAAGGGAATGTCTCTAATCATCTGTCGAAAAAATTCTTTAAAAAGCATGGGGTTGGTCAAATTGAAGATGCATTTGAAATTCGAAAAGATCCAGAAGACTTAGATTTAATGGTAACCAAGTATTGTGTTAAATTCGAGTTAGGAATTTGTCCTATAAAACAGAACGGAAAACCAACAGGTGAATTATATTTGAGGGATAATAACAATATTTACCCATTACATTTCGATTGCAAAAACTGTGTTATGGTGGTAAAGCCACAAAAAAAGTGAATTAATGGAACTGTATACACCCAGTGATTGGAAAGATTACGAGCTGATCGACAGCGGCGATTTTGAAAAGTTAGAACGTTTCGGATCTCGTATCGTTGCTCGCCCTGAGCCTCAGGCAATATGGGATAAAAAGTTATCAGCTGAAGAATGGAAAAGGAAAGCTGACGCCTATTTTATTAAGGGAAAATCAACCAAATCCGACTTTGGTGCTGATAATGAACGTGGTGAATGGAAGTTAAAACCTGGTATTAAGGAGCAATGGTTCATTGATTATAGCTATAAAGAGATGCATCTTAAGTTTCGCCTTGGACTAACTTCGTTTAAACATATAGGTATTTTCCCTGAGCAGGCATCCAACTGGAACTTTATTTATGATACTATTAAAGGTTTAGATGTTAATGGACCTAAGGTGCTAAATCTATTCGCTTATACCGGAGGTGCTTCTTTAGCCGCAAAAGCAGCAGGGGCAGAGGTAACCCATCTTGATTCGGTAAAGCAGGTTGTTTCCTGGGCACGAGAGAATATGGAAGCATCGAAGCTTAAGGATATTCGATGGATTGTTGATGATGCGGTTAAGTTTGTAAGTCGCGAAGCACGAAGGGGTAATCGATACCATGGGATTATTCTTGACCCTCCTGCGTATGGTAGGGGCCCCGAAGGGGAAAAATGGATACTTGAAGAGAGTATTAATAGCTTACTAAAGAGTTGTAATCAAATTTTAGAAAAAAAAAATTGTTTTGTAGTTTTAAATCTTTACTCAATGGGTTTTTCGGCACTTGTTGCTGAAAGCATTATGAAATCAGTGTTTGATGTAAATAAACCTGAAATAGGAGAGCTTTATATTGTGGATAAAAGTTTAAGAAAACTTCCATTAGGAGTATTTGCAAGATTTACTAAATAGTTGTTTTTTTAAATTCTAATATTAATTTCGTATTCAATTAATGAAACATTTATTGCTTGAAATCAGTTTATTAGTAAAAAAGAAAGAAAAAAATCAAGTATTTGCTTAAAAAAGTGTAATTTTATAGAGCCGGATTTTCTAATTGACTAATTATGGAAGTATTAAAGTATAAGGCAACTAGCCAGTACCCCGAGATAATTCTTGATAAAGCAAATGGAATATTTGAGTTTTCAGGTAATTCTCTTCCCGAGGATGCAAAAGCATTTTACGAGCCTATTCTTCAATGGTTGGATGCTTACACAGCTGACCCCAATTCAGAAACTGTGTTTAAATTCAAAATGATTTACTATAACACCCCAAGTTCAAAATTAATTTTTCAAGTATTCAAAAAAATTGAAAAATTAGCGAGCATTGGGAATAAGGTTAAAGTAATTTGGAAATACAATGATGAGGATACCGACATTAAAGAGGCCGGTTTCGATCTTTCCGAACACATTAAAGTTCCTTTCGAATTTCAGATTTATAAAGAATAAAAAAAGGCTCGATTTTCGAGCCTTTTTCTTTTACTGTTGAACTACTTTACCAATCGGTAGTATAGCTGTGGTCGTATATCCTATAGGTTTTAACTTCTCCGGTTACATTTGATTTGAAGTGAATATAACCCGATAAAAGCGATATGGTTTTACCATTAGATGATGAGCCATCAATCTTTATTGCTTGGTTAATATTCAGTTTCAGGTTATGGTTTCCTTTACCAGAGAAACTCTGGTTAACACCATCAATTACTATTGGGGCTAATCCTTTGAATTCAATTATCACCTTTTCTATCGTAAAAGGAGCATCGTATGCCGATACAACTGTCATATCAAGCATTGATGCATCAATAGTACTTTCCCCTTTTGAGTTTGTTGTAAAATGGAAAGGCTCACTAACAAAGATCCTTGCTTTATTTGCCGAGATGTCGAAGAAGAACTTCTTTTGAACATCAGAGTTGCCAAAGCGGTATTTTACGAGGATGTTGTTCTCGGGATCCTCGTAACAATTGGCGTAGTCGTACTTAACAACCCAATTTGTTTGTTCGTTTGTTGTTGAAGTAATCCTTGCGCATTCCGATTTTGTAATTGGTTTTTTTACGGTACTTATTGTTCTTGTACCAAGTCGAAGGGTATATTTAAGTTCCCCGAGATTACTTTCAACTTCAACAAGCTCAATTGATGAGAGTAAAGAAAAGTATTGAGTAATTCCTAAGTTAGCCTGGTTTTTACGACCATCCATAAAGTAGTCGGTAAGTACTTTTAGCTCTCCAATATTTTTTTCAATTTGTTCAACTGATTCAACGGTTTCTACCTGAGAAAGCAAATCTTGTAATTGCTTTGTTAATTCTGCGTCCCGCTCTTTGTAGTCGTAAACTAATTTGTCGAGTTCAACTTCGGGGAATGGGTATTTGATGTGATAGTAAAAGTAAACGCTTTTATCCTTGCGTTGAAGTTTCTCCCAGTAGAATTCTTCTACCTTAGATATTGATATTCCTTGGAGAAAAGGAACCTTGCCTGATTCTGTAGTAGTTTGCTTTGCAAACTTTTCAAGAAAAGAGGAAATGTTGTTAACGGCTGTTTCTTCTTTTTTATATTCAGTAGTCGCCTTAACGTTTTCTGCAATTGACGAAACAATTCTTTCTTTTACTCCTAGTAGAGCATTCTTTTGAGCTTCTTCGCTAGTAGTACCACTGCCAACAGTGATTATGTAATCTTTCACCAAGTTATTAACCCATTTTGGTTGCTTTCCACTTTTTTCAATCACCTTATCCTGCGATAGGCTAATTCCGATCGAAGCAATAAAAACGACAACCAATAGTAAGTATTTCTTCATGGCATTATGCTTTGGGTATAAAATCATAAGTTAAAAAGGTGTTTTAACCATTACCGATTAAAACCAAAACCCCTTATAGCAATCAGCAACCCCGAAGGGTTGCTGATTAGGAGTTTTTTAGTGAAAACTATTTTTGTTCACCAGCAAGTTTATTCATTTCTTCGTTGAATACGTTTTCGAATTTCATCTTATCGTAGTCAAGCTTAAGTTTATCGTCCTTGCTAATTTTCTCAGTTACTTTATTTAGAAGTTCATCTTTCTTTATTTCAAGAGCAATGTAAACGGTATATTTACCATCTTTCATTTGTCTTGTTTTTGTACAAACCTGAGAAATGTTGTTCAACTCTTGGCTAACAACTTCACGAGTCATATCCTCGTATTTAGCTTCAAGTTCAGAGTTTTCGCCAACTTGTCTTTCATTCCTGTAACGGTCAGTTACTTTCTTAATTGTAGTTGTGATATTACCAGCAAGATTTGCTTTTGCACTTGTTAATGCTTTAGATTTAGCCATATCTAAAGCAGAGCTTGATTCAGCACCTGTACCACGGAAAAATTGCTGATCTGAGTGGAATTCTTCATCACTACATGGGATAACGATATCTTTACCCATTGAATCATCTTTTGCAACTGGTTTTGAACCACCACAGCTTATAAGAGCTGCTGTTAAAGCAAATGCCCCAACGAATAGAGTAATTTTAGCTAGTTTCATAGTTTTCTGATTTTAGTTAATAACAGTTTTAAAATTAATAAAATATTTGTTTATACAGTTGTTACTTTTTGTAAAGCCAGTTCCAATCCCAATTGAAGTTAGCAGATGCACCCCAGTAAGCCCAAGCTACAGCAACTTCTTTTCCAGCTTCAATCATCATTTTTTCTTTATCAACTGAGTCGTCGTACTGTTTCATCTTGAAATTCCATACGTTTGCTCCATCTGCAAGCTGTTTTTGTTTTATCTCCTCAACAAGTTGAACAGCTTCGTTATAACATTCCATATCAGGAGTAATTTTACCAAGGAACTCTGAAGCTTTATCAGTATTCATATTAGCCCAAGCAGCCTTTGCACCCGACATATACTCAGTACATTTATAGTTGGCATACTGCTTGTAAATTTCAACTGATAAATCCATGCACTTATCGAAACATTCACGGCAAACATCAGGAACACTTAGTAATACGAAAAGCGCTTCCTCATATTTTTTTTGACCTGCGAGGGCATTAGCACCTTTCATTACAACATCGCATTGTGAATTGTAATACTCGATGATTTTAGTTTTCCCACTTTCAACAAATCCTTTGAATTGCCCAGATTTTATGTTGATGTTCTTTATGCCTGAAATGTATGCTTTATCCTCTGTTTGACCTACTCCTTTTACAGAGATTGTTGTTTGACTAAATATACTTTTACTTACTGCATCTACTATGTAAAAAGTAACCTCAAGGTTGACCGCAATCATAGGAGGAGGGGTTGGTGTAGTTTCTTTTGAAACCACGTTTACCATTGGAACAATGCAAAACCTCGGGCTATTAGGCGCAGCTCCAAGGCCATTCTGAACGGCAATTTGCTGCATCTTATTCTGAAGCATCTGTCGAGCAGATTGAGGAACCCCTTCTGCTTGTTCAGGTACGAACGCTGCTAAAGCAATTCTGCCTAAATCATCGGTTTTCCCCTGACTGTTTTGAGATAAACCCATGAATGGAAGGGTAAGTAAAGCTAGAAATAGAACATAAATTCTTTTCATAACCATTTATTTTAATCTATTATTTTTCACCAAGGATTAACCATGCTTCTCCAAGCCCTCTTAAATAAAGTTTTGAGGTAATCTGGTATTTTTCGCTAAGGTATTTTTTAAGTTCGTTCACAAAACTTCTTGTATCAACAGCTCTTTCACGTCCCTTTGCATCAGTTTTCATCATTGGGATACGAACCTGTTCAAGCTTCATAAAGTTTTGAGTACCATCGGAAAGGCTGTAACGACTACTAACACAGTTATCAGCAAACCAATCCTCTATAATAGTAGTAAGTTCTTTCTGTTCCCCATCAACCGAAAACTCGGTTTCGAGATTGTTTTCCCAGCTGCTCCAAACTTTTATCTGAACTTTAACTTCGCGACCATTCTTAAACATATCTTGGAAGTGGGTCATTAACCCTGCATTAAAGCTATCCATATAGCTTAGGACTGCCTCTTCAAGAAGAAGTTCAGGTGTTGCTGAAGTTGAGGGTTGGCCTGCTCCGGCTACGCCAGAAACTTGCTTTGCAGTGTAAGCATCGAGCCCTTTAAGTGTGAAAACGATATATTTTTGAGGGCCTTTAATTTTTATTGAGAAATCGAGATCTAGTATGATATCTGCTTTTGCCGTTCTCTTTAATTTATCAATAGGACTTTCAGACATTTCAGCACCAGAACTTGAACTAGTAAGCATTGAACTTTCAGCATTTTCTTGTTCAAGGTTTTTCATTTCAGTTTCAAGGTCTTTTAATGGAAAGCCTCGATCGGCCATAATTTGTCCCATCTTAGTAATTACAAGCCTTAGATCGGGGTCATTCTGAAATGCCATTTTATAGTCAGGAAGGGTTTGTGTTTGCCCTTGGTTTTCAAAGGTCATTTTATACCCTTTAGATATACAATACTGATCACTTGGAACAACCATAATGGTTGGTTTTTTTGCTTGACCAAAAAGCATTATAGCAAAAAGTAGAAGTGAAGAAGTAACTATTAGTTTTTTCATAAACGGAGTTTTTTCGAAATTATAATTAGAATCCGGCATCCAATCTACGTGCAATACCATCAGATTCAAGTTGTTTGCGAAGCGCATCGTACATTACCTGAACGTAAATGGCTACCTTATAACCCTTTTTGATTTTCAATCGATCTTCCCCAGCGGGGTCTCCATCGTTTGTTACTGCAATATATTGAAGATATTTTCCTCCAACAGCAAAAAACTTCTCAAAATAATCTGATTTTGTAACCTCAATGTTTGGTTCTGTGCAGATTGCCGGAGTAGGAGCGGAGCCTTCGCCGCCAGGTAATCCTTTAAATATACAAGCGGCAACAGCGTTAGCTTTAGCATGCATAACAGCTTCATTAACATCTTTTCCATAGCCCCATACCTTGAACACTTTGGTTCCATCCTGACCAACCCCTACGGGTTCGATTTCGTAGTTATACTGGCTATTGTATAGGATTTTGCGTTCCTTGCGATTCTGAGCACTAGCATAGTTTACAGTTAAGAATGCGAGCACGGCAATTAATGATAATTTTAAAAAGCTTTTCATATCTTATTCATTTAATTATTAGAATCCAATTCTTATACCACAAACAGCTGATAAGCCAGTTCTATCTTTAAATAGATCATCCCAACTTATTTTATCACCACTTAGTTCAATCTCGTCCTTATCGCTATTTTGGACATTAGTAATAAAGGAGTAATATCCAGCACCACCAAAAATTTGGAAACTATGTTTCAAATTTAGTGCCAAGTTTATACCACCCTTTCCATAGAGAACATTAATGCCATCTAAACTCTTCCCATTATCATCTGTAAAATCTTTAAAATCCTTATGGGTTGCCATTTCTTTTCCAATACTTAAATAAGGTCTTAATTCAATGTTTCGGGTTATCATAAAACCTTTTGCTATACCAACACCGTAATGAGCAAATATGATTCCTTCATATTTTGTTGTATTAATTGTGTAATCTTTCATTTCTGCTCCACCTTCAATAATTAAGAAGAAAGAGGGCACGCCAATGTATCTACCAAGTCGAGCATCAATACGAGCATATGCTCCTCCAATTTCGCCAATTTCATATCCTAGGTTTACTTCAACACCAACATCATTTTTTTGTTGAAGTAAATAACCAGTTTCTAGATGGCGACCTGCTGTTTGATAGAATTTAGTTGTTCCTGTTGCTCCTGTTGCAACTTGTCGGTTATCGACAATTTTTGAGGTTGCCCTTATAACCCCACGGAATTTTTGTTTTGATGAATTTGTTTTTTCATCGTAGAGGTACTCATAGGCAAAGAAACGATAGTCAGTTTTAATCCCTTCTTTCTTACCAGCTTTGGCTCTTATTGGGCCAACTTGGTAAATAGGCATTTTAACTCTAAAATCTTCATACTTTTTCTCAAGGTTATATAAACTTTCATCGTAACCCTTTTGAACCATTTCCATTAAAAGTTGATCGTCGCTTTTTTGTTTCATTAACCTACCGAGTTGCGTATTCTCATCAGCTTGAGATGAAGTAATCATTACATTTATTGTTGATACAAAAGTGATAGGAAACTGTAATTCTTCAAACTGTTTCTTCTTATCGGCTTTTACTTGGGGTTGGTCGTCATCGTAAATCCAGGTATCGTATAGTTTGTTCTGAATCTCATCGTTATAATCAATTTTGTAGAGATAACCGGTAACATTAGCTTTCCATCCACGAGCCTTGGAAATTTTGGCTTCAGCCATGGTTTGAACGTCATTATAATCAAGCACAAGAATATAACTACGTGAAATAAGTCTATTCCCATAATCTTTTAGCATTAAATTTCCACGCTTAGTCGATTGGGCTTTAATAACTGCGGCATCGGTTGCGTTAAACATCCCTCGTTCTTCGATAAGATCCATCGACATTGTTCCGTCATCTTTACGCGAGTACCATTTTGAAATTATGTCGTTGGTAATTTTCTTAGCTTCTATACTTTGTTTAATCGCTTCGTTGGCTTTAACTCCCATTTCTCCACGATTGAATGGAGATGCGAGAGTAAGGTAATTCACATTATTGTTATAGTATTTATCGGCAAAAACAATTTTATCAATCTTTCCTTTAACATCTCCAGAATGATTATCGTTAGGGAAGTCTAATAGCAAAAAGGTGATAGAACTCCGATCATAAGTTGAAGGGATTTTTTGTGTTTGTTTTGTTTCCTGAGCGGTTAGTCCTATTGACCAAATGCATAGTAATATGCACAATAAGTAATTTCTCATATATACCTAGTTTATTGTTATACAAATTATATTAGAAATGATAAAAAACATAATTTCCATTGAAGTTTCCAACCAAGTAAAAATACAAAAAAAAATAAACCCTCATGTTTTAAATGAGGGTTTGTTAGAATCCTTAACCATTATATTTTAATGGTTGGTCAAATAAGTTTTATGAAAATAGCTATTTACTTAAGGTTAATTCTGAAACAATATTAGGGATATCGGTATTATCTAGTCTTCCCGAAAATAATTCTTTTCCAACACCAATTACATATACTGGAACAGGAGACCCGGTATGAGCAGTACTGGTCCAGCCTATAGCGGCTTTTCGGTTTAGTATATCAATACATGTAGATGAAAACTTTTCATTAGGTCCAGATAAATATGATTTTGTATTTTTTTTTGAATTATCAGATTTTATTGATTCGTTATACGCTTGTTGTAATTGTTTAAGATCAGTATCATTTAGGGCTAACTTTAAACTGTCATTCCCTAGTCCTATTAGAGTTTTCGTAAATTCAAGCATTTGCTTAAAAGATGGCTTTAGGTTTCTACTAAATTTTTCTTTTACAAGCAATTGGAATTGATCCTTAGATACTTTTTGATTTTTTAATACCGAAAGATTTATGTTATACTTATTTTCCCTATTCCCCAATGAGAAACCGCCTGTTTCGTGGTCGGCTGTTACTATGATCAATGTCTCATTTGGATGAGCTTTATAAAATTCAACTGCCTGATTTACAGCATCTGAAAAGGCAATTAATTCGTGTATCATAGCAGCAGCATCGTTTGAATGGCAAGCCCAGTCGATTTTACCCCCTTCAACCATTACAAAGAATCCTTTAGGATTGTATACAGTTTCTATTGCTTTTTGGGTCATTTGGGCCAATGTTATATCAGAACTATCGCTATCAATAACATATTTAAAGGAACTCTCTGAAGTAGCATTCGGAACAGAGTAAAACACTGATTTGTAATTATTTTTAAGAGAATCAACAGAGGAAAGTTTTGTAGTAAAAGCAAATGATTTTTTTAAACCAATTGAGTAAATTGACTCTACTGAATCTTTTAGTTTTTTACCAAATGGGTCGAAAAATCCTCCGCTTCCAAAGAAATCGTATCCACTTTTAATAAGATCTTTTGCAATTTCATATCGACTACCCCTTAACCCTTGATGAGCATAGAAAGCAGAAGGTGTTGCATCGTCTATTCCAACTGTCGTAAGTATTCCTATTTTGTAACCATTTTCTTTCAATTTTTTGGCAACACTAAATAGAGAATCTGTATGATTATAATTTAGTCCAATAGTGCTAATGGAAGTTTTATTTCCTGTTGATAGAGCAGTCCCCGCTGCAGCAGAACAGGTAATATATCGAGTTGCTGCGTAAGTAGTTGCAAATGTTTGTACAGGAAAATCTATAAAAGATAATTTCTGTTTGTTTTTAAGAACTGAATCTAAATAAACTTGGGTTGCATTAACCTGCTGCAAACCCATTCCGTCGCCAATAAATAGAAATATATATTTTGGTTTGTTGTTAACATTTTGACAACCAGTGATTAATAATAAGGCAGTAAAAATCACCAAAAGAATTTTTCTCATACAGTTTTATTTAAGCCTGCAAGTATAATATTTTTCAAAGAATTCTTTAAGATTTAAAATAGTTCAAAATCCCCTTTTACCTCATATCAGTATTTTGTTCTAATAATTTAGCATTAACTGTTTTTTTAGCCATTTATTTTTGCCAAGGAAAGGGAATACTTTAGACAATTCCTTACTGATCTGATAACAACATGTCTTAGACGAAAAAAAGCCATAGCATTTAATGTTCTCAAATCGCTTTCATGTGCTTCACTAGCGTACTCTGCTGCAATTATACCCATCTTATCAACTGGTATTTTCAATCGTTCAAGGTTTTTAAGCCCTCTTCCATACGAGTACTTTCTAAATCTCATACGGTTATTATCTATCAAAGAAAAATCGTACTCATTTCCAGTAAAGTTGTAGAGTACATTTTCTATTGTATAATCGTCATGAAGGACTCCTGCCTTATGAAGTCGAGATGTAAATCGTGCAAACGCTTTAAGCCCCTCTTCCGACTCAGAAATCGGGAGATTCAATAGCTCCTTTAAGGGTTTGTAGGTTGTATATAGGCTTATATAAAAACTTTTGTAGAGTAAACCGTACTTATAGGTGTTAATATACGCAACTGGTTCAGGAGAAGAAAACCCTTTTCTATTTAGTGCTTTCGAGTGTTCATATGCTCTTTGAGCCTTTGATTTTCGGATTGTTGCAAAGATTAATCTATTTGCTAAAGTAATCTTCTTAAAGTACTTAATGGTAATATCCTGTTCTTTAACGGCATCCCTTCTAACCTCATTTCGCCCTAGGTGCATTACATTGCCCCGTGAGCTGAAATCATTAGGTATTTGGTTTATATAGTCATCAAGGTATGAAAAATGTGGGTTAATTAATACTTCAGTTTTCATTCTAATTATATAATTTAAAATATCAAAGTAGATAAAAGGGAAACTGGGTGCGAATTTTACCACACCCAGGATTTTAAAAAATATTAAAACAAACCATATCTAATTTTCATTTACAAGTGCCTTTTCTACTACTAGCTCTTTTGGAACATAGGTTTTCTTATTACTTTTAACTAATTTATCGAGAAGCGTGTATAACACTGGTACAATGATCATTGATAGGAACATTGAACTGGCTAAACCACCGATCAACACCCATCCTAAACCGTTTTTCCACTCAGCACCTGCCCCAGAACCTAATGCAATTGGTAATAGGCCAACGATTAAAGCAAGGTTAGTCATAAGAATTGGTCTAAATCGAACCGAAGTTGCTTCGATAATTGCTTCCTTAGCTTTTTTGCCTTGTTCCTGCAAACCATTGGCAAAGTCCACAACCAATATTGCATTCTTGGCCACAAGCCCCATTAGCATGATTATTCCCATGATTGAGAATAGGCTTAAACTTTTTGCCGATAATGCAAGGGCAAGTAAGGCTCCTACTATTGCTAATGGTAACGAAAGCATCACAACCATAGGGTATATGTAGCTATCGTACAATGCAACCATTATTAAGTACATGAAAATTATTGATGCTAGTAAGGCAATTCCTAAGCTTGCAAACGATTTACTTTGCTGCTCCATACTACCGGCATACACTACATCTACACCTGCAGGCTTATTGGTTTTTTCCAAACGCTCTTTAATTTCAGTACCAACAGTTCCAATGGTTTTCCCAATAGTATTACCAGCAATACGAACGGATGGTAGTTTATTATATCTATTAAGTGTTGATGGGCTTTCACCTTCTTTAATATCGGCTACCTGTGATAGCTTAATTAGCTGCCCAGCGCGGTTGGTGAATGAGATGTTCTCTACGTCAGCTTTACTTTTCCTATCGAACTCGTCTAACGATATAAATAGATCGTACTCATTGCTACCGTCGCGGTACTTAAGATCTCTATTTCCCTCGTATGAAATGTACATCTGCTGACCAATTTCTCCGATTGTAAGCCCTAGTTTGGCAAGTTTTTCGCGGTCAACCCGAACAACTAATTCTTTATCACCTGCTTCAACTGACGATTCAATGTCAACGGTTCCTTCAATGTTACGTAATTCATTGGCCACTATTTTGGCATAAGCTTTTGCATCCTCAAAGTTGCTACTGCGAACATATATTTCAATAGGAGTAGAGGTGCTTCCAACCATACTTACTTCGCTTACTTTAAATATAGGGCCAACAAATGTTGAGCTAAGATCATTCTTGAGCTTTTTCCCAAATAGCTTTGCGCTAAGTTCTCGTTTGTCTTTTGCAACTAGTTTTACGTTAAACTCAGCACCGTATGGAGTTTCTGTTATCGACATACTTCCACCTTTTGACCCAACCTTGGTGTAAACGCTCCGTATTTCAGGATATTCGAGCATCTTCTTTTCAATTTCGAGACAGAAACTGTTGGTTTGCTCAATTGTGGCAGACCTATCGAGCTCCATGGCAATGATAAACTCTCCACGGTCGCCTTGATCCATCATTTCAGTTTGAATAAATCCACCTCCCACTAAGTAGAATGATCCGAATAGGAGTACTGTTGCACCGAGCATTGTGGCAAGTTTATGCCCTAATGCCCAATTAAGCGCTGACATAATTAGATTCTTGAATCCTGTAACAAATTTTTCGAAACCAAGTAGGAATCGATCGAAGGGTCTCTTCTCATCCCATACCTTTAATTTCCCGAAACGAGAAGTTAATAAAGGAACTAAAGTAAACGATACCAAAAGACTTACAAGTATCGACATAACAATTACCAACGAGAAAGATCGAAGCATTTGTCCTGTCATTCCCGATGTTAAACCGATAGGGAGGAATACTGCAATCAGTACAATCGTGATGGATGTCACGGTTAGCCCAATTTCCTTGATAGAATCAATTGATGCCTGCCAACGCGTTTTTCCCATCTCGAGGTGACGGTAGATGTTTTCGAGAACCACGATGGCATCGTCAACAATTACCCCAACAACTATGGACATTGCCAAAAGGGTCATGATATTTAGCGAAAAACCAAATAGCCAGAAAAATGTAAATGTTGATATTATTGATGTTGGGATTGAAACGAATATAAAAATCAAGTTTCGGAAGGTATGCAGGAATAGTAGCATAGTAATTGACACAAGAACAATGGCAAACACTAAGTCAATCATAACGCCATCAATTGCATCCTGAGTAAAATCCGACAAATCGGTGGCAATAGTGAATTTAAGGTTCTGCTTAGCGTACTCTTTCTCAAAATTTGCAATTAAAACCTTAACATTTTTACTAATTTCAACCGCGTTACCATCGGTTTGTTTCTGAATGCTAAGGCCTATTGCTGGTTTGCCGTTAATACGTGCTAGTTTGGTGGCCTTCTTAGTTCCGTCAACTACAGTAGCAACATCACTTACTTTTATTATTGAGCCATCTTTAGTTGCTCCAACAACTAGATTTCGTATCTCATCAAGATTTACAAACTTCCCAGCAATACGGATAATCGTTTTATTATCATCGTCCTTAATTTTTCCTGTAGGAAAATCAACGTTGGCAGCCTCAATCATCTGTTTCACCTGCATTAACGAAATGCCGTATTGCTCTAGCTTTTGTGCATTAGCCTTGATTTCTATTTCACGCTGATTTCCTCCAATAATATTTACCTGAGCAACACCCTTAACCTGTGAGATTTGAGTTTTTATCTCGTTGTCAACTAAATCGTAGAATTCTTTTTCAGGGATATTTGAATTCACCGCTATATCCATAACCGGGAGCATAGTCATGTCGAATTTCATGAACTGAGGCTCTTTGGCGTTTTCTGGGAGGTTGTTCTTTATTGCGTTAACCTTTCTTTCGCACTCCTGTAACGATACGTCAACATCAATTCCATCCTCATAGTAAATAAC
>Ga0209099_1001696_pt1 | contig 21331 bp, 17 predicted proteins | sample AD_JPNHW2_MetaG_FD_184430 | JGI IMG/M metagenome (GOLD analysis project Ga0209099, IMG submission 184430) | Active sludge microbial communities of municipal wastewater-treating anaerobic digesters from Japan - AD_JPNHW2_MetaG (SPAdes) (version 2) | ecosystem: Engineered > Bioreactor > Anaerobic... | reverse complement strand
TGCGATGACACATTTGTGACGGACGATTTTATCCGGATCGTCCACAGTTTCAAGCAGCCGGTCTGTCGCAGCTTTTCGGGGGAACTGAATCAGTAATTCTGCAGCACGCCGGCGTGCTTCCGGTGTGTCGGCCCGAAGACCATTTGTGATCGGATCCAGTGGAATTTTGCCGATCTTCTTGAGTGCCCAAAACACTACCTCCATTATTTGTTCATCGCAGGGGGCAAATTCGTCCTTGATCCGCCAGTTGCCGTAAATCCACGAATTGATGAGCGGAACAAATGCCCGGGGATCACCAATCCTGCCCAGCGCCTCTGCGATCTCAAGTTTGACATCCCCGTCGCTGCTTTCCTGTTCGAGCATTTCGATCAGGGCCGGGACTGCTCGGTTGTCGCCGATCTCTCCCAGAACCATCGCCCCGAAAAAGACCACATTCGCGTTCCCGGTTCTGACTGCCTCTATAACCGGTTCAACCGCGTCAGTACCAACTGCCACAAGATCCTTCTTTGCCTTCCAGCCATATTCTGCTCCCGTACCGTAATTCAGGTCCGCAACAAGCAGTTCAATGGTTTTTTTCTTCAAAACGGATCCCCCTGTCACCGGGAAATGGTTTACGGTGATCGAACTCGTCAAGCCAGATCTCATCCGGGATTTTGTCAGGAAATGCTTTGCAGGTTGGGTTCCCGATCAAACCGATAAAATGCCTGCAGGCAATGCATTTCGGGGCATTAATTGTCGTCAATTTCCTTCCACAATCCCAATCTCCTCCTCAGTCAACCCATACAACTCGTACACCAGTTTATCAATCGCCGCATCAGTCACCTCAATCTGCCGGGTGAGCAGCGTCTTCTCCTGTTCGAGGCGGGCGTCCTGCAACCTCTTGTTCAGGTCAAGCATCTGCGTGACGAGCGTGACCATGCTGTCGTGCCGGGCTTTGTCTGCGGGGTCGGAGAAGTTGATGGTGCGGATTTCAGATTGTATACAATTTACACGAGCAACAATAATTTTTTTCATCCGGTGCATCGATACCACTTTATTCTCTTGTCTCGTCTTTGAGAGGGGATTTGCGCAATTTTCGCGCAATACGCGCAATGCCTCATGCTTTGGGATCACCATCACCAGATTCATGTTCGTGCATTCTTCGGTTTGGATGAAAATGAATACCGGGAGGATTTGCCGGTACCAATCCGGACAAGAATACCTTTGTTAACCAAAGCAGTCAGATCGTAGAGCGCTGTTCGTGTAGAGACCGAAACAAGATCCTGGTATTCGCGTTTGGAAATGCTCCCTTGGTTCCGTAGAACGGGAATGGCCAGAAGTTGCCGCTCGTTCAATCCCATCTGCAAGAGATATTCCTCAGTGAAGATATCCTTCTGCATTGTCAGGGTCAAACCCCATTCATCGGTCTGGAATTCCGGCTCAGGAAGCCCTGCATCCGCAAACGATGTGAGTATCCTCTGGATGCCGGAACCGTACCGCTCGATATACCCGGCGAGATAGAAGATCCTTGCGATCAGCGGGTTTCGTGGAATTGACTGAGGTCTGGCTTTCAGCTGCTCGATTGACAGCCCCTTTGGCAGACCGCCGGGATTATGGAACCAGATCGCATCGTCATAGATTTTTATCATGATCTGTTCGTTCCTTTTGAAATAATCCCGGTGAACGAGTGCATTCATGAGTGCTTCACGGAGTGCGGGAAGCGGGTAATCCCAATGCTCCTTACGCTCCGGTGTTTCACCCGATATTTCATAACGCACATTGATAAAATTCATGAGTGCTTCTTCCCCATCGATAAGCTGGTGGAAAAGGTTCCCCGCAATCCAGCGGTCACCTGTGATGGTTGCCCCGTCTTTGAACCGGCCGATGCGAAGCACCGCATCCGACAGGTAGGGCTCCTGTTTTTTCCCGAATAGCAGGAACGCTGCGTTGGTTAGTTGATCCCCGGTCATGAGCCCGAGCCGCGTGAGTATCGCGGCAACCGGTTCGCGCTCGTTAGCGCCGGGAAGCCGTCCGGCACTTTTTGCCTGGCGCACGAAAAGCCGGACGGTTTCTTCGTCAATATCCGCAAGTCCGCGCTCTGAGGGAAGGCAGTCCCATTCGATGCCAGAGATAAGGAATTCTTTGAGTTCTTCGGTGTCCATCAGCCGTGTTGTGTTTCCCACCCGGGTGTAATACCGGCCTTCGTATGCAACCGGGATTTTACTTTTTTTCACATCGATCCGGAGAACGATTTTTCCCTCACAATTGACCGGCTCAATAACGGGATGGAGGGCAAGTTTGTTGACGATGGTATCTGACAGTTCCTTGAGATCGGCGTTCGAGCACCGGGATCCGGTGATCTCTTTTTTATCGGAAACGCCAATGAGTGCAACTCCGCCGTTCGTATTGGCGAATGCCGATAACGTTTTGAAGAGTGCGGGATTGGGCTTTTCCTTGAATTCGAGTTCCCGGGATTCGATTTCTTTGAGGAGCTGGTCAAGGGTCATGGGGTTTGGTTTCCTTATTACGTTTTTTACGTTCTCGATCTATGAAATATCAGACAAATATTGCAAAGATTTTTCCTTTCCATCCTTTTGAAACATCCCCGCCATTATTGAGGTCCAGTGTCGTTCCTTTGAATGCAGGTTCCAGATCATCGGGCAGTTCTGCAAACATGGCACCATCCTTTTCAAAGAAACGGATGTAAAAATCCGGATTATCTGAAGGAAATATAAATTCGTAGTTACCAGCTGCGGGATACGATCCGGGTCCAATACCATACGCCTCTAAAAGTGGCCGGTCAGAACCGGTAATTTTAAGGATTGCCATTTTTCATTTCCCGCTCCCTTCCACAATCCCAATCTCCTCCTCCGTCAGCCCGTACAATTCGTACACCAGTTTATCAATCGCCGCATCCGTCGCCTCAATCTGCCGGGCGAGCAGCGTTTTCTCCTGTTCGAGGCGGGCGTCCTGCAACCTCTTGTTCAGGTCAAGCATCAGGGTGACGAGCGCGACCATGCTGTCGTGCCGGGCTTTGTCTGCGGGGTCGGAGATAAATGAATGAATTATCATCAGTTATTGATTTTTATTTACTTTCACACCACACACGCGGCAATATATTACGTTACAGTATGTAAAAAATAAATATTCAATACATCAAGGAGGTATATTCACGCCATCAACAGTCGATCAGGGTTTTGTGAAATTTCATGAATGGTTAACGCCAACAGGTGGTGAAACAGAAGCAGCTAAGAAGCATCGTGCATCTTTAGAATCATGTTTAAAATCTAATTTTGGAATGATTGGCTTCTTTAGATCGGGTTCATTTGGAAACGGTACGAGTATACGTTCGTACAGTGATGTTGATTATTTCGCAGCAATTCCTAATGATAATCTGAGTTCTGATTCTTCTAAAGCATTAAGAGAAATAAGTGGCGTGCTCTCGCAACGATTTCCATCTACAAATGTTGCGGTTAGATGTCCAGCAGTGACAGTCCCTTTCGGAACAGATGCATCTGAAAAAACTGAAATTGTGCCAGCGGTTCCCGCTGAAGTACTTAAGAAAAACGGGAATGAATATATAATTTTCAAAATTCCTGATTGTGGCGGAAGTTGGATGAAATCGGGACCTGAAGCTCATAATCATTATGTTGCGTCGATTAATGATAAGTTGAATAGAAAAGTAAAACCACTTATTCGATTTCTCAAAGCATGGAAATATTCTCAAAACGTTCCAATATCGTCGTTTTACCTTGAAATGCGATTAGCTTCATATGCATCAACCCAATCACAAATCGTTTATTCTATCGATCTGAAAACAATTCTAAATCAATTATGGGTTGACCAGCTTGCAGCGATGCAAGATCCCATAGGAATATCCGGATATATCAAGCCATGTAATACTGAAGCACAAAAGAAAGAATCTTTATCGAAATTGGCTACAGCTTCAGTTAGAGCAGACAAGGCACGTGAGGCGGAAGAAAATGGAGATATCGCAAATGCGTATTATTGGTGGAATCTTTTGTTTAATGGTGAATTCCCAGCTTATTAATTACTAGAAAAATGCCGAAAAATATTTTTATAGAGCAAAATACCGAACTAAACTTACAGTTATTAGCTGCTCAAAGGTTTTTTTATTCTTGTGCGAAAAATTATCGCACACTGCGAACATTTTTTTCAATTATTCTTGCAATTGTTGGCCCTATTTTATTCTATTATTGTTCAGATTATCGATCCGCAATTATGATTGTTGGAGCTGCGTGGGCACTATTTTCTGAAATTTTTTTAAGGCACTTTGAAAGGGAATCATTAAAAATGGCAGCAGCAATTCAAGAACAATTTGATGTCGGTCTATTCGATTTACCTTGGAATGAAATATTAGTCGATAAAAAAGTTACTTCAGAATTAATTCAATATGCAAACCGAAAATTTTCTGGAAATCGTGAAAATTTGAAAAACTGGTATGCTGATACGAGCTCATTCTCATATCCTTTGAATGTTCTTTTATGCCAAAGATCAAATATTGTTTGGGATTGGCGTTTACGACGTGCCTATGGATATTTCATCTCGTTTTGTACAATACTCGTATTTGTAGGAGGGATACTCCTGGGGTTAATTCTTCATATTAATCTCTTCGATTATTTGACTGGTATTTTCATTCCGCAATTTGCCGCAATTCATCTCGGATTTGAGGTTTCAAAAAATCAAATTGCGATAGCGAATGAAAAAGAACTGAAAGAAAATATATTAAATTCTCTTGTAGACAAAGGATTAGAAGATTCCACTACTATATCCCAACTTCTTTGCAGACAAATTCAAGATTTTATTTATTGTTCAAGAATTTCGGGCACGCTCGTACCTGATTTTTGCTATAATCTTCTTAAACAACATTATGAATTCGATATGAATTTAGCAATAGATGCCTATCGTAAACGATTCAAATAAATTAAATTTAACTTCTTTTTTATTACTTATCTTCAATAATCCCGATCTCTTCCGGTGTCAGCCCGTACAACTCATACACCAGTTTATCAATCGCCGCATCCGTCGCCTCAATCTGCCGGGCGAGCAGCGTCTTCTCCTGGTCGAGGCGGGCGTCCTGCAACCTCTTGTTCAGATCAAGCATCTGCGTGACGAGCGAGACCATGCTGTCGTGCCGGGCTTTGTCTGCGGGGTCGGAGAAGTTGATGGTACGGATGGGGAGTTGCTCGATATATTGTGAAAAGAATCGAATATATCCCCCTCTCATTACAGTACTAATTTTTTTCAGATAGAAATCCAACAATTTGCTATTTAACAAACCTAGAATATATTTTGGTGAAAAATTAGCCTTTTCTTCAAGTGTGATACCATACCCGCTTGTAAACGCAAACTCCCCATTCTCATCAAATGCAAAGGAGGAGGATATTGCAATATCTGGGACTAATATTTTCCTTTTACCCATAAATTCGATATTTTTTGGATATACATATGCATACCAATTTTTGTTTTTCATCTTACCATTTTCTCGATCCTCTAAAAACGCTTTATTTTCTAATAAATACGAAAATGCATGAGGATACTTCAATTTCATTTCATCCGGTTCAATAAGAGTGATTTTTTCATTTTCAAGTGTATAGGGAATTATCACAATTTTTTGAGAGGAATTGATAACAAATGGTTTAATCTCTTTCCCCTGTAAAAACCTTTTAACAAGATTTTTTTCAATTTTAACGTCTTTATTCAGTTCTTTTGATTTTGCAGTTATCAAATTGTTTTCTTCAGAAATATAATCTAAAACATAAATTTGATTTGCGCTGGTTCTGATCCCTTGGGCAATCCTCTTTGCAAATAATTTAAAACTGGGGAATTTATCTCGCAATTTATCTATTATGGCTCCTTTATCCCCAACAACAAAATTCCATTCGCTGGATGAAATTCCCTTTGATGAGAGGGGTTCTGCAATTTTCCCACTTGTAGAACGCCATGAAGTGAGATCCTCAATTCTATTAAAAATGAGTTCGTCATATCCTTTCTTTCCGAGAAATAGCAGGCATGTATAGGTCGTCGCATTTTCGAACACCTGCTGATGCCCGAAATGCACAATCTCTTTCAGATGCTTACCCTTCGCAATCACCGAGCGTAACGGCTCGCCATATTGAGCATTGAAGAATTTATGCGGCAGGATATACCCAAGCAGCCCGTTCTTGTTGAGCAGGGAAAGCCCTTGCTCGACAAAGACGACGTAGATGTCGTAATTGCCCTTGCTTGCTGAAACAAATTTTTTCTTATAAAATTCCACTTCAGTTGGCGCCCATTCTTTCAGTGTCTGGATACGGATATACGGCGGGTTCCCGATCACCGCGTCAAACCCGCCCGCTTTCATAATATCGGCAAACTCCGTGTCCCAGTCAAACGGGTTGATCCGCTTTATCTCGTTGGCCGGCATTGCCGGGGTCATAATGTCCCAGCCGATAAGCGAGTTCCCGCACTTGATGTTGTCGTGCAAAGAGGGAAGCGCCCGCTCCGCGAAAAGCTTGAGCTGCTTGTCAATATTCTCCTCGTTCTCCTCTTCAAGCACTTTTAATAAAAGGGAGAGTTTTGTCACCTCAACGGCCTGGTGATCGATATCGACGCCATAGATATTGTTTAAGAGAATCCGCTTTTTCTCCGCAGTTGTGAGCCGCCAGTCGCTCCGTGTCCGCGTCGCATCACCGCTCACACCGGCCTTGTAGACCGGGAGATCGACCTGCGAGAGTTTCTTTTTCCCGCGAGGGGCCGGTTCGGGCAGGAGAGCAAGAACCGCCGGGTCGGTTGCAGAGTTCTTCTCCTTAAAGACCGGGACAAGATGTTCGATGTACCAGTCCCGGTGCCAGTCGAGCAGGAACTGGTACGCCCCGATCAAAAACGAACCGGACCCGCACGCCGGATCAAGGATGCGGAGCTTTGCCACGTCGCGGGGGGTCTTCCCTTTCACCAGTTCGCCGACCGTGTGTTTCACGATATATTCAACGATATACTGCGGCGTGTAGAAAACCCCGCCCGCCTTCTTTACCTCCGGTTTGTATTCCACCTTTGCCTGGTGACTGTCAGTCAGCCGGATCACTTTTCCGAGGAACTGCTCGTAAACATGGCCGAGGATAGCCGGAGGAATGACCGAGAACAGGTACGGGGATTCCGGGTAGTAGAGCCGTTTGATAATCCCTTTGAGCACCTTGTCGTCGATAATTACCGAAAGCGAAAGAGTGTCGGGCAGTTCGTCCGTGTCCTGCTCCTGCTGGAAATGGAAAAGACCGGAGTTGTATTTCTCGTCCGCCTGCCGGAAGAGATCGCAGAGCCGGGCGTAGGTCCGGTCGCCTTCGAGCAGCTTGTAGAGCGTCGGGTATTCTTCGATACCCCGGTCTTCGCAGATACGCAAAAAGATAATGCGGTCGATGGTGCGCTGGACAACGCTGTTGAGTTCCTCAACCGAGAGTCCGGTATTTCGGAGCGCAATATTTCGCGCGAGTTCGTCCCGCCACGATTCGATCTCGGTAAGGATATCATCATCAACGTTTGCCGTCCCTTTCTTGCCCTTCGTGCTCTCCGCGTACTTGTCAAACGATCCCTTAAGGATTGCATCCTGCGAGAAGATCGAGAGCAGCCAGTCCCATCGCTCCGGGTATTCATTATAGGTGAAGTACTCAATCCGTGCTACTGCTGCCGAATCGCTTGTCTGGGGTTTTCTGGTGCAGTCATAGACCGCGAACTCCTCAAAATCGGTAAGAATGGAGAGCGGGAGCTTGGCGTTCCATGCATACCACCGGAGCTGAAGGGCGGCATCGGCATCGTCTTTGATATTCACGGACGGCTTTTTTGTCTCGACAATAAACTTCCGCACTCCACCGATCCGGAACGTGTAATCAAAAAACTGTGTCTTGCCCCGGATCCGGATCGGTTCTTCATGCAGGACTTCCCGGTACGCTTCCGAGAATCCCTTGTTGTTGTTCACGTCCCAGCCAAGGGCACGGAAAAACGGATCGGTAAAATCTTCCCGCAGCTGGGTCTCGTTGTATTTTTCCTGCCCGCGATGGTATGCGTCCCGGTGAAACGTATACTTCTCGACCAGTTTTTGGATCGCTTCGGGCGCAGTCATGAAATGAAGGGTTACTTTTTATCAGGTTAAAGGTGTTGAAATGTAATTCCTGGAATTACATGGAGGATTCGAATAGTATTCACCTGACCCGTCATGGATTATTATTTCAGACATCCTAAAGGGTAGTCAGGATCTACCGGGATTTGCGTTGGCCTCTCTTTCCAGTGCAGCAATCTTCGGTTCGATTTCCGGGAGATCTTCGGTGATTACATTCCAGACGATCTGCCAGTTGATTTCAAAATAACGTTGGATTACCTTATCCCTCATACCGGCAATCTCCCGCCACTCAATTTCAGGATGACTCTCTTTAAGCGGTACGGAGAGGTTCTTTACCGCCTCACCAATCACCTCGATTGCACGGATCACGGCATGGGCGTAATATTCGTCGTTTAAGAGGTCCTCATACTTACGGTTGGCGCTGATATTGAGAAGAAAAAGTATCTCCCGGTGGATATGGACAAGAAGAATACGGTCATCCTTCAATCCAGATCACATCCTGCTCGATGTAAGGCCGGATCAGGTCAGAGAGCGAAGATTCAGTAAGGAGATCCACATTGCGTTTAAACAGCACTTCCAGATAATCCGAAAGCCCGATAAAATTATGGAGGGTGGCGCATCCCGGTGCAAAATCAACAAGAACATCGACATCGCTTGTTTTTGTCTGTTCCCCCCGGGCAAATGAGCCGAACAGGCCGATTTTTGTCACTCCGAATTTTTTACGGATAGCCGGTGCTGCGGCGGCTAGCTTTTTTACAGCAAGGCTCTTTGGATGACTGCCTTTCTTTTGTTGCGGCGTAAGCTGTCCGGGCACCCGTTCACTCTCGTTTTTGTAAGGTGTTTGGCAACCGGTTAAATAAGGGTATGGTTATAGCGGTGGAAACTTTCATGGCAATTCAAACGGTTGTACTGCATCAGTAGAGATTCCGGATTATCCGGCCCCCTCCCCGCCCCGGATTCCCCGTTTTTTCCGGGTTTGAGGCACTGATCGGCCAATAAGCGGCACTAATTCAGGGTCCGGAAGGCATTTTTACGTCGGAGAAATGGGACACTAAACAGCAGCGTTCCGGCATGCGATCTTTTTTTAATGTGCTGGTGGACCCTGGATCGAACAGAATGCGGATATGGGGCTCCGGAGGGCATCCGGGAAAATTTCATGTCGGAAACTATGACACGAAGACAAGATGAGGGGGAACCCTCACATATCTCCGGCAAATTCTGATCAATACCGTTTAAAAAAATGAACATATGTTCAAAATAAAGAACGGTGCAAAGTGAGCAGGGGCCCCCAGCAGCCCGGATATTTTTTTAGCAGGGGGTATACCCCCCCACCATGTGTTGGCCTGACAGGGGCCCTACCCCCACCCCCTTCATTCCCCTCAGAGGGGATCACCCCCCTCCCCATGTACCGGGGCAGGAGGGGGTATACCCCCTCCCCCCCAAGGATCCGGACCGACCCCCCCCTTTCATCATCCGGGAAATTCCTGGCAAGTATCCTTCCGTCGAAGATTCCACGCGAACAACCCTCTGTTTCCGGTGCAAAAACAGGGTCTATCCCCGGATCCGGAAAGGGGCACAGGCCCCCTACCCCCTCCCAGTCAGTTCTCACAAGAGGGGATCATCCCCCTCCCCCTCTATTATCTAAGGAGGGGGCCTACCCCCCACCCATCCGGAACCGTGACAGGCGGTATACCCCACTACTCCACTTCCCGCTTAAACGGCCGGTACGGCATCCCGCCGCCTTCGTAAAACTTCGAGAAGAACTCCACAAGGTGGAGACGTATCGAATGGATCGACGGTGAGAACATCGCGAGCAGGACATTGAGTGTATGCAGGAGCAGGGCGACAATGATCCCGATAATCGCGAACTCAAACGCCCCGCCAAGCCGGTTTGCCACCATTGCGAGGATCACCGAAGCCATCCCAATCGCCATCAGCCTCGCGTACGAGAGGATATTTCCCATCGTGCTCATCACTTCAATAGTCCCAAAGATCCCCGCACCCAAAAGGATGAGCGGCAGGGAAATGACAATGAGGACAACTGCCGGGTAGACTGCATAGTCCGGCACGACATTGGCAAGCATCGCGACGAGAATAATAACTGCCGTGATCATCAGAATCATTCCCGTCTTCTCGTACAGGTGCCTGCGCTTCTTCATGATAATCGCGTTTCTAATACCAAGAAACAGTCCCAAAAAGACATGGATAACCCCGATCGTGATCGCAATGATAAGCATCGGGATCATGACATCCACCCGGTTCCATGTAATGCCAAGAAGGTGCACCGGGTGGAGCCAGCCCATCTCCTCCCCCAGGTTCCCGAAGAACTCGCCGAAAAAGAACCCGAAAATTATTGTCGGGATTGCGGAAATGGCAAGGATTTCTGCGAGGTTTTTTACAAATGCTATTGCCTTAAACCGGTACCATAACACGAGCGCAAAGGCAAGGATGACAAGACCGTACCCGACGTCACTTACCATGAGCCCGAAAAAGAACGGGAAAAAGATCGCGAGGATTGGCGACGGGTCGACTTCATGGTACCGTGGCGGAGTAACAAGCTGCATGATAAACTCGAACGGCTTTACCCACGACGGGTTGTCGTAATGGATTGGTGCATTTTCCATGTCTTTTTCCGTCACCGGCAAATCCTCTATAATCACCCGGTCCAAAAATGCGTCTTTCAGTAAATTTTGCGTCGATTTGAGGTTCTTTTTCGGGATCCAGCCCATAATGACAAACGTGTATTTCGACAAACCGAAGTTCCGGTACGCCCCCAGTTCGTTATTGACGGTCTCTAGTTGCTTTTTTATGACAACAAGTTCCTGGTACCACGTGTTTGAAAGAGAGAGCAGTTCCGCATCGATACGGGCAATCTCGTCCTGAGCACGGAGCCGTCTCTCTTCAACCATCGCGTACATCTCAAAAAAAGGCCGGCCGGTAAACTCTTTCGGGAGCCTGACTTCGTTCACGTTCACCGAATAGATAAACGAATGGATCTCCCCGGAATATTTTTTCGGGAAGACCATGATGGTGGCAAGGGTCTCTGCATCGACCGCCGTTGAAATCATCTCGAACCTGTTGCCGGTGATCGTGTCGAGCTCTTTTTTAATCAGTTCAAGAACGTCCTGGTGCTCAGCCTGGATAAGGAGGATCGTGACCTCGAAATCTTTGAGTGTCGGGATCTCTTTTTCCATCGGCTGGATAATATCGAGGACCTTTACGTACCGGTTCAGGGTCGTGATCGAAAGCGTGACCTCGGTTTTCTTTACCGCAAGTTCCCGGGTCGTCGTTTCGAGCTTGTGGATGATCGTTTTTGCCCGGGCGACAAGTTCGGGATGGGTCTTTTTTAAAAGTGAAGACTGGATACGTGCCTGGAGCCCGGGGTCATCAGCGATTACCGGCAGCGTTGAGAAAATTGCATTGATCGCGGAAAGGACTTCTGCGACTACATTTGCTTCGTCCTGCCGTATGCGTTCCAGGTGGATCTCGCCGTCCGGAATGAGGTCCGGGGCATTTTCAAGATGGATAGTGCCGGCTTCATACAACAGGTCAACTACCCGGCCTAACTCTGCTTTTGGTCCGATCACCTGGATGCGTTTCATTGCCTGGAGCATACCGCTCCGCCTGCCGGGCACACCCGGCATTATTCCATGGTCACGTACCTGACGATCCGTTCCGCTGCTTTCGGGACGTTTTTCTCACCGGTCAGTGTAACTGTCGTTAGTTCCTGCGCTGCCGTTTTTTTCAGCGCCTCAATCCCGGTTTCAGTCTTCCCCCGTTCGGCCCAATAGATTTGTTCGGCGCTTGTCTTCCCGGCCTTTTCCGCGATACAAATCATGTCTTCAGATTCGGTACGGGCGGCGGCAACCCATTTTTCCGCCTCTGCTCTCGCGGTCTCGATCTGCCGGGCAAACTCCTGCTCCTTGTCCCGTATCTGCTGCAGGAGTGTTTTTTCAGTATCAGTCACGTCTTGCCACTCCGTTTAGAGTCCGTGCTTCTCTTTTAGGATCGAAGTCACCCCGCACGGGGGTTTCCGCCGGGGATCCTTCGGGTGTCCACTGTCAGAGTCACTCCCGACGATTCTCCTTGTCTTTGCTGCCGCTTCTTCTATCCGTTTCCGGCAGTTCGCCATTGCCGCATTCTGGAGATTATTGATTGTTGAAAGAAGATCTTCTGCCATATGCACCTCCGAAAGAGGAGATGATTATGTGCACTATACTCATAAGGTAGAATATATACTTTCTTTAAGATGGATGTCAGGGTATCTCCCCAAAGGTGATCCATTAATTTACAGGAAGCCTCAAACTTCTCACAAGAACCGGCAATATGCCTCGTATCAGGTTCTCTTGAGGCGCTCTCATGGACATGTTTGCAAATATCGGGCTTTTGATTGTTTTTATTCTCGTGCTTGTTCTCCCGTTCAAGGTGAAGTGCATCGAGCGTAACCTTGAGGTGTTCCTGTTCGCCTGCGGTATTTCAGCCCTGACGCTGTCCGGTCTTATCACAATCGCAGGTGAGCATACCGGCTGGAGCCTTGCAATAGTGGAAGAAGCCCTCCTTTCCCCGCTGAAGATAACCACCGTGTTTGGTATCCCCATCGGGATTGTCCAGATTGTGCTTGTATTCGGGTTACTGATCTACTTCTTCTACCACAAGCTGCAGTCAGCAATCGTGGGGATGGTCGAACGGGTCCCGCTTGACTGGATCATCTTCATGCTCATCGTAGTTCTCGGGTTTGTGTCAAGCATCATCTCTGCCATCCTTGCGGCAATCATCCTTGTCGAGATTGTAAATGCCCTGCCTGTCGTAAGAAAAGCAAAAGTCGAAATTGCGGTGGTATCCTGCTTTTCCATCGGCCTTGGGGCCGGTCTTACCCCGTTAGGGGAACCCCTGACAACGATTGTCGTTTCAAAGCTCGCGGGCGCACCCTATCATGCCGGGTTCACGTTCCTGTTTGACCAGATTGCCATCTATATCATCCCGGCGGTTATTGCTCTTGGGATAGTCGGAGTGATCCTGTACCGCCGTATTCCGGCTGGTGACGAGAAACTTGAATGCGTTGTCGAACGCGAGACGATCCGGGAGATCCTCATCCGGGCCGGCAAGGTCTACCTCTTTATCATGGCGCTGGTGTTCCTTGGCGAGGGTTTCAAGCCGCTCATCCTTGAATATATTATTTCAATCCCGTCTGCGGGGCTGTACTGGATAAACATTGTTTCTGCGGTGCTTGACAACGCAACTCTTGCCGCTGCCGAGATCAACCCGGCGCTTTCACTCCCGCAGATCACAAGCGCCCTCATGGGTCTTTTGATTGCCGGTGGCATGCTTATCCCGGGAAACATCCCGAATATCATCGCAGCGGGAAAGATGGGGATTTCAAGCAGCGAATGGGCAAAGATCGGGCTCCCCCTCGGGATTGTCCTGATGGTGGTATTCTTCTGCATTCTCTTTGTCCCGGCATGGCTTGGAATGGCCTGAAAAAAAATAAGAATAACATTTTTGGCCTGGCCTGCCGGACAATGGCCGGCCCGGACAACAAACCTGATGAGCTGTTGCGGGCAAATATTGACGACAACGGTGTTTTGATGAATTCCGGGACCACAAACAACAGTAACGACGGCATTGACTATCTGGTAAGCCAGCTTGACGACCCGGAGATAGATAACCGTCACCACGCGGTTCTCGCGCTTGCGGCGGAAGGGGAAGCAGCGGTTCAGCCCCTGATCAGTGCCCTTGCTGCTGCGGATAACGACGACCGCCGCTGGTACCGTGCGATTGCCCTTTCAAAAACGGGAGAGCCGGCAATTGTGCCCCTTATTGCGGCGATGAAAGAGAATCCCGACCGCGAGTTCCGGCGATATGCCGCTGCGGCGCTGGGCGAGATGGGAGAGCCGGCGGTTGAACCACTTATCGATGCAATGTCCGGGGACGACAAGGAACTTCGGGGTTTCCTGTCCCGGGCGCTCTGCCGGATAGGAAAACCCGCAGTAGCCCCGCTGACCCGGCGGCTCTCCGATGCGGACGATATCCTTCGTTCGTGCGCTACGCTCACGCTCTGGCAGATGGGCGAGACCGGCATTCCCTCCATAGTGGATAAGGTACAGGAAGAGAACCACTCCTGATCTCTCCTCTTCAGTTCCTGTTTTTACACGGGTCGGGCGGCGGATACCACACTATAAAATTCTAGAGCCGCCAATCTACCATCATGCTCATACTGTCTCCTGAGATGGAAGCGTACGGGAAGACCCTCATGGACGGGCTATCCCACGCGATTGCATGTGCACAGAAAGCACGTTCTCAGGGGTATGACCCAAGCCTCGACGTCGAGATCCCGATAGCAAACGACCTTGCCGACCGGGTGGAAGTGCTTGTCGGGATCAAAGGGGTAGCGGCCCGGATCCGGGAACTCGAATCGCAGATGTCCCGTGAGGAAGTGGCGCTCCGTATCGGTGACGATTTTGTCGCAAGGATGTTCGGGGAGAAGAACAATGACGAGATCCTCGACCATTCTATCCGGACAGCAATGGCCCTTCTTACCGAAGGCGTGGTCTCTGCTCCCACGGAAGGGATCGCAAAGATCGGGCTTGGCAAGAATGATGACGGCAGCTCGTACCTTATGATCTATTATGCCGGCCCGATCCGGAGTGCCGGCGGTACGGCACAGGCGCTGTCGGTGCTTGTCGGGGACTACGTGCGGGCAAAACTCGGCATCGGGCGGTATATCCCCCGGCCGGTCGAGGTCGAACGGTACATCGAGGAAATCCGCCAGTACAACACCATCATGAGCCTCCAGTATCTCCCCAGTGAAGCCGAGATCAAGCTGATCGTGGAGAACTGCCCGGTCTGCATCGATGGCGAAGCGACTGAAAAGGAAGAGGTGTCCGGTCACCGGAACCTCCCCCGGGTCGAGACAAACGCGGTCCGGGGCGGGATGGCGCTTGTCCTTGCCGAAGGGATCGCGGGAAAAGCCCGCAAGCTCAAGAGCAAGGTCGAGAAGATGGAGATGACCGGCTGGGACTGGCTGGACAAGCTCATTGCCGGGGCAGGAAAACCTTCCGCTGAAACGGAAAGCCACGCCCCGGGTATAAAGCCGCTTGACAAGTATCTCCGCGATCTCATCGGCGGCAGGCCGGTCTTTTCCTACCCGATGAGAAAAGGGGGGTTCCGGCTCCGGTACGGGCGGTCGAGAAATACCGGTTTTGCGACTGCCGGATTTAACCCGGCAACACTTCACCTGCTTGGCGGGTTCCTTGCGGTCGGCACCCAGATGAAACTTGAGCGGCCGGGAAAAGCCTGCGGGGTGGTGCCGGTTGATACAATTGAAGGCCCGACGGTCAGGCTCAAAGGCGGCGAGGTTCTCAAGGTAAATGATGAAAAAACTGCGCTGACCCTGGTAAACAAAGTCGAAAGGATCATCGATGTCGGCGAGATCCTGATCGCGTACGGGGACTTTCTGGAAAACAACCACCCGCTCGTCCCTGCCGGGTATTGCGAAGAATGGTGGCTGCTTGACCAGAAACCGGGGACAAAACCGCCAAAGGACGAACCGGAAGCGCTTGTTCTCGCCCGTGCCGGCGGGTACCTGTTCCCGGCCTATACGTGGTTCTGGGACGATATCAGCGTTGAGCAGATCCGGCTGCTTGCCGATACGGTTTCAGCGAGTGGGAAGATCGTGGAAGACACTCTTGTTCTTCCCCTTGACCAGAAGGTAAAGGATCCCCTGGAGCTCCTGCTCATCCCCCACAAAGTGACCGGCGGGGAAATACATATCAGGACGTACCGGGCATTTGTCGCCTGCCTCGGCCTTGACGAACAGTTAAAGAAACGCGAAACGTGGAACACGGTGCCCGAAGGTGCCGAACAGCTTGCGCTTGTCATGCACGTCAGCGGTCTCCGGCTCCGGTCCCGGTCCGGGATTAGGATTGGCGGCCGGATGGGCCGGCCCGGCAAATCCAAACCCCGGAAGATGAGCCCGCCGCCTCACGCCCTCTTCCCGCTTGGTGATTCTGGTGGGGCAAGGCGCTCGTTCCAGGAAGCGTCGAACCATACCGAAGAGTCGGATGCATCAGCGACCGAGATCGATTTCCAGAAAGAGGGTGGCGTTATCGAGATCGAAGTCGGCCGCCGGCGCTGCAGCAGCTGCGGGGAGATCACCTACATGAACCGGTGCCAAAAGTGTGGCATCCACACGGTCCCCATTTACACCTGCCCGAAATGCAACCACGAACTGGCAACCGAGTTCTGCCCGAACTGCCAGGTCCTGGCCACATGCAGCCAGCGGCTCGCCTTAAACGTAAAATCGGAATATACGCAGGCGATGGATCGCCTTGGGATAAAAAAAGAGAGCATCGCTCTTGTAAAAGGCGTAAAAGGGGTAATCTCCCGGGAGCGGGCCGTCGAGGCTATGGAAAAAGGCATTCTGCGGGCAGCTCAGGATATCTATGTCTTCAAGGACGGCACCGTCCGGTTCGACATGATCGACCTCCCGCTCACGCATATCCGGCCGGACGAGGTGCGGGTGCCGGTGGAAAAACTCCGGTCGCTTGGGTATCTTAAGGATATTTACGGCTACGATCTCCAGAATGGTCAGCAGATTATCGAGATGCACCCGCAGGACCTCCTGCTCTCGGATTCGTGTGCGGACTACATGATTAAGGTTGCACAGTTTATTGACGAGGAACTGATCCGGCTGTACCATCTTCCCGCATTTTACAACATAAAGACCCGTGACGATCTGGTCGGCCACCTGCTGATCGGGCTTGCCCCGCACACAAGCGCCGGGGTTCTTGCCCGGGTGATCGGGTTTACGAAGGCAAACGTCGGGTACGCCCATCCGTTCTTCCACGCGGCGAAACGCCGGAACTGTTTCTTTGGCGATACCGAGATCGAGGTGTATGACGGAAAGACATGGTCGCGCCAGCCGATCCGGAAATTTGTGATGGAAAATTTCGACATCAGTAAGCCCGGGGTTGACCGGCTCGGGACGTATTACTCGGACCCAAAGCAGGCGTACTACACCCATGCCGTTGATACATCAGGCACGATGCATTTGCGGAAGGTCACCTCAGTCTCCATCCACCGGTCGCCGGCGACCCTTATCCGGTTTACAACGACCTGTAACCGGCAGCTGACGGTTACCCCGGACCATGCGATGCTTGTCTGGGACCTCAATTACATAAGAAAGATCAAGGCGATGGAGGTGAAGGCCGGGGATGCGGTGCCGGCATACAGCGGCGGTGCAGTGATAACCGACCGGATTGCCACTGTCGAGACTGTTACGTCGCTTGAAGACCGGGTGTACTGCCTGACAGTTGCCGATGATCACACGCTTGTCGCAAATGGCATCTTTACCGGCCAGTGCGATGGCGATGAAGACTGCGTCATGCTCCTGATGGACGGCCTGCTGAACTTCTCAAAATCGTTTTTACCCCAGACCCGGGGAGGATCGATGGATGCACCCCTTGTGCTGACGAGCCGGATTGACCCGGCGCAGATTGACAAGGAGTCCTTAAACGTCGATGTCGGGAAGGGTTACCCTCCCGAACTCTACGAGGCCGGCCTGAAATACGCAAAAGCAAAAGACGTTGAACCGCTCATCGACCGGGTCGAACGGAGGCTCGGGACCCCGCAGCAGCTGGAAGGGTTTTTCTTCACGCACGATACTTCGGACATTTCGGCAGGGCCATTGGAGTCCACCTACACGCAGCTCAAGACGATGACCGAGAAACTTGAGGCGGAGCTGGACCTCGCCGAGAAGATCCGGGCGGTCGATGCGGATGATGTGGCCGAACGGGTGTTAAACACCCACTTCATACGGGACCTGATGGGGAACCTGTCCGCGTTCTCAAAGCAGAAGTTCCGGTGCACCAAGTGCAACGCGAGTTACCGCCGGATGCCGCTTGCCGGCAAGTGTACGAAATTTAAAGGGAAGGGCATCTGTAACGGGAATATCATCCCGACCGTGCACGAAGGCTCGGTGAAAAAATACCTTGAAGTGTCCCGTGCGATGGTAAAAAAATACAAGGTGTCGGAATACTGCCGGCAAAGGGTGGAAGTGCTTGACCTTGCCATTGAATCGACATTTGGCGAGGAGAAACAGGAGCAGCTGGGACTTGCCGACTTCATGTAATCGTATTTTTGCTTTTTTTAGCGGGCACTCAGATGGCCGTGAACCCGGCCATGATGAGTGCGAAGAGGACAAGGTCATACATCCCGTGACAGATGGCGCTTGTCGAAGTGTTCGTGTATTTCCTTAAGACGCCAAAGCAGAGGCCGGCAAGGAGCACGCCGATCACGCCGTCCCACGCGTACTGGTACGCGTGAAGCGAGGCAAAGACAAGGGCTGACAGGAGGATCCCGAAACGCGGCTGGATAACGCCCCGGATCGCAAGTTCCTCCCCAAGCCCGGCCGAGATCGATGCGATGATGGCGGCAAGCGGGGTAAAGGACGCGGCAAAGAGGTTGTTGACCATGGTCTCGTCGGTTACTGCGATTCCCGAAGCGGCAAAGAGTGCCGCAAGAAGATCGTCGAGCACCAAAAAGATCCCGACCAGCACGGTTCCGAGAGCAATCGCAAAGAGTACCTGGCGGAGCGTGGGCCGGACAAGGCCGAGACGGGCAAGTGTCCCCCGGATATCCCGGCGCACCCAGAGCCCGACAAGGAAAAACGACCCGATAACTACCCAGATGAGCGAGAAGGTGTCCGTGTTGATCGATGACCCGGGCGCTTCGGTCCCGATCCCGATCACGTCCTGGAGGTTTGCGTCAAGGAACGGGGCGTTGCCGGTGATTGCGAGCGGGAGAAGGGGCATGAGGATGAGGGCAAAAACCGTAACAAGACCGATTGTATGAACAAACGAATCCGGATCAATCGGGAGAACCCTGGCAAGCAGCCCCCTGAACCGGCGGGAGAACCCCGCGAGGCACACACATCCGGTGGAAAGCGGCACAAGCAGGGCTATGCCAACATTCACCGGTGAAAGTGTCGCCATCCAGGCATCCATTGCATCGGGATCGGGTGAAAACGCACCGGCCGGTCCAAGGACAAGCAGGAATGTGATAAGGACGATGCAGACAAACAGGCCAAGAAGCCAGAGGATGGCGATATACCGGGCCCACCGGTTCTTCTCCCCGAGGTATGCAAGGAGGGCAAGGATTACGACCAGGGCGACCAGTCCCCCGGCCGAGACAAACTCTCCGAGTATTCCGGCATCTTCTATGACAACCGAGATTCCCATCAGGACAAGGAAAAATGCGATGAGCGGGAGGGTGACTATATAATCGCGGTACCTGCTCTGCCGAACCGAATCACAAAACCCGGAGACTGCCTGACTAACTGACATTGTATGTCCGGTATGATATGCCCGGAACCACGATTATCCTTGCGGGAATTTTGGTCGTGGATCGTATCATTTGCCGGCCATTTTGCAGATCAATTACCTTATGTATTCCCGTCGCTAACATAATCCCACACAGGCGCGAGAATATCTAAGTGGCCAACAGAGGCGGACTCAAGATCCGTTCCCGAAGGGGTTCGCAGGTTCGACTCCTGCTTCTCGCATCTTGGCACATTATTTGATTCTTCGGTTTCCTTTTAATGCCTTTATTTCCAGCACATTTCTGTGACTTTTCCCGGCACTCAATTACTGCTTTCGCCGGCACGTATCCCCCCTCATGAATGAACGGGATTAAAGAATGCGGCCTGGATCCGGGAATTTGCCTTGGAACTCCCGGTCCTGCAAGAACATCAGCATCGGGCGGGCGAACAAACGCACTTTTACGCACGTGGGCTGGCGCCGGTTCATCGGGTCCTTTTCCGGCAGCACCATCGGTGATCTGTATACCGGGATTACTGAATTGAAAAATGGAAAAAAATCACTCCGCCCTCCGGGAAGCCCTGTAAATCGGGGTTTTAGGAATGGGGGAAAAATAAGCCCAAATTGGGCTCCGATTCCGATTTTTGGATTTTGGTCTCTCCCGGAAACTCTCGTAAATTGCTCCTTTTTAGTTCGCGTGGAAAAGGGGCTTAAATTACGCTCCTTTTGCCGAAATACGCCTGATTTCGATGTCAGATAATGGGGTTTAACGGCCCTGTAACAGGGGATCTTTCTGCCACGTCCGGACATCCTTCTTACCAGCAGATCGGCCCTGGAAACGCGGATATGAGGCTCATTTTTTCCGGCGAAAAGGGGGAAAAACAGAGGTATTTGAAAAAGGACTCCTTATGTGATCTGGTTTTACGACGATAACGGCACGCTATCTGAATTTTTAGGGCAAGCTTTAGATGCAGATAAAAGAAATCGCTGACAAAATAATTGTCTGCAACAGCCACAAATTTTTACTACTTTTCTTCTTTGAGGTTTTGTACAGAGCAATAATCTCCAAAATCCTGAAAACCGCGCAGCATTTTTTCAGAAAAACTTCACATTTTATTACTTAAAACGACAAAAACCGGCATTTTATTCCCATTTTCCGCATTTGATTCAGCAAACCATATAACCCCCTGCCATTTTACAAAAAATATAAGCATGTTGTTAAAGTTCTTCAAAAAAGTGTGCGCCCGGATCAAAGCCGGGATAAGGTCCCGGCGAGGAAGAATAGCCGCCTTGTTCTCCAAGCTGGAACACACAGACCCCCGGCACTGCCCGATCACGAAATATTACCTGGCATTGACAGCAGCCAGCCACTCGATGAATGTAGTGTCACCGTTGCACCTGTTCTGTGGCAACATCCCATCCTATTCTCTTTTTAATTTTCCGTGACGGATCCGAGCACCGGCCTGCCGGCCCCAGGGATTATCCATAACGCTTGTCCGCTAGAGCACCTGCCATATCCCGGCAGAGATTCGTAACCGGACAATCGCTTTTCCCACTCGGCAAACCGTCTCCCCATTTCATCGTATGCGAACGCGAAGGAGGGGGAACCTCGCGTCTCGCTCCACAAAAGATCACTATCACGAGGAAGCAAAGGACCGTGAGTTATGCAGCAGACACTAAAGAGTTCAGAAGGATGCATGGGCATCCTGGTACACAAAAATGAAGGAACCGTATCACAGAACACGACGAACAAGTATGAATTGAGAGGCCCGCCCCCTCAAAAACCGCTGCGGTTCACGCAGGAATTTTTCAATGCCCACGAGAGGCAGTCCGGCTTCTATGGTATCGGTAAAAAGATGGTTGAACACGTATGCCGGGTTATTGTCCCTCGCGAAGAAAGCGGACAATCCCCGGCGTCAGACCACAC
>Ga0209099_1001695_pt1 | contig 21350 bp, 17 predicted proteins | sample AD_JPNHW2_MetaG_FD_184430 | JGI IMG/M metagenome (GOLD analysis project Ga0209099, IMG submission 184430) | Active sludge microbial communities of municipal wastewater-treating anaerobic digesters from Japan - AD_JPNHW2_MetaG (SPAdes) (version 2) | ecosystem: Engineered > Bioreactor > Anaerobic... | reverse complement strand
GCAGACCCCGACAGACCGGGGGAATGCTGCCGGGTATCCCTGCCGCAAGGACTACGGGACGTATTACACGTACGGCATCGCGGAAAATATTTTCCAGAACAACCTGTATACGTCTGTCTCATACGAGAACGGCATTTATACCTATGACTGGACGTCCCCGGAAGATATTGCGCAGTCAACCGTTACCGGCTGGATGAACAGCGAGGGGCATAAGAAAAATATTCTCACGGAAACGTATGATCGCGAAGGAATCGGGATCGCCATCGCAGCAGACGACAAAGTGTATATCACCGAGAATTTTTGCTAGCACCGGCGTTTCCAGAGCAAGGCACCCGTGTTTATTTTACCTTCACGTAACGAATGTTCCCGTACCATGATGCATTCTGGTCAAAAAGAATTCCTCCGGGCAACCCCCATAATCGATCACGACCACCCGGCTGTACGACAGAAAGCCCTCGCTCTTGCCGAAGGCTGTAAGGGCGATGAAGAGATTGCACGGAACTGTTTTGTGTTCGTCCGCGATGAGATACGGCACAGCTGGGACTACAAAACAAACCCGGTCACGCTTTCGGCTTCTTCGACATTGGAACATACAACCGGCTATTGTTTTGCAAAAAGCCACCTGCTTGCCGCACTGCTCCGGGCAAATAAAATCCCCGCCGGCCTCTGTTACCAGCGCCTCCGAAACCACGGGGATGTCGGCCCGGCATTTTACCTTCACGGGCTTAATGCAGTCTGGATCGCACCCTTCGGGTGGTACCGGGTCGATGCCCGGGGCAACCGGGCGGATGTGCATGCGGAGTTTAAACCCCCGGAGGAACACCTCGCTCATGTCCCAAAAGAACCGGGTGAATGCGATCTCACCGGTATCTTCAGCGATCCGCTTCCTGTTGTTATCGACCTGCTCACAAAGTATACCGATTATATGGATGTACGGCGGAACATGCCGGACGTGGAAGAGTAACGGGTAAAAGGGAAATATGCTCTGTAAAAACCAACAGTTGATTATACGAACGCTCTTGGGGCCCCCCCGCCACTGTGGCATCCCCCGGTTGCGATAGTGTTGTATTACCTGCACAAACGAGCGATAATAGTTTCCCAAACCGGTGGGCAGGTAATACAACGGCATCACGACCAGCGCCCCGTCCCCCTCGGGGACTGGTGGCGCAAGAGGGAGGATGCATTTTTTTAAAAGTGTTTTTCTACAGAAAAAAATACTAATTTAAAAAACCCGCCGGAAAAAAGGGAACAGACCCGGACAAATAACCCGTTGCACCCGGGAAATTACACTTATATGGGGCTGCACTTGCGAAGAGGATAATGGGATTATTCAAATCAGTGCCTGCTCCGGTATGATGGATTGTCCCGAATTATTCCATGTAATTCCTGTCTGTGATTTAATTTCCGGCAATCTTTTCCATCGCCAACAATACGGTTTCCTGTAAGGATCTTTCATTCGCGTCGGCGCACCCGTGTAAAAATACCGGTTGCGGCTTTATTTTCATTAATGATTTATAAAATGCATTAAACTAAAAATGATAAAATTATTAATAATAACATCTATTTTTGTTTATGACGTTATTATGGCTGGGGAGACGACGAATAAATATAACAAAACTTTATAGAAATATAATTTATAAAAATTGCCGGAAACAATTGTCGGTGGCAAAGAGCAGGTTAACGCTGTGTAACCCGGCGAAATGCAAATCCGACTGCCAATACAAGACTTTTGGAACAGAGAATGCCTTTCATGAATATGACGAAATTTTAAAAAAATATCCCCTGATCAGCCATATAGAAAAAACGGAATATCCGGAAAAGAATTTTTATTCGCTAGAAGTATTTTCAAAAGTTTTTTGCCCGCCATATGCCGTGTTTGATCATGAAGAAGAAGTCTTAAACCAGATAGATCGTTTTTTTCAGGAGATCGGTGTCGTATGCGATGATGAGGGATTTGGCAGGGGGTTTTTTTCAGCAACTGCATCAGTCCGGAGCGACAGCGATACTTCCTGTTTTCGTGCAAGATGCTGATTTTTAAAATTTAATTCCTGTCGAATCCGGTGTACAGCCTTCATGACCCGGAGTGTACCGGCACAATTATTGTATGCGTGTTCCTGAGGTAAATGGTGGAACACCCGCGGTGTCAGGGTAAATCTCAATAAAAAATCCGCTTCCTCTTCCGTGTTTTTTTGATGCACAACCGGAGCCATGCAAATTATTATTATAAAATGACTCTAATGGTGGAACTAACCTTCCGGATTGGAGGCTTTTAAGGTGAATACTTCAGGTATTGCCAGTTCCCTTAAACGACGGATTTCTGATGAAAATATTATCCTTACAGCAATTGCTGTTATAATTATTATCGGCCTCTATCTTGTCAGCTGTTATAATTACCTCCTTTTCCACGGGATCATCAAATGCATATGCATTGGTATTGCCATCACAATCTTTGTCATCATCTGGAATTCCCGGCCCCATGTTGTGGATACTTTCCTCCTTGTTATAGCGGTCTCGTTTCTTTTTTCCGGGTGTTTTGAGATCCTCCACATGCTGGCATTTTCCGGCATGGGTGTCTTTCCTGGAGATGCCGGGAACCTGGCCGCCCAGGTATGGATTGCCGGACGGTATTTCCAGAGCGTGACACTCGTTCTTGCCGTTTTTTCCTTTAAGAAAAGCCTTACAAATGATCCGAAAAACGATTTTGCCATCCTTATCTCGCTCGGTACCATAGTTACCATCTTCCTGCTCGCAACGATTTTTCTCTGGCAGGTATTTCCCACGTGTTTTATCCCCGGTAGCGGCCCCACGTCATTCATGATAGCCAATGATTACATCATCGCAATCATCATGTTTGCCGCGATTGCCCTGCTTCTCATACGACGCAGGGAATTCGATTATGAGGTCTGGCAGTCCTTTTCTGTCGCCCTGTTTTTCCTTGTCGCAAGCGAACTGACATTTGCATTTGCCCCCAATATGTATGGTTTTGTGAGCGCAGCCGGTCATATATTCACCCTTGTCTCGTACTATTTCTTTTACCGGTCAATCGTTGTCGTGGCAATACGGCGCCCGTCAGATATTATCTTCCGCAGGCTCAAAGAAAACGAGGATGCCCTGCAGGAAAGCGAGTCCCGGTACCGGGCTTTTTTCTCAACGTCCCCTTACGGTGTATACATGACGTCCCGCGAGGGAAAAATGCTGGACTATAACGATTCCCTTATTCGAATCCTCGGATATGGCAGTCGCGAAGAACTAAAAAACATCGACAGCAGGAACCTGTATGCCGAAGCGCAAGGCCGTAACCTGTATACCCGGACAATAAAAAAGGAGGGATATATCCGGGATTTTCCTTTCAGGGTAAAGAAAAAAGACGGAACCCTTATCGATACCCTTGTTTCAGCAATTCCCCTTAAAAACCGTTCCGGAGAGATTATCGGTTTTCAGGGCACGGTACGGGACGTCACCCTCCAGAAACGGGCAGAATCGGCCCTCCGTGAGAGCGAGGAACGATACCGGACGTTGTTTGAAGAGTCCCCGGTCCCTATATGGGAAGAAGATTTTTCCGCGGTCAAATCATGGATGGACGCAAAATCCCGGGAGGGTATTGCTGACTGGAGGACTTATTTTAAAGAACACCCTGAGGATCTCCGCCGGTGTGCCTCTCGTGTAAGAATTTTACATATTAATCGTGCAACCACAGTGTTGTACGGTATTTCATCCGTACAGGAGTTAACCTCCGGCTTATCCGGAATCTTTACCGAAGAATCCTACGAATCGTTCAAGGAAGAGCTTGCCTGTTTTGCAGAAAAAACACACACGTTTGAAAGTGAACGTCCCATCCGGGCTCTTGACGGAAAGCCGATTGCCACCCTTATCCGGGCGGCCGTTGTTCCGGGCTACGAAGAGACTTTCGCAAAGGTTCTTGTTACTGTCGTTGATATCACGGGACTAAAAAAAGCAGAATCGGCCCTTCGCGAGAGCGAGGGACGGTACCGGGCGTTGTTTGAAGAGTCCCCGACTGCCATACGGGAGGAAGATTTTTCCGCGGTCAAATTATGGATGGATGCAAAATCCCAAAAAGGCGTAACTGACTGGGAGGCTTATTTTAAAGAGCACCCTGAGGATCTCCGCCGGTGTGCCTCTCTTGTAAAAATTGTGCATATCAACCGTGCAATGAAGGAGTTGTATGAAGTATCCTCTGTAGAGGAGTTTACATCAGGCCTCCCGGTTATCTTTATCGAAGCTTCGTATCCCTCGTTCCGGGACCAGCTTGTCGGTTTTGCCAAAAAAACATTTGTTTACGATGGTGAACGCCCCATCCGGGCCCTGGACGGAAAGATAAAGGCGACCCTCTTTAAAGCGACGGTAGTTCCGGGCTACGAAGAGACGCTCGCCAAAGTGATTGTGACGGTCATTGACATCACGCAATTAAAACAGGCAGAGGCTACGCTCCGCGAGAGCGAGGATCGGTACCGGAGTATCATAGAAAATATCCGGGATGTCTCTTTTCGGGTTGATAAGGAGAGCCGGCTTGTCATGATAAGCCCGTCCGCAGCGCAGACATTCGGAGTCGCATCCACTGAAGAACTGCTTGGAAAACCTGTGCAGTCGTTATGGAAATATCCGGAGAAAAGGAAAGAGTTCATTATTAGTATGAAAAAGCAGGGTGGCACCGTACAGGACTGGGAAACGGAATATGTCAAGGCCGACGGCACATCATTCTGGGTATCGATTAGTGCTCACATGCTCACGGACGAGCATGGCGAATATGCGGGTGGCGAAGGGATCGTTCGGGATATTACCGCCCGGAAGAAAATAGAGGCTGCGCTGAAAAACGCCCTGAACAAGCTGAACATGCTCTCATCGATCACGCGCCATGACATCCAGAACCAGCTGCTGGCGTTGCGGGGGTATCTCGAACTTTCAAGGAAAATGGCTTCCGATAAAGCAATCCTTGACATGATCAACAAAGAGGATGCCATCGCTGAAACCATCGGAAAGCAGATTGAATTTACAAAAACCTATGAGGATATCGGCGTAAATGAACCCGCATGGCATGACATTGGCGCCCTGATCCAGTCAGCCTGTACACAACTGCCGCTGGCAAACATCGAGGTCATCACGAATATCCCGCCGGTTGAGATCTATGCCGATGCCCTGATCGGTAAAGTGATCTATAATTTCATCGAGAACTCTCTCCGTCACGGGGTGCATGTTACCCGGATTGCTTTTTCTTTCCTCAAAACCAATGGGGGGGCAGTTTTTGTATACGAGGACAATGGTATCGGGATCCACCCGGAGGACAAACAGTACCTTTTCCAGAAAGGGTTTGGCAAGCATACCGGTCTGGGCCTCTTTTTATCCCAGCAGATCCTTGCAATTACCGGCCTTACCATCAGGGAAACCGGTGAATTCGGGAAAGGCGTGCGGTTCGAGATCCGGATCCCGGAAGGAGAATACCGGGTAAAACCCGGGCCGTGAGAACGGTCTCTACCCGTTTAATCATACAAAAAATAATTATAAAAAAAAAGAGTTTTAGAAATCCGGGACCAGCACTTCGAAATACGCCTGCGGGTGCTTGCATGCAGGGCACTCGTCCGGTGCGGATTTGCCCTCGTGGACATACCCGCAGTTCCGGCAGACCCATTTTGTGGCCTTTCCTTTTGAAAAGACCTGGTTTTTCTCCACGGTTGTAAGCATCCCCCGGAACCGCTCTTCATGGTGCGCTTCCACGGTTGCAATTTTCCGGAACATGTCCGCGATATCCCGGAACCCTTCTTTCTCTGCGGTTGCCGCAAAATCCGGGTAAAGCTTGCCCCATTCGACCTTTTCGCCACCGGCGGCAGCGGCAAGGTTCTCCTTTGTACAGCCGATAACACCTGCGGGATAGGACGCCGTGATCTCCACTTCACCGCCTTTTAACTGCCTGAAGAAAAGTTTTGCATGCTCCTTTTCCTGCTCGGAGATCTCAAGGAATATCGCCGCAATCTGTTCGTAACCTTCCTTTCGTGCTGCGCTTGCAAAGAAAGTGTAACGGTTCCGTGCCTGTGACTCCCCGGCAAAAGCTGCGAGAAGGTTCTTTTCCGTCATACTGCCTTTCAGTTCCATGAAATAATTCCTCTTTTTTATGCGGTTTGTCGGCCTGTGATTTATATTCCACTGGATTGATGCGGCATCGCGGATACCGGGCATCCGTTGTTATAAAAATTTGGCAAAACAGGGGTTACTTTTCTGTCTTTCGGAAGGTTCCTTTTGGCACCGTTATCTCAAATCTTGCCCCGTTACCCGGTGTCCCTGTTTCCTCTATAGACATGCCGGTAATGGCAAGAATCTCCCGGGTCAAAAAGAGCCCGAAGCCTGTGTTCTTACCGTATCCCTTGAGAAATATTTTCTGTTTTTCTTCGGGCGGGATCCCGGTCCCGTTGTCTTCAACCGTGATCACCAGTTTTTCAGGAATGCTATCACACCGCACCGCGATCCGCGTCACCGTTTTTCCGTGGCGGAGCGAGTTATCGAAAAGATTGTAAAAGACCTTGCCAATCATCGGGTCTGCAAAGATTTCATACTCCCCGCATGTACTCGATACACAAATATCCGCAGGGCGTGCCGGCCCGATAAGTGAATCGATCCGGTGCCAGACCGGGGTTTTCACGCCGAGGTCCTGGTACATCCGCATGAATTCGATCTGCCGCTGGATCACCTTTAGCGAATCTTCGATCCTACCCAGAAAATCCGCAACGGCCGGCCCGGTTTTTTCAAGAGCTGCCAGTTGCGTGTACCCGAGTATGACCGCAAGCTGGTTTTTCATGTCATGCCTTGTTACGCTGTTTAAAAGGCTGAGTTTGCGGTTTGCTTCCTGTATAGCGTTTTCAGACTGCCGGATCGCGGTGATGTCCCGGGCAGTGCAGATATAGGATACGAGTGCGCTGTGCTCATCAAAGACCGGGGAAATGTTCGACGTATAAAACCGAATCGAGCCGTCAGCGTGGATTACCCGGTGCGTGAGGCCAGTCAGGGGCTTTCCAGTCTCACTAATCCCGGCGATAAACTCATTAAATTGCCGGATATCGTCGGGATGGACAAAGTCCTCGTATGATTTCCCTGTAACCACCTCTACCGGGTGCCCGAGGAATGTTGTCCAGGCCGGGGAAACAAACGTAAAAATCCCGCGAGGATTGATTGTGTAGATGATGTCGTGGCTGTTTTCCACGAGCATACGATATTTCATCTCGGATTTGGCGACTGCATCTTCTGCCCGTTTCTTCTTTATCACCTGCCAGAGTCCTTCCATGAGGAGCAGGAGCGCCTGGTTATCCTCATCTGTATATTCTTCTTCCTTGTTTGCCACACCCATGACAAAGATAATGTGTCCCTCATCGATGAGCGGGACATTCATGTGGCGGACAATCTCCGGGTGCCCCTGCGGGATTCCCTTTTTTTTGGGATTTGGCGCTGCATAATCGTTTGTTATGATCGCTTTCCGCTGTCGTACCGCCTCCCCCCACAAGCCGGTTTTTTCCGTTTTGTAAACACGCGGCTTATTCTTCATCCTGCACTCTGCCATCGCGTTCTCTGACCAGGAATACATCGTAAGTTCACTTTCGTCATCATTTAAGAGCGCGAGGTAACCCATCGGGCTTGCAGTGATAATTCCCGCACCCTCAATGGCCTCCTGGAAAAGTTCCGCTTCACATTTTTTGGCGTTCTTGTAGAAATCAAGCAAATAGCGGAGCCGCGTCTCACTTTCACGGATCTGTTTCCCGCTTTGCGCAAGTTCCCCGTAACGCTGTCGCAGTTCCATTTCAGTCACTGCAATTTGTTCACACGCTTCTTTTAATGCATTTTCTTTTTGTGTTAACCCGGTAATGTCATGGAAGATCCCTTCAATACCAAGAACGGTGCCGTCTTTGCCGTAATAGAGATGGCTGCTTGTCGAGACCGTGACCGGTGTCCCGTCTTTTTTCCGGAGTACAACTTCAAAATTTTTTACCGAACCGTCCCGATACAGGGTATCATAGAGTTCCTCTCGTTTTTCCGGGAACATGAAATATGTATCACGAACACTTTTTCCAAGAAGTTCATCCAGAGAATGATACCCCAGTAATGTCGCACCGCTCGGGCTTACCATCACAAGCCTGCCATCGCGATCAGTGCGGTAGATAACGTCCTGTATATTTTCAACGACCTTTCGGTAATTCTCTTCACTTTTTTGCAGTTCTTCTTCCCTCCGCCGCTCGTCTGTCACGTCATGGATGGTGCCAATAGCTGCCGGTTTTCCCAGGTAAGATGCCAGTCCGACATCCATTTTCACCCGGCGAAAAGACCCATCCTTATGGAGAAACATGCATTCATAAAATTCCGGCTCCGGCTTTCCGGCGAGCCGCGAATAGTGCCGGGCCACAACCTTTTCACGATCTTCTGTGGCAAGACAATTCTCAAGGGGAACACCGTCAAGTTCTCCTTCTGCGTATCCCAGGATCTCACGGAACCCCCGGTTATGGAATACCAGGCGGCCGTCCTGTGCAATAAAAATCCCGTCCTGGCTGTGTTCCACGAGCGTGCGGTATTTCTCCTCGCTCTCAAGGATAGTATTCCTGTTCGCTGTAAGTTCATTGCACTGTGCCTGGAGTTCTTCAGCAGAAGCCACCAGTTGCTCGTTTGCAGCCCGTAGTTCGATTTCGGTTTCTTTTATGTCTGTGATATCGCGGATGGACTCAATAGCGCCGGTCATTATCCCGTCTGCATTAAAAAGCCGGCTTGCTTTCCCCCAGAGAAAGACTCTCGTCCCGCGTTTCTTTTCAAGCATGGTCTCTGCAGTGAGGGTTGTCGTTGTGCGCCGGGTAAAGAGGTAATGGTCTTTTTCAAATTCCTTGTCCGGAGAAAGGACCAGATCGACAAGCATCGGTCTCCGCTCCCCATAAAAAATGACGGCATACTCGTAGTTCCGCGTATCAAGGACTGTTTCTGCACTGGTGCCGGTCATTTCCTCCATCGCCCGGTTCCACGCAATTACCTTCCCCCGTGTATCGATAGCGATAGTCGCATCCGGGAGAAAATTAATAATATCGGTCAGCCGCTTTTCGGATTCAAGCAATGCTTTTTGTGTCGCGATCCGGGTGATAGCCTGACGGAGCTTATGGGCCAGTTCAGCAAACTGTGCCTTTGGCTCGCCACCTTTCTGGAGATAAAAATCTGCGCCGTTGTTTATCGCGGCAATTACAATTTCTTCCCGGCCTTTTCCGGTAAAGAGAATATACGGGATATCTCCGTATAACTCGCGGACTGTTTTTAAAAGCGCGATGCCATCCATGCCCCGCATCTGGTAATCGGCAACTATCGCATCAAAATGGTTTTTGGAAAGCTTGTCGAGGGCCTCTTCTCCGCTCATCACGCCCGTAACGGTAAAGTCCCCCGTGTTTTCAAGAAACAGCTTCCCGATTTCGAGCAATGCCGGCTCGTCGTCAATATAGAGAAGTGAATACATTTTTTACCACTCTTTTTTGGGCACTGGCTGGCAGGATGTGATAATGAGTGGCAATTAGTCCGGAATGTTATGAATGTTTGCGATGCACAAACATATATCAAAAGGATATAGCAAAAGGCGGGTTTTGATAAGACAATTCGTGATGCAAAAAGAAATCATGCATCCGATTTTCTCTTATCATTTCCCGCCGGATATCTGTTACATTAAGGAGCCAAAAAATGAAAATCCTTGCCATCCACGGGAGCCCCCGGACGATCCGGAGCAATACGCGAAAACTTGCCGGTTTTGTGCTTGAAGGCGCAAAAGAGGCCGGTGCCGATACGGAAATAATCGATCTTGCCGACTGCCGGATCATCCCCTGCACTGCGTGCGATGCGTGCGCCATAAACGGCACCTGCGTCAACGACGACGATGTCCCGTCCCTTGTTGCCCGGATGAAAGAGGCAGACGGGATTATATTTGGCTCGCCGGTATACATCGACAATGTCTCCGGCCAGATGAAGGTGTTTTTGGACCGTCTTGCGGATGCGATCCATTACCAGCAGATTGCCGGGAAGTTCGGGTGCTCTGTTGCGACGACAGCCGAATCCGGTGGCGATGACGTGGTTGCGTACCTCAACCATGCGCTCAACTACCTTGGCGTTGTAGCGGTGGGTGGTATCAGTGTGGCAACCGGTGAAAAAGCGGAACTGGTGGATGCGATGGAACCTGCCGCCCGGGCGCTTGGGAAAAAACTTGCAGGTGCAATCCGTGACGGGTATTCCGATCCGGTACAGGAAGCAGTAATTGCAGACAACCGGGCGTACTTTAAGACCATTGTCGAAGAGAACCGGGACTTCCGTCCCGGTGATTATGAACGGTGGGTAAAAATGGGATGGATCCGGCAAATCCACTCATACGATAACCCGTTTATGAAAATTTTCAAGTTGTATTGAGTTGCATAGGTATTGCAACCATATAACACAGATTTTTTACAATGATAAATACCATAAAGGATCTATTAATTGCATTACCTCATAAAAATAAAAGAGGGACGAATTTTAATTAGTTTTTAATTAAGAGACTTTCTCGATATTGTTCTGCAGATGGAAGTTTTGTAAAATCCACAGCGTTATTGAAATTTTCTTTTATTACTTTCTCAATATCATTGATATCAGCCTTGAAGAATTCTTTTCGATTATTAATTTTATTAACTCGTCCTGAAAAGAACCTATTCTGAATCTTACTTTCTAAATCGGGAGCATTATCAGAAAAAATTAAAGCATGGATATCGAATGGGAATGGAACAGACGCATCACCCAATTCATTAATTCTGTCTAAGGGCTCAATCCTTCGAGTCATACCTATCTTATAGACATTTTCTCCAAATGATCCGAGATTAGATATGACATATACATATCCGGCCTTTGCATTTTGTTCGCGGTAATCAATCTGTTTCTCTTCTTGTTCAAGGTCGGAATATTGTGATTTCAATTCAACTAATTTTGCATTAATGGCATGTAGATCATTCTCATTTTTAGTATTTGCAAGACGAGTCTGCAGCTCTTCGATAGCCTTTGAAAAGTGTTTTCGCTCTTTAGCAATTCTTTCACGTGCAACCTTGATCTCGCGTTCGAGTTTTTCCTGTTCCCGCATCTCTTCCTTGAGTCGTCGTTGTTCCTCCTTTTCTTCTTGTTTTTTCTTCTGATATTCAAATGCGAGATGGAGTTCTTTTAGTTTCATTTTTTTTAAATTCTGATGAAATGGTTACTTGACTGACTCGCCCTAATTTATTGAGAGCCTCAAATGATGTTTCTATCCTCTTCTTGAAAGGATCGAGGTTGTTGAATTTTACGTTATCAACGCAATAATCACATTCATTATTGAAGGATCGCAATGCGAGTTTTATCATATCATTAACCATTTTTTTTCCTTCAGCAGCGCTTCCATTAACCGTCCAATTCATATTTGCATTAGTGGCCTGACCCGATTTGATCAATGTTTTTTGGGAGTCACGGATTTCATCTAGCTTTGATTTATACTCCTCGCTGGTTAGGAAAGTAAATTGGGGTTTATATAATGCAAAACTTTCAAGCATCAGTTCTTCATCAATAGCGATTATCAGGTTCTTTTTTTTCTGCAATTCATTTTCTAGATTCCTTATCTCATTGGAACAGATTCTCCGTCTTTCCAAGGATTCATTTTCAGCTTGTTTTAATTTCTCAGCATGATCTCGTCGCTCATCAGCCATGTCACTTCGAATTTTATTAAGATCTTCCTGACATTGACGTTCTTCAGTTTTTAATTGATCAATACGTTTCTGAACCTCAATTGCATCGGTTCCTCCAATTTTTTGTAATAATTCTTTTAATTCAGTGTTTTTCCTTTTTTATATCTGAAACATTGAAAAAATCTAATAACGCCATAAAAAATAAAATTAATATTAACTGCCATAATCCTATCGTTTTTCATTTATTTGATTTTCATAAAAGGAGAACAACTTGATTTTTAGAGAGGAGTTGAAATATATAAGTGGGTGTATTTTTAAATTTTGTCATTGTGTGAGTGTTTACAAACTATATACACTCTACAACCTTTCCCATCCTAACGTCGGTAAAATTGGTTGCATGGAGCCTGCAACTTGCTGCAAACCACTGCAACTATCAATGAGGTCTCATTCATCTTGGCGATTTGTCAAGAAAACTATTTTCCCACATTCTATGAGGGAACCAGTATAGCAAAAATAACAATCGCCTTCGTTATAGATTAGTCCAACCTTTAAGTTTATTCAAAAGACTCCCTTTTAAGTGGTATCATTTTGTTTTATCCCAAATATCGCATGTGGTTTTTGCCATTATTTTTTTTCAGAGTCGTTCTGGTCTGTCAAAATCCTCAAAATCGGCAACAATCCAATCATTTGAAAAACAAAATAACGAGTTTAAACCAATTGATGATGAAAATAGTCCCTCTTTTATGTCAGGAACAGTAAGAAAAGCGGGCCTGAAGGGATTTGAACCCTTGACCTGCGGATTAAGAGTCCGCCGCTATGCCGAACTAAGCTACAGACCCACGTAGCCTAATAGTGTGGTGAGTTTTCCCGAATAAATGTTTTGGAATTTTCCATACGGGACACCATGGATGTTTATAGAATTCCTTTATACGTGGGCATGGTACAACTTCTTTTAATATGCCTGAAACAGCCGCATTTGAGTCGGCAGCCCCGATAAAATACTGTATCTTCGGGTGCGGGACAAACGGGTACAATATCATCCTTGAACTGGCAAAAGAAAACGAGCGCGCGGTTGTCGTCGACATTGACGAGTCGCGCGTCCACCATCTCCGTGACCAGAAATGCGATGCGTATATGCGGGACATCACATCGTCCGAAATGCTTGTCGGGCTCCCGCCATTTGAGATCGCGTTTGTGATGACCGGCAACGCGGACGCAAACCTTGCCGCTGTGCTTACTATCAAAAAAAGGTACCCGACTGTCCAGGTAATCGTTCGGGCTATTGACCCGATATCCGGCGGAAGGCTCACGGCTGCCGGCGCAGACCTTGTTATTTACCCGCAGGAAGTCGTTGCAAAATCGGCAGTATTCCAGGTAAAAAAGCAGCACGCCAGCCGGATCTCGCAACGGCTGTTCTCGCTCCTTGCCGGCTGGGACGGCATCCTTGGGATCATCACCCACAAGAACCCGGACCCGGATGCGATTGCAAGCGCCATGGCCTTAGCCGAGATCGCCCGGCACGCAAACTCAAAAACACTCACCACCCGGATCTTCTACGAAGGAAACATCGGGCACCAGGAGAACCGGACGTTTGTCAACCTGCTTGATATCAAGATGGAGCACGTGACACCCGAGACACTCCAGAAATGCACGTATCTTGCGCTCGTGGACTGCCCGGGCCCGGGCTCAAACAACGATATCCCGCCCCAGACAAAGATCCATATTATTGTCGACCACCACAAGAACGGTAACCACGTCCCCTCGCAAGGGACATTTATCGATATCCGGCCGGGCATCGGTGCGGCTGCAAGCATCATGACCCAGTACCTGCAGGAACTGGATATCCCGGTTGACAAGCGGGTGGCGACAGCGCTTTTGTACGGCATACGGACGGACACAAAAGAGTTCAAGAGAAATGTCACCCCGCAGGATCTTGGAAATGCAAGTTTTTTGCTCCCGCTTACCGATGCCGACCTTCTCGACAAGATCATGTCGCCGTCCATGTCGCAGGAAACGCTTGAGGTGATCGGAAAAGCGATCCAGAACCGGAAGTTCCAGAGCGGGTACCTTTTCTCAAACGTCGGCTATGTGATGAACCGTGACGCCCTCCCTCAGGCTGCCGACCTGCTCAGCACGCTTGAAGGCGTGAACACGGCACTCGTCTACGGGGTTACTGATACATCAATCGTTATCTCGGCCCGGAACCGGGATGTCCGACTGCATGTGGGCAATGCGCTTTCCGAGGCGTTCGGTGACATAGGAGATGCCGGGGGTCACCCGAACATGGCAGCGGCAAACCTTCCTCTTCATTATTTCGGGAACGTTACAAACAAGGAACTGCTTCTTGAACTTGCCATCGAACCGATCCTCCAGAAATTCAAGAACCTTGTCGGCCTCGAAAAAGAGGACAAGAAAAATGAAGAATGAGGGAGAAGGTAAAAACACCTTCCCCCTGTTATACCGGTGATCGTATGGAATTTTCTTCATGGGAGCCGTACTACATCGAGATCCTTGAGTACTTCGGGTTTTCCCGCGAGGATGACGAGAACGCTGCACGGATTCTTGCAACGCTTATCAGTCGCGACGATCTCCAGGCGCTTACCCGGCTGGTAAAGGATCGCGACGTTGTTGTCTGCGGGAACGCCCCCTGCCTTGTAAAGGAACTTGGCCGCATCCAAAAAGACAGTGTGGTCTTTGCCGCAGATGCAGCGGCGGATGTCCTTTTCACGCATGGGATCCGGCCTGATGCAGTCTTTACCGACCTTGACGGGGCAACCGATCACCTTCTCGAAATGAACCGGCAGGGGACTATCATTGTCGTGCATGCGCATGGCGACAATATCCCGCTGCTCCGGCACTGGACAAAAAAATTTACCGGCCCCCTAGTCGCCACTACGCAAAGCACCCCGCTTTCCCACGTCCATAACTTCGGCGGTTTTTCCGATGGCGACCGTGCGGCCTTTGCCGCTGATGCGCTTGGCGCGAAAAAAATCATGTTTGTCGGCTTTGATCTCGATGACAAAAATGTCGACCCGGTCAAACGCGGGAAACTTTTGTGGGCAAAAAAACTCCTTGCCCTGATCGGCCATGACTGCTGATACCGATGCGGACAAAATGGCGGTCATCCTTGACGGGTACGTGGACGAACCCGCATGTCTTGGTGTCCCACCCTACCTATCACCCTATATCCGGAATGTCGCAGGGGTGCTTTTTGACCGGGAATATTCCGTGCGGTATTTCACTATCGACCAGCTGAGAAACGACCCGCAGCTGATATCCGTGATGGGACATACTGGCCTGCTTGTCATGATATCCGGAGTCACGGTGCCGGGAAAATACCTTGGCGGGACTCCTGCGACACTTACCGAGGTCGAGCAGGTTGGCCACATGGCAAGGGCCGCAAAAAAACTGATCGGCGGTCCCATTGGTTTCGGGTACGCGGGGGAAGGCGGGAAAAAAGCTGTCCGGCAGGAGATTACCGGGTTTGATGCGCTGCTCTCCGGAGAACCGGCCGGGGCTCTCGACCAGTACCTTTCCGGGGGAGAACCTGTCGGCACATTTGATTACTCCCTGACCGACCCGTGGAGTGTCTCGGGGGCCGGTATCATCACGCAACATCCCGATTTCCCGTACGTGATGTGCGAACTTGAGACCGCCCGGGGCTGTTCCCACGGGGCAACCGGCGGATGTTCGTTTTGTACCGAACCGTTTTACGGCCGGCCCCGGTACCGTTCGGTAGCCGGGGTTGCGGCTGAAGTCGGGGCGCTTAGTCGCTTTGGCGCCCGGCACTTCCGGGTCGGCCGGCAGCCGGATATTCTTGCGTATGGTGCGGGAGAGGGAGAGTACCCGGCGCCCCGGCCGGATCTGCTCGAACAACTGTTCTCCGCGATACGTGCATCGGCACCGGACTTAAAGACGCTCCATATCGACAACACAAACCCGGCTACCATTGCCCGGCACGAAGAAGAGAGCCGGGAGGCGCTTGCTGCTATCATACGGCACCACACGCCCGGCGACGTTGCGGCGTTTGGCATGGAGACTGCCGACCCGGCAGTTGTCGCGGCAAACAATCTCAAGGCGCAACCGGACGAGGTCTTCCGGGCAATTGAGATCGTAAATGAAGTCGGCGGGAAACGCCGTGACGGGATCCCCGAGCTGCTGCCCGGCCTTAACTTTGTCTGCGGGCTTGCGGGCGAGACCCCGTCGACCTACGACAAAAACGAGCAGTTCCTTAAACGTGTGCTTGATGCCGGGCTCATGGTCCGGCGCGTCAACATCCGGCAGGTGATGCCGTTTCCCGGGACGCCGGTATACACAAATAACACGCTCGGGAAACACGACCGGCGGTTTAAGGCATTTAAGGAGTTTGTCCGGCAGAAGATCGATCTCCCGATGCTCCAGAGAGTCTTCCCTATAGGGACCGTTCTCCGCGATGTGCGGATCGAGGTCTCAGGAGAGATCTCGTTTGGCCGGCAGCCCGGTTCATACCCGATCCTTGCAGGCATCCCGGAAAAGATCCCGGTCCGGACCGTGATTGATGCGGTTGTCGTGGACTGGGGCATGCGCTCGGTGACCTCCCTCCCGTTGCCGCTCAATGTCAATACCATGCCGGCAAACGTGCTCCGGTGGATGCCCGGCGTCGGGAAGAAACGGGTGGCAGCTGTCATTTCAAAGCGGCCGTTTGCAGATGTTGCGGCGTTTAAGAAAATTGCCGGAAACTCGCCACTCGATTCGCTGCTGGAGTGCTGAAAATCTCTCTCTTGTAGAACCGGACAGGGCTTATTAAGTTCAATTAGGAATTTAAAATTGGGAAAATGTACGATGGTTTCCTGCCTCAGGGCCCCTCTCGGGGCACGGCGGGGCAAGGACGTTTAACCGGATTTCCATAAAATTGAGGAGAAATTAATCACGAGAAGTCCTGCTCATAATTTACTATAAACCTCCTTGCCCAGGCGCGATCCGCCGAGGCATCGCGCCGACCCCCGTAAGGGGGTGGGAACTCTCGTTATTAGAAACAGTAAGAACAGGGCTATAATCATATATCCTAAAAGAAGGAATCCAGTGTCAACCCCTCCAGTAAATTATTTTTAACAGACCCGGAAACCATCCAAACCCTTACAACCCGCCACAGCGAATTTTCTAGAACAACCTGTTGGAAAGCCGGGGTCAGAAAAACATCATGGTAAAATTATCTTCAAAGGGCTGGATGGCCCTTAGTATCCTCTTCAGCCTTGTTGTCATCATCATCATATTTGCGACAACATTCAATGAAGAGACCATCGGGTATATCCTCGCGTTTAATTTCGTTTTTCTTGGCCTCGCCATCCTGTTCCGCCTGCTTGCTCTCGTCATCTGGGCATTGCGGATAAAAATTATGTCCAAATCTCTTGGCTACGATGTCACGCTCCCGTACTGCATAAACATGGTACTTGCCGGGCTGCTTGCCGGCACCGTCACTCCCGGGCAGGTGGGAAACGACCCGGTCCGGATCCATGAACTCTACCGTGGCGGCGTTAAAATGGGGGATTCTATCGCGGTCGTGATCATGGAACGGTTCCTTGACGGGGTCATCCTTGCAGTTATGGGAATACTCATCCTTATCCTGATGTTCGAGTATTTCCTGCGGACGTTTAGTGCCGGACTCATCAGCCTTGTCATTATCTCAATGGTCTTCATGATCGGCGTCCTTGTGCTGCTCATCCTTGCCCTGAGGTATCCGGAGAAAACAAAACATCTTGTCATGCGGCTGGTAAACCGGGTAGTCTCCCGCCTGCCAAGACCGGCCGAACAGAAACAGAAACTTATTGACCGGGCCGAACAGGAAATCGGGAATTTTTTCGAGGGAATGAACCGGTTTACCGGAAGTGCCCGGCGGGGACTTCTTGCCGGGGGTATCCTAACCGGGCTGTTCTGGATCACCGAATTTTTTGTGGCTTCAATCATCCTTATGGGTCTTGGCCTTGGCCCGTACATCCTTGAATCCATGTTCTTCCAGATCATCCTTGCCATCATTATGATGATCCCGCTCACGCCCGGGGCATCCGGGGTTACCGAACTCTCCACCTCGTCGCTGTACGCGCTCATTATCCCGTCGGGAATGATCGGGATTTTTGTCGTGCTCTGGCGGTTTGTGACGTTCTACTTAAATATCCTCCTTGGTGCCGTTGCCGGACTTGCCATCTTCAAACGGGAACTGAAAAACAGGGAGATGGAAGAAAAAATGGAAGGGGAAAGCCAGAATTCAGGCTGAATTAAGAGGACTGTTTCCCGGAAGCAGACTGGTTATACCCGCTCTTTTTTTGGCAGTGTCTTTACAACGGGAGTTTCAGCAGGGATGTTGTTCTTGTATTCCTTTCGGGTGTAGGTATACTTATTTGAAAACCCGCCCCGAAGGACAATCATGTACCATTCAAAGATCGTCCTCCAGAACCCGAACTGCTCATATCTCCGGAAATCGAACCCCACTTTCATATCGCGATTAAATGCTACTTTTCCTTCCTTCCTGAGCCGGGTTGCCACTTCAAGATCGTCTCCGGCGTCCATAATCCGGTACATGCCGGCGCGGAAGAGTGCGTCTCGCCGGAAAATAGTGTTGCAGCCGAGCGTGTAATAATACAACCGGGTGCGTGCCCCGAAATGCATCAGGAGGTCGAACAGGATAACATACTGCTTGTTCTTGCTTGTTTTTTCAATTGCGGTTACCGGGCCAAAGGCAAGGACCACCCGGGGGTCTGTAAATGATTTCTGGATCTGTTCGATCCAGTCATGCGCAACGATACTGTCGGCATCGGTTGTGGCGACAATATCGTATTTTGCCTGTCCAAAGCCGTCGTTCCTCGCACCGCTGACCCTTTCCGATTTCTGGATGAACACAAGGTCCGCGTACTCTGCCGCAATTTCCCTTGTACGGTCATGGGAATTCCCGTCAACGACAATCAGTTCATAAGAACTGCGGGGGACAGTCTGGTCGGACAGCGCTGACAGGCACCGCCGGATTGTTGCCTCTTCATTGTAAGCCGGGATGATTACGGATATCATCAGATAACTCCGATCTTCTGGGACCAAAAATTGTCTATAATCATATGAACGAAATATTTGAAAATAGTATGCTGGGCAAAGGGAATTGCACCCTGTTCCCTTCTGTTTTTATCCGGCGACAGGCTCATTTTTAGATCTTTTTTAGTTCCGTAACTTTCAGGATATCGGTGCGGGTCACGATCCCGACAATCCGGTCTTCGTGAACGATTGGTATCCTGCCGATATTCCGGGTCGACATGATCCTGAGTGCGTCTATTACCGATGCCGTTGGCGGGAGGGTGACAATCTCACGGGTCATAATGTCTTTTACCTGCATCGCTTCACGGTCGATCGGCGAGGTGCGGTTGATGTCCGCAAGGGTCACCATGCCAACAAGCACGTCTCGTTCGACAACCGGGAAACCGAGATGCTTGCTCGCGTACATCATCTCGATCACTTTTGCAAGCGGCATGTTGGAGGGCACTGTTGTCACCGGGGCACTCATCATGTTCCCGACTACAACGTTTTGCAGGAGGACATTGTACTGGACGGCCGTGGACTCCATGCTTGCGCCGATGTAGATGAAGAGCGCGATGAGGATCAAAAACGGCGAGAGGAGGAAGAGCCCGACAATGCCGAAGATGACGGCAAATGCCTTGCCAACGTTTGCCGCGATCCTTGTTGCACGTTCAAGCGGCATCCGGATTGCAAGGACTGCCCTGAGCACCCGGCCGCCATCCATGGGAAAAGCCGGGATTAAGTTGAACGCAAAGAGGACGATATTGAGCACGCCAAGATACCCGAAGATAAACGCAAGTATTCCCTGCGTAGGTGCGTCGGCTGCCATCATCGGTGTCAGGTAGACAAGGCCGCAGCAGAAAAGCCCGAAGACAAAACTCATCAGCGGCCCGGCAATTGCCATGGGAAGTTCGGTTCTCGGCTCAGGGGCTCCGTCCTCCATCTGGGCGATGCCGCCAAACATCATGAGCGTGATGCTCTGCATTTTTATTCCCTTTGCCCGGGCGACAAGCGAGTGGGCGAGTTCGTGTACGAGCACGCCAAAAAAGAGCCCGAGTGCGACAACGGTTCCAAGTAGCCAGGGCATCATGCCCGACGTGATTGCGGTTGTGTCGATCTGAACGCGGAAGATCTCGACAAGCATGTCTGTCGTGGGGACAATTTCGCTGCCTATGATGTATGCAAACAACGGTATGACTAAGAGGAAGGTGTAGTGAAGCAGGATCGGGATACCAAAAAGCCGCCCGATCCGAAGAGATCCATCCATAAAGTATGGATTATCTTTTTAACCCATATGGTATATACTTTCATCTGATAACGATGGAAACCCAGATTACGGATTTATTCGGCCTTGCGATCTACACGGACAAGGGCATGTACATCGGTGAAGTCGACGATGTCGTCATTGACGTGGACTCGAAAAAGATCGATGCGCTTGTCGTCGGAAAGGTCAACGACCAGCTCTTCGAGCTCAAGAACTACAAGGGTCTTAAGATCCCGTACCGGATTATCAGTGCCATCGACGATATTGTCCTCATCCGCCACCTGCCCGGCGCATTTTCCGGATCGGGAACGCTCGAGGAAAGCTAACCGGGTTTTAACGACGGTACAAGAGGGTGGCACGGCGGGGGCTGCCCATTTTTATTTTCTTTCCCGCGAAGGGTGGTCTGTTCTATGGAAAACCGGGAGATCTTTTCGAATCTTATTACCATTCCCCCGGTTTTTGTCCGGCTTGACGGCCGCGCTTTTCACGCCCTCACAAAAAAATTCGGGTTTGCAAAACCGTTTGACGACCGGTTCTGTAATGCGATGGTCGAGACCTGCCGGATGCTTGTAGGTGATAGCGGTCTTTCGCCGGTTTTTGCGTATACGTTCTCGGACGAGATCAGTCTGTATCTCACCGGCAGCCTTCCGTTCTCCGGCCGGGTGGAAAAGATCGATTCGGTGGCGGCTTCGTACGCGGCAAGTGCTCTCACGCTTGCCCTTGGCGCAAAAGAACCGCTTGCGTTCGATGCCCGGATCGTACAAGCGACCCCGGAATCCGCGATAGAGTACATGATCGGCCGGCAGGACGAGGCGTGGCGCAACCACCTGAACTCCTACTGCCAGCAGGCACTGATCGCGGAGGGGATGAGTCCGACTGATGCCGCTGAACAGCTCCGGGGAAAACCTTCAGAGGAGCTTCACGAGATGATGTTTCAGCGTGGGGTCAACCTTGCAAAGACACCGGCCTGGCAGCGCCGGGGTATTCTTGTCTGCAAGAAGGAAACGCAGAAAGAAGGTTACAACCCGATCACGAAGGAACATGTGACGGTGACGCGGAGTACGGTTACGGTCGACCCGGACCTCCCGCTCTTTTCAACCCCGGAGGGGCAGGCATTTTTAAAAGGGCTTGTGGGCGGGGAGTAGAGTCTTTTGGTTATCACGTAGATTTTTCGATAAGCCACTTCCAGACCGGTTGTATGATAATGGTCGCGGTACCCTGATGACGGGTTTCTTCCTGGCTGCCCGTCAGGATTAATCCTTCACTCAATCCAAATTCTTTCATGGCCTCTAAAAGACCCCCGATCTCCCGTTCCTCATTATCGTTGTTAATTTCCTGACAGACCTGTAATGCCCGGGTAA
>Ga0209099_1001691_pt1 | contig 21381 bp, 34 predicted proteins | sample AD_JPNHW2_MetaG_FD_184430 | JGI IMG/M metagenome (GOLD analysis project Ga0209099, IMG submission 184430) | Active sludge microbial communities of municipal wastewater-treating anaerobic digesters from Japan - AD_JPNHW2_MetaG (SPAdes) (version 2) | ecosystem: Engineered > Bioreactor > Anaerobic... | reverse complement strand
CGCCATAAACGCAGGTCTCATCGCCATAGGCGTGGTATTGACGGAGCTTGGTCTCTTTACGAGACTGGTAGGTAACGGTACGGGCCTGATGAAGACCGCTGCGGCTTTGGTCATATTAGGCATCGCAATGATAATCTTCGCCAAAGCTGTCGAGGCGTTTGGCAGCATGGACCTCCTGGTCCTCGCACAAGGTCTTCTTGGTTTAACTTTGGCTCTTGCCGCGGTCACCGCTGCTGTTCACTTCATGCCTAAGAACATGGTTGGTATTGGTATTGGTATGCTCGTTATGTCAGCAGGCTTAGTACTTATGGCTAAAGCTCTTGAGACGATGGGCGGTATGTCGGTTGGCGGAATTGCCAAGGGCTTAGTGACTTTGGCTGCGGCTCTTTTTATTTTGGTTGTGGCGACGAACGCTATGACCGGAGCTCTAGCTGGGGCAGCGGCACTCCTGGTTGTCACTGCGGCTCTTCTGGGCTTAAGCGTCGTTATGCGCATTCTTGGCTCAATGGGTATGGCTGAGATAGGCAAGGCTCTTCTGGCCTTAGTCGGTGTCTTTGTCATACTAGGTGCCGCTGCGGCGATTCTCTCACCAATTCTTCCGGCAATGCTACTTCTTGGCGCAGCTCTCATTGTCTTAGCTATCGGTTTGGCCGCTGTAGGAGCTGCGTCCTTAATCCTCTCAATTGGCTTAAGTGCTCTTTCTGTCACAGGATTGGTCGGTGTCGGGGTTCTCTTAGCCATTGCCGCGGCCATTATCCCGTTGACGGTGCTATCCCCTGCAATTCTGATCGTGTCTGCCGCCTTGCTCGTCTTCTCTGTAGCGGTTATTGCTCTTGGCGTTGGGATGACAGTTCTCAGCGCTGGATTAGCCATGCTTGTGGCTCTTGGCCAAAGCGGGCTAGATGCCTTGACCGCGTTAGCTGCTACTGCCGCTAGTATCTCAGAGTTTGCGGTAGAGTTGCTGGTAGCTGGAGCGGCACTTCTGGTGTTTGGCGCTGGAGCAATAGTTGCGGGCGCAGGAGCACTGGTCGCTGGTATTGGTATTCTGGCTTTGGCTGGTGGATTAGCGGTTCTCTCAACAGTCGACATCTCCAACATGGAGGGTCTTGGCGACTTAGCTAAGAATCTGCTCAAGGCCAGCGGCTCGTTGCTTCTGGCTTCTCCTGGTCTTCTGGCCGGTGGAGCGGCCTTGGTAGTCTTTGGGTCTGGCGCGGCCAGCACTGGAGAGGGCCTCGCTAAGATTCAAAATGGGATCACAGAAGTGGTCAAGGCGGTCAAGGCTGTCCCTGGCGATATGGAAGCTGCTACGAACGCCATCATCGACGGAGTGAATAACCTTATTGCAGAGGTCACAGCGACCATCGCAAGTCGCCAAGCCGAGATTTCTTCAGAGACTACTAAGGTAATAGACGCCTCAGTCAAGGCAATTAACGACAAAAAGCAATCCTTTACCACGGCGGGGGTAAATCTTGTCAATGGCTTCATTAGTGGCATCCAATCTCGTGCGGCTGCGGCTGCTAGTGCGGCGGCGTCAATGGCTGCTTCTTCCTTGAGGGCTGCTAATAAGGAACTGGATAGTCGTTCGCCGTCTCGTGCGTTCGAGGAAGTTGGTATGAACGCCGACTATGGCTTTGCCAACGGGCTTAAGAAGTATGCCGGTAGTGCGGTCAAGGCGGCTCAATCTGTCGCCAAGAGTACCATCACCCCTGTCACGGAGATGACGGACGGGTTCTTCTCGGGGGCGGACTTACTTGGCCAAGGTTTGCAGCAAGTGGCTAAAGAGGCCTCAAAGATCAATCCTGTCATCGACAGCCAAAAGACGGTCACCATGCATCACGAGTTTGATACTCTGCACGTCGAGGGCGTGAATGACGAGGGCGAGTTTGTGGCTGCTGCGGACTACGCGGTGGAGGATTATCTAACGTCTATAATGAGGAGGCAGAATCGAGTATGAGTGACAACATTAGCACTTGGAAGCTGTCGAGAAACTCAGTGGCGTTAGCGCAAATTCTTACATTTCTGCCTAGCATCGACCAAGTGAAAGTCACATCCAAAGCTCTCGACGGATCAGTCTATATTCAGACCATAGGGACCGGCACCAAGCAAGCTTCCGTGACTATATTTGCGACTCGGGCGGAAATGCCCGCCGTGAATGAAGCGGAGGCTGATGGAGCGCTCGTCTCTGTGGTGTATCGAGACAAACAATACCTGGGGTATATTGAGGAGGCACCGGATTGGTCAGCCCTTACCCCTGGAGAGTCATACACAGCAAGTTTCAATCTACTAATTGACGAGGAGGTGTCCGTGTGAGGAGTATTCCTTCCGATATTGCTAGCAAATTGGCAATGCTAAAACAAACCCGAGCTAATTCGGCTGACCCGTCGGCTAGTATCTGGATCGGAAGGCCGACTACTCCGTTGACTACGGACGTCTTTCTGGAGAAGCAGGCGGTTTTGACTGGTGCGTCTATCACAGATACATCAGTCGCCGTTTGCCATCCTCGTCAAGGTGCGGCTAATACAAAAATTAACATTGCATATATTGCATCTGGGGTTGCCCACATAGTTACTGCCGCAACTAAGACCAAGATGTCTAATCATATTTGGGTTGACTCGGGCTTTTCAGAGACAGCCAGCGCTATATCCATCGCCTATGACGGTACGATGCCTAAAAACGACCAAGGAAAGGTCGAGTTTGTCACCGAGAGTCAGCCGTGGGTGTTCTGGGTTGATTCGGGGGTTCTCTACGCAAGAAAACTTGGGACCGCAGACACCATTACGCTAGCTCAGGCGAATTGTACGGACGTATCAGCTATACGGGCGATGTGGTCTGAGGTAGGAGGTTTTGACTTCGGCTTAATCGTCTTCTTCCTGCTGAGCGGCACGATCTACTATCGGCAACTGATTGACGGAGAGTGGACGGACGCCGAGATAGTTACTTTTGGCCCCTCTGGTGTCGCTTGGGCGTCAATTGCGGCGTTTCGGACGTGGGACTACCGAGTCGGTGTGCAGGGCAAGACTTCTACTGGGGACCTTTACGAGCTATTTACCCAGTTTATGGGCATCGGAAAGCAGACGGTTGAACATCTTGAAATCAAGAGCGTAAAGGCCACTGGCGCAATGACGGAGGTACACTACTCCGACACCGCAGAGGACGAGCACATCGAAATGTCCGTGTCCGCTGGTGCTCCATATGGCGGCCTGTACTCCACGGCTGTACCGACAATTACCAACGCTTACAACGTCGATAACGGCGCGGGTGATTTTGGCAAGCAGGCGGTATTCGTGTTTGATGTTCACTTGACCGCCGCAGAAGTAGCGGCACAGTATTCCGCATTTACTATCGTCGATACGAACAACGTCGCTTATACGGCATCCACAGCGACGCTGGGTAGTGATGGAAAGACCGTGGCGCTCACCTTTACCGATTTTAATAACGCATCTGGAACGTGTCAGGCGAAGTACACGGCGGGCACAGTCTCAACAATGGCCGGGACTACGATGGCAACGGTGACAAAATCGTTTACGCCTACTGGACTTGTGCCTACTGCTATTCCCGCACCCGAAGTTGTGGAGGTGACTAATATATGAGTTGGACTAAGGCCGACGGCGCAAAAATTAAGATAACGTTTGACCGCCCTATCGTCAGCGGACAGGCCGGGCAACAGAGCTTTTTTACGGTCACGGTGCCGGAATATACGTTTGTACCGGGCGGGACGCTGCAAAACGTCACCAAGACCGTCAAAAGCACCTATGCGCTGGCAGGGGTGCAACAGACGCTTGATTTGTCGGCTGGCACACTCACAGACACCGCTGTATCAAACGGCGTGTTGAGCTTGGGGGGGGCATGATGGCAAATTACGCTAATCTTCAAGCCGCGATTGACGCCGGAATTACCAACATGACGGCAAAGCGCAATAACTCAAAAAATGATGACAACACCGACACAATAGCTACTGGTATCACATGGTTTTATTTTAACTCGGTGCAAGTCACAAACCTTTATGTCTCTGGCAACTCATGGATAGGGTTCGGAGCATCGTCAGAACACCTAAAAGTAAATAGACGTGACGCGGCTGTATGGTATGAATACACCGAAACCGGCACAATCGGAACATACAAATTTTTGAAACTGCGATGGGTTGGGTACTCACATTTCAATTATACCGATGATGTACATTTACAGCAATATGATGTTTTTGTGCTCGACACAGGCCAAATTTATCTCAATTGGTTTGATGTGCCGACCGCTTCTTTTGACGGCGTAAATGCGCTCGTTTGTGGCTCAAATACTACAAGTTTTGCCGCAACAGCCGGAGCCGTTTGCGAGTACACATTTACACCATCCGATGCAGCAACAGGCACGGGGTGGAGCGTCGCAAGCGGTAGGCCGAATCTTGTCGTTGACCATAAAACAAGTGGTAGTGCGATATTTACCGCTACTGGTATCACAGGAACCATGGCGGCATCGTCTATCGGATGGACTGAGAGCAAGCCAGACGGCACTACATTAACCGTGAGCGTATCCACAGACGGCACAAATTATAGCTCAGTAACCAACGGAGGCGCATTGCTGATGGCGGGGACGGTGCTGGATAATGCCACAATCTACATTAAAGTGGAGATGGCGACAACGGATGCAACAGTTACGCCGACACTCTCGAATCTCTCCATAAGCCTACAAAGTGCAGAGGATAGATACAGCATTGTTTTGGAAATGCAACCGCTTGAACGCTTTGAAAGTGCGGCAGGTAACATCACCGTGGCTTATGCTGGCGGCTCGCTCATGGGCGAGGGCGGACCCGTAGCGGCTTTTACGCAGAGCTTTAGCCCATCCGATTTGGCCTATAAGGGCGACCAAAACGACGCGGAACATATTGAAATGAGCGTGACGGCTACGGGAACGCTGACGCGCATCTATTATATCGACATGGCACCGCAGGATATGGGGCATATCGAGATATCATCCATTACCGCAACGGGTACGCTCACAAATGTTAATGATTTATAAGGGAGGCAATATATGGGACAACCAATTAGAGGCACGACAAGGCCCCTGCCTGTTAAGGCTGGCATTATCCCGGCGGTAATCCCGCCAGAAGTCATAACACTCAATGCGGACTATAAGGCATCCATACATAACCGCTTTGATGTCGAGGTAATCGATGCTCTAACCGGGAAAGTAAAACAACGAGCGAAAGCCGAAAATGTGATCTGCCAGGGTTTATACAATAACCTTGCCTCAAACGTACAATATTTTCAGACAATCGTTTACGGAAGCGGTTTAGGTACTCCCGCGTCGACGGATACGGCGCTATTTCATTTGGAAGGCTCTATTTCCCTCCCAACGGGAAGTAACATGACCGCAATGGTAAACGTCGACTGGGCTAATCATGTATTTTCTTGCCGTAGGATGGGCGTGATTAATGAGCAAACAGCAAACGGTATAACCCTGACTGAACTTGGAATAATGGGTAATGCGCTATGCACTCACGCATTGATGCATGATATGAATGGAAACCCTATAAGTATTCTCAAGACGGACCAAGATATAATTAATATATATGCTACAATATTTGTACACTGGGGCAGCAATCTTGAAGCCCAAGGCATCCATATGCAGCCGGAAACCAATTGGTGTGGGTTCTTTGGGTATTTGGTTGGGATGATTGATACCTACAATGAAAAGGCAAACTGCCTGATATCTGCAATGCCGGCAACAAAGCCTTTACTTACAAAAGCAAATAGTGGTGTAAGCACATCTGGACTTACTAAAGCCTGGAGCAACAATAACAAAACATTAACATTATCTATGACGCGCTTCGGGGCAAGTAGTTTCAATATTGCATATGGAATTCGCTACATTATTATGTATTCGAATTCTTTTTCATACGGTACGATTCCATTGTATCCAGGTATGACTTTGAAAGCCGGATATCCATGGTTTGCTGGCAGCAATGTTTCAGGAGAAGCCATTGGAACCGGTGATGGAACGGTTAAAGACTTTGCAACAAAATTCGATAATCCATCAGCCGCACAAATCTACGTTGATGGTGTTCTTTCGGACAATGTCGCTGTAGACGATGCACCGCTCAACTATAACAACATGGATACGTACTTCGAAGGCGTTCAAGTAGTTAACAATGTTGTTTATCCGTATACGCCTTCAGATTCCAGCGCCTACACATTTGCGGGAGTTGGAAGCGGTATCTTCTACAATCCCTTCTATGCGAATGGTATTAAGACAGGCATCATCAATGCCGGGTATTGTGTTGATGTTTCCGATGACTGTATAAACTGGACTACGATTTGGGGAAGTCACGACCGGGTACAGAATTCCTCAAGTACAAGCGGTACTATGACTGTGCCAACAGAATATCAAAATTCCAAATACTGGCGGTCTTATATGCCCGGAGGATATCGCATCACAAACATGACTGCGAGAGATCTAACCGGAAAAAATATTCACTTCACAACTGCGCCCGTTTCCGGCGCAGTTATCACTGCAGACTATCACACGCCGACGATTGCTAAGGATACAAACCATGTCTTTGACCTCACCGTTACTATCCAGCTTGGCGAATACGCCGAATAAGGAGGTGCTACTATGGCCGTAACCTCTGCTCCTCTGGTCTGGAAATTCTACCGCCAAGTGGGCTCGGACGTAAACGCTCAAGTGGGCGGAGTCGTCCACTACTACGACGAATGGTCTCAGACTATATTTCTAAACGGGGGAATGAAGACTCGTACGGCGGAGGTACCAGAAGGTCATTGGGCCACCTCAGAGCTTTCTTTCCCCTCCGACTTCATCAACACCGAGCCCTATACTAATCTTCGCCAAGATCATCCATCAAACGGCGTTCTATATTTCTCGGCGACAGACGGCACAACTCTCACCTTCTTGCGCTATATTTACGGCATGGATTTGTCGCACATCACGGAGTCATGGAATTGGACGTCGCAAAATGACAACGCAATAGCCCAATTCTCTGGCACCGTACAAAACCTCGGACCAGATGTCTTCAGCTTCGACGCCACTCTCTTCCAGCCGGGTGCTCGCATTATCCTCAGCGTTATGATGGGCAACAGCCAACCATATCCTATTGGCGTAGCGTGGCTCGACGAATGCAATTACGATATTGCCTCCGAGACGGTCGACATCTCTGGTCGCAACACCATTGGGTATTTCCTCAAAGACCAGACCTTTGACGACAACCTCGTTTGGGAGGGAATCTCCAGCGATATTGTGGCGGCTATTCTCGACTACGCTGGCGTAACGAAGCGGAGCATAGAGACCGGGAGCGGCACTCGACCCTTTACGTTTGAGCCGACAGACACCTTACTGGAGGGTATAGAGATAATGTGCTCGGCTTACAGCTCCTCTGCACTGGATTGGAAGATGATAGAGTTACCGGACGGCACGGTCTGCATCGGCTACCAAAATTGGCGTTCCCAGTTTTATCCAAATACGCACTACAGCTTCAACGAGGGTAAGGATGTCTTCAAACGTAAGACGAATAAGCTCTCAGACAGCTCCTACGTCCGTATCCGCGCAACCGGTAAGTATAAGGATGAGAACGGCAATGACGTACAGCTCACGCCCGTTACGGTCGACGTCAATAACTTCCCATATTGGTCGCTCGGCGTGCATCGTACGAAGCATCTCACGGCCCCGGATGGGTTTACTCAAGCAAAGTTGCAGACTTGGGCCGAAGGGCAGGCTGAAAAATACCAGTACATAGGAATTGGCGAGGACTTCACAGGTCCGTTCCGTCCGCAACTAATCGTCGGAGATGTTGCAGAGGTTGTAGATGGAGAAGTAGGCACAAGTCTAGGATTAATTACTGAAGTCAGGCAAGTCTTCTCTCGTAAGGACGGCTTTAAGACAGAGTTCTCAGTAGATTCCGGCGGCGTGGTCACAGATGGAGCAAACTACATAGTGCATTCCAGAGCTGCAGAAGTGAGCGGGTTTAACCGCCGTCAAAGAGTAATCGACCTTGTTCGATGCATCGCAAAAAAATAGAATTGGGGGACAGTTTATGGAAACATGGGTGCAAATGATAATAACCATTGTGTGTTCGGTGATTGCCTCGTCAGGCTTTTGGGCGTTTGCGCAAAATAAGCTTGACAAGAAAGACATCACCAAGGAGATGCTTGTCGGCTTGGCTCACGACCGAATAATGTATCTCGGCATGTGCTACATCGAACGAGGTTGGATTACTCAAGACGAGTATGAGAACCTCAACGACTACTTATTTAAGCCGTATAGCAAGCTCGGAGGAAACGGCACCGCCGGACGAATAATGAAAGAAGTCGACAAACTCCCAATTCGACGTTCTGGTATTAAGTTCGAGGAAGAAACCTATGGAACAGCAAAATAAGCCTAAGAAAAAGTCGGCTTTTCGCCGCGCCCTGTCGGTTGTCGCATGCTGGATAGGCAAGCAACTCACCTTTCAAAAGCTGCTAGTCATCTTCTTAGTTTACAAAGGCGTATCTTGGGTTGACCAATCCTACGAATTAGCTTGGGCCGGCTACGTAGAGATTGCCTCAGATCTGTCACGGACGGCTTTAACGGAACTTCTTGGTGTAGCTTTGATGTACTCCGTTAAGGCGCTATTCGAGCAGCTCAGCAAGAACAATAATTGGCCCGATAAGGACGCCTCAAGCAAAAATTGTATTGAGCAAACAGGGGACGAGAATACTCCTGTCAGCTAACCGTCAAAATGAAAGGAGAAATCACCAAATGAAACTCACCAAAGAATGGGCCATCGCAGCCGCAATCCGGGCAATCAAGACTGTCGCGCAGACAGCACTCGGTATGTTCACTATCGGGGCAGCATTTAGCGAGATAAAGTGGGGCTACGTCATCTCAGTTTCTCTCGTCGCTGGCATCTACTCATTACTTACTAGTCTTGCAGGACTTCCTGAGACTAAGACGGACGGAACGCTCTTGGTGGACACGTCAAATCCCGAACGAGACATATACCGGATGGAGCTCAATGACGACATTAGCAAACTCGCAGAAAAATCCTCCGTACGCTTCGCAGTTAATCCTAACGCCAACCTTTCGCAAGAATAACTTACCCTATAGTAGAGAACGAAAAACATTAAAAGAAAGGTGAAGGCGTAAATGAAGAACATATTTAAACGCGACAAACGAACCGAACTGGAGATGACGATTGATGACGAGTTACTTTATGTATCACAGATCATCCAGGACCAAGAGATAGAGGCATATGAGACCTCTGCTACGGTTGAAACGACTAAGAAGATCAATGAAGCGAAAAAGCAGAAATTGGATGACCTCGAGCGGCTCCTAGAGCTGGCCGAGAAACGTCAGAAGATTAAGACAGCTTCGAGAATAAAACCTAGTCCGGACACTATAGCGGCGGGCTTATTTGCGCTAATCCAAATCGTATGGATAACGAAGCATGAGAAGCTCAACGTCATATCGTCAAAAGCATTGGGGTTCGTGACTCGGGGGCGTGTGTAACAGCACGCCTTCCCCTTTTCTCGCGCCCATAGCATATGCTTTAATGAAGGATATTCTGGAAAGGAGAATACTACATGATAAAATTTGAATTTTGGACGTGCATCGTAGGAATAATAGTCATAACGATTTGCGTAATAAGAATCGGGGTTTGTCTTGCAGAGATCTTTTAATAGAGCATATTTAAGAAGTAGGAGAAAAAACAAAGTCTCTTACTTTTTCGCTTCGCAGGAATTGCACGGCCTATAATGAAGATCATATTTAAGGAGGATTACATTATGAATGAGACAACGAAAGTTATTTGCACTACCATGTCAGGAATTGTAACCGCGTTGGTATTAGGAGAAGTATTTGGCAATGCCGTATCAAGACCTATAGCCGCGTGGAGGCAAAGAAAGAATCAGGTAAACGTAACTAATTTGGTGTCATTAATTGACGTGATGAACCAACGAATCTGCGATCTAGAAGAAAAGATAAACAAGGAGGAGGCTTAACGGCCTCTTCTTTTTCTTTCGCATCAAAAACACGGCCTATAATGAAAGGAAGTGATAAAATGGGATTGCTAAGTCAGGAAGCACTTGAATTTCTGAATGGTTGTAAGTGGAAAGAAAGAAACCATAAAGAAAGGATGGCATTAATTAAGTTAGCAAAAGAACTTTATCCGGACGAGGATGAATACGAAGAGGATTAATATCCTCTTCATTTTATTTAAAAGGGATGGACCGTTCGTAAGCGCAGTTAAAACATACTGCGTATGGAGTAATGGTAACTCGCCGGGCAACCGGAGACGTCGTTCGAAGCGACTAACCGTATTTTTTCATTTATATTTTTGAAAGGACTAATATTATGGAAGCATCGGCAGAATTAATATCCTTGTGTAAGGAAGCAATTGAATCTTTTAAAAGAACGGACGTATCTTGTAATCTCATACTCAATCCACTTCTTCGAAATGGAATAGGAACAATTGAGGATTTTGAAAGAATTTCTGATGAGAGCATTAAGCACTTTCGAACAATTGGCGACGGAAAAATGATTTTCATTTTGTAAATGAGAGAACTTTTGGGACTTGAAAATGCGCCTTTGGCTGAGACAAGCGATAATACTTTTTCGGGAAGAGCAAAATGGAATTATATTTCCAAAGTTGGAAACCCTCCATTCGCATCAAAAACACGGCCTATAATAGAGAACATATTTGAAAGGAGATTTTAAAATGACGTACAAAGACATTGAAGCTAGTAGGAATGCAAGGCTTTGGATAACGCAGGTAATGGTACCGGTAGCTACATTAGCGACCAGCACTATTATAGCATTACCAGAGGCGCGTAAGGCTATTTGCAAAGGTGCAAAGCACGTTAAGGAATCTATTAAGAAAACGTTCACCAAAAAGGAAAGCAAAACAGAGAATAGAACTATAATTAGCATTGACGCAAAAAATCGTCAGGAAGCATTGAGCGCTTTAGAAGTGTTGGCAAAAGAAACATTCGAGAGCGACCAACCATTCCGACCGATTAAGAAGAAAGTGCAAGTTAGAGATTCTGGGAAAGCGTAATGCTTTCCTTTTTCCTCGCACAAATTACATAGCCTATAATGAAGAGGAAACTAGTTCAAAGGAAGAACGCTAATCCAAAATGGTAATTAGAGATATCGGTTCGAACCAGAAGCCTCTTTATATTTCGCTGAAAAAACATAGCAGTATAATATTTTTGAAAAGGAGAATTGGTATGGATAATCAAGATGTCGTGGTAATTCTTCCAGACAGCGGAGAACGTACGGAGTTTGAATCAGGTGCGGTGAGGGACATTCAAGCTGGAAAAGGACGCTGCGACTTACTTCCGTTGGATGTCGTAGGCGCGGTCATTAAAGCTCCAGAATTAGCCCTTATCGAGGAGTTCAAAGACACAAAAGACGTCAACATTGGCATGGCGCCGCAGACACTTCCTCGGCGTTCAGGAAGATATCCTTGGGGGTCGGAGAAAAACATTTCATACACCGCCAAACGTCACGGAGGGACTCAGTCCTAAACGGCTTAAGGGTATTATATTTGGAGTCCTTTAAAGAAGACTTGGAGAGCTCCTTCCTCTCTGCCTCCAAATCAAGACTAGGTCGCACAAATTACTCACCCTATAATAGAGAACTTGAAAGGAGATTGACTAAATGAAACTTAGCGACATGATTATTTCGGCAATTATTAAGAAAGGAATCTTATGCGAGGCGCGCAATTTAGACGTGGAATTTGATATTCCAACGGAGCAATTGATGCAGCTCAAAGAGGGAGCCGTTTTTAAGAAGACGACTGTGCATGTGAAAGTGGATCACATCACCGTCAAGGTTGACAAGGAGGAAGCTTAGGCTTCTTCTTTTAATTTGGAAAGGAGAACTCACCAATGAAAAAGACAGTAAAGAAAATTGAGAAAAAGATGTCCGACCTGCGCATTCAGAACATAAGTTTATATTTTCGAGATGGCAAATTCTACTGGGCTATCAAATCTTGTGGGTTTGATTCTCTCGAGGAAACTTTTGCTGATGCTCAGCTGTTTTGCAAACTAGAAGACGAAACCGACGACTAATTATATTTGAAAGGAGAAACACTAATGAGCCTCTATCCATTACGTGACATTTCTAAAATTGAGTTATATTCTCTGGCTTTTGAGGACCCGTTGACCAAAACTTACAATCGCAACATGCTCAATGAAGTGCGAAGATATTTTGACACATGTGCAATTATTGTGGTCATGGTTGATATTGATAATCTTAAGCATTTAAACGACCATTATGGCCACGATGCTGGCGACAAGCGTATTAAGCACGTAGCTGATCAGCTTAAGGAGATAGAGGAAAACGTGTTCCGATTGGGCGGAGACGAGTTTCTCCTTCTCAGCAAGCACTCAATCGACAAAGCTTTGTCCGAGGTTGCTGGTATATCCTATGGTGAGCGAGTAAAGTCTAGTTCTGAATCTTTGGCGGACGCAATGAAGATTGCTGATACTAGGATGTACGAGAACAAAATGGATCGCAAAATTAAAGCGGCTCTTAACGATGTCTATGGCGCATTTGGCGCGTCGGAGAAGATTCTTGAACGATTCTCTGAACCGGAAAAATTGTGGCCTAAGTATAACCCATATTTGAGCCAGAAAGGAGAAGAAGATGGCGGTAAACGAGCGATTGGCGATGCTGACGAACCTCCTGTGTGATGCTTGTCGAGCATATTATTCTGATACGGACGAAGACCCAATCATGTCCGATAAAGAATATGACAAACTCATACGGGAGTTGACGTTGCTTGAGCAAGAGACGGGCGAAAGCTTACCTTGGAGCCCAACAAAGAATGTCGGCTTTGCAGAAGAGACTCCTAATAAGATGCAGCATATTAGCCCAATCCTTAGTCTTAAAGATACCAAAAGTATTGACGAGCTTCTTCACTTTCTTGGTGAGGAAGAGGGCATGCTGTCGTGGAAGCTTGATGGCCTGAGTATTGTCCTATATTACGAGGACGGGGTTCTGGTCAACGCAATGACGCGAGGAGATGGCCTCACAGGCAAGGTTATATTTGAAAACGCTAAGAAAATGCGCTATGTGCCGCACACTATTCAGGTAAAAGGCCGGTTAGTGGTGCGTGGTGAGGGGTGCTTGGCACTTAAGGACTTCGAGGCTATAAAGAAGACCAAGCAAGGAGAGCGGTTTAGCAACCCCAGAAATCTCGCTGCGGGCATCATCAACACAACCAAGGCTCCGAACGTCCTCCTAAGGCATATGGCGTTTATTGCGCACTCCATTATATTCTCGGATGGAGAGGCAGCAACGCTTACCACAAGGACTGCTCAGTTGGAATATTTGTCGTTCTTTGGGTTCCACGTGGTCCCGAATAGCAAAGTTCTGAATTTTGAGCTGCAACACGAGGTTGAGCGTTACACCAAAAGCGTCGACACGTTCCCATATCCTGTGGATGGGCTGGTGTTGGCGCTCGACAACGTCGTATTAGGCGATAGTCTCGGCGCCACAGCAAGGTTTCCGAGGCATAGCATGGCCTTTAAGTGGCCGGACGAGCATAAGTTGGCCAAAGTCACAGGGATGAAGTGGAGTGTCAGCCAGACAGGACTCATCACGCCGGTAGTGATATTTGAGCCTATAGAGCTTGAGGGGACCACAGTTCGGCAGGCAAACTTGCACAATCTTAAGTTCTTCGAGGATTTGAGTATTGGCAAGGGTGATATTCTTCAGGTATACAAGGCCAACAAGATTATTCCAGAGATTGAGGAGAACATGACGCGCTCTAACACCGAGGCTTACCCAAAGAAGTGTCCTGTGTGCGGGTATAAGACAAATGTTGTCGAGACGGAAAGGACACGCAAGTTATATTGTGAGAGGTGCAAGAAAAAATGAATTGTATGGACTGTCAGACGGACGATATTTACAAAGATGCCGAAAAGCATTATGGTAACTTGTGGACTCTGGTTATTTAGTTCGCAGAATTTACACAGCCTATAGTAGAGAACTAAATAAAATAAAAGGAGAAAGATACATGAATAACGACAAAATTATTTCAGGTGTAGCTAACGTATACGGACTTATCGTAGGAGCGGCAGCAGCATACTATGTGCACAATGCTCTTGAAAACAAAACGAGTGAAATGGTTCAGGAATGCAATAGCGGATTAAAAGCTTTTGCACTTGGAGCAGGTCATAGCGCGTTTGTGATCATGAGCGCGGTCATGGGGTATATTGCGGGTGCTAGTATGGTTATAAGTGCGAGACGAAAGTAAGCATCAGAAAGATCTAAGGAAAACTTAGGTCTTTCTCTTTTTGAAAGGAGAAATTACTATGTATGTAACCAAAGAATTACAGGCGCTCATAGACAGCTACTTCTTTCTCGCACAAATTGCACAGCCTATAGTAGAAACTAATATGAAAGGATGTTAAGTTATGAAAGAAAAACTAAAGGCATTTTTGAAGGAGAACAAGGAGATTACAATCGCTGCGTCGTGCATAGTCATTGGCGGGGCGGCTATTGCAGCAGTCTTGGCTTCTTCCAGAACAAAATTGCGCATGGCGGATCAATTCACAATGTACAACAAAGACGGAGTTATTAAGTTTCTGCAGGAGATGAACCCGGGCACAAAGCTCGCGATATTCAAGGAGACATTGGAAGATGCCTACCAGATCGTGATGCTGTAAGGCTTAAGAGGAGTTCATCTCCTCTTTATTTTTGAAAGGAGAAATTATTTATGAAAAAGGTACTCACCGATTCTAGACTAGAGGTAGTTTCTAATCGCATTACGGACCTGACACTAAACGGCGCAAGTGAAGAAGTCTTAGCCAGGGAAATAACCCATTCGCTTGAAGTTCTTGACGCCGTAAAAGCGGAACAATCTTCTATTGGGTCGTAAAGCATTACGTGCGACCCGATCGTGATGCTGTAAGGCTTAAGAGGAGATGAACTCCTCTTTATTTTTGAAAGGAGAATCACCATGGCCACTATAGCAAAAGAATTACAAGAGTTTGTAGAAAGTTACTGCAATAATCCAGAAAACCACGTGCAAGTTAAAACCAGAACGGCAATAGTTAATGCTCTTGGAAGAGCCGGTATTTCCACTCTTGAAGAATTTAGGAATCTTCCTGAAGAAGAACTCAAAACTATTCGAGGGATAGGAAACGAACGGTTTAAGGTGCTCTTAGAGCTCAAAGGGCAAAAGACGTTCCGCAACTACTTTACCTTTAAAGTAAACGGAGGGGAGCCGCCAAAGGTTACAATTGATGGAAAGAAGTTAGCGGTTGTGTCTTGCGTGTATAACTGGTCGACTTCGACAGATACGTACGCCGGAGCAGAAAATACTGTTTTGGCAGGATATCTTGGTGCCGATCCGCAATTAAGAATGTTTTCACTTAACTTTGCAACCGGCATCGTTACTGAACTTTGAAAGGACTATACCTGATGAACACAAATGGATTTATCAGAGGCGTAAAAAAGCTCGGGGGAGTAATTTCCAAAAACAGTCCTACAATTCTCACTGGTTTGGCGGTCGGAGGGCTCTTCACCACGGTTATATTTGCCGTGCAAGCCACGCCGAAAGCGCAAGCTCTTCTCAACGAAGAGTTGGAGAATCGAGGCCTATCCACCGTTGGAGATTATCACTCAGACAAGAAGTTTAGCGACGACTTCACAAAGACCGAAATCGTGAAAATTACCTGGAAGGTCTATATTCCAGCGGCTTGTATGGGTCTTGCTACGGCGGCCTGCATTGTTGGGTCAAATTCCATTAACCAACGTCGAAACGCGGCTTTAGCGACTGTCTACGGCCTCACAGAGACGGCTTTCCGCGAGTATAAAGAGAAAGTGGTCGAGACAATCGGCAAAAGCAAGGAACTTAAGGTGCGCGATGAGATAACTGGCGACCAGATTAAGCGAGATCCTCCTGGGGAAGCGGAGATTATATTTACCGGGCGAGGAGAGATCTTGTGCCGAGACTCGTTCAGCGGTCGATATTTCAAATCCGACATCGAGAAGATTCGCCGTAGCATCAATGAGATCAACGAGAATCGCCTGCAGGACATGTGGGTGACGCTTAACGACTTATATTACGAGCTCGGCTTGTCTAACACAAAGCTGGGCGACCTACTCGGCTGGGATATGGATACAGGCAACGTTAAGGTTTCGTTCAGCACCCAATTAACAGAGGAAGGAGAACCGTGCCTCGTACTCAACTACGACGTGGCACCTAAGTTTATATGATGGATAGAGAACCTAGAGGCCTAGCAATCCTAGACTTGATCGGCAAAGCGGAAGAGCATGGCTGTAACGTTGGGGTTATGGCCATCCAAATTCCTGGAGACGAAGCTATTATCGAGCTCCGATTCTCCAAGCAAGGCTATCGTATTTCAAAGCAACTCACCAGAGACCAACTCACCAAATCTGTGATTGATGTGATCGCGTTTGAGGCGGACGTCATGATCGAACAGCTGGAGGGCCGTTTGGCTTTCGAAGCGGCACAGTAACACTTATATTTGAAAGGAGAAATCACCATTATGAAAATTGAGAACGTTATCAATCTCGTAGCTGTCGCAGTCATTGCCGCCCATATAGGGCGAAAGCAGCAGCTCAAGAGAGATATTCAAGCGGTTGCGGAGGGCTTCGCCGAGGAGTGTAACCGCCAAAAAGAGCCGGCTCGGTACACAAGTTATGCCGACTACTATGCTAAGAAACAGCCAAAGGTATCCTTTCGCTTTGGCACTCGAGAAGAGGGAGAGAAGGTAATCGACACTCTTAAAGAGCTGCTGGAAAAATACGGAGTAGTATCCGTTGCAGATCTTAAAGACCTCATAGGTATGCCGTCAACCTATCGAGAAAATCGAAGAGGGTGGGCAGACCTTAAGACCGCTTCTATCAAGCGTACAAGATACGGATATTATCTGGTGCTTCCTGATCCAGAGCCCATTCCATGACATGAGGAGGCATATATTTGAGGAGCTTCTTTCTGAGACAAGGGAGTACCAAAAGCAAGCTATAAAAGCGGCAAAAGAATTGAAGTATGAAGCGGAGGTCATATACAAGCTTGAGAGGGCTAAGACCATAGGCGAAATATCGAGAATTATGATCACCGCAAGAAAGAGTGAGTGTGATGACGCCTCAGGTTCAAAAGCTAGTAGACTCCATCGGTAGTCTCGCCGAGATGTGCGGTCTATTCTATCGGCAACTTCTAAAGAACGGATTTACCAAAAAACAGGCGTTTGAGCTGACCAAGGCGTATTTACTCGACGCCTTCAAACAATAAAGGAGGTTATATTTGTGGATAAAGCATCACATAAAATCATTGCAGTAGACTTCGACGGCTGTTTAGTCGCCAATAAGTATCCGGATGTGGGAGAGCCCATCGAGAAGAACATCCAGAAACTCAAAGACGAACAAGCCGCGGGCGCAAAAGCGATTCTTTGGACGAACCGCGTTGAGAAGTATTTGGAGGATGCGTTGGCCTTCTGCGAGCTGCATGGCATTATATTTGACGCTGTCAATGAGAATCTTCCTGAGATTATTGAGACATTCGGAGGAGACCCGAGAAAGATATTTGCCAACGAGTATTGGGATGATCGAGCGGTTCTCATGGACGAAAAAGACATCGGCGAGTTCTCGGATGGGTACCACTCGTTCAACGATCTCTACGCTCAGCGGTTATATTTGTCGGCTGCACTCTTCAATTCGTTTAAGGAGTTCGGCTGGAAGTCATGGAAGCATTCAGACGGAGAACTGTGCTTTGGCGGAGGATGGTTTATAGTCGGCGTCTCGACTCCAGAGGGAGACTATACATACCACTACCAAGCTGAGCATTGGGAGCTATTCCAGTGCAAAGCAGTTGATATGGCACCGGCATGGGATGGCCACACGGATAAGGACGTTGAGCGGCTTTTGAGTCTTCTCCGCATCAAGGACCAGGCTAAGGGAAACGTCAGCCCCTTTGAGGCGTATATGCAGAGAAGAGGAGGTTCGTATAAGAATGATTAAGATTGAGGAAACAGAAGTTGTGGGCCTGCGACACGTTATTCGAGGAATGCGCAACCCAATGAACAGCTGGGAACAGAGCGACAGCGGTATCTGCAAAGGCGGAGATCAGGGTATTGGCTGCGAGAACTGCTCTACCCACTGCGGCCATGCGCACGACCATGAGCTCAAAGTGGGCAAAGAAGACTATTTCCTTATGGAGACGCTTCGCGATGCGGGAACTGACCACCGAAAGTACATGCGGATGATCGTTGTATATTTGGATATCACCGCGCCTTTGTATTGGTGGAAGGAGTTTGACACCTATAAAGTGGGTACGGTCGCCAATTCTTGCTCCACGATGCACAAAATCCACGCTAAGGAGTTTACGCTAAGCGATTTTAGCAACGAGCATCTTATCCGTCACTGGGGAGATCCAGAGGACAACAAAAGTTTTATACTCACGGAATACGACGTCCCCTTGGACCCGGACGATGAGGAAAGCGAGGAGATCAAATTCACGGACGCGGACTCTCCGTTGAATGTCTTGGAATATACTATTACGGCCTTGAACCATCAAAGAGAGGCATATTTGGTGACAAAAGACAAGAAGTTCTGGTGGCAGATGATCCAGCTTCTCCCATCCTCGTATAACCAGAAGCGCACCATTATGCTCAACTATGAGGTCCTCGCCAACATCTATAAGAGCCGCAGGTTGCATAAGTTAGATGAGTGGCGTATATTCTGCACTTGGATTGAGAACCTTCCCTATCGGTGTCTCATTACAGGAAAAGACGCCTAGCCTCACATTATATTTGAAAAGGAGAAATTAATCATGTCTAAGAAACTCACCGAACAGGAAAAGAAAGCCCGTCTGGCCCGCAGAGCCGCACGTCTCAGCAAGTTTCCGCCGACTCCTCCGAGGCAGCTGGGCCGAAAAGAAGCCAGGGCCATTGCCCATGCCAACATGGAGCACGCCGGGGTCACCCGAATCAACAAGAAAAACAGTCAGAAGCAGTCTTTCTTCTCGCGGTATTGGCGGAGCTATATTGTTCCGACCAAAAAGACTCGTGCCTAGGCGGTAGGCCTCGCACAAATTACATATCCTATAATAGAGAACCCACTAAAAAATAAAAAGGAGAACTCACCATGAAGAACATTTTTGAGACTATCAAAGCCAACAAAGAAACCATTCTGAAGAGCGGTTTGATTGCGCTGGGCGTGGTTTCGGTCATTACATTGATCGGAAATGCGATTAGCGATTCAAACACCGAAGAGGAAGATTTCGAGGGCGATGACGCCTAAAATGATTCAGACGAGAACAATTAAATTTAAGGGTAAAGATCGAGGTATTAAGGAAACTTAGTACCTCCTTCTTTACCAAAAGGAGGCGACAATATGAAGAGACTTGGACTAGCGCTTGTAGTGTTTATGTGTGTTTTGGTGTTCTTAAGTTGCCCACTGAGCGCCAGCAGGAGTGATTCTCAAAAGAAGAATCTTACTGCTGAGACATCGCGGCCCGTTGTAATCACCCCAACTCCGTCACCTACTCAGACAAGCGCGGAAGAACCTGCCGAACCAGAGCCTCGATATGGCTTTACGGAAGACGAGGTATATTTGTTGGCCCAATTGCTTTGTGGGTCTGGGAGTAAGGACGGAGATGGAGAATATGACATTGACTTCCAGACCGAGATAAATTATTGCGAGGTTACGAAAGTCTTATGTGTCGTGATGAATCGTGTGTGGAGCGATAGTTTCCCAAATACTGTTACGGACGTAGTCATGCAGAAAGGCCAGTTTAGTGTTATGCCTCGTAATGCACAAAGTACTCCATCGTATATTGCGATTCAAATGGTGCAGGAATGGTGCGATGCATATGACCGCTTTGACGGAGGAGCGCAAAACATTCCAGAGGATCACTTATATTTCACTGGCAACGGTGTGACTAATACTACCAGAGCAAATTACTAACTCGCGCATATTGCATACCCTATAGTAGAGAACCCATATTTGAAAGGAGAAAACACCATGAAAAAAGGAGACATTGTTAAGATTGTCATTGAGGGAGTAGCTAGCATAGCTATTAGCGTATTTGCTGATGGTATTGCGAAGAGGCTCGCAGATGCCAATAAGAAGAAAGACTTCAACAACTCACTGGTAGTAAACCTGACAGTATCGGAACTGAAAGATATTATTAAAGGAGAGGCCTAAGCCTCTCTTTCTTTGAAAGGAGAATTTGTCATGGCCGATATTAGTGTGGCAAAGACCTGTAAGACGTGCAACAAACCATTCAGTATCTCCAAAGGAGAACTCGAGTGGCTTGAAAGGCGCGGTCTTAAGCCTTTTGAGCGCTGTTCCGAATGCCGGAAGAAAAGGAGAGAAGAAAATGGACAAAAATGAGAACTTTGAGACTCTGGCCGACAATTTTCCGTCGAACAGTAAGTCTCAAAAAGCTAAATCCAATACCGAAAAAAAGCCCGAGGAGAAAAAAGTAGAAAAGGTCGTTACTGGCAAGGTCAAGCGGCAGAAGAGGGGTTTTGGTAAGAAGATGGCCGAGACGTTTCTTGAGGACAACACTCGGTCTGTAGGAGACTACGTCTTCCATGATGTCCTCATCCCGGCAGCCAAATCCATGATTTGCGATATTGTCGGATGGGGAGGCTTCGCAGAGATGCTTCTCTTTGGCTCTGTGAGAGGCGGAAGCCGCACAACCAGGCAAGGAAGTAGGTCCTATACCAGTTATGGGGCATTCTTCAGCGGTGGCGACCCTGGGGTCAGAGGCCCTCGTGAACAAGCCTCTAGAAGAGAGATGTCTCGCGTTGGCCGAGCAAAACACGATTTTGACGAGATTGTGCTCGAGTCGAGGGGTGAAGCGGAGGACGTCTTGTCTCATTTGGTCGACATGACCATCGACTACGGACAGGCGACTGTCGCGGACCTCTACGACCTGGTGGATATTACCAGCGACTTTACCGACAATAAGTATGGCTGGACAGATCTTCGCAACGCCAGTGTCAGCCGAGTTCGCGGCGGATATTTGATTAACCTGCCTCGAGCCATTCCGTTAGATTAAGGAGGCTATAAGATGGACCTCTTCACAAAAGACACAGAGGAAGAATAAAATGCTTGTTAAGAAGTCTGGAGGCAAGATATTTGGCGCCGAGTTTACTGCCGCGGAGAAGAAAGCCTTAGACATTGAGGTAAAACGCCAGCTGGAAGAATACGGCAAAAAGCACGTCATGGAGTTGGACGCCATTATATTGTGGCAACTACACGCCCAACTAGGTTTCGGTAAGAAACGTCTTGAACGATTCTACAGGAAATTCGCCGAGGCCTATAGGGATCTTCTTAAGCGATATGAAATGGATGGCGAAGGAGAATCTGCCTGGCTCTTTACTTACAAGGTAAAGGAGCTGGGAGTGGATC
>Ga0209099_1001689_pt1 | contig 21383 bp, 14 predicted proteins | sample AD_JPNHW2_MetaG_FD_184430 | JGI IMG/M metagenome (GOLD analysis project Ga0209099, IMG submission 184430) | Active sludge microbial communities of municipal wastewater-treating anaerobic digesters from Japan - AD_JPNHW2_MetaG (SPAdes) (version 2) | ecosystem: Engineered > Bioreactor > Anaerobic... | reverse complement strand
CAGTCCTACAGCATAGGTCGGCTGGCGCTCCCAGAAATTATAAACATACATTTCAAGTGAAAGCCTCTTGTAACCTAGTACAATCATTGGTCCGACCGAAATGCTTTTTTCTCCCGACTGAGGAATATACATTTGTACGGCGCCGCCCATCCCAAAATGTTCAGAAAAATTGAAACAGAAATTTGTCCAATCCCAGAAAAAGCTATATGGGAAATCTTTCAGGTCAAAGGTGTACTGACACTGAGTAGAAGTGGCAAATGATTTATATTCCAAATTAAAATTAAAGCCTGGAGATATGCCCTTGGTGGCACCAACAACACCTCCCAGCAGGGGCGTCAATTCTATCGAAGTATTTTTTCCAAAAGAGAACGACCGGCCAAAATACAGGGATGCCGTCTCAAGATTTTCATAATTGTATCGTGCTTCAAGGTAGTAGTCACCGATATAAACCCAGAACTGGGGCGTAACTACTGCCTGTTCCCCGGCCGACCATTGAACGGTGGTGTAAATGCCGGCATCATGAAACAGGCTGTCTCGCTCCTGTGCCGCGACAAACCCGGTTTGTATAAAGAGCAAAAAGATGATAATACTAAACCATTTCATAGGGTAAAAATAATTATTATTTGCCGTAGGTAAATAATATCAATAGAAAAAAGTAAGAAGAAATGATTTGTCCGTAGGACATATACGTTAATGCCACGTTTATCTCCTCACGGAGAATAAGTAGAATATTCCTAACCGCTGTATGCTCTATTACAATTGATTTTGATGTAATAAAAAATCAGATTTCTAAAAATTCAACAGTATGTTTTTTTAAAAAAAACGCCGGATGTAAATCTGTTTTTGACCGTCTGAGTGACTCAATCCCCAGGTCAGACTCCCAGTTGAGAAATTCTATTCCCTCATCGTAGGAAAGATTAATGATTTCCTTCATTAAATACTGGTAAATGCCCTTGTAGTCTGTATTTGCTTTCCAGAAAAGACCGGTCATGTATTTTTTGTCATTAATATCGTTAATGGAAAATGCGATCATTTCTTCTTTGTCAAAGACTCCTAATGCAACAAGGCCTTTGAAATCTTTTGCTGATGATAATAATTTGTTTAATGCTTTAAGTTCGCAAGAGGGTTCACACTCTTTATGACCGGCCTCTTTGTTGTTTGTCCATGTGTCAAAAAGGGTGATGATCTGATTTTTTATTTTATTATCGGTCAGGTCTGTTTGCCTTGTGATGATGCCGGGATTATTTTCAATAAAACGTGAGGATTTTTGCCGGTACACCTTATATTTATTTCCTTGTGCGTGATAAAAGTCTGATACCCTGTAAATGTAATCGAAATTATCTCTGTCTTCGGTAATTTTGACCGGTATTCCATCAAGGTTTTTAATAATTTCTTCCGGCACACACCTTAATATTAAAGGAAGATGATGCTGATGAAAAAAAACGGAGATTTCATTAAAAGTTTGTGGCAAAGAGTTTGTCCCGACAAGGGAAAAGAAATACTCACCCGTTAAACAGTTGGTCTGTTTGATAAGCAGATTCTCATTTATTATGGAGAGTTGAAACGGTTGGTGGATTTCCCAGCAGCACATGGTCGTAAACTGGTATTCGGCATAAGGCGGAAAGGCCGAAGTGTATTTTTCGATCTCCTCTTTGTCATAGAGCTCAAAATTCTTAAATGCCGGGAACTGCGGAATCATTATTGACAAATTTGTAAAATGTGATTCATAAGATTTTTAGCTTCATTCAGAAGAAGTCAACCCAAAAATAAGCAAAAATATTTGAGTAGTATTATTGTGAATAAAAGCCAGATTAACCGGAACAATATAAAAAAACTACTCTGTGGCACTTTGTTAAAAAATCTGTGGGTTTGCTCTCTGTGGCTTTTTTTATTTCACAGAGTTACACAGAGGGTTCACAGAGGACCACAGAGAAAGTAATTAAATTTAACTCCGTGGTTCTCTGTGCAGCACTCCGTGGTTCTCTGTGTAACATTTTTGTATTATTCTGTAGAGACGTACATTTTAAAATTAATCAGGTTGAAACAATAGTGTCGCGATTATTTATAAAAATCGAGTCATCGGAATTAAGTATATTTGTAAATATTATTATTACCGATGAAAAAGATATTTTCTTTCAAAACGCTTGGATTGGCGGCCTGCCTGATGCTTATCAGTTTGCCTTCCTGGGCTCAAAAGAAGAATCGCCAGGCTAAGGATTCTATTAAACAAAACAATCCTGATTATTTTAGCGATAACTATCTGCGTGCCGAAGATTATGTGTATAAACCCAACATCAAAACCGTTTTGTTTTACCGCGAGGGTTTTGTGCTTACTTCGCCAATAATCAATCTGAATTCCGATGAAAAACTTGTCCTGAATTTCGACGACCTCGACGGCGACCTCAAACGCATGCGTTATACCTTTTTTCATTGCGATGCTTACTGGACTCCCTCCGATCTGAGGCCCAACGAATACCTCAGGGGATTTTACGAAGATGATATCATTGATGTGAAATATTCGTTCAATACACTGCAGAAATATACCCATTATTCTCTTACCATTCCCTCTGATGTTATGCAGCCTGTGTTGCCGGGAAATTACCTGCTGAAAGTTTATATGGAAGACGAGCCTGAAAACGTAATCCTAACCCGCCGTTTTATGATCGTGGATCCGAAAGTTAACATTACAGCCATCGTAAACAAACCGACCGTGGTGGAATACCGTAATTACCGCCAGGAAGTTGATTTTTCTATTGATAAAACAGGGTACACGGTAAATAATCCTTACCAGGATATAAAAGTGATCGTGCAGCAGAACGGCCGCTGGGATAATGCCATACGAAACCTCAAGCCCTTGTATATCAAAGGCGATATTCTCGACTATAATTATGAGGAAGAAAATGTGTTTCCGGGAGGCAATGTGTTCAGGTATTTTGATATTAAAAGCACAGACGCATACACCGAATACATTGCTCATCAGGTAAAAGATTCTATTGGTTACGAAGTTTTTCTGAAAGAAGAGCAGCGGAAAACTTTTAAAGTATTTGTTTCGCAGAAAGATATTAAAGGCCGTCAGTTCATCAAATCCGATGATAATATTACCGACAGCGATATTGAATCGGAATATGTGTATGTGCATTTTTTTCTGAAATATGAGGCGCCCCTCTTGGACGGGGGTGTCTATATCATGGGCGGGCTTACCGACTGGAGCTATTCGAAGGAAGCAAAAATGGAATACAATTACGACTGGAAGGGTTATACAGCCACGCTGTATTTAAAACAAGGCTATTATAACTACCAGTACGTATTTCTTGAGAACGGCAAAAAGGTCGGCGATGAAACCTTAATAGAGGGCTCGCATTACGAAACCGACAATGAATATACCATTTATGTTTACCACCGCGAACAGGGCGAAAATTATGATGTGTTGGTGGGGCTGAAGCAGTTTAATACGTTCAGCAAATAATTTCAAGATAGCATTTATGTCGTGTTTATGTCGGGTTTATGTCGGGTTTATGTCGGATAAATTCATGAATTTATCCGACATGAATTTACCCGACTATATTTGTGCTATTTGTTATTTTTTCGGTTCGGGCGCCTTTGTGCCTTCTTCGCCAACTTTTTTACCCTTGCTGAAAGTGATCTTATACGATAGCTTACCGTCTTTATCCCAGTAAAACCAAGTTCCTTCGCGCAGGTTGTTTACAAAAAGCCCCTGACTTGATTTCTGTCCGTTCTGATAATATTCCACAAATTTACCATCGGGTTTTCCATTTACAAAACTTTGTTCTTTGAACATCACGCCATACTGGTCGTAATAGCTCCAGAACCCGTTTCTCTGATCCCTGGCGTAATAACCGGACTCGGATATTTTTCCGTTCTCGTACCATTCAGAGGCGCTGCCGTTTTTTTCTCCGTTTTTGTACATGTATTCCGAGCGCATATTGCCGTTCTCCCACCATAGGGTTGATTTTCCTTCGCGGACACCGTTGTTGTATTCCGAAACATATTTCCTTTTTCCGTTGTCGAACCAGCCTTCCCATTTCAGGTGCATAATACCATTCTTAAATGTGCCGAGGTCTTTCACCTGGCCATTGGGATACCAGCTTGTCCATACACCGTTTTCCTTGTCGTTTTCAAAAGGACCTTCATGAGATTTTTTCCCGTTTTCGTAATAAGTGGTCCACTGCCCGGTTTTTTTTCCATTTAAAAAGTTTCCGTCTTTCCATTTTTCGCCTGTTTCGTAATAGTAAACCCATGGGCCCTGCTGATTGCCTTTCATAAAATTACCGATACTGCCCTTGGCGCCGTTTTCATAATAAAAGATCCAGATGCTGTCCTGCAGGTCGCCTTTGGTCCTGCCTTCCATTTCTTTGTTGCCGTTGATGCGCCACCAGGTCACATAACAGTCAAGGGAATCGTTGACGAAAAAGCCTTCCATTTCTTTATTCCCGTTGTCAAACCACGACTGTGTGGCTCCTTCCTTAAGCCCTTTTTTATAGGCCGTTTTATCTTTCATTTTGCCGTTGGGATACCATTTGGTCCATATTCCATCCTTTACGCCATTTTTGTTATATCCTTCTTCCTGCTTTGTACCGTCTTCATACCAGACAGTATTTAACCCGTCATCGTAATTGAGTTCTTTCCATTTTTTGCCGTTCTCATAAAACTGAAGCCATTTCCCGAATTTCTCGTCATTTTTAAATTGTCCTTCCAGCATTTTTTGGCCGTTCGGATGATAGATGGTTTGAGCGCCTTCGCGCAGGTCGTTTACAAAAGTTGTCTCACTTTTTATTTTTCCGTCAGAAAACCAGGTAAGCGAAGGGCCATCTTTTTTACCGTTTTTCACATACCACTCACTTATTTTATGACCAAGGGAATCATAAATGGTTACCGGGCCGTTTTCGGTAGCTATTTCTTTCCAGATTTTTCCGTCAGGAAACCAGTATGTCCATTTGCCGGTAAACTTATCATTGGAAAAATAACGTTGAGCCTGTTTGGCCCCGTCCTCATAAAAATTGCTCCACAATCCGTCTTTCAGGCCATTTACATAGGAGCCTTCTTCTTTCACCTTTCCGTTTTTGTACCATTCGGTCCATTTGCCATCGCGCTGGCCTTTTACAAGGTTCACTTCATATTCTTTTTGTTCGTTGGGATAAAATCTCGTGTTCAGTCCGTTCTCGTAGTTGATGTCTTCCCACTTTTTTCCGTTCACATGCCAGTAAGTCCATTGCCCGGTCTGTTTATCGCTTTGGTAAGCGCCTTCGCACCATTTTTTGCCGTCCTCATACCAGTAGGTCCATTTACCGTCTTTCAGGCCGTTAACAAGGGTTCCTTCACCTTTCTTTTTATTGTTTTTCCAGTATTCGGTTTTCTTTTCCTGCGAATAAGCAGTAAAAAAAATGTTTACACAAAGCATCAAGGCCAAAAATTTCTTCATAGTCGGTATGGTTTTTTTTTCAATTCTGTGTCAGATGCATCTTGACAATTCTAATAAACACGTTCGGTGATAAAAGTAAGGAGTTTTTCCAGGGATTTCTTGTATTCCGAGTCTGGAAAATCTGCCAGAGTAGAGAGTGCCGCATTTTTATATTCATGCATACGGGTTTCGGCATATTCAAAACCTTTTACTTCGCGGATGCACCGGATAAGATATTCTATTTTTTCTTTGTTTTGAGTGTGTTTTTTCAAAATGTTCAGCAGACGCCGTTTTTCGGTGATGCTGATATTTTTCAGGGTGTAGATCAGTGGCAAGGAAAACTTTCGGTCTTTCAGGTCGTTATGCGCGGGCTTTCCGGTCTTATTAGTCAGGTCAAAGTCGAGCAGGTCATCTTTAATCTGAAAGGCCATGCCAAGGTTTTCACCGAAGGCTTTCATTTTTTCAATAAGTTTATTGTCTTCGGTGGTGGAGGCTGTACCAGCCGAGCAGCAGGCGGCAAAAAGGGAGGCTGTTTTTTTACGGATAACGGCGATATATGTCTCTTCGTCGATATTCATCGTCCGTGATTTTTTTATCTGCAACAGTTCGCCTTCGCTCATGCTTTGTATGGCATCGGAGCCCAGATGTAAATACTTATATTCCTTGTTTTGAAGAGACACCAGCAATCCCTTTGAAAGCAGGTAGTCGCCGGCCAGCACGGCCACTTTGTTTTTCCACAGGGCGTTGACAGAAAAAAAACCGCGCCGCCGGTCCGATTCGTCCACCACATCGTCGTGTACCAGGGTGGCTGTGTGTAACAACTCGATTAATATGGCGGCGGTATAGGTAGATTTGTTTATTTTACCGGATAATCCGGCTGATAACAATACCAGAATAGGCCTGATTTGTTTGCCTTTGGTTTTCAGGATATAATTCAGCACTTTGTCGAGCAACAACGAATTGCTGTGCATGGTCTCTTCATAAAGACTGTTGAATTCGGCCAGGTTGATAGCTATAGGCCTGGTTATATCCTTAAGTGATGTCATCCGCTGTTATTCTCGAATTCAAAAGTAAGAAAATAGTTAATGATAAATAAAAAATAATATTCTGGCTACGCCAGTTTTTTATGTCAAAGACTTCGTTGGGAACTGTCTGTATAATCGGGCAGCACATCAGGCCGTTCATGGGCGGCGCGGGGTATCAGCTGGTGTGGTCTATGATTATTTTCCACTTGCCGCCTATTTTTTTCATGATTTGCGTAAACCGGCCGCCAACAGTTTCGTTGGTTCGTTGCAAGGTCCACCGGCCCATTACAAAAACGGTGACGGCGTTCATCTGCAGCATGCTCACCTCGTCAAATACCAGGATTCCCATCAAATCCCGCGAGGTGTAATGCTGTTTGTAAAAAGACAGTGTCTGCTCCCAGCCTGTAGTAACGCCGCTTTTTGTAATGAACTTCAGCGAATCCGATTTCCAGTAGCCGCTCATATACCCGTCGATATCTCCGTTGTTCCAGCATTTTTGCTGATGGGTAAGAACTGAAATAATTTCGTAACGGTTTTTTTCGCTGATGTTTTGTGCCTGAATAGCGGTGGTAATAAACAAAAAAGCCAATATTATCAAGCGTTTCATAATGATGTATTATTTGAATTTTTCTATATCCCGCCGTTCTTTTTTGGTTGGTCTTCCGGCGCCTTTGGGGCGATACACAAAAGAAACGGCTTTTATCTTTTCCACTTTTTCGTATTCAGAAGCAGGCGTAAGGTCTTCCATAAATTGCGCGACCAGTTTTGCCGACACGCGTTTTTCGAGCAGGGCGGTTACTTTAACAGTTTTTGTTATCGGGTGTTGATGAATGTGGATTATATCGCTTGGTTTTACTTCGCGTGAAGCTTTTACGGCCTGGTTGCCAATATGCACTTTCCCATTGCGGCAGGCCTCGGTGGACAAACTGCGGGTTTTGAATATCCTTACTGCCCACAGCCATTTGTCGATGCGGATTTTGGCCTCTTCCATATTATTTTTCCCTGAAAAAAATCTCTATTGGCACCCCGCTGAAGTTGAAATGACTTCTAAGTTTGTTTTCCAGAAAACGTTTGTAGGTATCTTTAACGTATTGACTATGGCTGCAGAAAAAAGCAAAGGCCGGATAATGAAGAGGCAGTTGCTGTATATATTTTATTTTGGGAAATTTCCCCTTAACGGAGGGGGGCGGACTCATGGTTACCAATGGCAACAATAGTTCGTTAAGTTTTGATGTAGGGATTTTTTGGGTGCGGTTTTTATATACGGCAATGGCGGTATCCAGTGTTTTGTGAATACGTTGTTTGGTAAGTGCCGAAGCAAAAACAACCGGCACATCGGCGAAAGGGGCAATTTTTTCTTTTATTTCCGATTCGAACAGCAGATGGGTTTTTGTTTCTTTTTCAATCAGGTCCCATTTGTTGACCACTATAACAATGCCTTTGTGGTTTTTTTCGATGATACTGAAAATATGCAAATCCTGGGCACCGATACCTTTTTCGGCATCGATCATCAGCAGGCACACATCGCTGTTTTCAATGGCGCGTATGGCTCGCAGGGTTGAATAAAACTCAATATCTTCGGTAACTTTTTGTTTTTTACGCAATCCGGCGGTATCAACCAGAAGCATATCAAATCCAAAGCCATTGAAACGGGTATAAATACTGTCGCGTGTTGTTCCGGCCAGCGGAGTAACGATATTGCGTTCCGTTCCCAGCAAAACATTTATCAGCGAAGATTTTCCTGCATTGGGCCGGCCAACAACAGCTATCCTTGGCAGGTCAGGCTCTTCCTGATATTCTTCGGCGGTAAAAAATTTCATCAGTTCGTCCAGAAATTCTCCTGTTCCTGCACCATTTACCGAGGAGATAGTAAATACCCTCTCGAATCCCAGGCTGTAAAATTCGGCGGCAGCGGCTATCCGTTCATGGGTATCCACTTTATTTATCACAAGGAAAACAGGCTTTTTAATTTTGCGCAACATCAGGGCTATTTCCTCATCAAGAGGTGTCAGCCCGTCCAAAACATCAAGCATAAAAGCAATAGCATCGGACTCTTCAATGGCAAGGTTGACCTGCTTGTTAATCTCATCTTCGTAGATGTCATCAGAGCCCATTACCATGCCCCCGGTATCCACCACCGAAAAAGAAATGCCGTTCCAGTCGGACTTTCCATAATGCCGGTCGCGGGTAACACCGCTGACAGGATCGACAATGGCATTGCGTTCGCCGGTAAGGCGGTTGAAAAATGTTGACTTCCCCACATTAGGCCTGCCTACAATAGCTAATATATTTGACATTTTTTTATTATTTACTTTCCCAAATTCAATTTGTACTTGCTACTTTCTACTTTCCACTTTCTACTTTCTACTTTCCACTTCCCCTTACCCACTAAAGATCGTATCCAAACCGTTGCAACATCGCCGAATTATCGCGCCAATTGTCATTTACTTTTACTGTAAGGTCTAAAAAAACCTTGTTTCCTACAAAATGTTCGATATCTTTCCGGGCTTCAATGCCCAGCCGTTTAATACCCGCCCCCTTATGTCCCAGAATTATTGCTTTTTGGGTTTCTCTTGCCACATACAAAGTGGCTGCAATGCGAACAATATCGGGCTCTTCCTTAAAAGACTCAATAAACACTTCAACAGAATAAGGCACTTCTTTTGAATACAGCAAAAGCACTTTTTCGCGTATGATTTCCGAAACAAAAAAACGTACCGGTTTGTCGGTCAGGTCGTCTTTTGAATAATATGGAGGACATTCGGGCAATAAGGCCAAAACGGCATCAAAAACCTGCTGAATATTGATTTTTTGTAAAGCCGAGATTCTGAACACCTTTGCATTTTTAAATTGTGTGGCCCAAATCTGTTCACAGGAATCAACAACTACGGTGTCAGTAGTATCTATTTTATTAATTAACAACAATATTGGTATATCTGTTTTATTAATCTGACCAATAATATCTGTTTGTTCAGGAATTTTTTCACCGGCTTCTACCATATATAATATAATGTCTGCGTCGGCAAGAGCCGAGGCCACCTGTGTCATCATGGCTTCATGCAACTTATAATGTGGCTTTATAATGCCGGGGGTATCGGAATAAACAATCTGAAAATCCTCACCATTGATGATACCCATGATACGGTGTCGTGTTGTTTGGGCTTTTCGCGTGATGATAGACAGTTTCTCTCCCACCAATGCATTCATCAGTGTTGATTTCCCCACATTAGGACTACCGATAATATTTACAAAACCTGCTTTGTGCATACCATTAATATCTGCAAAGATAACCAATAATCCTGAATTGTGTGGGTCTGAGTTAGTCTGGTGCAATTATCAGGTTTTAATGATGCTATAAGTGGCATAAAATTATATGTTATTAAAAAATGTTAAAATGGGGTTTATAAAAAATCAGTTGTTAAAAATTGTTCCAATTTAAAAAAAAAAGATACTTTTGAAAAATTTTTTAGAGTTTTAAAAAAAATTATACATTTGAGAAATATTTTAGTTACATTTGACTGTTTTTTAATAACAACGATTTTTTTAACCAAAAATTAAACAATATGAAAAAATTTATCCTGCTTCTGTTGCTGTCCGTCTTCTGGTTGACGGCGAAATCACAGTACACCGTTACTATCGACTCCACATCCTGCACCCCGGGAACTGCCGTGAGTGTCGATATCCGGTTAAATAATTTTGCACCAAAACTGATTAATGCGTTCCAGTTCATTATTAAGTACGACTCCAACTACCTGCAATTTGTAAGTGCAAGCAATTGGAGTGCCGGCATAACGGGCGTAGGTGTTTATTCTTATTATTACGCTCCTATCGACAGCAATGTGGTCACTTTTGTATGGGGGGATACCCCTGTGCTTGTTCCCAGTGGCGGAACATTTGTCAGGTTAAATTTTAATTACAGAGCCACCGCCCTCGGTTGTGCTCCTATCCGTTTCGACCCGGTGCGTATTACCGGATGCCAGATATGGGAAGATGGGTACATTGAATTATTGCCAATAAGCTGGAATAGTGGCAAAATATGCGGATGTTTCCCTGCCAGTGTTAACCTCACCTCGGCAGCAGGGACCAATAACCAAACCATCTGCAGTGGAAGCCCGATTACCAATGTTACTTATGCAACTACCGGAGCAACCAGCGCCACGGTAAGCGGCTTGCCGACAGGAGTAACCGGGACATGGGCTGCCGATGTAGTTACAATCAGCGGAACCCCTACAACCACAGGAACTTATAATTACACCGTTTCACTGAATGGCGGCTGTTCGCCAGTTACCACCAACGGAACTATCACCATTAACCCTACAAACACCATTACTTTAGCCACACCCGGCGCCGACGCCCAAACCAAATGTATAAACACTGCAATTGACAATATTGGTTATACCACCACTGGTGCTACAGGCGCCACCGTTACCGGCCTGCCAGCCGGAGTCATTGGCGGATGGGCATCAAATATTGTTGGAATTACCGGCTCGCCTACCGCAACAGGAACCTTTACCTATACCGTAACACTTTTGGGCGGCTGCGGAGCCTTGCCAACTACCGGAACCATTGTGGTTAACCCGAACAACACCATTACCTTGACTGCTGGCGGCACACAAACCAAATGTATCAACACCGCAATAACCGCCACTACATATACCACTACCGGAGCTACCGGCGCCACCATTACCGGCTTGCCGGCTGGAGTTACCGGATCCTTTGCCTCCAACGTGGTCACCATCAGCGGCACACCTACGGTATCCGGAGCCTTCACATATACTGTTACCCTGACCGGCGGATGCGGTACTGTAACTGCCACAGGAACAATTACTGTTACCCCTAACAATACCATAAATCTGACCTCTGCAGCCGGCACCAATGCCCAAACAAAATGCATCAATACCGGCATTACAAACATTACATATGCCACCACCACGGCTACCGGCGCTACTGTTACCGGATTACCTGCCGGCGTATCCGGAACCTGGGCATCCAATGTGCTTACCATCAGCGGCACCCCGACCGCGGCAGGAACTTACACTTATACCGTAACATTAACTGGCGGTTGTGGCATAGTATCCACCACAGGAACCCTGACAGTTACTCCTAACAATACCATTAACCTGACATCTGCTGCCGGTACCAATGCACAAACCATATGCATCAATAACGCTATTACCAGTATTACCTATGCCACCACAGGGGCTACAGGAGCATCAGTAACAGGGCTTCCTGCTGGCGTTACCGGCGCATGGGCTGCCAATGTGGTAACAATCAGCGGCACACCGACCACCTCTGGAACATTTAACTACACCGTTACCACCACTGGAGGTTGCACCACTCCGGCAGTTACTGCTACCGGAACTATCACGGTTACACCCAACAACACAATAACCCTTACTTCGGGAGGCGCCCCCAGCGTTTGTATCACTAATCCTATTCCCAATATCACCTATACAACTACCGGAGCTACCGGAGCTACCTTTACAGGTTTGCCATCCGGAGTATCTGGAGCCTGGGCTTCCAATGTGGTTACTATCAGCGGAACACCAACACCCGCCGGCACTTATACATATACCATTACTCTTACAGGCGGTTGCGGAAACATATCAACCACAGGAACCATATCGGTTGTTACAAGCAATACAATTAATCTAACTTCCGCTGCAGGAACTAATGCCCAGACAAACTGTATCAACACGGCTATCACCAATATTACCTACGCCACTACAGGAGCTACAGGCGCAACAGTAACCGGCTTGCCTGCTGGCGTTACCGGCACATGGGCAACTAATACCGTTACTATCAGCGGCTCGCCATCAGTGGCAGGAACGTTTAATTATTCTGTCACCTTAACAGGTGGTTGCGGAACAGCAAATGCCACCGGCACCATAACCGTTACTCCCAACAATACGGTTACCGCTGCCAGCGCTACACCTACCCTGTGTATTAATACCAGCTTGACACCCATTACCCATTCCACTACGGGCGCTACCGGAATTGGAACTGCAACGGGGTTGCCCGCCAACCTGTCCGCTGAATGGGTGTCGAACACCATTACCATTCACGGAACAGTTATCGCAGCCGGCACCTTTAATTATAGTATTCCTCTGACGGGTGGTTGCGGAACGGTATATGCCACCGGCACCATTACCGTGACTCCTAATAATACTGTTACCGCCGCCAGTGCTACACCAACCCTGTGTATTAATACCACCTTGACACCCATTACTCATACTACTACAGGAGCCACCGGAATAGGCACAGCCACGGGATTACCTGCAGGCTTGTCTGCTGAATGGGTATCAAATACCATAACCATTCATGGCACACCCACTGCAACCGGTACATTTAATTATACCATTCCTTTAACTGGTGGTTGTGGCGCCGCAAGTGCTACCGGCATCATTACCGTTAACCCCAACAATACCGTTACTGCGGCAAGCGCCACTCCGACACTATGTATCAATACGGTTCTGCCGGCCATTACTCACACCACCACCGGAGCTACCGGTATCGGCACTGCAGCCGGCTTACCGGCTGGCGTTACTGCCGCATGGGCAGCCAACACCATTACCATCAGTGGCACACCAAGCGCTGCCGGAACATTTAATTATTCCATTCCATTAACAGGCGGCTGTGGAATCCTTGCTGCCACAGGAACTATTACCGTTACCCCTGATAATACCGTTACGGCTTCTACTCCTGTTTCTACCTGTATTAATGTGGCCATGACCGACATTACGTTAACAAGCACCGGAGCCACGGGCATTGGCACTGCAACAGGGTTACCTGCTGGCGTTACTGCCGCATGGGCTTCTGGCATAATTACCATTAGCGGCACTCCTACCGTATCTGGCGTTTATAATTATGATATCCCTTTGACTGGCGGCTGCGGATCAGTTCATGCCACCGGTACAATAACTGTCATTACTGAAAACTCAGTTACTACAGCTTCTTCTTCCCCGACGCTGTGTATCAACACCCCGCTGACAGCAATAACTCATACCACCACCGGTGCTACAGGCATTGGTACAGCTACAGGCCTCCCTGCAGGCGTTTCTGCCTCCTGGGCATCAAACACCATTACCATCAGCGGCACACCCACCGCATCCGGTGCTTTTACCTATTCTATCCCATTAACTGGCGGCTGCGGTACCGTATATGCCACCGGCACCATTACTGTTACCCCTGATAATACTATTACGCTCACTTCCGCCGCAGGAACTAACGCACAAACTATCTGTATTAACACAGGCATTGCTGATATTGCCTATGCTACTACCGGAGCAACAGATGCAACAGTTACCGGGTTACCAACAGGTGTAACAGGGACATGGACTTCTAATATCGTTACTATTACAGGCACACCGACGGTATCAGGCGTTTATGTCTATACCGTAACGCTGACAGGTGGTTGCGGAAACATTGCCACCACGGGCACAATTAATGTTAGCCCCGCCAATACCCTCACATTGACCTCGGCACCGGCTACCGCTGCCCAGACAGTATGTGTAAATACTGCCATTACCAACGTAACAGCAACAACAACCGGAGCCACCGGAGCAACTATCGATGGCTTACCAACCGGAGTAACCGGAACCTGGGCCTCAAATGTGATAACCGTTAGCGGAACACCAACGGTAACCGGTGTGTTTATTTATACAGTTACCCTGAATGGTGGTTGCGGTGTTATTGTCCAACCAGCCATGATTACCGTTACAGCGGATAATACCATTACCTTAAGCTCAGCCGCAGGCACCGACGAACAGTTGATTTGTTTTGGCGAAGCTATCGTTGATGTTACTTATGCCACTACGGGTGCCACAGGCGCTGATATCAGCGGTCTGCCCGCCGGAGTAACCGGAACATGGGCTGCCGATGTAGTTACCATAACAGGCACCCCAACAACATCAGGAACTTACACTTATACTGTGTTATTAACCGGTGGTTGCGGCGCTGTTTCAAGCACTGGAATAATCACCATAAGTCCTGAATTAATTGTTCCCGACGAAGTGATTTCAATTAATTCCGGAGAAACGTTCACGGTTATTCCTGCTGCTCCTGCCGGAACAACTTATTCCTGGGATACTCCGACTTATACCAATGATGTAAGCGGCGGTGCTGCAGGCAGCGGAACCAGTGTTTCGGGAGGTCCGCTCACTATTCCTTCGGGCTCCGGAACAGCTGTGTATATTGTAACACCCACTTCAGCACAGGGCTGCGTTGGTGAAACATTTACGGTAACCGTAACAGTAACTCAGGCTCGTGTAACTGAACTTGCTTCAGCCTTCAGCCCCGACGGCAATGGCCAAAATGATGAGTTCCCCTCCGATTATTATACACAGACTCATAAATACACTGTCGAGATTTTCGATCGCTGGGGTGTTATGCTTTACAAAGGTAGCGAAGGATGGGACGGAATGTATAACGGAAAAATGATGCCTCCCGCCACCTATTATTATAAAATAAATTTAGAAGGAGTGGACGGTACAGAAACGAAAATTGGATCCATAACTCTTGTTAAAAATTAATATTTTATAAATAATTAAAAAAACATACAGATATGAAAAAAATAATTTTAATACTGAGTTTTTTGACAATTACAGTTTCTGTTTTTGCTCAAAATGATATTCAACTTAGCCAGCAGATCAACAACAGGGTTGTGTTCAACCCTGCCGCTACCGGGCAATCGGGATGTTATAACTTTACTGTCCTGGACCGCGAACAGTGGATAGGCATTAAAGACGCCCCCTCAACCCAGTTGTTTAATTTCAATAAATATATTAAAAAGGCAAAACTCGGATTGGGACTCACAGTTATACACGACCGTCTTGGAGTGGAAAGTTCGCTGGGCGCGAAAGTGTTAATTGCTTATCATGCATGGTTGACGGATAAAATGGTTCTTTCGTTCGGTATTGGAGCAGGTATTATCAACAAAACCATCAACTACTCTGCGCTTACCTGGGACGACCCAACAGAAGCCGGAATAAAAACAGGCAAAGAAAGCAAACTTACACCGGATTTTGATTTCGGTTTGGAATTCAACTACAAAGGGTTAAGCCTTGGCGCCTCGTCAACACACCTGATTACCTCCCTGAAAAAATCTACTTCTTTTAAAGTTCCCAGACATATTTATGCGTATGCAAAATATGCCATCAAATGTTCGCCCTCATTTGAACTGGTTCCGGCTGTTTCTTACAACAATGTGGGGACTGTTCATTTATTGGAAATCAATGCCATGGCTAACATCAAAGACCGTGTTTCTGCAGGCCTTTCGTACCGTAGTGGCATCAACGCCAAAAGCAAAGAGAACGATCTGCCCGCCATGGGAACCGACGCACTGGTTCTTATTGCAGGGGTAAAAGTTGTTGAGCAGGTACGCATCTCCTATTCTTATGATATAAAAATGGGTGGTATCAAATTCGGATCAACCAAAGGAAGCCATGAGGTGATGCTGTTGTGCCGTTTTGGATGCAACAACAAAGATCAGGAGCCTTCCCCGAGATTTTTTAACTAAGAGTTTTTGTATTTCAAAAATGCGGGCAACTATGAAAACAGTTGCCCGCATTTTTCATTACTTCGGCACTATTTTCAAAGCCGCTTTTCTAATTGGCAGGAATACAGCGACATGTAATACCAAATTGAAATATCAAATAGTCCAATAGGACGTATTGATATTTCTCATTTGCCTGCCTGTCTATGACAGTCAGACAGGGTTATGCCGATAGAAAAATAAATAGAACAAAAAATTGAAAAGAAGTTTGGACTATATTATTTTTCACATCGGTATAAATTTTGCATGACCATTTCGGGTGGCACAAGATATTTTGAAAAATTTTCTTGAAAATTTGATTCGTACTTCTAAATTATTTGTTGACTCATATAAAATCGAAAAAAAACAGTCGCAACCCGATTAAATTCAAGTTTTGAATTCTAATGCTGCTGGTATTCTTAACTATATGGAAGACCATTTTCGGGGCTTCCATTATTATTTTTGCAAAGTCACAAAATAAAATATCATTAATTTTGGGAGCGTTTTAATAAATCTTACCCCAGTGAATAAAGAATCCTTACTGTTTACTCCTTACAATATTGGTCCGCTAACCTTGAGAAACAGGAGCATACGTGCTGCCGCCTTTGAAGGTATGTGTCCCGGAAACCGTCCTTCAAAGATGCTGCTGGATTATCACCGGTCGGTGGCCGCCGGCGGCATTGGCATGACTACGGTGGCCTATGCTTCGGTAAGCCGCGACGGGCTTTCGTTTCCGCACCAGCTCTGGCTGCGAAAAGAAATAATTCCTGAACTGCGCACGCTCACCGATGCCATTCACCGCGAAGGAGCAGCCGCCTCAATACAATTAGGTCATTGCGGCAATATGTCGAAGAGTGCTGTTGCCGGCAGAATGCCCTTGTCGCCCTCCGGCGGATTAAACATATATTCTCCCACCTGGTCGAAAAAAATGAACAAAGAAGAGATTGTCCGTATTGCCGCAGCATACGGCGAAGCCGTAAACATCGCCCGTGAAGCGGGATTCGACGCGGTGGAGGTGCATGCCGGCCACGGCTATCTCATCAGCCAGTTTCTGTCGCCCTACACCAACCACCGTAAGGACGAATTCGGCGGGTCGCTCGAAAACCGTATGCGCTTCATGCAAATGGCGATGCGAAGCGCTCTCAGTGCGGCCGGCAACGATATAGGGCTAATCGTTAAGATGAATATGAGCGACGGTTTTCGTGCGGGAATGCAACAGGACGAATGCCTGGAAGTGGCCCGCACCCTGGAGCAGGAAGGCGCTCATGCCCTGGTGCTGAGCGGCGGTTTTGTGAGCCGGGCGCCCATGTACGTGATGAGGGGAAGCATGCCAATAAAAACCTTGACCTATTACATGAAAAATATCCCCCTGAAACTGGGAGTAAAAATAGCCGGGCGGTGGATGATACGGCCGGTGCCGTTCCGGGAAGCCTATTTTTTGGAAGATGCGTTGAAATTCAGGCAGCAGGTAAAACTGCCCTTGATTTATGTGGGCGGGCTGCTATCCGGGAAAAAAATCGATGAGGTGCTGGATTCCGGCTTTGAATTTGTTGCCATGGCACGCGCCCTGCTGAATGAGCCGGATTTTATCAACCGCCTGAAAAACGACAGACAGGCCGTCAATCAGTGTGTATGCGCCAACTATTGCATTGCCCGCATGTATTCAATAGAAATGGCCTGTCATCAGCACCGCAACGATGTGCCCAAATGCCTGCACAAAGAACTTGGTATTAAAAAATAATTCGTATTGATAATGGGCTTAACATTACAGGAAACCGTATTGATTACTGGTGGAAGCTCCGGCATCGGCTATGCCATTGCGCGGGAATTTGCCTCTAAGGGATATAAGCTCATACTGGTGAGCAATCAGCAGGAACAATTGAAAAAAGTTGCCGCAGAATTCAAAGATAAATATAGTACAGAAACCCACACCTTATTCCTCGACCTTTCAACTCCCGATGCTGCGGAAAAACTGTACGCATGGTGTGCTCAGCAAAACCTTACCGTAGATGTTCTGATAAACAATGCCGGTATGTTGATTTTTGGCGAAATAGTGGAAACCGAGATGGAAAAATCGCGAACCATCCTGACCCTGCACACAACAACGCCTGCGCTGATCTGTACCCTATTTGCCAAAGATATGAAACAACGGCGCAAGGGCAACATCGTTGTCATTTCGTCGCTCGCCGCCAATATGCCTTATCCCGGCATAGCGTTGTATGCAGCCACCAAGCGTTTTCTCAAAAGTTTCGCCCGTTCGCTGCGCACCGAAATGCTTGATTACCAGGTAAATGTTACCTGTGTATGTCCCGGAGCCGTTTCTACCGACCTTTATAACTTAAGCCAAAGATGGCGCAACATCGCCATAAACTCCGGCATCATGATGCGCCCCGAAAAACTCGCCCGGAAAATTATCCGCGCCATGCAGCGCCGCAAGGCCTTGCTGATACCCGGGTGGGTAAACAAAGTGGCGGTGCCGCTGCTTGGAATAGTCCCTCATGGCCTTATAGTGCTGATAAGACGCCATTCACGCCTGTTGCCCCCCGATAAGCCATAAAGTTTTTTTACAGCCCAACACCAGATACCCCCGTAGTTTCTTTTTAGGCCTTACCGGTCTTCTGAAATTTTTATCATGGCCTGGGTAAAATGATAAATCGCCCCATTGCCGCTCTCGCAAAAACCTCCCTGAGGTATCCAGCCTTTTTCAATCAGGTCGTTTACCTGTTTTATCAGGTCTTCAATTTTCGAATCAATAAGTACGGTGTATAACATAAAAATACAATTTTTAGATTAGGGCACCTCTAAAAACTCCAAATTTCTACGTTCGTCTTCGTTCTTCAAATCCTTGCGTTCGGCAGGCTCAGCACAAGCATGTGCGCATAGTACACTGCGGTTTTCAGAACTTCGACTGCCTCAAACTTTTTTGTTTTTTGAGGTGCCGGTCCAGGTTATTAGAGATGCCCATTATTTAATTTTGACTATATTCGTCATAAAATTATGTTTTTTTTACAAGAAAAATCAAATACTTGTTTTATCATCCAAAAAAAATATTCGGGAATGGCCGAAATCAAAATACGGAATCAACATTAACAGAAAAGCCTGAAAAAAAGAAGAAAATTTCTAAATCGTAAAAAACTATCGGATTAACAAAAATGTATTTATTGAAAAAAAAGAGTATTTTTGGATAGTGAAATTTGTATTCCTGACCCCATAAAATAAATAAGATATGAAAAAAACCGCTATTATTATTGTGATTTTTTTGATTCTGAGCTACCCTTCAGCAGCCCAAAAAGGCAGCTATAAAGCCATGTACGACTCGGCTATGATCTATTTTTCCCTAGAAAATTACCAGCATGCCTTGCCTGTTTTTATGCGGATGTACGAAGCCCAGCCCGACAATGCCAATATCGCCTACCATATTGGCGCATCTTACCTGCACATGCCTTCAGAAAAATATCAGGCGATACCTTACCTGGAAAAAGCCTGCCAAAAGGTCTCTAAAACTATTTCGCAAAACATAGATGAACAAAACGCACCGGTCAGCGCCTTTTTCGAACTGGGCAATGCCTATCTGATTAATTACGACCTGGCGAAGTCCATTGAAGTAACCAATAAATACAAGACTTTTTTCGACCCCAATGAAAAAAAAGACCAGACTTTTCTTCGGGAAGCCGACCGGCAGATAGCCATGTGCAACCTGGCACGCGAAATGTTAAAAAACCCCGTGCCTATCAAAGTGGAAAACCTGAAAGGAAAAATCAACACCATTTTCCCCGAATATGCCCCCGTAGTGGACAATTCGGGCAACACCCTCTTTTTTACTGCCCGCCGCAATACCAATATGGGCGAACTAATTGAAGATAACGGCTACTATTTTGAGGATGTGTATTATTCAAAAAAAGACGAGAAAGGCAACTGGGGCGAAGCCGTTAATGTGGGCGACAAAGTAAACACCTACGACCACGAAGCCTCCATAAGCATCTCGCCCGACAACAAACAACTGTTCATTTATAAAGACGATGGCGGCGATGGTAACATATACATCAGCAACTTTACCGATAAGGAATGGTCAGTGCCCGTAAAGATGCCATCTCCGGTAAACAGCAAGGCCTGGGAAACCCATGCCAGCCTGTCGCACGACGGCAACACACTGTATTTTACCAGCGACAGAGACGGAGGCCTGGGCGGTCTCGATATATACAAGGCTACACGGCAAGCCAACGGCAAATGGGGACAGGTGGAAAACCTGGGAGACACTATCAATACCGAATATAATGAAGAAGGACCCTTTATTTTGTCGAACAATACCTTGTATTTCTGTTCCCAGGGACATAATACCATGGGCGGTTATGATATTTTTTACAGCAAACGCACCAAAGATGGCAAATGGACCATACCCGTCAATATGGGATACCCCATAAACACAACGGATAACGACATGTTTTATACGCCAGTGGATACGGTAACTGCATATTTTGCCTCGGTCAGGTTTGTAGATGATTTTGACGTCAAGGGTTTTGGCAACCTGGATATTTATAAACTGGCAATACACAACCTGAAAATCAAGGGACTAGCTCTTGATAAAAAAACCAACCAACCTATTCCGGGAGCCTTGATACTCCTGATGAACGACAAAATGGCAGTCATTGATTCGGTAACAGCCAACGAAAGAGGAGAATATTCCTTTGCTGTAGATTATAATAACAACTACAACCTGAAAGTTCAAAAAGAAAACCATATCGATGGTTATAAAACCGTTTCAACCTATAACCTCGGCGATTCAAAAGAAGTTACAGCCAATGTGGTGCTGGATAAGCTCATGTTAAAAATTCAGGTGGCCGACGCAAAAACCCAGCAAAGGCTCCAAAAAGTGAGCGTACAACTTAAAGACAAGAAATCCGGGATATCAGAACTATTCACCACCGATCAAACAGGCGAAATTGTTAAAGACCTGTTTGACAAAAAAATCAATGACAGCCTGCGCTACGAACTTCAGTTTACCAAGGCGGGATACAACCCCAAAACTCTGGACTATAAACACCTAATTGCATCTGCAGAGGAAATCCTCATCGTAGAAAAACTCGAAAAAACAGATCCTATCCGTATCCGTGGTGTGGCTATGGATAAAAATACCAAAGAAATTTTACCCGGCACCAAAGTCATCTTAATGGACAACAAAATGGCCGAAATTGACCAAACCATTACCAATGAAAAAGGCGCTTTTGTGTTTGATGCCGATTACGATCAGGAGTATCTGCTAAAAGGACAAAAACTGAGCTATGCCGACGGTGACAATAAAGTTTCCACCCCCGGAGTGGGCAAGGCCAAAGAAGTTACAGCCAACCTGCTGCTGGAAAAAGTCATATATGTTTCTTTAAAAGTACAGGTGATTGACGCGAAAAATAAC